>Ga0256831_1001662_pt1 | contig 11727 bp, 13 predicted proteins | sample 132544metaG_FD_189087 | JGI IMG/M metagenome (GOLD analysis project Ga0256831, IMG submission 189087) | Hydrothermal vent microbial communities from Lau Basin, Pacific Ocean - 132-544 | ecosystem: Environmental > Aquatic > Marine > Hydrothermal vents | place: Pacific Ocean: Lau Basin | collected... | reverse complement strand
TAGGGCGTTTTTTCAACAAAAGGGTTAAGGCGTACAAGTACAAGATCGGCTACAATATTACCAAGTAAAGTCAAAAAAGCGGTAATGATCAATATCCCCATAATGACAGGATAATCTCTAGCCATTACCGCTTGATAGAACAAAAGCCCCATTCCGTTAATCGAAAAGATCGACTCTAAGATGACACTCCCTCCAATAACGCCTGGGAGCGAAAGACCAAGCATAGTTACCATAGGAGGGGCGAGATTTGGCAAAACCATAAAGCGTATGATCTTTGGCTCCTCCACTCCTCTGGCTTTTGCGAAAAAGATATAATCGCTTTTGAGAATCTCTAAAGTCAATGAGCGGATATATTGCGTCAGCGTGCCAAAGCCCACAAAAACTACTACAAAAATAGGTAGTACCAGATGCCAAGCAAGATCTAGATAGTACGCTATCCCCTCTTTTGGTTCGGGAGAGTGCAGTCCTCCTAAAGGAAAAAGAGCGAGCTTGACACTAAAAAAGATAATAAGCAATAGCGCCAAATAAAAAGAAGGCATCGAAAAAGAGAGTAAAGAGAGCGCCTTAACCACTCGATCAAACCAGCTACCAGTGACCAAAGCCGATCTAATACCAAGATAAAAAGCCAAAGTAAAAATAATGGCCATAGCCGTAAGATTTATACCTATGGTAACACCGATACGGCTGGTTATCTCTTCTATCACAGGTTTCCCGCTAGCAAAAGATACACCAAAATCAAGATGAAGCATAGCCCATAACCAGCTAAGATACTGCTGCCATAAGGGCTTGTCCAGTCCATAAATCTCTTTGAGATGCTCAAGCGTCTCTTTGGTGATATTGGGATTAAGTTCACCCGCACTCAAAAAAGAGTTAGGTGCCAAATGAATGGCAAAAAAGGAGATCAAAGAGATCAAAAGGAGCATCCCTACAAGGTAGAGAAATTTTCGCCAAAGAAATCGCTTCATCGCTCTTTCGTAAGAGTATATACCTTGCCGTCAAGTTGGGAAGTGATATCTTGTATTGTATGATCATTGATGATCTTAAACTTTCTTATATCCCCGCCAAAGGTCAAAAATCCAAGTCTTGCCCCTTCGCCTATATTAACTACAACCTCTTTTTTTGCTTTATCCAACTTCTCTACGATCCATTTGCCCTCGATCGTACGCCTGCTATGGCCATCTTTTAATTTCATAAAAGCATGATTGGGAGTAAATTCATAGTAAATTCCATCACCTCGCCATTTCCCCACCAAGATCTTGACCAAAGGCTCATCTTTATATTTCTTATCTATCCCAGTCTCTAGTTTGTTTGCGGCTTCCACTTTCTTCGCATCAATCTTTTCCCATGTGCCATCGGGTTTGATAGCGATGGTCTCGCTCCCTTTTTTAACCACTTTGACCTCTTGCCATGTGCCATCAGGTTTGAGAAGGATTACTTTACCATCATCAAGAGTAATATATTCTCCAGCAAATAGCAACAATACCATACCAAAAAGGAAAAACAACGTTCTCATACAATATCCTTTAGAGGGTTTAAAAAATTATAGTGTAGAAGAGTTTAAAAAGGAGTAAAGTATCTTCGGGCAAAGCCCGAAGATAAATTAGAAGTTGTACGTGAGGTAAAGTTGGATAGTGTTGTAGCTATCGCCGCCGTTTTGATCATCGGCATCAGTATAAATATATGCTAATGTCGTATTAAGGTTACCAAATGCTTTGCTTGCAGTAAGAGCAAATTCATCCATATCTTTTACAGGAGCTTTGTTACCCGCATCCGCAGATGTATACTGGGCATAAAAATCAGCAACATCTTCCATATTATACTCAGCACTAATCATATAAGAATCTACATCTGGCGCACTAACATAACCATAGTTCCACCATGCTTCGGTATAGAGTTTTGATTGAGAATATTTTCCAAGCATAGTAGCAGTATTTGCCACTCGCACTGGACCGTCGCTATCAGTAGAGGAGTATGCAGCGGCAAGTTTGAACGCATCCATAGCATAACCGAGTTTAACTGCCCAAGCACTTGCGTCATCACTCACACCCTCTACATCGATATTAGAGTACTGTGCGCCTGCGATCAGACCAGCTACCGCATCTTTAAGATCAACGTCTGCTTGCAACCACCAAGCTTGCGCAACATTGACTACATCATAATACCACACTTGTGCGGTAGTCATAGGGATAAGTTTTGTGATACCTGCAAAAGCGTACGCTCCATCTTTCCAATATGTCACAAAAGGATCGCTTCCGTTTACTATACCTCGTACGACACCGCCATCACCAGTACCGTTTCCTCGTCCAACCCATGCAGCTACTAAAGTAGTCTGGGGTAGATCGCTGTTGAGTAATACCGCAGCGTCAAAAGTATTTTCAGCAATATTCCATTTTTCAGTAAAAGCTAATGGAGTATCAAGTTCTTGTCGACCTACTTTAAAAGTTGTGTTTCCAAAAGTTTTGGCAAGCCAAGCCTCTTGTACCCACCATTGAGCGTCTACACCGCCAGCAAACCCTGCCCATGTAGCAGATACGAGATTGTTTTCAAGACCAAGAGTAGAAAGACCAGTAGCGCTGAGTTTTCCAGCTACGCCGTTCGCAAGATCAGCACTTACCGCTACTGTAGCGGCAGCTTGTCCATAAGCACCTTTTTTATCAAAAAGATCGGCTTTACCCGCATCGTTAGTTCCATAAAAAAGTTTTGCGCTTCCGCTAAACTTTACATTTTCAACATCGGCAAAAGCGCTCACACTAAGAGCTACAATTGCAACAAGACTTAATTTTGCCAGTTTCATTATTTACTCCTTTTTTCCAAAATCGATAGGCTCAAACGAAATTATAGCGTACTTTTCTTAAATTTTTGTTATTTAACTCCCTTTTAATCTTTGATCCTATCCCAAACCAAAACGGTTTTCCCATCAATCTCCTCTACTGCCGCAAGCCCCATAATATGATATCCCGCATCCACATAGTGCACCTCTCCAGTCACTCCGCTTGAGAGGTCACTAAGCAGATACATAGCGCTGTTGCCCACCTCTTCTATAGTGACATTTCGACGCAAAGGTGCATTGGCCTCGTTCCATTTGAGGATCGTACGAAAATCCCCTATACCGCTAGCCGCCAATGTTTTGATTGGACCGGCACTTATTGCGTTGACCCGAATGCCCTTGGATCCCAAATCTACGGCCAAATAGCGTACGCTCGCCTCTAATGCCGCCTTAGCTACCCCCATAACATTGTAATGAGGAATATATCGCTCAGAACCTAGATAAGTTAAAGTTACAATACTTCCTCCCTCATTCATAAGAGGAAGTAAAGTACGACTCAATTCGATTAGGCTGTATACGGAGATATTCATCGCTATCTCAAAAGCCTCTTTACTCGTATCAATAAATCCTCCGTCTAACGCCTCTTTGGGGGCAAAAGCGACAGAATGGACCAAAAAGTCGATTTTGCCAAAATCCTTGGCTATCGCCTCTTTAAGCGCTTCAAAGTGTTCGGGGCGACTTACATCAAGCTCATAAACTTTATCACTTCCCAAATTTTTGGCGATAGGTTCGACCCTTTTTTTAATTGCATCATTGAGATAGGTAAAAGCCAGCTGGGCTCCTTGATCTTTGCACGCTTTGGCTATGCCATAAGCGATCGATTTGGTATTGGCCACACCAACAATCAATCCCTTTTTTCCATCCATCAATCTCATTACAACTCCTTAATCTTTTGTATCATTTGACAAAAACTCTCAATCCTCCAGCTTGCCGTCCCTACAAGGGCACCCGAACAACCTTGAATTCGCATAATAGTTTGTATATTTTGGGGCTTTACGCTTCCGCCATAGAGTAAGGGGCGAGAGGTAAGAGTTTGTAAAAAAGCCAATACCTCTTCAATCTCCTCTTCTTTTGCGCTTCTGCCCGTTCCTATCGCCCACACCGGCTCATAAGCGACAATTAACCTCTCATATTCTAAATCGATCCCCTCAAGCTGAGATAAAAGATAGCTTTGAATATCCCCTTTCTCTCTAATATCGAGCGTCTCGCCCACACAATAAAAGATAGTAAATCCGTGCTCTTTATAAAAAGCAAACTTTTTAGCGATGAGCTCTTGGGATTCGCTAAAAAGATGACGGCGTTCGCTATGGCCTAAAATCAAGGTGGTAATGCCAAACTCTTTGAGCTGCTGCAATCCTATCTCGCCGGTATATGAGCCCTGCTCAGCTCCGTATGCGTTTTGAGCTCCGATAATGGCTGTGCTCTCATACCGATCCAATGCGGTAAAAGGGGGGAATACGAAAAGCTCCAGCTCTTTTGGTTTTGGACACTTTTGCAGCCTATCCAAATACTCTTTGGTGCTCGCTCTTGTGTGATTCATTTTAAAATTCGCCGCTAGGATCATTCCTCATCCTCGACTATCAAAGCTTTGATACCGGGGAGCTCTTTACCCTCTAAAAGCTCTAAACTCGCCCCCCCGCCTGTAGAGATAAAAGTCATCTCATCATCCACTCCCGCTTTAGCTATAAGGCTAGCGGTATCCCCGCCGCCAATAATTTTGGTAGCATAGCTTTCGGCTACATAATTGGCTAGTTTAATAGATCCTCTAGCAAACTTATCAATCTCAAAAACACCCATTGGTCCGTTCCAAAGAATCGTTTGCACATCATTAAGAGCCTCTCTAAAAAGCCTAGTGGAGGCTAAGCCAATATCTAGTCCCATCCACTCTTTTGGAATCTCTTTATACGTGACAAATTTTACCGGAGCATCTTCACTAATCTCGGGGGCAACGACAAAATCTACGGGCAAATAGAGCTTGACTCCAAGGCGATTGGCCTCGTCCAAAATCTTTTTAGCTTCACCCACTAGCTCCTCTTCAACCAAGCTTTTGCCAACCTCTTCACCCATCGCTTTTAAAAAGGTAAAAGCCATCCCGCCGCCAATAATCATCTTATCTACCTTTGGCAGCAGATTAATAAGCGCACCTAGTTTACTAGAGACTTTGCTTCCACCAATAATTGCCAAAAATGGGCGTGTGGGATGCTCAAGCAATTTGTACAGATATTTAATCTCTTTAAGCAGCAAAAAGCCGGCAGCCTTGTGGTCTTTATCATAGTATCTGGTGATCGCTTCTACCGAAGCGTGGGCTCGGTGACTTACTCCAAAAGCGTCGTTGACATAAAACTGGCCAAATTCGCTCAATTTTTTGGCAAATTCAGGATCGTTGGCAGTCTCTCCGGGTTCAAAGCGTAGATTTTCAAGCAGTAAAACCTCTGCTGGCTTTAATGCCGCAAATTTGGCCTTGGCATCTTCGCCCACCACATCTTTTGCCATAATCACGTCATGTTTGAGCAGCGTATGAAGACGTTTGGCCACAGGTTTGAGGGAGTATCTCTCATCATATCCTTTGGGACGTCCTAAATGGCTGGCCAAAACGATACGACACTCATTATCAATACAATAGCGAATAGTCTGTAATGCCGCTCGTATTCGTCTATCATCGGTAATATTGCCATACTCGTCCAAAGGTACGTTAAAATCGCACCGAATAAAAACGCTATCCCCAGGTCCAATATCGAGCTCTTTGATCGATTTGATATGCATTTTACTCCTTTATGTGTATTTTGTGATAAATTCGGCCATATCCAAAAGTCGGTTTGCATAGCCCCACTCGTTGTCGTACCAGCTCATGATCTTTACCATCCGCCCCCCGATAACTTGGGTAAGATCTGTCGCCACCACCGAGCTCAAAGGAGATCCTACAAAATCTTGAGAGACCCTATACTCCTCATCCACTCCCAAAATCCCAGCAAAATCTTTGCTAGCCGCCTCTTTAAAAAGGGCATTTAGAGCATCAAGATCACACTTTTTAAAGAGTATAAGATCTAGATCCATCAAAGATACATCTGCCACGGGCACCCGTACGCTTCGACCATGCAATTTACCTCGTAGATTAGGCAGTACCCTATCTATCGCTTTGGCCGCACCCGTAGTAGTAGGCAAAATATTTAAAGCCGCGGCTCTGGAGCGGCGAATATCTCGTTTGTGATCGCTATCAAGAAGATTTTGATCGATTGTATAACTATGTACTGTCGTCATCAATCCCGCCTCTATTCCAAAGGCTTCATCCACAAGCTTGGCGATGGGAGCAAGACAGTTGGTGGTACAGCTTGCGTTGGAAAGAATGGGCTGACCTTGATAGAGGGTATGATTGACTCCATATACAAATGTGGGAGTATCGTCAAGGGCGGGAGCCGAAAGGATCACTCGTTTAGCGTAATGAAGATGGGGTGAGGCGAGCTCTTGAGTGAGAAATTTGCCCGTAGATTCAATCAATACATCGGCTTCGCACTCCATCAATCCCGGCTCGCTATGATGAGAAAGAGGCACTCTTTTACCCTCTATCCAAAGCTCTTGGCCGTGCAGCTCCACACTTTTGTTTAGCTCTTTATGTACCGAGTCGTGACATAGCAAATATGCCATCATTTGCGGATCCATAAGATCGTTGATCCCTACGATTTCAAAATCGCCTCGATATAAAGCGTTTCGCACTACCGCTCGTCCAATACGCCCAAATCCATTGATTGCCAGCTTGATCGCCATTAGCCCCCTTTGGGTAGATTTAGGCAGATTTTAACGAAACTTAACTATAATTTTGGTTAAAAAGGTAATATTTGCGTATAGCAATCTTTGGGGGAAGTTTCGACCCGCCACACAAAGGACATCTTGAGATCGTACGGCGGGCTTTGCAAAAGCTTCCTATCGATTGGCTCATCATCGTACCTACGTATCGTAATCCTTTTAAAAAAAGCTTTGTGGCTCCGCCGCATTTGCGTTTTCGATGGCTCAAAAAGATATTTGCTCCCTATCCAAAAGTTATAGTAAGCGATTTTGAAATAGCAAGAGGCCGGCCTACCTATGCAATCGAAACGACAGAGTATCTCAAACGCCGCTTTGCTCCACAAAAGATCTATTACATCATCGGGAGCGACAATCTGGAAAGCCTACATAAATGGAAAAATTACAAGAGATTAAAAAAAGAGGTGGAGTTCGTCGTAGCGACAAGAGGAAGAGAAAAAATTCCCTCAAAATATAAGAGATTAAAAGTCCATATACCCATTAGCTCCACTCAGCTAAGAAAAGATCCAAAGCTTCGCTATTTGCCAAAGATCGTGGCGTGGCCAATTAGGCGTTTTTATCTAAAAGTTCTTGCAAAAACTCCTCGATCCTATACTTTTTACGATACGCATCGGTCATAAGATGGATAAGTATATCCCCCAAGTCCACAACAATCCACTCATCCCCTTCTTGGACTTTCAAAAACTCTTCACCCTCAGGCTTAAGCTTCTCTTTAAGCCAATCAAGCAATGCGCCCGTATGTTTATCGCTCAAAGAGGTAGCCACTACTACACGATCGACAAAATAGTCCCCTCCAGAGGTGTCTATTATCTCCACATCCTCACCCTTTTTCTCTTCAAGCAGCTCTTTTATCCGTTTTATTCGTCTGTTAAGCACCTTACATCCTTTTTTTCGCTTCGATACCAAGAAGTCCCAATCCTACCCGAATAGAGAGAGCCACGACCAAAAAAAGCTTGAGATAGCGATCTTCATACTCTGTGCCGATGACTTTGTGTCTGTTATAAAAGCTATGAAATTGAGCGGCCAAAAATTTCAGATAATCGGTGAGTCTCTGAAGCTCCCGTTTGGCGTAGGCATCTTCGATCACCTCTGGTAGCACAAGAGCGTCAAAAAGCAGATCTTTAGCCTCTTGAGGCAGATCTACAAGAGGTACATCCACCACATCTTGGATATTTTTACCAGCTTTTGCGAAAACAGAATGTACCCTAGCGTGCGCATAATTGATATAATAGACTGGATTGGAGGCATCCTCTTTTTTAAGGATATCAATATCAAATTCTAAATGGGTATCGGCCTTTTTGCTCAAAAACATAAAACGCATCGCATCGGCCCCAATCTCTTCGACAATCTCGCTCATCAAGATAAAATTACCGGCCCGCTTGCTCATTTTGTAGGGCTCTCCGCCTTTAAGAAGTGAGACCATCTGCGCTAGGAGCACCTCCAAGCGATTTGGATCGTAGCCCAAAAATTTTATAGCAGCCTTGACTCTGGCAATATAGCCGTGGTGATCGGCTCCCCAAATATTGATATATCGCTCAAATCCTCGCTCAAACTTTTGATAATGGTAGATAATATCGCCAGCCAGGTAGGTAGGACGACCATCCTCTCGAACAACGACTCGATCTTTTTCATCTCCATACTCGCTGGAGCGCAGCCATAGCTTTCCATCTTTTTCGTAGATGGCACCATGGTTTTTAAGGATCTTAAGCACTTCGTCCCACCTCTCATAGAGCGACTTTTCGCTTACGAATGAGTCAAATGCGATACCCACCTGCTCCAAATCGTGAACGATCAGCTCCATCATCTGATCTTTACCCCAGCTCGCTAGCTCCTCTATCGCCTCTTTGCTTGAAAAAAACGCTCTTCCAAAGACCTCTATCGCTTTTTTGGCCAGATCCTTTATATAATCGCCCCGGTAATACTCCTTTGGCCACTGCACCTGCTCCCCTAGCTCCTCTTTGGCCGCTAGGTAGATAGAAAGACCTAGCAAATAGATCTGATTGCCCGCATCATTGATGTAGTACTCTTTTTGGATCTTATTGCCTAGACGCTTTCCAAGTCTGGCAAGGGCATCTCCGAGTACTGCACCTCTGGCATGACCGATATGCAAAGGGCCCGTTGGGTTGGCGCTGACAAATTCGAGTAAAATCCTCTCCCCTTGCTCATCGGCGCCAAAACGCTCCTCGTTTTTGAGCGCCCAAGTGGCATAGTCATCCAAAAAAGATTCACTTAGTTTAAAATTCACATACCCTTTGAGAGGTTCCACCTTTTCAAAAATCGGGGATTCTTCAAAAGACTTGGCAATTTCGTCGGCTATTTGCATAGGGGATCTACGAAGCTCCTTGGCTAAGGAGAAAGCGATAGGCGTGGCGTAGTGACCAAACTTTTTATCTTTGGGCTTTTCAAGAAGCACATCTTTACCTAAAACTTTTTTTAGTTCTTGTTGAACCTTTTTTTTCAAATCCTATTCCTTTGCACAAGAGGGCAAAGCCTCCTTAAGCGTTGCCGCTCTCTTTTGGCTGAGCTGTCGTTTTTTGTGTAGTAGTGGCGGTAGAAGTGGTATTGGTAGAAGCGGCTGTCGTCTCTTGGGCTATCTCTTTTTTAGGAGCTTCCTCATCTTCATTCATCGCTTTTTTGAAGTTTCTAATTCCGCTTCCAAGCCCTTTGGCAAGCTCTGGAATCTTTTTGGCACCAAAAAGTAGCACCACGATAGCAAGAATTACTAAAAGTTCGGGCATACTGGGCATTCCCATGTTTACTCCTTTGATTTATTGCGTAAAATAATACACAAAAATTCTTAATCTGAGGTTTAACCCCCTTTTTGACATACTCCCCACACCTACAAGGCTGGAAATTGCGGCTATAAGCAAGGATGCTTGCAATTGAAGGTCTTACTTTCCCTATGCCAAGAGTCGAGTCCCCGACTCTCTATTTTAGCAAAAGAGCTAAAGCTCGAGGCTTTACGGCGTTTTTTGGTAATTAATGGCTTTGCCAGTAGTCGATAAACTCATCAATTTCTTTAGGATCTCTTTTGAGTCTGGCCGCTTTTGCGATAGCTAAGATCTGCTCTTTGGAGCGAGCTAAATCGCTGTTAATGAGAATAAAGTCATACTCTTTCATATAAGCCATCTCCTCAATAGCGTTTTGGATCCTCTTTTGTATCGTTTGAGGCGTATCCGTCCCCCTAGCTTGTAAACGGCGCTCTAGCTCGCTCATCGATGGAGTCGTGACAAAAACAGATGTGGCCAAGGGGGCAAGAGAACTCTTTTTAATAGAGGTATATCCTTGTACATCGATGTCAAAAAGAACCAATTTTCCCTCTTCAAGGGCTCCAAGCACCGGACGCAAAGAGGTACCGTAGTAGTATCCGTGCACATTGGCCCACTCCAAAAACATTCCCTCTTGAATCTCTTTTTCAAACTCCTCTTTGGTAACAAAATAGTAATCTATACCCTCTCTCTCCATAGATCGCTTGGGGCGTGTAGTAGTTGAGATGCTAAAGTAGACATCTTTTTCATTTTCTAAAATAGTCTGTATAAGCGTACTTTTACCAGCTCCGCTGGGTCCAGAGATAATGAGGAGCGAACCTTTTTTAAACATCTTTTTTATCCGGAAAAGATATTTTAATCGTAATATCGAGCCGCATGCCATCGAGCAACTCTTTTAAAGAGACTACCGAGAGATTTTGAACACTTTGCGTAACCCTTTCTAAAGCCTCGGTAGGCGTGTGCACCTGTTTTACTTCCCTCTTTGGCGATGCCTCTTGTTCTAAACCCTCATCCAAAGAGAGCTCTTTGAGCTTTTCTTCTTTTTGTTCTGGCACAACTGGAGTAGAACTAGAACTCTCTTCATCAAAAGTAGAGACCTCTTTCTCCTCCAATAATTTACTCACCTCGCTTAACTCCCCTTCATCCAATACGCCGCTTTTTTCCAAATTTTCCGTCACAAAAGGGGATTCTTCGGGCTCTTCTTCTATTTGAACGATACTCTCTTGGGGTTGAGTTGGGCTTGGGGGAAGAGAAGGGGCAGACTCCTCTACAAGCATATCAAAAGGCGAAGACTCCTCTTTTTCCTCCTCCTTAAAAAGGGGGACCTTTTCTTTTTGCGATTCGATATCGGTTTTAATTTTACGAAGTATTTCAATCAAATCGGTAGGCAAGAAAGGCTTTGAGAGCAAAAAGTCAAATTCTGATGTATTGATATTTTTAGAATTTGTCACAAGGCCAAGTTGATAATATTTTAGATTTTGCTTGATAACATTTAAAAAATTCTCATCATACATCTCATCGTCTATGACCACTACATCATAATTCCCTGAGGGAAGATGATAGACATCGTCACACTCTTCTATTTCAAAACCGGCTTTAGGAACGCTCATCATCATCATACGAGAGACCACCGGATTTTTGTTGATCAAGAGCAGTTTCATACTGCCGCCTCCTACTTTTTAGTGTATTTTAATATCTTTTTGCTTTAATTACTCTATTACTCTATTACAACTACAAGGCCTAAAAATGATAAAAAAGATACTTATATTATCGCTTCTAATCCCTTTTTTATTAGCTTCGCAGCTTTACTTTATGCCTTTTGAAGCCCATCAAGCCAAAAAGGAGCTTTTAGACTGGATAGATCACGCCCATAGCCGTATCGATATAGCGATGTATACTCTGACCAACAAAACTATCGCCAAACATCTCAAAAACGCCGCCAGGCGAGGCGTGCATATTCGCATCGTCTTCGATTACGATCAAATAAAAAGCCGCTACTCCAAACTGCGATACTTAGCCAAATACAAAAATATCGATATCTTTACGCTGCGAGGTAAATATGCAAAGAGAGGGGAATATTATGGAAAAATGCATATTAAGATGGCAATTTTTGATAACAAAAAATTGACTTTTGGCTCGGCTAACTGGACCAATGCCGCATTTTCAAAAAATTATGAAGTAATCTACTTCACAAAAGATTTTAGTTTGGCCAAAAAGGCCAAAAGAGGATTTGAGCGTCTCATTAGACTAGCTCACCACTACTAAACTATTTTCGCAGCTCTTTGATTCGCGCGGCTTTTCCTTTTCTCTCTCTTAGATAATAGAGTTTTGCCC
>Ga0256831_1001661_pt1 | contig 11731 bp, 15 predicted proteins | sample 132544metaG_FD_189087 | JGI IMG/M metagenome (GOLD analysis project Ga0256831, IMG submission 189087) | Hydrothermal vent microbial communities from Lau Basin, Pacific Ocean - 132-544 | ecosystem: Environmental > Aquatic > Marine > Hydrothermal vents | place: Pacific Ocean: Lau Basin | collected... | reverse complement strand
GTTTTTTGATATCCAAATCTTCAAAAGTATAAACTCCATTTTCTACTTTTAGAGGTTTTAACTTTTTATTAAAATCATTTGTTTCAGGTCTTGTTAAGAGCAAATCTATGTGAGCATTATTTACAAGTTCTTTAGTCAATCTATTGTGAATTTTTAATTTCAGAGGATTTTTACCTATTTTAAGTTTTGTAATAGAGTAAGATATGACAAAATTTTTGTCAAATTCATCCTTTTGCTTCTCTAATTCATAAGCATTATCTTCAAAATCCTGATATGTTTTCATAAAATAGTTTGATTCTTGGACAGGGTTATGTACAGCAAGATTTACTGTTAAAGCCCCACCAATAACAACTGCTAAAATTATCCCAAGTATGGCGTGAGGCCAATAATTTCTCTGTGTTTTCTTACTCATCTATTTTTTCTTACCCTATTTATAAAATACCAGCCAATAACTAAAATTAAAAAGAGATAGACAAATATTTTAAGAAAGAATATCATATTTCTATTTGTACTGCCTATGCCACTTTTTAATTCTATATTTTTTGAATCAGCAATCTGTTGCACCATATCAGCGTAGCCATTGAGCATAGCGGCACTTACACTATAATTCTTTTTCCCGGTTAAAAGCGGGATGATAGTTCCACTCCATGGAAACGGTGAGAGCATCGCTCCTTTATCAAAACTTTTATCTAAATCAGGAGAGTTAAATACATCTACTTTTTGCTCTTTTAGTGTAATCATAAGTATGGTGTAGGGAGGTTGCAGTTTAGAAGCAAAGGATTTTTCATACTCTACTATACTTTTTCCATTCAATTCTCGTTTTGCCAAAAGATAGGCACCGACTCCAGTTTTCTTGTAGAGTTCATTTGCCATCTCTTCTATTTTAACTTCTGTTTTATTTACTATAACACCATCATTATATACAAACTTCTTTGCTTGTAGTGTCACAGTAAATAAAATAAGCACAAGAAGAGTCAATGTCCTCTTGTGCTTGTATAAAGTGTTATTAATCATTAACCAACAAATAGGTGATTTGGTGTTAACACTAAGTATGCAGAAACTGCTGCCATTATGATCAATCCAAATGTTATAATTACATCCATTTTATCTGCCATAATATCTCCTTATTTCACTATAACTCTGAGCTTAGAGTTATCTCTATCTCTCATTTTAAGAGCGTGAGGGTTAGTTATAGTATATGGTTTGTTTGCAACTTCTTGTTGAGCTTTTATGCCAAAAATAGTTAAAACAACTAAGATACTAAGCAACAATACTGTCGCAATTAACATACCGGTAACTCCACTAAGTGTAAAAACACCTCTGTTTGTATTTTCCATCTCTTACTCCTCGCTCAATGAGTTGATATAAGTACCAACAGCTGTTTTTTGTACATCTGTCAATCTTCCATCATTGAACTTAGGCATCACACCTATAGTTCCTTTTTTGCCATGATTTAGTACTTCTGCAACAAATTTAGCTTTTCCATAGTCTATCAAAGCAGGAGCACTTCCACCCATGCCTTTACCGTCCATTCCATGACAAGCACCGCAAGTTGCCCACAATGCTTTTCCTTGTGCTACAAGTTCAGGATGTTTACTTTTGCCACTTTTTGCTAAATCTTGTACTATATATGCAGCAACTGCTGTTGCACTTGCTTTATCTAAAAGACCACCAGGCATTTCACCCAGTGCATAACCTTGACCTTTTGAGCCTTTGAGAACAGTATCTACTATATGCTCTTCACTGCCCCAAGTTGTAAGATCAGCTGCCTTTCCATTCATGCCATCACCCGTGATACCATGACAAGGTGAACATTGAACTAAAAATACACCTTCTCCCATACCCATTAGTGTTTCATGACTTGGGTTTGCCCACTTACTCTCAAATCTTTGTGTATAGTCATTTACTTCTTGGTTGTACTGTCCTATTTGTGAAAATGTAGCCACAGGATACCCTATAAAAAAGTACCATAATGCCCACACGATAGTTCCTAAAAAAGCAAGTGACCAACCCATAGGTAATGGATTAGAAAACTCACCAACACCATCCCAGTTATCTCCTGTCAACTCACCGGTTGCTTTATCTGTTTTCATCTGTTTGATGTATTTACCAGCAACGCCTACAGTGAGAATTATAATTGCTGCAGCACCGATTAGTGTCAGCAAATTAACATTATCATTCAGCCAATTCATTTTTAACGCTCCTCATTATCTTTTTTGTTGTCTTGTGGATACTTTTCTTCGACTAAGGTATCACTCAAATCATCATTTAGTGCCATATTGGAGTATTTTTCATAATCCTTTGTGCCATCTCTTTGAGATTTATACAGATGATATATATAGGAATAAAATCCGATTGTTAAACCAAAAATCATAGCTATATATCCCCAGCCTTGCAAACTTCTTATGAGTTCCATATCCACAATTCTTCCTTATTTTAAACCATTTAAGTATGCGATTAACGCAACTATCTCTTTAATGTCACCATTTTTATATGCATCTTTAACATCTTGATTTTTCATACCAGCCACTATTTTACCAGCTTCTTTGTAAGCTGCTTTTTTAGCTTCATCGTATGATCCAAGTTTTGGCATACCAGGTTTGTCATAAGGAACATTAAAAACTTTTTTTACCGTATAAGCTTCTGCATAAGCAGTCTCTAGGTCTGCACTTTTCTTGAACATGAAGCCATACTTTGGCATGATAGATCCAGGTACAACAGCTGCAGGATCTAACATATGATTTTCATGCCAGTCTGTAGTTCTGTAGTTTCCAACTCTATGGAGGTCTGGACCTGTTCTTCTACTTCCCCATAGGAAAGGTCTGTCATATGCATACTCTCCGCTTAGTGAATATTTACCATATCTGTCTGTTTCAGACTTAAATGGACGAATCAGTTGTGAATGACAAGCATTGCAACTGTTATTTATATAAACCTGTCTTCCTGCAATTTGCAGCGTAGTATAAGGTTTTGTACCCTTAAGAGGTCTTGCACTTTCCATAAAATCCGGAAGTATCGTAACTATACCTGCATAAGCAATAACCAAAAATACACCTACTGCAAAAAAGAATGGATTTTTTTCTAACCAATGAAACATCTTATACCCCCTTACGCCATAGGTGAAGCATATTGAGGTTCTTTCTCAATTGCTCTACTTGAAGTTGCTGTTTTGTAGATGTTATATGCCCACATAAATACACCTATTAGGAAAAACAGACCACCAACCGCTCTTAGTGTCCAGTATGGATGAAGAACTTCAACTGTATCGATAAATGAGTAAGCTAGGTTACCATACTGATCAGTTGCTCTCCACATCATACCCTGAGTTATACCGGCTATCCACATACTTGTAAAGTACATAACAATACCTGTTGTTTGAAGCCAAAATTGAGCCTCAACAAGTTTTTTGCTGTATATTTCTCTTCTAAACATTCTAGGCGCCATATGAAAAATAGCACCGATAATCATAAATCCAACCCATCCAAGAGTACCATCATGAACATGTCCCGGAATCCAGTCGGTAAAGTGCGCAAGTGCATTTACAGATTTGATAGCCTGAATAGGACCCTCAAGAGTACTTAGCATATAGAAAGTTGAAGCTAATACATAGAATTTTACAAGTGGATTCTCTTTTAGTTGTCCCCACTCACCTTTCATGGTAAGAAGCATATTTATCGCACTTCCCCAAGAAGGTAAAATCAGAATAATAGAGAAGATAGAGCCCATGGTCTGTACCCAGTCAGGAACTGTTGAGTAAAGAAGGTGGTGTCCGCCTGCCCAAAGATAGACAAACATCAATCCCCAAAATGAAAGAAGTGAAAGTTTATATGAAAATATAGGTTGACCTGACTCTTTTGGTAAAAAGTAGTAAATCATAGCGATAATCGGTACAGTAAAGACGAATGCAACCGCATTGTGTCCATACCACCATTGAACCATCGCATCATTGCTTCCTGCATACATAGAGACTGAGTGATACCATTTACCCATGCCTGCTATGAAATAAGTAGGTACTTCCATATTATTAAATAGATAAAGCATAGCTACACCTAAAAATGTTGCTATATAGTACCATACAGAGATGTATAGAACTCTCTCTCTTCTTATACCAATAAGTCCAAAGATACTAACTCCCCATAAAACCCAAAGAACAACTATAGCTATATCTATAGGCCACTCAAATTCTGCATACTCTTTTGAAGTAGTTATACCCATAAGCAGTGAAACCACAACTGCTGCCACTGTTAAGATATATATCCAAAAGTGTAATCTTCCTATAAACATCAAGAATTTTGATTCTGCCATAGAGACTTTCAAAACCCTCTGTCCTACATAGTACCAAGTCGCAAAGATACCACTTGCTGTAAAACCAAACGCAACCGCATCAGTGTGTAGTGGTCTTAACCTTCCAAATGTCCCATACTCTCCAGCTAAGTTACTTAGCTCTGGAAAAGCCAATTGAAACGCAATGATAACGCCCACAAGCATACCTACGATCCCCAGCACAATAGTGGCAACCGTAAAACACTTTGCAATTGTATAGTCATAGTTAATTGCATTACTAGACTGCATCAATTCCTCCTAAAATATATTTTTATGTCACACATTTATCACATAATTACTCGAATTATAGTACAAAAAAAATACGATAAAGCTTAATAGGATTAAATTTGTATTAAATAATTATTAAATTTATAAATTAATTTTATATCCCAGCCCAGGAACATTTTTTATAAAACTTTTACTTGTTTTTTCTCTGACTCTCTTCACAAATGTTCTTATAGCAGCATCACTGACATTTTTATTTGTCCATACATACTTTTTTAGTTCTTCATGTAGTACATAAGCTCCTATGTTTTTCACTAAAATAGATATGAAAAGAAGCTCTTTTTTTGTTAGAGTTATTGTTTTGCCATCTTTTATTAAAACTCTAGCTATTTTATCAAAAGTATATCCGCTTCCAAGATCGATCAAATCACCCAAAGACAAGATATCTTTCGATATATGCTCTAAAGTGCTTAGAAGTTCATCAGTATCTATTGGCTTCATGAGATATTTGTCAATACCAATATTTATAGCACTCATAAGTCTATCTTTTTCATTAAAAGCACTTAGCACTACGATTGGTGTATCTCTTGATATTTTTTTAATATCTCTTGACATCTCTAGTCCATCAATGATAGGCATCATAATATCAGTAATAACAATATCAGGTTTATATTTTTTAAACTTTTTTAAGCCTTCACTTCCATCTTTTGCGACTATAAATTTTGCAAATTCATCACTAATAGCTCTACTGAGCGCAGTTCTTATACTGTTTTCATCTTCAACAAACAGGATTGTTAGGCTAGATAAGTTATTGCTCATTGTATTTCTCCTTATACAGGGGTATTTTTATTTCAAAAGTTGCTCCACTCTTATTATTATACACTTTTATGCTACCTTTCATACTTTTTTGAATTATCATTTCACTCATATATAGTCCTAGACCTGTTCCTTCGCTTGAGTGTTTTGTAGTAAAATATGGATCAAAAACCTTATCTATTATATTTTCATCTATGCCTTTTGCATTATCGCTGTATAAAATAGTAGCATTTTTATTATCAGCATCTATGGTTATATTGATTTTTCTATTTTCTATTTTTCTTTGATTAAAGGCATCTTTTGAATTGTTTATCAAGTTTAGTATTACCTGGTTAAATTCATTAAAATATCCATCTAATTGGATCCCCTTATTGTCTTGAACCTCTACATGTAGAGCATGCTTATAAATACTCCCTTGCATCATTGTTAAAAGATGCTCTACCGCATCTTTAACTAAAAAGAGCTCTTTTTGTTTATTTGGGCTGAAAAAGTTTCGAAAATCCTCTATTGTGTTTGACATTTTTTTAATCACATCTTTGGAGTGTTTGTAACTTTGTAAAAATTCATCCGGTTTTTTATTTGAGAGAAAGAGTTTTTTCATCTCATACACTGTGATACCAAGCTCATTTAGGGGTTGTCTCCATTGGTGAGCTATATTGCCTATCATCTCTCCCATAGCAGCAAGTCGGGATTGTTGAAACAGAAATCTATCTTTTTCTTGCATCTGTTTAGCTAATTCTATGCTTTGGGTTACATCATACCTGATAGCTATAAACTCTTCTATAAAGCCTTTATTATCCAAGATAGGGATTACAGTTGTATTGACATAAAGAGTCTTGCCGTATTTGGAGAGGTTTTTAACCATAGATTTATATGTTTTTTTTGCTAGAATTGTATCCCACAGATTTTTAAAGACCTCTTTTGGTACATCAGGGTGTCTTACTATATTGTGATTTTTACCTATTAACTCTTCTCTTGAGTACTCAAAAATTTTACAAAACTCATCATTTACAAAAGTGATAATTCCATTTATATCTGTTTTGGAGACGATATTGCTCTGCTCTATCGCATTTTTATATTGGGCTAGAGTCATTTTAGGCTACTCATGATGGACATATATCCAAGATACGACATATATATACCATACAATATAATCACGATAGAGGCCAGTTTAATCATCACTTCTCTAAAGTTGCTACCTTTTAAGAACCCCACTATATATCCAAAACCAAGGAGAGTTGGCATAGTAGAGAGACCAAATATCAACATAGTAAATCCTCCCCAGAAAATTGAACCGGTAGCTGCGGCAGATACTGCAAAAAAGTAAACTAAACCACAAGGGAGGAATCCGTTTAATAAACCTAAGCCATAAAAGCTGTATATGCTTTTTGAGTGAATTAAAAAAGAAAATATTTTTTTTACAAATGGGTTGGTAGCGAGTGAGGATTCCAAAGATGTTAGAAATCTAATTTTTCCCATCAATGATAGACCCATCAGTACCATAAACAGACCTATAAAAAAGTAAAAATATCCCATGGATACTTTGGAAAAAGAGACAACATTGCCTAATGCTCCTGAAATCATACCTATAAATATATAAGATGTAATTCTTCCTAGGCTATAAAACATATGAGATATGATTTGCCTTGTTTTAGATGATTTTGTATCTATTTTAGAACTGCTGTATGCTACGATAAACCCACCGCACATACCGATACAGTGTCCCAAGCTTCCTAAAAATGCTACTATGATTATGGTTGAAATATTAATAGTATCTATGAAAACACCCTTTTATAAATTTTGAAAAAATTCTTTAAAAATATATTTGCTGTCATGTGGTCCGGGACTTGCTTCGGGATGGTGTTGTACCGAAAATATAGGCTCATCAAGATAATCAACACCCTCTATAGTGTTGTCAAAAAGATTGATATGCGTTATTTTGGCAATGGAGCAGATGGAATCAGGCACATTATAGTTGTGATTTTGAGCCGTTATCTCGACTACAGCATTTTTTTGATTTTTTACCGGATGATTTCCGCCATGTTGTCCAAAGGCAAGCTTGTATGTCGGGTGACCATGAGCTATGCTTAGGAGTTGGTGTCCTAGGCATATCGCAAACATAGGAACCTTTGCTTTTATCAATTTTTTGATTTTTTCTACCTCTTTTTTATAAAACATAGGGTCACCGGGACCATTTGATAAAAATATGCCATCTATTTCATTGTTCTTATATCTGCCTATGAGACTATCGGGATCAAATTCGCTAGGTACCACTTCTACTTCAAATCCAACTTCACAAAGTTCATTCAAAATATTTCTCTTTACACCAAAATCTATCACGACAATCTTTTTTTCTGCTTTTTTTGTACTCTCTTTATACCTTAACTTTGCACTATCCCAAACTCCGTTTTTATGTATATAGCTCTCTTTTGTGCTAACTTCTTGTATAAAATCCATCTCTTCTATTTTTGGAAAAGATTCCAATATCTTTTTGAGTTCATTTTTATTTGAGATTTCGGTAGAGGCTATCATCATTTTAGCGCCAAAGTCTCTTATATTTTTAGTTAAATATCTTGTGTCTATATCACAGATACCCATTGCTTCGTGTTGTTGAAGAAAATTGTCCAAAGAGTTTTGAGCTCTAAAATTTGAAAATTCTTTGTTGAAATTTCTTATTATCATTCCACTTGCATGTATGCCCAAGCTTTCCATGTCATCATCATTTACACCAACTATACCAATCTCCGGCATAGTGAAAACAACAAATTGACCTGCATAACTAGGATCGCTCATAATCTCTTGGTATCCACTCATCGAGGTGTTAAACACTATCTCTCCTACTCTGCTTCCTTGGCTTCCAAAACTTTTTGCTTCTAAAAATATACCATTTTCTATATATATCCAGACAGGCTTTAGATTCATAATGCCATACCTCGTCTTTTTAACTCTTCCTCATAAAGTTTTTCAAATACCAAATCATACTCTGTTGAACCCGGTATCAATTTTCTTTTGTAGTTATCTATCTGATCAGCTACGGCGTCTTCAATGCCTTCAAAATTTTCAAGATAATTTTCTATAGAGGTGTAAATGACATTTTTTACTCTATTTTCGGAGACAGAGTAGTCTATCATATTTTCTTTCCATAGGCTCTCTAGTATTCTATGTGAAACATCACTAAATCTATCCTCGTAAGATAAAATGACACCATACTCTTTCGCTAGTTTTTTCTTTATGAGCCAAAACATACTTCTTCTATCAACTTGACGAAACTCTATCTCATCATCATTATCATCTAGTATATCATCAACTCTCTCTTCTAGGGCTATCTCTTTTTTTATATCAGCTTCAAGTATATCTTGAGAGACTTTGGCGACAGGCTCAATGCCTTGTAGCAACTTTATGAAACCACTATTTAACATATCAATTGCTATTTTATTTGCAATATAGGGTGCATGAGGTAATCTGACTTTCATCAATCAACCTTATTATTTAGATTTTTTACATTAGGCTTGCTAAGATATAAGTAATGTATCATAAACTTTACACATTCTTATATCGCAACAAATCTATTTTATCTAAAATTAGGTAAATATCTGTTTATGTAGAAAAATGTCACAAAAATATTTTAACAAGGATTGATATCGTTACTTCTAGTTAGGTACCTAGAATCAACAAGCCGCCAATAAGCATCATAACACCACCAGATATTTTATTAACAATATTTTGGATTTTTGGATTTTTTATAGCAGTTTTTGCTTTTGATGCAAAATATGCATATGATATGAGTATGATTAATAGAGTAGATAGAACTAGAGAGACTACTAGGCAGGTATCTTTATAAGTTAGCTTTGAGAGGTTAACGAATGTAGGTAAAAAGCCTATATAGAATGCTATAACTTTGGGATTTCCAAGAGTTATAAATAGCCCCGAGATAAAATCATTTATAAAACTTTTACTCTTTATTGCACCGGTGTTAAAGTGGGATGTTTTTGACATATATACTCTAAGTCCAAGATAGATAAGATATATACCCCCTAAAATTTTTATAATTGTGAAGATTGTAGAGTATGTTGAAGCGATAACACTCAAGCCAAAAATAGCAAGCAGCAAGAAAATAATATCCCCTAAAACCATACCGATAGACATAAAAAAGGCATGTGAAAAACCAGAACTAAGAGCTCTTGAAACAACAGCCAAGACTCCGGGTCCAGGAGTTGCCATAAAGATAAATATAGCACCCAAAAAAGTTAAAGTGGTTATTAAATCCATTTTTTATGCTTATGGTTTTTTAGTACTGTCTGTATTAAAAGGTGCTCCTTTTTGAAGACGAAGTGTTATTTGTGATGCTTTTTTTGGATCCATTTTAGCAAATATTTTTGAGATTTTTTTAGCAGGAAGTGTAAAGATAATAGCAGTTGCCTGTTCGGTATCCATAGCTTCAAGAACTGATGCTGCAACGGAATCTTTCATCTTGCTGTAAGTTTCACTCAGTTTATCATCTTTTGCATTTTTTATGTTTTCTAAAAGTTTTTTATTTTTTGCTATGAGCTCTTTTATCTCTTGTTTCTTTTTTTCAAGTTCTAAATTTTTAGCTTTAATTTTTTGATTTTCCTCTTTTATGTGGGCTCTTTGTTTTTCAAAGAGTGCATTTGAGGCAGCTTTTAATGCTTCAAAAGATTGCCTAGCTTCATCTATATTCTCTATATCTTTAAGAAGTTCCGATTTTCTACTCTCAAAGACTTGGTTACAGTCAACACTTTGTGCATAAGAAAATATTACAAAAGATAATAATAAAAAAATTGTTTTCAATACTCACTCCTTTTAAAAAGCATGTTAGATACTTCATCAAGCTCTTTTTGCTCATCTCTTTTTATTTTTATAAGCTTTTTGGCTATCTCTTGCTCTTCAAGATGCTTTATCTTTTCATACTCTAGTTTGGCTTTTTTATACTCTAGTTGCTTCTTTTTTAGATTTGAATTGTTTGCTTCCAAATCATATAAAAGTCTCTCTTTTTGGGCATTTAACAATCTTCTTCTCTCTCTGAAGACATTTACCTCTTTGTACTCCCCCTGTTTGGGAATTGCTAGGGTAGAGATAGATGAGTATATATCTGCTATCTCTGCTTTTATCTTTTTGATATTGGATTTTAAAATAAAAAGTTCACTCTCTATCTTATCTACTTTTTGTTTGTTAATTTTAGTTATTTTAGAGTAGATAGATGACATATATTATAATACTATCGTCTCATCTCTTTTAGGTCCTGTTGAGATAAGCCCTACTTTTGTACCTGTTAACTCTTCTATCTTTTTAACATAATCTTTTGCATTTTTTGGTAAATCTTCATAGGAGTTAACACCTTTTGAATTTTTCCACCCGTCAAACTCTTCATAGATAGGAGTTATATTCTCTAATGATTGCGGAAGAGTCTCTACTTTTTCTCCATCTATCTCATAAGCAGTGCATATCTTGACTTTTTCAAAACCATCTAAAACATCTAGTTTCATCAGTGCAAGTTGGTCACATCCATTTAGTCTGCTAGCATATTTGACTGCTACAGCATCAAACCAGCCACATCTTCTTGGTCGCCCCGTTGTAGTTCCAAACTCATGGCCATTTTTGCCCAATATCTCACCATCATTTCCAAAATCTTCTGTCGGAAAAGGTCCATTTCCAACTCTAGTGCAGTATGCTTTTACGATTCCTGTCACCTCTCCTATGTCTTTTGGGCTTAGCCCTAAGCCGATACAAGCCCCAGCACTTATGGTAGATGAGCTAGTGACAAATGGATAAGTTCCATGGTCTATATCCAAAAGAGTACCCTGAGCACCCTCCAAGAGTACCTTTTTGTTTTCATCGAGTGATTTCCAGACAAGAGCTGTCGTGTCTTGCACATAAGGTAGCAATACATCTGCAAACTCATCTAATTCTGTTTTAAGTTTATTAAAATCTGGAGTTTTTATCTCCATCGCATCAAATATAGCTCTATATGTTTCAAAATAATCCACCAAATTTTGTGCTAATTTATCTGTATCTCTCAACTCGCCCATGCGATGACCGCTTCTCTCTATTTTGCTTCCATAAGCCGGTCCAATTCCTCTGCCTGTTGTGCCTATCGCTTTTGCTCCTCTTAGCCTCTCTCTAGCTTGATCTATTAAGATATGATGGTCAAGTATCATATGGGCTTTATCGCTTATAAAGAGTCTATTTTCTAGGCTCTCTCCAAACTGCTCCATCTCTTCTATCAGTGCTTTGGGAGATATAACAACACCGTTTCCGATGATATTTATAGCTTGTGGATTTAATACTCCAGATGGTATTAGATGCAAGGCAAGAGTTTTATCTCCTACGACTATCGTATGTCCTGCAT
>Ga0256831_1001659_pt1 | contig 11743 bp, 10 predicted proteins | sample 132544metaG_FD_189087 | JGI IMG/M metagenome (GOLD analysis project Ga0256831, IMG submission 189087) | Hydrothermal vent microbial communities from Lau Basin, Pacific Ocean - 132-544 | ecosystem: Environmental > Aquatic > Marine > Hydrothermal vents | place: Pacific Ocean: Lau Basin | collected... | reverse complement strand
CTTATTAGTTGGTACACCTAATGGTGTTAAAGAAGGGTTTTAAGCAATATTATCGTACTTATTAGGTGTATTGCATGTCTTCCAAACAATAAAATGATACGACTGGGACTGGGATTTTAGTCCCGCTCGCTTTGCGGGGCTAAAGCCCCAGTTCCTATAGTAATTAAGCTGAACTCTAGATACTATAACTTTTATAGCATAAAGTTAATCCACCCATTAAAACTGATCGTAGTGTCCTCCAATTGCAAAAATGTATAAATAGTTTGCATCAAATTTATACACAACTCGATCTTTTTGGCTCATACGCCGAGACCATAAACCAGAAAGATTATGTTTTAGTGGTTCCGGCTTTCCTATTCCTTTGCTTGGATCATTACGAAGCATCTCTTTTATGAGTCTTTGCAGAGTCTTATGTAACTTTTGGTCTTTTTGCCTTAATTCTTCATAAGCTATCCAAGTATTACCTTCAAAGATCAAGGATCTCATTTATTTCCCCAGAAGTAGGCTGATAGCCTTTTTTCTTCTCATAAGTATTAATTGACGTAGCTATTTGTTTCATCAAGTCAGTATTTTGCAAAACATAAAGGGTTTCCTGTTCTCTTTCCCAGTCATCAGCACTCAAAACAACAAAATCTTCACCATTTCTTCGAGTTACTTTTAGAGGTTCATGCTCTGAAAAGACTTGCTCTACAAAAGTTTTTAAATTGTCTCTAAACTTATTTACACTTATACTATTCATAATTTTACTCAATATCATGTACGACTGTTCCGTACATTTTAGTACAAAAAGTATGACGCTGGTAGCTGTTATCCAGAACCAATACAAATCATAACAATACTCGCTCTATCCCACCTTTAGCCACGCTATCAATAAATTCTTTTTGCCATTGCTCACCCAGTATTTTCTGGCATAATTCCACTACAATATACTCCGCCGTCATACCGGTTTCACCCCGATAGCGATTCAGGCCTTGTTGACAGGCAGGGCAAGTGGTAACGAGTTTAACCGGTGACGATGTGTTTTGAGTGCTCTTACCATCACCGTTTTCACGCTCAAACGCATAGATATTTTTCGTCAACTCTTCTTGTTTTCGATAGCGTAATTGGCTTGATATATCCGGTCTGGATACGGCCAATGTACCGGACTCACCACAACAGCGATCGGAGTTAATCACATTGTTGCCTAATAATGACTGGGCAACTTTTAATGGTTGCTCTGTTTTAATAGGCGTATGGCAGGGATCATGGTAAATATAGCCCTGAGCCTGACTGTCTGCATCTAATTGATAGCCTTTTTCAGCTAAATACTCATGAATATCTAACAAACGGCAATCAGGGAAGATTTTTTGAAATTGATATTGTAATAATTGATCCATACAGGTACCACAGGAGACCAGCACCGTTTTAATATCCATATAGTTTAATGTATTAGCGATACGATGAAATAAGACCTGATTTTCGGTTGATATGGCCTGCCCTTTTTCTGCTTCTCCTCCTGCAGTTTGTGGATAGCCACAGCAGAGATAACTCGGTGGCAAAATGGTTTGTGCGCCGGCATGATAAAGCATCGCTAAGGTTGCCATACCCACCTGACTAAAGAGACGCTCAGAACCACAACCGGGGAAATAAAATACGGCATCGGCATCTTCTGCTGTGTTTAAGCGACTTAACTTTTGCGCATCTCGAATAATTGGAATAACGCTACTGTCTTCAATACCTAATAATTGCCGTGTGGTCTGATTGGGAATGTCCGCAGGCATGGGTTTTTTAACAAAGTTAATCACCTGTGCCTTAATCGGCATTTTACCATGCGTCATGTAGGGTTGCTTGCCTTTGGGAAGCAAAGCAAAATGTCTGGCCAGACTATGCCCTAAACGCTGAGCTTTATAGGACCATTGGATCATCACTTTGCGCATGACTTTAATGGTGGCGGGATCGGTAACATTTAAGTAAGCCATTGCCACCTTGCTCATCAAGGAAAAATGCTTTTGTTTACGATGACGTAAAATGGTGCGCATCCGAATGGAAACATCACCAAAGTCAATATTAACTGGACAGGGTTTGAAACATTTGTGGCAAACCGTACAGTGATCAGCAACATCATTCATTTCATCAAAATGGCGTACCGAAATCCCTCGACGAGTTTGCTCCTCGTAGAGAAAAGCCTCCATAATCAGTCCCGTACCCAAAATTTTATTGCGTGGTGAATACAATAAATTCGCTCTAGGGATATGGGTATTACAGACGGGTTTGCATTTACCACAACGCAAACAGTCTTTAATATCATTATTTAACAAGCCCAATTCACTGGCTTCAAGGATCAAGGCTTCTTGTTGTAATAATTGTAAGGATGGCGTGTAAGCTTTTTCTAAACCAGAGCCTGCCATCAGTTTACCCGGATTAAAATGATGCTGAGGATCAACCTGATCTTTATAAGTTTTAAAGGCGCTAAGAATATCATCGCTGAGAAATTGTAATTTGGTAATACCAATACCATGTTCACCAGAAATAACCCCTCCTAATGATTCTGCCAGTGCCATAATTTGTGCCACCACTTGATCAGCGGTATGCAACATCTCATAGTCATTAGAATGCACAGGAATATTGGTATGGACATTGCCATCACCTGCATGCATGTGGGTCGCAACAAATAAGCGTCCGGAACGAATATCAGCATGAATATTATCTAAGTGTTCATTAACACCCGATAGATTTAAGCCGCTAAATAATTCTTTTAAGGGTTTTTCAACGTCATCACGATAAGACACTCGTAAGAGGCGTTTTTGTAATAACTCAAAAAAGGTTATATTTTGTTGTTGCTGTTCAACAGGTAAATGAGCAAAAATAGCGGTGTCTTTAAACTGCTGAATATCTGTATCCAAGTTATCCAGCATTGTTTGCCAACGTGTTTGAATATCTGCAACCAATTCTAAAGCGGCTGCTTTTTTATCTTGCACAATACGTTGTGCTTCTTCTGAGCCTTCAAATTCAATTTTATCATAGGCAATATTATCTGAGCTTAGCTTTAGATCCGAGTGTAAATAAGCATCCACTGCACGCACAATTTTAAGCTTGTTTTTAATGGAGTGGATAATATTAATTCGCTCGATACCCAAGGTGTATTCCGCTAGACGATCCAAGGGGATCACCACATCTTCATTCACTTTAAAAGCATTGGTATGTGAGGCAATGGCAGCTGTTCTGGCTCGATCCAACCAAAAATACTGACGCGCTTCTAGGCTGACGGCAATAAACCCTTCGGCATCTCTGAGATTGGCCAATTGCACAATTTTAGCCGCCGCCTTAGCAACAAGAGTTTCATCATCGCAGGCAATATCGGCTAACAAGACCATTTTGGGCAGTTCAGAACGGGGTGATTTGGTGGAATAACCCACCGCCTTGATATAACGCTCATCCAGATGCTCAAGCCCAGCAAGGACAATACTTTTTTGGCTCTTTAGGTAATCAATAGTTTCGACAATAGCAGGTACCGAATTGGCCAGATCGGAACCAAAAAATTCCAAACATACCGTACGAATGTGCTTAGGCATGGTATGTAAAATAAAAACTGCTGAGGTGATAATACCATCACAGCCCTCTTTTTGTACGCCGGGTAAGCCCCCTAAAAATTTATTGGTAACATCTTTACCCAGACCTTGCTTACGCAAATCAGCACCTGGTATTTCTAAAATCTCTTCTTTATCAATATCAATGCCATTATGGGCAAAACGAGTCACTTTAAAGCGCACCACTTTCAACTCATGAATTTTGCCTAAATTATGTTCCAAACGCTCAACAAGCATCCATCGAGCATCGGGGGTGACCATTTTCCATGACAGTAAATTATCCAGTGTGGTACCCCACATCACCGCTTTTTTACCCCCAGCATTCATGGCAATATTACCGCCAATACAGGATGCATCTTGTGAAGTGGGATCCACGGCAAAGACCAAGCCCTGAGCATCAGCTAAGTCTGACACTCTACGGGTGACGACACCCGCACCAGTCGCTGCGGTCGGTACCATAATTTCCTCAGCCGCAGACTCTTCATCGGGTTTGCACATCAGGCTTTGTGGTATTACCGAACCTAAAGAATCTAACTTTTCAGTATTAATCACCACAGAATTTGCCGTTAACGGCACTGCACCACCCGTATAGCCTGTGCCACCGCCTCGTGGAATGATCGCCAAGCCCAGATCAATACAGCCTTGTACCAGAGCCAAGACTTCCTCTTCCGTATCTGGAGTAAGCACCACAAAAGGAAACTCCACACGCCAGTCGCTCGCATCGGTTACATGGCTAACCCGAGATAGGCCATCAAAGCAGATATTGTCTTTGCGCGTCAGCTTGGTCAGTTTTTTTACTACCTTACGGCGTTTAATTTCACTTTCTATTAGCCAAACTTTAAACTCTGAGACGGCTTTTTCTGCCCGTGCCAGCAGCTCTAATACCGACTCATTACCATCTGCTCGTAAACGGATCTGACTTAAACGATGGTGCAGGGCTTCTAACAAGGCCTCTCGGCGTTTTGGATTTTCAATTAAGTCATCTTCAATAAAGGGATTACGAGAAACCACCCAAATATCGCCTAAGACTTCAAACAACATGCGTGCTGAGCGCCCTGTTACTCGTTTTGAGCGCAGTGTATTTAAGACATCCCAAGCTTTCTCACCCAAAAAACGAATGATAATTTCACGATCTGAAAAAGAGGTGTAGTTATACGGAATTTCACGGATATTCGTCAGTGGTGTATTTGATAAGTCAGTCATAAGACACAGATATGCAAAGAAAAGGGTGCTTATTATAACAAGGATAAGCACTTAAATAAGCTTTTATTTCAATGGGGTCAGAGTTATTGATTTTTCTATTTATTTCTCTTAAACTGAACTTTCCATTATTCACACTGGTTTATTTATGGCTCGTCTACCCCGACTCAATTTACCCGATATTGCCCAACACATTATCCAAAGAGGCAATAATCAACAAGCTTGCTTTTTTGATGAGCAAGATCGCCAAACCTATTTAGATAAATTAGCTGAGTATGGCCAAAAATATCATGTTGCCATACATGCCTATTGCTTAATGAGTAACCATGTCCACTTATTGTTAACACCAGAGCAAGGCAATGGCGCCAGCCGTTTAATGCAATCTCTAGGGCGTTATTATGTACGCTATATTAACAGCAAATATCAACGCAGTGGCACCTTATGGGAAGGACGATTTAAGTCAACCTTAGTCGATACTGAGTATTATTTGCTTACTGTCAGTCGCTATATTGAACTTAATCCCGTCCGTGCAGATCTAGTAACACATCCAGACGACTATCCCTATTCCAGCTATGCTAATAACGCCCTCGGCAAACCGAGTCACTTTATCACGCCATCGGTATGTTATCAGGCTCTGGCAAAAACAGACAAAGGACGCCAAAGCGTCTATAAAACATTGTTTAAGCACCCTCTGACACAACATACCTTAGATGAAATTCGACATGCAACCAATAAATCATGGGTACTAGGCAGCGAAGCATTTAAAATACGTATTGAAAAGCAAACCGGACGACGTGCCAGCCCTTCTTTACGCGGTGGTGATAGAAAATCAGCTCAATACAAGAAAAATAAACAACAACTCAGCCAAAATTAACAAAAGTAGCTCATTCTCAGTATATTCTAAAATAACACCCCCATACTCTTGGTGCAGAGAGTATTTGCCTGATTATTAAATAAGCAGTATTATGAGCCCTCGATTAGTAGCTATTGATTAAACATAATGAGTACCACACCTGCACAACGCATTATCCCTGTTTTTGATCATTCTGATAAGGCCAATGCCTCATCCATGCCCACTTATATTCGCCAAGCCTTGACGGATAAAACACACTATTCTGATACCGCTCAAAGTGTGCATAACAACCAATTGGTCACTGTCTGCGAAGAAGCACATTGCCCTAATCGAAATGAATGTTGGAATCGTGGCACCGCAACCTTCATGCTCCTAGGTGACACTTGCACCCGTGCCTGTGGTTTTTGTGCCGTTAAAACCGGTTCACCACAGAGTGTTGATCAGTCCGAGCCCAAACGCATTGCTCAGGCTGTGGCTGAAATGGACTTGGATTTTGTGGTCTTAACCTCAGTTAACCGTGACGAGCTCAGTGATGGTGGTGCTAGTATTTTTGCCCAGACCTTGCTGGAGCTACGTAAAACCAAGGCCACTATTGGGGTAGAATTTTTAACCCCTGACTTTCGAGGCTGTCAGGAACAAGCCATTGATATCGTAAGTAACACCTTGGCACAGGCACCTTATGCCTCTAACAATCCTAACAATAGCAGCAAACTTATCTGGGGTCACAATATCGAAACTGTTCCCTCTTTGTATAAAGAAGTCCGCAAGGGCAGTAAGTATGAGCGTTCTTTAACCATGTTACGCCTAGCCGCACAGGTAGATAAGGTAGAAACAAAATCATCCATTATCTTAGGGCTGGGTGAAACCCCTGATGAAGTCTATCAGGTCATGCAGGATTTACGAGCCAATCACGTCAGCCGAATTGCTTTAGGCCAGTATCTTCGACCCACTCGCTATCATCTACCGGTAAAACAGTATTTACCTTTGGAACAATTTTCAGAATATGAAATAATGGCTCAGGAACTGGGCTTTAGTTGGGTTAAATCGGGTCCTATGGTGCGTTCATCCTATCATGCTGAAGATTAAAGTAGCCACACTAACGATTCAGACACAGACTAACAAATGAGTAACTTATTGTGACTACAAGCATTAATAATACACCACTGAAAACAACCCCTCTTATTCATGCCCATAAAAAAATGGGCGCTAAGTTGGTGGACTTTGGTGGCTGGAATATGCCTATCCACTACGGCTCACAAATTGAAGAACATCATCAAGTCAGGCAAGATGCAGGTATGTTTGATGTCTGCCATATGACCATTGTGGATTTACGCGGCTGTGATGTCATGGCCTATTTAGCAAAGCTATTGGCCAATGATGTCACTAAAATTGCTCAGCAATCTGGCAAGGCGCTTTATAGTTGTATGCTTAATCCTCAGGGAGGCGTAATTGACGATTTGATTGTTTATGTCATGCAAGCCACTTGGGTGCGCCTTATTGTTAATTCTGCCACACGAACAAAAGACTTGGCTTGGATGCGCACTCAACTCGGTAGCATGGCCGTTGATCTTAGTGAGCGTGATGATCTAGCTATGATTGCAGTACAAGGTCCGAATGCTCGTCAGCTTGCTCAGCAAGCATTGGTAAATGACATGACTCAGGCTGACACATTAAAGCCCTTTAATGCCCAATTGTTTAATGAAGGCCAAGAGAATGAACGATTTATTGCTCGCACAGGCTATACCGGTGAAGATGGCTATGAAATTATTTGTGCCAATGAGCAAGTAGAGGATCTGTGGGAACAATGTGCCAAGGTCGGTATTAAACCCTGTGGCTTAGGCGCACGGGATACACTACGCCTAGAAGCGGGTATGAACCTCTATGGCAATGATATGGATGATACTCACACCCCCTTAGAGAGTGGCTTAAGCTGGACAGTGGATTTTAGCAACGATTTTAACAACAAGGAACGACAATTTATTGGCAGAGCGGCGTTAGAGCAACAACTTAAAGAAGGCTTACACTCTAAATTTGTTGGCCTTATACTCAATGGCAAAGGTATCTTACGTGCCCATCAAAAGGTTATTGTCGAGGGCACTGAGGCTGGTGAACTGACCAGTGGCAGTTTTTCACCAACCATGCAAAAAGCCATTGGCTTTGCCCGAGTTCCTATTAACACTGGCGATCAGTGCTTAGTGGCTATACGCAATAAACTCGTGCCAGCACATGTGGTTTCATTACCCTTTGTGCGTCACGGAAAAATTTTACCACCAATAATCGAGTAATCAGAAACAACATTTAATTCAATTAATAAGGTACTAAAAATGAGTAATATTCCACCAGAATTAAAATACACCGCCTCTCATGAATGGATCCGTACAGAAGAAGACGGCTCTTTGACTGTGGGCATTACAGAACATGCACAGGGATTACTAGGTGATATGGTATTTGTCGAATTACCCGATATCGGTGATGAGTTTGAAGCCGAACAGGATTGTGCTGTAGTTGAATCCGTAAAAGCCGCCTCCGATATTTATTGCCCAATTGAAGGTGAAATTATCGCCGTTAATGAAGACTTAGAAGACTCTCCAGAGCTGATTAATGTCAACTCCTACCATGAAGGTTGGCTGTTTCGTATCCAACCCTTAAAAGCTGAACACGTTGATAATTTAATGAACGCTGAAGACTACGCAGAATTAGTTGAGTCTGAGGCTCATTAATTTCTGTCTTTAGTCGTCCTACGGAACACCACTATGCCCTATATACCACATACCAGCAATGACCTTGTCCAGATGCTTCGTACCATCGGTGTGGATAGCATTGAAGACTTATTTGATGAAATCCCCAAAGACTTACGTTCTAAGTTGCAAAACATTCCTCTGGGGCAGTCAGAGATGGCCGTACAGCAGCAGTTATTTGCCAAGTCATTACAGGATGGAACCCCCTTATGTTTTGCCGGTGGTGGTGCCTACGAACATTATATTCCTGCGGCCTTATGGGAGATTGCGACTCGGGGAGAATTTTATTCTGCCTATACCCCCTATCAGGCAGAGGCCAGCCAAGGCACTTTACAGGTTATCTACGAATACCAAAGTATGATTGCCAGTCTCACCGCAATGGATGTTTCTAATGCCTCTTTATATGATGGGGCATCGGGTTTAGCCGAGGCGGTATTAATGGCTGTACGAGCTAATCGTAAAGCCAAATCAAAACGCATTTTAATGCCCGAAAGTGTGTCTCCTGTTTATCGACAAGTGGTAGAAACTATCGTTAAAAATCAGGGTATTACATTAGAGCTAGTGCCCTATAATCAGCGCACAGGTACGATTCAAGTAGAGCAATTGGATGCACAATTAAGCAAACCAGATGATGCCTTTGCTGCCCTGATTATTCCTCAACCTAATTATTTTGGCTCACTTGAAGAGGTGCACCAACTCACCGACTGGGCACATCGTCATAAGGCACTGGTCATTGCTCAAGTCAATCCTATTTCTTTAGCCTTATTAGAAGCACCGGGAAACTGGGGTGAGCATGGTGCCGATATTGCGGTAGGAGAAGCCCAAGCATTGGGTATTCCACTGTCATCAGGTGGCCCTTATATTGGCTTTTTGGCCTGCAAACAAAAACTTGTCCGACAACTGCCCGGTAGAATTGTTGGTAGAACCGTTGATTTGGAAGGCAAAACAGGCTTCACTCTTACATTACAAGCTCGTGAACAACATATTCGCCGTTCTAAGGCAACCTCAAATATCTGCACCAATCAAGGCTTAATGGCCACTGCAGTTACCTTGTATCTGGCATTTCTTGGTCGTGATGGCTTACAAAAAGTTGCCACCACCTGTGCCTTAAATACACAAACATTGATGCACTTATTAGAGCAAAATTCTGACTTGAGTTTTCCCTTTGGGCAAGGTGTTTTTCATGAATTTGTTATCCAATTACCCGTATCTATTGACAAGGTATTGTCTTATTTAGCCCAAGAAGATATTGTCGGAGGTATTGATGTATCACCACGTAAGAGCTCAACTGAGCAAAAAAACTGGCTGCTTATTTGTGTTACGGAAACAAAAACCGAAGAAGAACTGCAATTTTTTGCCGATACCTTAAGGTCTATTTGCCAACAAATTAGCCGTGAGGAGTCATCATGAGCAAGCGGATTATTGATCAAAATGCAGAACCTCTTATTTTTGAATTATCCGACCAAACACGCCAGAGCAGTTCATTGGCGCCAAAGACAGGCAGTGAGCAAAAGAATCCTCTAGCCTCACACCTACAACGTAAAAGCACACTGGATTTGCCTCAGGTAGGCGAACTGCAAGTATTGCGTCATTATACCCGTTTATCACAAAAGAATTTTTCTATTGATACCCACTTTTACCCTTTAGGCTCTTGCACCATGAAATATAATCCCAGAGTCTGCAATACTCTGGCACAGTTACCCGGTTTTAGCACCAGACATCCTATGGCACATTCATCCATGAGCCAAGGGATTATGAGTTGTTTATTTGATTTACAAACTATTCTTAAAGAAGCAACAGGAATGCAGCAGGTATCATTAACCCCTATGGCAGGAGCGCAGGGTGAGTTTGCTGGTGTGGCCATGATCCGTGCCTATCATGATCACAATCAGGATACGTTGCGCAGTGAAATTATTGTCCCCGATGCAGCTCATGGCACCAACCCTGCCACAGCCGTTATGTGTGGTTATACGGTCAAAGAAATTCCCACCAATGATCAGGGGGATATTGATATTCAAGCCTTAGAAAAAATAATAGGCCCTCAGACTGCTGGTATTATGCTGACCAACCCATCCACACTCGGGGTATTTGAACGTGATATTAAACACATTGCCAAGCTTATCCATCAAGCAGGTGGCTTGCTTTATTATGATGGTGCCAATCTCAATGCTATCTTAGGTAAAGTCAAACCCGGTGATATGGGCTTTGATGTCATTCATATGAATTTACATAAAACCTTTTCCACACCTCATGGTGGTGGCGGTCCAGGGGCAGGTCCTATTGGTGTAAGTAAGCGCTTACAACCCTTTATCCCTATTCCCATTGTTGCTCATAATGAGCAGGGCTATTATTGGCTAAGTGAAGATGACTTGCCTTTGAGTATTGGTCGCCTATCGGCTTGGATGGGGAATGTTGGTATTTTATTACGGGCTTACATTTATGCCCTTTTACTTGGTCGTGATGGGATGGAACGGGTGGCCGATTATGCCACATTAAATGCTAATTATTTATTTAAACGCTTAGTCGCTGCTGACTTTGAAATGGCTTTCCCTAAACGACGAGCCAGTCATGAGTTTATTCTAACACTACGCAAAGAAGCCAAAAGCTATGGTACCAGTGCTATGGATTTTGCCAAACGTCTCTTAGACTATGGCTACCATGCACCGACCACCTATTTTCCTCTTTTAGTACCTGAGTGTTTTTTAATTGAGCCGACAGAAACAGAAAGCATGGCAGACTTAGATGCCTTTATTGAGACCCTAATTAAGATAAAGACTGAAGCCAAAGACTCGCCTGATTTACTCAAAGAAGCGCCTTTTGAGTTGCCCGTGAGGCGCTTAGACGATGTAAAAGCAGCGAGAGAACTGGATTTGAATTTTTATCATCAGGAATAACCCCTATTATGAAACCAGGTAAAACCGGCATTGCCCGTATTATTGACGCAGCAGGCTATTCAATGCAGGGCTTAAAAGCAGCCTATCAACATGAAGCTGCTTTTCGCCAAGAACTTTTATTACTCGCCATACTCATGCCCTGTGCTATCTACCTAGCGCAAAGTACGACGGATGCTGCCGTGTTAATAGGCAGTTTGTTTATGGTGCTTATTACTGAAATTCTCAACTCTGCAATTGAAGCCATTGTTGATCTGGCCAGCCCAGATCAACATGAGCTCGCAGGTCGGGCAAAAGATATGGGCTCCGCTGCGGTCTTTTTAGCCATGCTCAATGTCGCCATTACTTGGTTATTTGTTTTACTATTTTAACCTGAACTCTGGATAAGATGATCTTGAAAATAACTTCAGAGTGTTGATTAGCCTGTATTTGTGGAAGAAGTCTCTTTGGCATGGATGCCAAAGTGAAGCCTACAAGGATGTATTCACGCCCGAA
>Ga0256831_1001658_pt1 | contig 11743 bp, 13 predicted proteins | sample 132544metaG_FD_189087 | JGI IMG/M metagenome (GOLD analysis project Ga0256831, IMG submission 189087) | Hydrothermal vent microbial communities from Lau Basin, Pacific Ocean - 132-544 | ecosystem: Environmental > Aquatic > Marine > Hydrothermal vents | place: Pacific Ocean: Lau Basin | collected... | reverse complement strand
TGGCGGCGTTGGTAATAATATAGACCAAAGGTGCGAAAAATATTACACCAAGGACCAGCGTGCTGGCAAGGGATGGAAGGATACGACCTGGAAGTTTGGCCAAAAAGTACTGATGGAATTTGTAGGTAGCAAGAGCCAACAAAATAGCGATAGTCATCGTCCCCAAAAATGGGTAGAATACCCGAAAAGCGAAGTAACCGACGACTAAAAAGAGGATACCCAAAAAGTGAATTGATTTCATTAAAATAGTGTACTTTGGATTTTTGGAGAAAGACGCAACAGCTCATAAGTTTTAGGTGTGGCTATCCGTCCTCTGGCTGTACGTTCAATATAGCCGTTGGCCAGCAAAAAGGGTTCGATCACATCCTCTATCGTTCCCTCGTCTTCACTGAGTGCTGCTGCAATGGTTCCAAGACCCAAGGGTCTACCTTTAGCTTCGGCTAAAAGCTGTAAAAGTTTCAAATCCAGCTCGTCAAAACCTTGTTCATTAACTCCCAAAGCTTCCAAAGCCTCCTTGGTTCGCTCAAGGGTGATAGCTTCCTCTTCCGCCACGTCGGCAAAATCTCGCACCCGTTTGAGCAGCCTTAGAGCGATCCTAGGAGTCCCCCGACTGCGTCTTGCAATCTCAAAAGCTGCTTCTTGCTCGATATTTTTGCCAAGTTTTACAGCGCCGTTGGAGACGATTTTGGCCAGTTCTTGGGGCGAATAAAATTGTAAACGAAAATGCATCCCAAAGCGCTCCCTTAGAGGGGAGCTGAGCATTCCTGCTCTTGTGGTGGCTCCTATGAGAGTGAAAGGGGGCAAATCGATCTTAATGGTCTGGGCCGCTGGACCGCTGCCGATGATGATATCAAGTCTGTAATCCTCCATCGCTGGATACAAAATCTCCTCAATGGCGGGAGAGAGCCTATGGATCTCATCGATAAAGAGGATATCGCCCTCCTCAAGATTGGTAAGGATTGCGGCAAGATCTCCACTCTTTTCTATCATCGGTGCGGCCGTTGTTTTGATGGAGCTTTGCATTTGAGCGGCGATGATATTAGCCAAAGTTGTCTTACCAAGCCCAGGAGGACCGAAAAAAAGCACGTGATCGAGAGGTTCACCCCGCTTTTTAGAGGCTTCGATAAAGATTTTGAGGTTGTTTTTGATCTTCTCTTGACCTATATACTCACTCCACCGAGTAGGACGGAGTGAACTCTCAAAATTTTGCTCCTCGCTAAATCTCTCTATCTCGACGATCCTTTGCATCAGTAGCTATGATCCTTGTCGGGAAATTGAGAGCTTTTTACCTCGTTGGCATAGCGTTGTACCGCCTCTTTGACCAAACGCGCCCCCTCACAGTATTTTTTGACGAATTTTGGCTTGAACTCCTCAAAGAGTCCAAGCATATCGCTCCATACGAGTACCTGTCCATCCACATCAGTTCCAGCTCCTATACCGATGACAGGAATGGATACAGAGTCAGTGATATCTTTGGCCAATGTGGCTTTGACCCCCTCAAGGATCAAAGCAAAAACTCCGGCCTCCTCAAGGGCTTGAGCATCACGTAAGAGTCTGTTTTGATCATGCACTACTTTGTAGCCTCCTTCACCTCGCACATGCTGAGGAAGGAGCCCTATATGGCCCATAACTGCCACGCCATTTTGTACCAGATGCTTTACTATAGGAGCTTTTTCCTCTCCTCCTTCGAGTTTGATTGCATCGGCATCGCTCTCTTGATAGACCCGTATGGCGTTTTGTAGCGCTGTAGTTGGATCGGTATAGCTGCCGTAGGGCATATCAAAGATTACAAAACTTTGGGGTGCTCCGGCACAGACCGCTTTTGTGTGGTAGAGCATCTGATCCATTGTAGCGCTGAGCGTATCCTTTCGTCCTGCAAAACTCATATTAAGGCTATCGCCTACGAGCAACATGTCCACAAAAGGGGCGAAAAGTTTGGCAAACAAAGCATCGTACGCCGTGATCATCACAAGCTTCTCTTTGCCTTTGCGCGCTTTGATTGTGCGTACCGTCTCTTTTTTCATCACTCCTCCAAATTACGTTCATTTTATCAAAAAAAGGGTACAATTACAATCAAAAAGGGGTATCGTGAAGAGACTTGTAGGGTATATTACTAGCGCCTATCCCGATAAAGAGTTTACCATCGATTTAGTATTGGCAATGAGAGAAAAGGGAGTAGATAGCATAGAGCTTGGCATCCCCTTTAGCGATCCAGTAGCTGACGGACCCGTAATAGAAGAGGCAAATGTACGGGCTTTGCAAAAGGGCTTCAAGTTTGCCGACACTTTGGCTATTACCAAAGCGGTAGCTTCCCAGATCGATACGCTATGGATGGGGTATTTTAATCCCTTTTACCATCGAGGCATGCAGCGCTCCATCCAAGAGGCCAAAGAGCTTGGAGTAAGCGGCTTTATCATCCCAGATCTTCCTTATGAAGAGGCGTTGGCGTATAAGCCCCTTTTTGACGAGCAAGGATTGGCCCTTATTGATTTTGTAGCGCCTACCGATACGCCTAAGCGCATCTCCAAAATTCTTAAAGACTCCAAGAAGTTCATCTATCTTGTCGCCTACGCCGGTATCACGGGAGCCAGTAAGTATGAAAAGCTCGATCATATCATTGAGCAGATACGCCAAGTGACCGATACGCCAATCTTTCTTGGTTTTGGCGTGGATGAAAAAACAGCTAAAGAAAAGGCCAAAAAAGTCGATGGCGTAATCGTGGGAAGCGCTTTTATCAAGATACTTTTGGATGAAGACTTGACAAGGTCTCAAAAAATTGCTAGAATTGCTGAAATTTCAGGGAATATTAAGGAACAGATAAACTCCTGATATTGGCTGGTTGCCCCAAATATGGGGGTGACATGGCTTCGACGGGAGCAGTCCGTCATAGGTTGCGTGCCGGCTTGAGGAACGCCGTAAAAACTCCTCAAAAAAATAGACGTAAACAATACACAATACCGACCCGCTTACGCAGTAGCTGCGTAAGTTAACCACATTGGGTCCCTCGCACTAGAGCCTGCCCTCTGGCTCTAGGTTTTGCGGGGTCATCCTCTAGAGGGCTTGGATGTCAGGTCACCCAGCCTGGCATCGACACTTTCGGGCTGGATTGCAGCAGGCTTTGGGCGCTGAGCCCGCTGTGATCGAGATTGATCAGCGCTACTACGCACGTAGAGGCCTATGGCGGGTTGTTTTCGGACTGGGGTTCGATTCCCCACACCTCCACCAAGATAGACTCCGATAAACTCCAATAACTTCTAAAAAGTTCCAAAAAATCGACGATTTAATCCGTGCATACTCTAGCGTCGCCACCATAAAAATCTCGTTGAGCGTGCCTACGCTCCCTTTTGAGCCATAAACAACTCACTCCCCTCGATCAAGAGCTCCAGCCGCTGGTATAAGCTTTGGCCACAATCTTTTGATTAAGGTTTACATTGGCAAAGCGGCGGCTCTCAAAAGCTTGGAGAGCAATACCGATACACTCTCCTTGAGCCTTTCGCACCCCAAGGCTTACCACCTCCATCAATCCGCCATACCCTCTACCTTTCACTACAAAACCTCGCTGGGCCAAAAAAGTCCCAAGCCGCACTCCTTTTTCATACTCTTTAGCCTCTTTGGCTATTTGGGAGGTTCCAAAAGTTGTAGCTCCTCTCATACCTTATGCTAAAATATCTTTTTGTTTGTATTGTACAAAGGTTTCTCAAACTTTTTTGCAAAAAGGTTTGAAAAGCTTTGGAGGAGAGAGAATGAGCTATCATCGAAAAAAGATCTACAATCCACTATCCCACGAAAGTGTCAACGAACGCAAGATTTTTGGAGGTAATCCTACCGGAATATTTGAGCTCAACAAAATCAAATACCAATGGGCCTACAACCTATGGGAGATGATGCTAGCTAACACATGGTTTCCCAAAGAGGTCGATATGACTGCTGACGCAAGGGACTATAAACTTTTAACAGATGCGGAAAAACTCGCCTATGACAAGGTTTTGGCCCAGCTTATTTTTATGGACAGCTTGCAAACAAACAACCTCATTGACAATGTCAACCCCTATATTACGGCCCCGGAGATTAACCTAATTTTGGTGCGTCAAGCCTTTGAGGAGGCATTGCACTCACAAAGCTACGCCGTAATGGTCGATAGCATCAGCCAAAATACCGATGAGATTTATGAGCTGTGGCGAGAAGATTTGCAACTCAAGCAAAAAAACGACTACATCGCCAAAGTCTACGAGGAGCTGGCGGCCAACCCGAGTGATGAGAATATCCTCAAGGCGATGTTTGCCAACCAAATTTTAGAAGGAATCTACTTTTACAGCGGCTTTACATACATCTACACCCTCGCACGCAGCGGCAAGATGCTAGGAAGCGCCCAGATGATCCGTTTTATCCAGCGCGACGAGGTTACCCATTTGCTTATTTTTCAAAATATGATCAATACTCTTAAAAAAGAGCGCCCCGAACTCTTTACCAAAGAGCTGATCGATGATGTGTACAAAATGTTTGAAAAAGCGGTGGATTTAGAGAGCAGTTGGGGCAAATACATCACCCAAGGACAAATTTTGGGACTCACAGACGAGATCATCACTCAATATATTCGCTATTTAGCCGATGATAGACTCAAGCGAGTTGGACTAGAGCCGATGTACAATGTACAACACCCTATCAAATGGGTGGAGGATTTTGCCAAGTTCAACGACCAAAAAACCAATTTTTTTGAGGGTAACGTAACAAATTATGCAAAAGGTAGTCTCGATTTCGATGACTTTTAGTGCGATACAGATCAAAACGGGTCAAGATTTTGGCCAAAACCTTGCGCGGCTTAAAAGCTATATTGCCAAAAGCGGCGATATCGTCGTAGCTCCAGAAGTGGCCCTAACAGGCTTTGCCTACGATCGATTTGAAGAGGCCGCCCAATTTGGACAAAGAGCCTTAGAAGAGCTCCTTCCCCTCTCAAAAGAGCGTCTTATTTGCTATACCCAGATCGAAAAGCGAGGAAAGAAGTTTTTTAATATCGCCAAGGTGCTCTATCAAGAAAGGGTGCTTTACGAGCAGCCAAAAGTCAAGCTCTTCAAATTTGGGGGCGAGACCGAGTACTTCACTCCTGGAGATATGGAACAAGTACGACTCTTTGAGGCGATGGGACTAAAAATTGGGCTGCTCATCTGTTTTGAACTGCGCTTTATTGATATATGGCAAAAACTTCGAGGTGCGGACGTAATTTTGCTACCGGCTATGTGGGGCAAACTTCGCAAGCGCCACTTTGAGCAGCTCAGCGATGCTTTGGCACTTATGCATCAATGTTTTTTGATAGCCGCAAACAGTGCCAATGAAGATATGGCCAAAAGCAGCGCCCTTATCGATCCTTTTGGCCAAGCCTACCGGGACGATAGAAGAACTTTGTTAAATAAAGAGGCGGATCTTACAAAAATCAAAAAGATGCGCCGCTATATGGATGTAGGGCTATGAGAATCTCACATCTAGAAGCGCAAAAGTGTAAACGCCTCGCCCAAAATATTAACGAGGTTTTTCCTTTAGAGCCTGAAATTTTCCAAGCTTTTGCTTCAATTCCTAGAGAGCTCTTCGTCCCGTTGGGATTTCGCCACCACGCCTACAAACTCGACGCTTTGCCTATTGCCGGTAGCCAATGGATCAGCTCTCCTTTGACCGTGGCCAAAATGACTCATTATTTGCGCCCTTTGGAGGCCGATAGTGTATTAGAAATAGGATGTGGCAGCGGCTACCAAGCGGCTATTTTGAGTCGGCTGGTACGCCGAGTCTTTAGCGTAGAGCGAATAGAGCGGCTCGTCTATCAAGCCAAGCAGCGTTTCAAAGAGCTTGGTATCGTTAACGTCCATGTGCGCCATGCCGATGGGCTGCTTGGATGGAAAGAGTACGCTCCGTATGATAGAATACTCTTTTCCACCGCCATAGAAAAAGTACCCGCCCCCATCTTTCAACAGCTGGCCAAAGGCGGCATTTTGGTAGCTCCTATTATACGGGGCGAGCGGCAAATCATTACCCGATTTGTCAATCACGGATACATCTTTAAAGAGGAGCTGGAAAATTGTCTCTTTATCAACGCTAAATCAGGCGTGGAGTGAGAAAAATTTCAACCTATCACAAAGTTGCAATGGTATCATTGATAAACCAAGCAAGGAGAAACCATGGCCCAAAGACGCGAAATTGATATGAGTAGTCCAGAATTTTTAGAAGAGCTAGAAAAGACCAAAAAATTTACCGACAAGGTGTGCAAGCAGTTTGGCTGGGTCTACAATCCCAACGAAGAGATAAACGAGGGAATCATTACAGGACTTGCCCGTCATAAATTGATGTACGGCAAACGCTTTTGTCCCTGCTTTATGGTAATAGAAGAAAACGGAAAGTTCAAAAGTGCAGACGATAGGATATGTCCTTGCAAGCCGGCTATCGAGTATGAAATCCCCAAAGAGGGCAAATGTCACTGCGGAATATTTTGTAGCCCAGAATATGCCAAAACCCACTCTTCGTAAGTTTCACGGCAAAAGAGCCCATGTAAAACTCTTTTTGGTATAATTATCCCATTCATTACCAAAGGTTGGGGCGACAACCTTTGGTATCGATGGCGTACGCCCCGATGTCCGTCATCGTCGCACAGCCAAAATCCCCTTTGGGGAGTTCGTCAAAAATCACTCAAAGAAGGTCAAAATGCAAATAAACGATTTTGACAAACTTGGCATCAAAGATGTCAAGAAGGTCTATTACAACCCAGACTACGAAACGCTCTACCAAAAAGAGCTTGAGCAGCAAGAGGGCGTAGAGACGAGTTTAGGAGCCGTGGCAGTTGATACGGGAATCTTTACGGGCAGAAGTCCAAAAGACAAATACTTCGTCAAGCAGCCGCCAAGCGAGCAGTATATCGCATGGGGAGATATCAACCAGCCAATCTCCAAAGAGATCTTTGACGAGCTTTTCCAAAAGACCAAAGAGTATCTAAGCCAAAAAGAGCTTTATGTAATGGACGCATTCGCAGGAGCCAGCGACGAGAGCAAAAAGGGCATTCGAGTAGTCACCGAAATCGCCTGGCAAGCCCATTTTGTAAAGAATATGTTTATCCGCCCCACCCAAGAGGAGCTTAAAAATTTTCATCCCGATTTCACCCTTTATGTCGCCGCAAACCTCAAAAATGAGCGGTACAAAGAGCATGGCCTCAATTCCGATGTTTTCATCATCTTCAATATAGAAGAAAACATCGCCATAATCGGCGGTACTTGGTATGGAGGAGAGATCAAAAAGGGGATCTTTTCGATGATGAACTACTGGCTGCCGCTAGAGGGTAAGCTTAGCATGCACTGCTCTGCAAATATTGGCGACAAAGATGACGTGGCACTCTTTTTTGGCCTCAGCGGTACGGGCAAAACTACCCTCAGCGCCGATCCCAATAGACGCCTTATCGGAGATGACGAGCATGGATGGGATGATAAGGGGGTCTTTAATTTTGAGGGTGGATGCTACGCTAAAGTAATTGGTCTAGATCAAGAAAAAGAGCCCGATATCTACAACGCCATCAAACGAGACGCACTCCTTGAAAATGTGGTGGTCAAAGAAAACGGAGAAGTCGATTTTGAGGATGCTTCCAAAACGGAAAACACAAGGGTGAGCTATCCCATCTACCACATATGCAAGCACAAAGAGGATCTCCAAGGCCCCCACCCCAAAAACATCATATTCCTTAGCGCCGATGCCTTTGGCGTGCTGCCGCCTGTGAGCAAACTCACAAAAGAGCAAGCGATGTACTATTTCTTAAGTGGCTATACCGCCAAAGTGGCTGGAACTGAGCGGGGTATCACCGAGCCGGTAGCCACCTTTAGCGCCTGCTTTGGCGAGGCTTTTTTACCTTTGCACCCTACGGTCTATGCCAAACTTTTGGGAGAGAAGATCGACGAGCATGGCGTCAATGTCTATTTGGTCAATACCGGCTGGACCGGTGGGCCGTATGGCGTGGGCAAACGGATGAGTCTACCTGCTACGAGAGCTTGTATCAATGCCATCCTCGATGGCTCCATCAATGAAACGGAGTTTGAAACTCTACCCATATTCAATCTAGCCATCCCCAAAAGCGTCAAAGGGGTAGATAGCGCCATTCTCAATCCTAGAAATACTTGGGAAGATAAAGAGGCTTACGACGAGCAGCTCAAACATCTGGCCAAGCTTTTTATCGAAAACTTCAAACGCTACGAAGGCTACGGCAACTTCGATTACTCTCAAGCCGGACCGCAACTTTAGGTTGCGGTCACTGTATCGATAATATGCTTTCTTTGCACTTCCAATGGCAAAACCAATCGTAATAGCCCTCAAAAAACTCACTAAAATCTACCATTTTTAATTTTATCTCCATCTATTTTCTGCTATCATATTTTTGTAGCCAAAAATTTTATACAAGGAGTCTATTATGAAAGCTACAAAAATAGCAGCGCTATCAAGCGTATTTGCGTTGATGTTACTAAGCGGCTGTGCCAACAAAGCAACGGTCACAAAAGCCAATGGGACTAATCTAGGTGAGTGTTCTACGGTGCAAGAGTGTGCAAGGTTGGCAAAAGAGCGTCAAGAGGCCCTCGCACAAAAAGAGCGACTACTCTCGGCAAAAGAGCAAAAGCTCGCCCAATTGCAAGAAGATCTTCAAAAAGCTCAAGAGGAAGCACAACGATGTGAAAAGATGCAAAATACCATCAAACTGCCTAAAAGCGGTTTGACTCTTTTGCCGCCTGAAGCTGAACCGGGTATGTGTTATGGGCGCGTAGTCATCCCACCGGTATACAAAACAGAAAAAGTACGAATCGTTATAGACGAAGGGGGTGAGAGGGTCGTTACCATTCCACCAAAATATACTTGGGTAGAGAAGAAAATCCTCGTACGCGAAGGAGGCGAAAAAATCATTCCTACTCCTCCCGTATACAAAACGGTAACTGAAAGAGTACTGGTTAAGCCAGAAACTGAGAAGATAGTTGTCGTACGTCCCGCAAAGTATAAATGGGTTACAAAAAAAGTGCTTATTGAACCTGAACATACCGTATGGAAAAGGGGAAGCGCCCTTTATGAGGGTACAAACAATAATATTCTAAGCAAAAAATTCAACCCATCCACCGGCGAGATTATGTGTTTGGTAAAAGTACCTGCCAAATATAAAACTGTACGTCAAAAAGTGATGGTTGAACCCCCCGTGACAAAAACGGTAAAGATCCCAGCGGTGTATAAAACGGTAAAAAAACGAGTGCTTGTCAAACCAGCCGGCACCAAAGTTGTCAAAATACCTCCCGTGTATAAAACTATAAAAGTAAAAGAACTTCTCGAACCGGCAAAAGTCGTAACCAAAAAAATCCCTCCAAAATATGGATACGTAACAAGACGGGTTAAAGTGCGGGATATAGAGTATAAATGGGAACCTGTCATTTGTAAAACAAATCTTACCCACACCCTTATTAGAAATTTACAACGAAAACTTAAAAAACTTGGCTATTATCATGGGCCAATCGATGGCATTTATGGACCTATGACACAAAGAGCGGTCAATCAATATCAAAAAGATAACGGGCTTGCACAAGGTGCTTTGACACTACAAACATGTAAAGCTTTAGAATTATAATCTCTTGGCGGTCTCCTCTGGCCGCCAAAAAGATATCTCTCCCTTCCCCTCTACTTAAACGAGTAGAAAGTAGAGCTGTTTTCAAAAAACTTTTTATAAAAGTTCTTTGATGTTTTCTTAAACATCATTTATTTTACTTATTCTTCCCAATACAATATAATAACTCAATAAAAAATCTATAAGGATGGCTTATGAATATTCCCAAACGACTCGGATGGATCCCAGGAGGCATCGCTCTTGCGCTGCTTATCTGGTTTACTTTCTCAACAATCGGTGCCGATAGGCCTATCGGTGCTTCTACTGGTATCGCCTATATGGGGGCTTGGTTTTTTGGCCTGCAAAACAGCGAATATTTCCAACATATCAAAAACAGCGGCAGCTGGGAGGTAATTTTTTTGATCGGCGTGCTTATTGGTGGCTTTTTAACTTCTGTATTTATCACCAAAACTTTTAAATTTCGTATCTTACCCCCTTTATGGAAAAAGCACAAAAACAACTCCCCCGCTTCTCGTCTAATTTGGAGTTTTATTGGCGGATTTATGGTAGTCTTTGGCGCAAGGCTGGCTGGTGGATGTACCAGCGGGCATTTCTTAAGCGGCGCTAGCCAAACGGCCGTAAGCGGTCTCTTATTTGGCGGTATAGTCATCGTAGTACTCATCCTCACCGGTAGACTCTTTTACAAAAATCTCTAAGGAGCCCCTATGAATTTCAATATCGTTGAATTTTTCAATCAAACCATTGATCTTGTCCACAAACAGCACCACGGCTCGATCCCTCTAATCCTTTTTATAGGTATCCTCTTTGGCGTAATTATCCAGTGGAGCAGGGTAGATACCTTTGATAAGATCGCCGGTTTTGCTATGCTGCATGGCTTCAAGGTGCCCAAAATGCTCTTTTTTTCTATTGGTATCGCTTCGATTGGGCTCTATTTCATGATCAAGATGGGCTGGGCCCACTACCATATCAAGCCAATCGTCTTGGGTGGTATTTTGATAGGAGGAGTGATCTTTGCCATCGGGATGGCTATACTTGGCCTTTGTCCGGGTACCGGTCCCGTAGCAGTGAGCGAAGGTAATATCGACGTTCTCACTGGCCTTATCGGAGGACTTTTGGCTGGGGCTTTGTTTACCTACCTCTATCCCGACCTCAAATCCATAATCGGGCCAAATTTTGGCAAAGTAACCCTCACGCAACTTGTCAATCATGACTGGTTCATTTTCATTTACGGAGCGTTGCTTATTTTTATAGCTTTTTGGTTACCTGAGCGTGAAGTAGAAGAGGAAGTAGGGGAGATTTAAGATAATGCTCGCCACTATCCAAGAGATTGTAAAAAATTGCGAAGCTCTCCTTATTACTGCGGGGGCCGGGATGGGCGTGGATAGCGGACTACCCGATTTTCGCGGCAACGAGGGCTTTTGGAGAGCCTATCCTCCTCTTGCCAAGCTTGGAATCTCCTTTAGCCAGATGGCCAATCCAAAGTGGTTTGAAAAAGATCCCTCCCTCGCTTGGGCCTTTTACGGCCATAGACTAAAGCTTTATCGAAACACCACCCCACATAGAGGTTTTCATATCTTACTTGATCTGGCCAAAAGCAAAAACGATAACTATTTTATCTTCACTTCCAATGTGGATGGGCAATTTCAAAAGGCCGGATTTGAAGAGGAGAGGATCTATGAAATACACGGCTCTATCCACTATTTGCAATGCCTGCACAACTGTACCGATGATATTTGGCCAAATACAGAGGATGTAAAGGTAGATATGGAAAGATTTCGAGCTTTACGCTATCCCCACTGCAGACATTGCGGCCAGGTGGCCAGGCCAAATATCTTGATGTTTGATGACTGGGGATGGAATCCTAAACGGGCTATACAACAAGAACGACGATACAATAAATGGCTCAAAGCCAATCATAATAAAAATCTAGCCATCATAGAAATAGGTGCCGGCACTGCGATCCCAACAGTACGACTAGAAGGAGAAAGCCTTGCCGCCAAATTTCCAAAAGCCACGCTCATTCGCATCAATCCAAGAGAACCCCAGATAGATAAAAATCTTGGCTACGCTTTAGCTATGGGAGGGCTTAAGGGCATCGAGGCAATTACCAAGCTTTCCCAATAACCC
>Ga0256831_1001657_pt1 | contig 11744 bp, 6 predicted proteins | sample 132544metaG_FD_189087 | JGI IMG/M metagenome (GOLD analysis project Ga0256831, IMG submission 189087) | Hydrothermal vent microbial communities from Lau Basin, Pacific Ocean - 132-544 | ecosystem: Environmental > Aquatic > Marine > Hydrothermal vents | place: Pacific Ocean: Lau Basin | collected... | reverse complement strand
ATCAGTTCATTACATGGTAATACCTAGGAGTTTCAACACCTTCTCAGCGGCTTCAGAGCCTGAGCCAACATAGTAGATAGGCGCCTTTCTACGCTTATCCACGTAGCGGGAAAAACACTTCTCTAGCTTATCGGTATCATACCCCGATCTCACGACGATGGATGGTTTTCCGTAGTCATACGCTAGTAGGACTTCTAAAATACTGCCTATCCGGCCACCCATAGCAACTAGTACATCACAAGTTCTACACATAACAGTGCTTCTCGACTGGAACCCTAGATCAGTTATGATTGGTATGAATTCCTTCCTACGGGGAGGCATTGCAGGGGGGTTCTCGGGCAACGTGAATATCACGGTAAAGCCTTTCTCGGCGGCCTTATCAGCGATCACACGCATTAGTCCCCAGTAACCTCCCAGTATGATCCTTATGATCTCTTTAAAGGGTGCTATTTTATCGAGAAATTCCTCGGCGTTCTTTATGAGCGTTGGGCTGGGATCCTCGCTTACTGCGGCTATGGCTACATACTTTGTCTCAGACACGACTCCTCACCGAAACCGATTCGTCGCTAATTGTTTTCTTGGTAGAGATTTGAAAAACTAATGTGTTTTTCCAGATACTCTGCCCACTCCGTAGCCTACGATGAAGGCAGCGATCATTAGAACCACTATTATTGCTAGTATAAGGCCGTAAGGCGTGTTATTGTTTGTCCTTGGGACTATGGTTAGATTAGCTATGCAGGGTACTGATGTAGTTGTAGGGGTGGCGGGAGTTCTTGTCGGGGTGGGTGTGGCTGTGGCGGTCTCCATTGATGTATTGGTCTTGGACGCTGTGATTAGCATATCCTGTATCATTGCTATAGTTGAAGATTTGATGTAGCAGAAAAGTATTGTGGCTGTATTATTTGTTCCGGCTAGTTGTTCTCCTAGGAGATAATAGTTTATTGATGCATACGGTGTTATCCCGAGCGATATAAGACGCTCGATGTTCTGTAAAGCATTAAGTCTTAGGTCGCTGATTACCGATAATGCCTCAACATTGTTCACAGTGAACAATTCATGTATGCTTGTCACCCCTAAGCTTATCGAGTCTATAATGTATCCAAGCCCAGCCACGTAGTCGCCAGACGTGATCATTTCAGCCGCCTTGCTTAGGAAGTCGCCGCTCTTCTGAAGAGAACTTGGATTAGCGTTGATGTCTTTGGCGAGCGTGTAGGCGTACGCATATATGCTTCTCGCTACACCATAAAGTGTTAGTGATGCTTTCTCGAGGGCTGACTTGTCAGCGGTTATTCCACCGCTTAGTTCACTTGCTATTCTCAGGTAGAGGTGTGCCGAATGGCTTCTCGTTATAGCATCTGATAAGGCGTTCACAGCATCACTTAGATCGTTTTTACCAAGGTACTTCGCGGCTTTCTCAATATCCTGCCGTATCTCATTAACGTTTATTCCTAGAACCATTAATGCCCCCAACCCCTGCACTGGGATCTCAGGCTTATTAGCCAATACGCTGTATTGTTTATAGAGGTTCGCGGAGCTCTGGTTAACACTCTTGATTATATCGATAAAGCTGTCCCTGCTTATCAATCCATTCGCGATAAGGTAGGCCTGTGAAGCTATTTGGAGCGCAGACAACGCCTCTGCTCTCGCTGAATAGAATTCCCCCTCCCCGAGGAGCTTTGCTGCTATACTGGATAACTTGCTCGCCTCGTTAGTCATCCCAGCAATAACGTTTGCAGCAGCGGGCGGGACGAGTTTTGCCAGGTTAGCTGTTGCGTTGATATAGTATGTTGTGGCATTTATGATCTCTAGCGTATTGTCCTTCACGAGACCAACTATTTTCTCGGTAGCACTGGCCGGTATTTTCGTAGCAGTGATCGTCAGGTTGACTCCTGTGAAGTAATAGTAGGCTTGCCTAATATTCGATACCTCGACAACCTTTACCCCGAGCTCCTTGCCGAGCTTAACAAGGTCTATCTTCTCATATTTCACGCTACTCACGAATATGCCTGGGAATATCTGCTGGTACGTAATGTTAGGGACAAGTATTACTCGCTGCCCCATGGGGATCAAGAAGTACTTGTACCCCGCCTCAGCAGCTGCTTCTAACTTGCCCTTTAATCCGCCTACAGGCCCTATTGTCCCGTCTGGATTTATCATGCCCGTCATTGTTATCCCCGGCTTAATGCTAGCGTTTTCTAGAGCTGCCATTACTGCGACGGTCATTATCCCGCCAGCACTAGGTCCTCCGACGATGATGCTTCCGGCATTGACCGATATGTAGAAGTCATAATTGTTCATGTTTAGGCCTAGCACGTTGCAGGCGACCATGACGGCGATCTGGGCTGTCGCCTGCATGTCGAGCTCGGTGAGAGGCGATGTTCTGAAAAATATGTTGCCGTGTCCTGGATAAGCTACTGTCACGTTGATCGTGGTCATTACACCTGGACCGTACTCGCTTGTTACCGCTGGAGCATGCACAGTCCTAGTCCGTACCCACGTATAGTTGAACAAATCCCTTTGTTGCCCAGCCATAAATGCGAGTGGTACTGTCGAAACGAGTATAAGCATGAGCAGGAATAATGAAATGATTGTCCATCTCATGGTCTACTCCCCCAATAACGGCGAGATCAAAATATCCGTTTATACGTCTAATCCTTTGAGGAACTACTAGAACTGTTTGAACCAAAGAATTTACTTTTTACCTCTATGATACAAGAAATAACTAGAGGTTCCTAAGGGGAGAGGTGTATCCATTATGGCTAGAACCAGGAAGCTGTTGTTTGTCACCTTGTTCGCCCTCATGATAATCGCCCTAATATCGCCATCATTACAGGGAATTGCCCGTGCAGAGACAGCAAATACACTGCCACCGATAACAGCATATGTCAAAGAACTCCCAACACTAGATCCTAGCCCAGGCCATCCAGCAGTAGTACTGCCTGGCGGAACATTCAGCGTCACCTTCAAGACAAGCGTGTCGGTGAGCCAGGGATACATCTACACGGTCGTACTCGAGGACGATAAGCTGGTAGAGCTGAAATACACTGTCACCGTAACAGGTAGCGGTGCTAAATACACGGTGAAGCTACCTAGTGATGTTAAGCCGGCCCTATATGATCTAGTACTAGAGGGGGGAGGAAAGGAATACTTAGTACCTAGGAGCGTATGGGTGATCAGTGGTCCGTTCGATGTACTTACATTTGTCCACATGACCGATCTACACTTTGGAACAGGGCACCCCAATGAGACCATCGGGCAGTATAGGAGGTTTGCCGGCGAAATACTGGCCCAGCTATTGCACCCCAACATAGTCATAGATACTGGCGACGAGGCTGACACTCAAGCACTAACACAATACCAGGAATCAAGAGCCTTCAGGTACGCGTTCCTTTACCCACTACCTGTGTTCCTAAACCCCGGCAACCATGACTATCCTAACGGTAACTTCATCAAATACTATGGCCAGACAACCTGGTATAGGATTATAGGCCAGAACATCCTCCTCATAGCATTAAACACTCGCGGAGAGGACGGCTATCCTTCATGGAATGAATTAAAATGGCTGACACAGATCCTAGAGAAATACAAGGATATACCTATAAAGATCATACAGTTCCACCACCCAGTATTCTATTACCAGGGACAAATAACTGCGACATGGAACACTACCTCACCGATACTCGGCGACCCCCACAAGTACAGGCAGAGCGCGATCAGCTACTACTGGGGAACAAACCTAACCGCCGCCAGATACTTCCTGAAGCTATGTGAAGAATACCATGTAAACATCGTTTTAGCAGGGCACATTCATAGGGATCAGTATGTCGAGTACCATTCAACGTGGACAGGCTGGACAACGTATTTCATAACAACAACCACACTAGCTCACGGGACAGGGAGGTACCAGGGATTACAGTATGTCAGAGTACAGGTTAAGCCCTTCAACCTAACATTCCCCTACGCACCACCGACTTTCGTGGGCTTTAAGAACGTCAGCAGGTACCAGGTTTATAACTCAATACCAGTCACACTACCCAAAATAACTCCGAACTGGAACTACAAGGTACAGGACGACCAGTACTACTACGGATTCTATCATTATGCCCCCCACGCGTACATCATGGGGTTCGAGAACTACCTTCCAGAACTACATCTTAACAGGACGATACTCCTAGCACTGCCCTGGGCAGGAGACACTGCAGGGCTAAAGGTGTTGGAATCACAAGGCGATGCATCAGCCAACATCGTAACTTACAAGGTGATCAACGGAAGACTATATGTCGCACTACATATTAAGTTAGAGCCCAAGAGCAAGCTAGTCTTCGCACTCTACAACGCACCGGACAACACGCCACCTCTAGTTAAAATAGGTTTAATGATACCATCAACCCCAACACTCGGCAGAGCAAACACAATATTCTTCACGATCAAGGATGAGGGATGGGGAGTAAAGAACGTCAGGGCAACCATAACCGTTAACGGAAAGACCGAACCACTTAAACTAGCACCTTACAGTAAGGGCACCTACCAGGCATCCATAACCCTGTCCGGCACTAAACCGTTACCAGCAGATATAAAGATCACAGTATCCGACTGGGCAGGCAACACCAAGACCTACGACTTCAAGCTAACATTCTACCCGCCAGGATATAAGCCGACAACTACAGCTACCACAACTACTACTTCAACCACTACCACTACGACCACAACCACTACTACAACTACCACGACTACTACAACGACAACCACCACGGTGCCGCCACAGACCACGGCAACCACAACAACTACAACAAGCCCAACAACCACTTCGACGGCTACTCATCCATCAGGCGGTGTTCCAGCAGAGATAATAGCGTCAATAGTAATTATCGTCGTAGCTATAATTATCGCTGTGGCTATTGTAAAGAAGAAGTAATATGAGCTGACCTGTTTATATTAAAATTATTTTTTATTAACTCAATCCTCATAACAATCTAATAGGGTTCACTATATCACATGGTTTAGTCACGACTTATATGTTTCTTCCTATCAGTGATGTGGATGAAGAATTAAATTAGCCGAGCCCAACGCCGCGGGCTCCCATTAGGAGACAAAATGCCTAATCGTAGGGCTTGCCATTGAACACATACCAGGCAATACCAACCAGAATTGTAGTTCCGTCATTAAAGCTATGAAGTCTTACATCATTTTATACCATATTTTATACCATTAATGGACTTCTATTTCTCTGACAACTAGTACTAATCAATATCAAACAGTACTATGCATCATACTTGTCTAGTTTCTCGTAACAGTACTTTCCCGAGGACGTGATATCTCATAAGTGTCCACATTGTTAACTACCTGTTTTTACTGATCAGCCAATGTATACGGGTTCGGCCCAATATTTTGTTTTTACTTTCAACTACCACTTGGTGATTATGGTCTGAATGCTTGTACTCGTAATTATCCTAGTATTTAAGGTAAGAAACTATATCTGGTGAGAATTGTTTGAACAATAATTTTATTGAAATGGAAAAAAGTGTTTTTGTTGATAACATAATGTTAATTCGGGATTACCTTCTTCTCAGCGCTATTGCTGCTATGATGATTATTATTGCTATTATTATGGCAGCGATCAGTACCGGCGTGTAGTTTGGTGGCGGAGTCGTTGTAGTTGTCGTGGTTGGTGTTGGGCTTGTTGCTGGCGGCGTTGTGGTTGTTTGTGAGGGTGTTGTGGTTGTTGTGGTCTGCACCGGCGATGATGTGGTGGTTGTCGTTGTAGTAGTCGTGGTAGTTGTAGTAGTGGTTGTGGTCGTAGTGGTTGGGGCAGCTACGTGACTATACACGTTGAGCACGAACCATCTTATCATGTTAGTGACGAATTCTGGGCCGCTCAGCGCTACTCCGTGGTAGTACCATGCCCATGTAGGCTCGTAGTCGCCGTAGGGAGACTCACCGCTCACCACAATGATGTTCTTGGTACTCGGATGATATTCGGCTGCTAGCAGTACGAAGGTGTGGTTTCCAGTGCCCTTACCATAGAACAATGGGTTATAGACCATTGGGGCTGGCGGGTTGTTGTCTGCTGCATAGGCGGTGTTACCGGTCCATACTATTCTTATTAGTCCTGGGAATGTCTCGTTAACCGGGTCATGAGCCTTACCATTCTCGTCAACCCATACAACGGGAGCCGGTCCATGGTATAGTACAGGCTTCGTTATACCCTCACTTATCATATATGTGAATAAGCCTGTGTAGATGTCAGGCTTGACGTATCCTAGTACTCTGTAGAATCTTCCTGCGCAGTGTATGTCGTCGTAGACGCTGCCGTATTCTACGCGGAGTTTTGCACCTATTGCTGCGAGCAAGTCATTTGCTGCCTTCTGGCTGGCCGGACCACCGCCGTAGTCGCTGTCTCCTGCTACCCAGATTGCCTTATTGCCTGATGCCAGCCAATCGCTAATAGCCTTCATCTCATCAGGAGTGAAGCCCGTGGTGGGCTGCCCAATGATATAGATGTCGACATCTTTCAGTTCATCGGCTGTAACGGTACCGTTTATTATTTTCCAGTTTACGAATGTTATGTTGCCCATTATGTAGTCTAGGTACTTATCGCTCTCACCATGAGCAAGATCAACAGCCACTGTGATCTTATGTTCTTCCGGCGGTAGTGTTGTCTGCTGGGAATATGTTGTGATAGGGCTCATTAGAGGGACCGCCACTCCGATCAAGAACAGTGATAGGAGTATTATGGCTAAGCCTCTCATGGCTATCGACCATAAGGTTCACAATACCTAAAACTATTTCTGGGAATTTTCATAGTAGCCCATACCTTATAACTCTAATCATTTAAGCTTCAAGGTCGTCTCAAAGAAAACCTTGTTCCCGTAGAGAAGCGTCATCGTGGTTCAGTGGTTTGATTTAATAATGATACCATATATCTAATACATAACAGTCGAAGTAGTTTAGAATGAGCTATCCCGGGTGACGGAGATGCTTTCAAGAAAGATTGCCTCCCTACTCCTCGCAATAGCCATAATCTCAGCATCCCTCGCCGCTACAGCGACAATGGCCGCGCAGTTCTATACAACAAGCAGTGCCGGATGGCCATGGGGTAACGCCCCTGAGCCGTTCCCCTGGCTGAACTGGTTAGCATCGCTACCTCATAAAACAGGAGTCTCTCTAACCATTATTACTAGGCATGAAGCCACTGTAATAAACGAGGCAACAAAGGCGTTTCTAAGTAGCCCCGTTGCGCAGAAGCTAGGAATCAAGAACCTCATCGCTATCTATGCGGGCCCCGAACTATGGAAAACCTATATCGAGGAAGCATACAAGGCCAATAGACCCATCGACATAGCCTGGGGCGGTGGACCTACGCTGTTCAACTACATCGACCAGTGGGGCTACATCCAGCCATTAGACAACAAGACCTACCCCGAGTTCGACGCCGTACTATATGAGCTGTCAAAGATACCTAAGGAGATAGCAGGTGCTCCAACATATAAGGTGGGGAAGGACGGCCTAGTACATTGGATCGGAGCAGCTATCAGTAGCTTCGGTATAACGATCAACAAGGATAAACTGAAGCAGTGGAATGTCCCTGCCCCCATCTACTGGATCAACATGACTAACCCTATCTATGCCAAGTACCTACCCGATGTACAGATGCTAGGTATAGCTGACCCGACCAAGAGCACCAGCAACACGAGAATGTATGAGATAATTCTACAGGCGTACGGATGGGATAAGGGATGGCGGGTGCTAACACTAATGGCTGCCAACTCAAAGATATATGATAGCAGTAGCGCAGTGAGAGACGGTGTAATTAGAGGAGAAATAGCGGCGGGAATCACTATAGATTTCTACGGCTATACCGCAATGCACCAAAACCCCGCATGTGAATACATCATCCCACCCGGCCAGAGCATCGTGAACGCAGACCCGATCGCAATCCTCAAGGGCACCAGATACCCAGTAGCAGCCGCGGCCTTCACAGCATGGGTACTGAGCCAGTACGGCGGTCAGCAGGTATGGCTACTGCCCGACATCAACAGGCTACCGATCAACCCACTAACATTCCAGACCCCTGAAGGGAAGAAGAGGCCTGACCTATACGAGGCATGGAAGAAAGCAACAAGCAGCAAGGTAATCAACTTCAATGAGACGCTGGCAGATAGTACAGAGAGAGCAATGCAGTTCTACTTCAAGGCAACACTCGTCAACGCACATGACACTCTGCAGAGCGTATGGGCAGCCATAGCCAAAGCCTACCTTAACCACAAGATCAACAAGGAGCAGTTCGAGAAGCTCGTAGGCATACTGACGGCTCCATTCCCGTTCAAAGACCCGACAACTGGCAAAATGGTAACATTCACGACAAAATACGCGATCTACATTAACCCGAAGCTATCAAGCGGTTCAATCTACCAGGCATTGATGAATGAGTGGGAGAAAGGAGCACGTATGAGATACCAGTTCGCGTACCAGGCACTACAGGATGTACTCGCAGGTAAACCGATACCCACACCGCCATGGCAGACAAGCACGCAGACAACAACAACTACGACAACAACGAGCCCGGCAACCAGCCCAACAACCACTACGCCACAATCACCGACTACTACATCACCGACACAGACCACCACAACACCTTCACAGACAACAACAACTACGACAAGTGGTGGTATAAGCGCTGGTGAGATCGTGGCCATAGTAGTGGCGATAATCATAATTGTCGCGATAGTAGCCTATTACGCTAAGAGGAAGTAAGGCTTAGTTATACCTCAAATAGTTTACCAAATAATTTTTTAATCGATTCAATCAATTCTCAAATAGGCCAAACTAAGATTGGAATAAGGAATTTAATCCCGTAGCCCAACATAATTTACAAAAGCCATTGTGGCGGGGATGCCATTGCAAGAACGCTTGTTTGGCGTTAAAGACACGTTTATAGCTGGCGCCATAGTAGCGTTCTTCTACTTGTTATTCACCCAGGAGCTAGGATACCTGACAGGGTATGCCGAGATATTGTGGTGGTTAGTAGCCATACTATGGGCTGCAGTACTGTTCAAGAAGGGTTTCGATTACTACCGAATAATGAATAGTTTTGGTCTATCCTTCCTAGTAATAATAGGATTTATATTCGTCTTCTTCGACCTAGCGCTGAAGTTCGAGGGAATACCCAGAGCTATAGCGTTGTTCCTAATACCCCTAATGACGGTTGCCGTTCTAGGATATATCCATGACAAAATAACGACCGCTAGGGAGCTGAGGCGACGTAGGAAGATAAAAGTACCCGTCAATAAGAGGGTTAAGACGACACTCTACAAGCTCGACCCAATAATGATAGTGTTCATTGTGGTAGGCTTCAGCATTCTGATAACATTCTTGTTAGTCCCAGTATTCATGATGCTATTTAACAGCTTTGTAGTTCCACCTGGTGAGCCGTTCTACTATAATTTTGTATACATATTTAACAATCCACCATATGTAAAGCATATGTTACTACCCGGCGAGGCTTCATGGTATGCTGTGATACCTAGTGGTAATACAAGTATTATAATCTTTAAAGGAATTAATTACGGAATAGTTGTTAACAGCTTGATCAACTCGACAATAGTTACGACGGTAGCAACGTTTCTCGGCATACTCGTTGCATTCGTGCTGGCAAGATATGATTTCCCCGGCAAGACGTTCTTTAGAGTATTAGCTATGGTTCCATTGTTCATAACACCTTTCGTGAACGCTTATGTTGTAAGAATATTGTTCGGTCCCCAGGGCCCGATATCGATGCTGACCCAGGCGTTGTTCGGGTACCAGATCGAGATCAAGGATCTGGCCGGTATTGCGATGGCACAGATAATGGCTTTCTACCCTATAGTCTATCTTAACGCCTTCTCTAGCTTCATAAGCATCGATCCAAGTATGGAGGAGCAGGCGGAGAACCTAGGCAGCAAAGGGGCTAAGCTATTCTTCACGGTCACACTACCATTGGCACTGCCCGGCATCATCGCCGGGAGCATACTTGTCTTTATATTCAGCCTCGAAGACCTGGGCGCCCCTATAGTGTTCCAGTACCCATGGGTTATGAGCTACCAGATATACAGTAGCTTTACCTCAGAGACAGGAATAGTCTCGCCCCAGATAGCAGCCCTAGGATTCATAATGCTATTCATTGCAGTCCTAGCATTCCTTGCCGTACGTAGCTTCGTCAGCATGAGATCATATGCTATGATAAGCCGTGGAGGCCGCTGGAAACCACGCGTCAGGAAGCTTGGCTGGAAAGGACTACTATTCGTATACCTGGTAATGCTACCACTCATAATCTTCACGGCAATGCCACAAATAGGCGTCATCCTCCTAGCCTTCAACATCATACCGCCCTACGGCTTCAAGATACAGCTCGACAAGGCCACAGCCAAGTACTTCATAGGAATATTCACTAACCCGACATACTTCCAGTACATCAGGAACACGCTGACCTACGCGGCAATGGCAGTTGTCCTCGCAACGATCATATCGATAATCATAGCCTATAGTGTCAGCAGGACTAAGATAAGGGTTATAACACCGATCATGGACACACTGGCCACAATCCCACTAGCAATACCGGGACTCGTCATTGCACTTGGATACTTCTACTTCTTCTCAACGTTCTTCCGCGGAACACCGCTGGATCCTACATCTGTGACGACCTTCCAGGCATGGATAGTGCTGGTTATAGCTTATACCATACGTAAACTACCATTCGTTGTCAGGTCGGTGTACGCTGGGTTCCAGCAGGTGCACGAGGCGCTCGAAGAGGCGTCACTGAACCTAGGTGCCAGTAGGACGAAGACAATATTCAGAATAGTATTGCCGATGATTACGACATACATTATAAGCGGTATCATTGTAGGCTTCATATACATCACGACAGAGGTCAGCACCAGTATCACGATAGGCGGACTAAACCCAGCACAGGCTCCAATGACATTCATAATGAAGAACATCTACTATGGAGGGACAGTATACGGTGTACAGTACGTGGCATCAATGGGTGTGCTACTGATACTATTCCAGTTGATAGCAGTGTTGATAATCACGGTAGTGCTAAAGCAGAGGTATGCATTCATAGGTGTCTAATCATGATTTCTTCCCTTAATCCTCTTGAAAGAAACACATTTCCCTGGGATGGTGATATGATTTGACCAGAGTCAGACTCGAAAATATAACCAAAGTTTACGGATCAGTTGTTGCAGTAGATAGAGTAACGCTAGAGATCGAGAGCGGAGAATTATTCACACTACTAGGGCCTTCGGGATGCGGTAAGACAACAACGCTCAGAATAATCGCTGGCTTCGAGGTGCCGGAGGAGGGCAAGATCTACTTCGACGACGAGGATGTCACTTTCCTGAAACCATATAAGCGCAACACCGCCATGGTGTTCCAAAACTATGCGTTATGGCCCCACATGACTGTGTTCGATAACATAGCATACGGACTTAGGATCAGGAAACTACCACCCGAAGAGATAAGGAGAAGGGTTAAATGGGCCCTCGAGCTTGTTAAGCTGGAAGGACTGGAGAACAGGTACCCGCTACAATTGTCGGGTGGCCAGCAACAGAGAGTCGCACTCGCCAGGGCACTTGTGGTCGAGCCACGAGTACTATTGTTGGACGAGCCGCTCTCTAACCTCGACGCTAAGCTAAGGATAGAGATGAGAGAAGAGATCAAGAAGCTACAGAGGAAACTAGGCATTACAACAGTCTACGTAACAC
>Ga0256831_1001656_pt1 | contig 11744 bp, 9 predicted proteins | sample 132544metaG_FD_189087 | JGI IMG/M metagenome (GOLD analysis project Ga0256831, IMG submission 189087) | Hydrothermal vent microbial communities from Lau Basin, Pacific Ocean - 132-544 | ecosystem: Environmental > Aquatic > Marine > Hydrothermal vents | place: Pacific Ocean: Lau Basin | collected... | reverse complement strand
GTATATGATGGATATGACCTCCGGCGCGTTGCTCCGCCTGACGCGCGCCCCGGCCTTCGAGGCCGGCCCTTCCTGGTCGCCCGACGGGAAGTGGCTGGCTTACGAATCCTACGTCGATGGCAACCTGGAAATTCACATTCTCAGCGTGGAGGGAGGGCGGGATTACCGCCTCACCTATGATCCCGCACCCGATTTCGCGCCCGCCTGGTCGCCCGACGGGCGGCATATCGCCTTCACTTCACTGCGGGACGGCAACAAGGAGATCTACCTCGTCTCCCTCGACGGGGGCGACCTGGTCAATCTGACGCGGACGCCGGAGCAGGACGAGGATCACCCCGCCTGGTCGCCGGACGGGGCCTATCTGGCTTATGCGAGCGGGCGTTCGGCGGAGGAGACGCTGCGCATCCTCCCCTTCGACCGGGAGGCGAGCACGAGCGGACAGTTGCGTCCCATCTTCTTCGGTATGGGCGGCGATCCGGCCTGGTCGCCGGACGGGAAAGCGCTGGCCTTCGTGGTCCGCCAGGGGCCGACGCTGGCCACCAATCACCTGATCGCCGCCAGCACCAAAGGCTGGGCTATGGCCCAGGAGGGCTTCGAGAGCACGGACTGGCTGGAGGACCCCGCCTGGACGGCGAGGACGCTTTCGCCGGAAATGGCGTCGCAATTGCGGGCGCGGATGCAGCAGGAGGAGCCGCCCCTCTACACCGAGTTGGACCTGGGGCCGGACGAGGAAGGCCACGTGCGTCTGGTCGGTCTCCCCGGCGTGAACGGCGGCGAGAACCGCGAACAGCTCAGCGACCGGGTGAACGACAGCTTCAACGCCCTGCGCCGCCGCGTGGAGGAGGAGACCGGCTGGGATTACCTCGGCACGTTAGGCGATTCGTGGCGCTCGATGAATCACACCCCCCGTCCGGGACAGGGGCGCATCTCGTGGCACGTCTGCGGGCGGGCCATCGATGTGGATCAGGCTTTCCTGCGCAAGGGGCTGATCGAACTGGTGCGCGAGGACATCGGCGGGGTTACCTACTGGCGCGTCTTCATCAAGGCGAAAGTGCAGGACGGTTCGATGGGGGAGCCGATGCGCGATCTGCCGTGGGATTTGAGCGCTCGCAGCGAGGGGGGGATGGCCGCGGCTTACGGCGGGAAGCTCAAGAAGGCGGTCCCTGCCGGGTACTACGTCGATTTCACCCGTCTGGCCGCCGACTACGGCTGGGAGCGTCGCAACGCTCTGCCGAACTGGCGCACTTCGTGGTTCGACGTGGAGTGGTGGCACTTCCAGAAGACGGAAGGGATGAGCTGGTACGATTGTATGCTGGAGATGTACGATACCGACGTGATCAGCGATGCCTACGGCGATCTCCCCTGGTGGACGCACCGCCCGGAGTGGGAGGCGGAGCAGTTGCCGTAGTCGGGGGGGCTACAGGATGAGGAGCAGGTCGGCGATGGCGGCTGCGGCGGAGCGCCGTTTATTTGCGCGGCGGTCGCGACTGTGCCACCCGTGCCGCCAAACCCAGCAGGTCGAACCGACGACGGCGGCGATGTAGGCCGTCCCCACCGGTTTGCCGGGCCGCCCTCCCTCGGGGCCGGCGATGCCCGTCAAGGCCAGGCCGAGCTCCGCGCCGGTGAGCCGACGTACCCCCCTGGCCATAGCGCAGGCCGTCGCGGCACTGACCGCGCCGTTGCGGGCGATGGTCTCCGGCGGGACGCCGAGGATCCGCTCCTTGAGGCTGTCGGCATAGGCGATGACGCTGCCGAGAAAGTAGGCCGAACTGCCCGGCACATCGGTGAGCCAGTGGCCCAGCAAGCCCCCCGTGCTGGATTCGGCGATGGCCAGATGCGCCCCGCGTTGCTGCAGACGGGCGGCCAGGCGGCGGATGAGGTGCATCTCATCCATGCTTCATCTCCTTGCGCACGACGTCGGCCAGCGCCTCGGCGCGCAGATGGGCGAGGTTGTAGAAGATGGCATCCATATGGTCGGCCAGCGTCTTCGCCAGCCCCTGGTTGAAGCGAGTATCCTCCATATCGATGACGACGGCGCGGATTTTCGCCTCGGCGATGGCGTCGGCCATCTGATAGGCCTCTTCCTGCGGATGGCCCAGTCCCATCGAGACGTTGCCCGCCCCGTCGGTGAGGAGGACGAGCAGGGGTGCAAGTTCCGGTTCGCGCAGTCGCTCCTGCTTGATGACGTGCAGGGCGAGCCACAGACCGGCGGCCAGCGGCGTCTTGCCGCCCACGGGGAGATTGACCAGCGCCTTCTTCGCCAACTCGACGCTGTTCGTCGGGGCCAGGGCAATCGCCGCCTGGGTCCCGCGGAAGACGATGAGGCCGACGCGGTCGCGCCGCTGGTAAGCGTCGGTGAGGAGGGAGAGGATGGCCCCCTTGGTCGCTTCCATCCGCTGCTCGACGGCCATCGACCACGAGGCATCGACGACGAAGAGGACGAGGTTGGCCGTGCGGCGGACGCGCACCTTGCGGTGGTAATCCTGCGGACGCAGGCGCAGGAGCGGCCCGCCGGGCTGGGTGCGTCGCCGCGCCTGCTGATAGGGTGCGGCGGCCCGCAGGGTCGCGTCGAGTGCCAGGTCTTGGGGATGGCGGGGCGAGGGTACGGCGCGGATGTAGCGCCCGCGCTTGATCTGCGTGATCGAACGGCTGCGCTTCCCGCCGCGCCGTCGCTGCAGGCGATCCATCGGCGTCTCCAGGCGGCGGGGGCGGAAGAGTTCACCGATGGCGACAGGCTGCCCCTTCTCCCACCACTTCTCCTCCTCGTTCCAGGAAACGGGGGGCTGCTGTTGCAGAATCTCCTGGTTGTTGGCCGAGGGCCGTCCCGCTGCCTCTTCCTCCCTCTCCGGGAGGTTCATACTTTTTTTGCCGCTTCCCTTCGCCCGCTCTGACCGGAGGTTTCCTGACGTTCCTCCTCCTCTTCGGCGTGTTCCCTGGCTTCCCCGACGCGGTTTTCCAGGTCCTCCAACGTCGTTTCGATCTCGTCGAAGGGGCGTCGCTTGAGCCGGTGGGGGAGGGCGAGTTGCGCGGCGATCATAATGTCGTGGTCGGTGATGGCGGTGCGGCCCTCCCAGGCGGCGTGGGCCTTGGCCGCCTTGAGGATGACGAGGTCGCCGCGGTGGCCGTCCACGCCGATCCCGGCCATCAGCTTGGCGATCGTCCCCAAGTCGCTGCGGCGGTGGCCGACCCGCGGGAGGAGGGCGCGGGCCGTTTCGATCTTGCGGGCCAGGGCCTCTTCCTGCGGTCGCCAGGCTTCGTAGAAGGCTTGCGGATCGGCCTCGAAGGCGAGGTTGCGCTCCATGATGAGCATGCGTCGCTCCGCATCGCGGATGCCGACGACGTCAACGCAGAGGGCGAAGCGGTCGAGAAGCTGCGGGCGGAGATCGCCTTCCTCCGGGTTCATCGTGCCCACGAGGATGAAGCGGGCAGGGTGCTGGAAGGAGATGCCTTCCCGCTCGACGACGTTGACGCCCATCGCAGCGGCGTCCAAGAGCACGTCCACGATGTGATCGTCGAGGAGGTTGACCTCATCGACGTAGAGGATGCCGCGATTGGCGGCGGCCAGCACGCCGGGTTCGAAGTGGCGCTCGCCCTGGCGGATGGCACGTTCGATATCCAGCGTGCCCACGACGCGATCCTCCGTCGCCCCGACGGGGAGATCGACGAAGGGAACGCGCATCGTCCCGCGTGGCAGCGCTTCTCCCGCCGCCGCACGTTCCCGGCAGCGTGTGCACCACGTTTCGGGATGGTCGGGATCGCAGTGGAAGGGGCAGTCGGCAACGACGTTGATCTCCGGCAGCAGGGCGGCCAGGGCGCGTGCCGCCGTGGACTTGGCTGTCCCGCGCTCGCCGCGGATGAGGACGCCGCCGATGCGAAAGTTGATGGCGGCGAGGATGAGGGCCAGCTTCATTCGCTCTTGGCCGACGATGGCCGTAAAGGGGAAGATGGTGCGGGTTGTTTCCACGATGACCTCCGGTATTTTGTTGCTGCCCGCATTATACCGCAGATGGCGGAAAAGTCATATGGTCATCTTCCTAACTCGACGGTGCGGGGTTGCTTCCCTCACGGAAGCGGGTACAATGCCCCGCGAGCCGTGGCGCGGCTCTTTTTTACATCCCTTGTCGCCGACGAGGGTTTGCGAAAGGAGACGATGAAGTACCACAGCGCGTTGCGCTATCTCTACAGCCTGGTCGATTACGAGAAGCGCCGTATCGACCGTTATGCACCTAACGTCTTCAAGCTGGATCGTGTCCGCACCTATCTCGACCGCCTGGGCCGCCCGCAGGAGCGTTATCCCGCGCTCCACGTGGCGGGGACGAAGGGGAAGGGTTCCACCTCCGCGATGCTGGCCTCCGTGATGCAGGTGGCCGCGCCGGGTCGGGAGGGCGCTGCCCGTGTGGGACTGTACACCTCGCCGCACCTGCACACCTACCGCGAGCGCATCCAGATCAACGGCGAGCCGATTGCGCGCACGGCGATGGCCGACCTGGTGGAGGAGATCGCGCCGATCATCGAGTCGGTGCCCGATCTGACGATGTTCGAGGCGACGACGGGCCTGGCTTTCCTCTACTTCGCCCGCCGCGCCGTGGATTGGGCGGTGATCGAGGTGGGGCTGGGCGGACGGCTGGACGCGACGAATGTGATCACGCCCAGGGCGAGCATCATCACCTCGATCAGCCTGGATCACACCTACCTGCTGGGCGATACGGTGGAGGCGATTGCCGCGGAGAAGGGCGGGATCATCAAGCCGCAGGTGCCGGTCATCGTCGCGCCCCAGCAGAAGCCCTCCGTTGTGGCCGTCCTGCGGGCCATCGCCGAGGAGCGCCGCTCGCCTTTCGTGGCGGTCGGGGAGGTGTGGGATTGGGAGTTGCTTTCGCTGTCGCCGCAGGGGCAGCAGATACGATTGCGGATGCGCGAGGGGCATTCCCCGCTGGAAGGACGCTACTTCATCCCGCTGATTGGCGATTTCCAACGGGAGAACGCCGCGACGGTCGTCGCGACGATGGAGGTGCTGCGCCGCGAGGGCGTGCTTCCGATCACGCGGGAGCAACTCGCCGAGGGGCTGCGGCGCACCCGCTGGCCAGGTCGGATGGAGCTGCTCAGCCGCGAGCCGCTCTTGCTGGTAGACTGTGCGCACAATCCCTACTCGGCCAAGGTGCTGGCCCGCTCACTGCAGAGCTGGTTCCCCGACCGCCAATGGGTCTTGATCTACGGCGCGTCCAACGACAAGGATATGGAGGGGATGCTGGCGCATCTCCTGCCGATGGCGCGGCGGGTCATCGTTACACGTTCGCATCATCCGCGGGCAGCTTCGCCGAGCCGTCTGGCCGACTTCTGCGCCGATCTGGGGTGCGGCGCGGAGATCGCCATCAATCCGAAGCGGGCCTTGGAGGCGGCGCTGCGGCATCTGCGCTACCATCCTTCGTGGGGCATCCTGGTAACCGGCTCCATCTTCCTCGTTGCCGATGTGCGCACCGAGTGGAGCCGGTCGCATCCCCTGCCGCTGCCCCGTCAGGACTGGGACGACGAGCCGTGGGTGCAGCCGAAGGCCCGCTATGAGCATTGAGGCCGCGATGGCTGCTGACGTGAAAGGGAGGAACTGAAGATGGAAATCGGCGATCTGCCCTTCGTGCCCGACACCTTCTTCGAGGATGGCGATCTCGACATCGAGATGCCGGACGGGCCTTACGAGGCGATCATCCTGCCGCTGGTCGATATGGTGCTCTTCCCGCATATGGTTACGCCGATCTATGTGGGGCGTCAGCCTTCCCTCGCGGCGCTGGAGGATGCCGTGCGGGACGACTGGCCGCTGGTCGCCATCACCCAGCGCCGTGCCGACCTGGACCATTACCCTGCCCTGGAGGAACTGTACGCGGTCGGGACCGATCTCAGCGTGATGCGCACGCTGCGCATGCCCGACGGTTCGACGAGCGCCATCGCCCGCGGCTTGCAGCGGGTGCGCGTCATCGACGTGGTGCAGGAGTCGCCTTATCTGATCGCTCTGGTCGAGCCGGTGAAGGAGACGAGCGAGGACGGTCCGCTGGTCGAGGCGATGATGCGGGCTGTGGTCACGATGTTCGAGCGCATCGTCCAACTCGACGCCAATCTGACCGATGAGAGCTACATCTACGCGATGAATATCAAATCGCCGGGGATGTTGGCCGATTTCATCGCCCAGGCGATCAACCTGCCGTTGGAAAAGCGGCAGGAGCTTCTGGAGATGCCCAACGCCGTCGAGCGGCTGCACAAGGTGAGCGGTTACACGGCGACCGAACTGGATGTCCTGGAGCTGGAGGACAAAATCCAGGCGAAGGTGCAGCAGGAGGTGGACAGGTCGCAGCGAGAGTACTTCCTGCGCGAGCAGATGCGGGCCATCCAGCGCGAGCTTGGGGAGACCGATCTCCTGACGCGCGACGTCGTCCGTCTGCGCGAGCAGTTGGAGAAGGGGGACTATCCCGACTACGTGCGGGAGCGGGCGGAGGAGGAGCTGGCGCGGCTGGCGATGATGCCTCCGATGGCGGCGGAGGTGGGGATGGTGCGCACCTATCTCGACTGGCTGCTCAACCTGCCGTGGACGGCGCGGACGGAGGACAACCTCGACCTGGAACATGCCGAGCAGGTGCTCTCGTCGCGCCACTACGGCTTGAAGAAGGCCAAGGAGCGCATTCTGGAATACATCGCCGTCCACAAGCTGGCCCCGCGAGAGAGCCGCAGTACCATCCTCTGCTTCGTCGGCCCGCCGGGGACGGGGAAGACCTCACTGGGGCGCTCGATTGCGGAAGCGTTGGGGCGGAAGTTCGTGCGTGTCTCGCTGGGCGGCGTCCGCGACGAGGCGGAGATACGCGGGCATCGGCGCACCTACATCGGCGCGTTGCCGGGGCGGATCATCCAGACGATGCGCCGCGCCGGGACGATCAACCCCGTCTTCATGCTCGACGAGATCGACAAGCTGAGCGCCGATTTCCGCGGCGATCCCGCCGCCGCGCTGCTGGAGGTGCTCGACCCGGAGCAGAACCACGCCTTCTCCGACCACTACCTGGAGATCCCCTACGATCTCTCGCAGGTGCTCTTCATCACCACGGCCAACTACCTCGACATCCCGCCTGCTCTGGAGGATCGGATGGAGATCATCCCCTTCCCCGGCTACACGGATGAGGAGAAGATGCAGATTGCGCGGCGTTTCCTCATCCCGCGCCAGGTGGTAGCGAACGGTCTGCAGGAGCATCCGCCCCGTTTCCCCGCGGCGACGGTGCAGGCGATCATCCGCGATTACACCTACGAGGCAGGCGTGCGCAATCTGGAGCGGGAGATCGGCAATCTGTGCCGGAAGGCGGCGCGTCGGCTGGCGGAGGGGAAGCGCCCGATCCGCACCTTCACACCGGCGTCGCTCGCGCGCTACCTCGGCCCGCCGCGTTACCTGCACGAGCGGCTGGAAAAGGAGGACCAGATCGGCGTGGCGATGGGGATGGCCTGGACGCAGTACGGCGGAGACCTGCTGCCGGTGGAGGTGGCGCTGATGCCCGGCAAAGGTTCGCTGACGCTGACGGGACAGTTGGGCGAGGTGATGCAGGAGTCGGCGCAGGCGGCTTACACCTATCTGCGCTCGCAGGCGGAGCGCTGGTCGATCGGGACGGAGCTTTTCGAGAAGATCGATATCCACGTGCATCTGCCGGAGGGCGGGGTGCCGAAAGACGGCCCTTCGGGCGGCATCACCATCGCGACGGCGCTCTTCTCCGCCTTCACGCGCTGTCCTGTGCGGCACGATGTTGCCTTGACCGGGGAGATCACCTTACGCGGGCGCGTCCTGCCCGTCGGCGGCCTGAAGGCGAAGCTGCTGGCCGCCCATCGCGCCGGTGTGCGTATGGTCATCATCCCGGCACGGAACGAGCCGGATTTGCGGGAAATCCCCAAGAGCATCCTGACCCGTATGGAGATCAGGCTGGTGCAGGATATGGAGGAGGTGTTGCGCCTGGCGCTCGTTCAGCCCTGTCCGCGTCCCTCGGAGGAGGGGGAGGCAGGGGAAGGGGCAGACGGCGAGGCGTAGGTGTGAAAAAACCGCCGACGAATTGTTCGTCGGCGGTTGCCGTTTGTACCACGCTCAGTAGATCGGCTTGATCATCCCGTAGTTGCCGTCCTGCCGCTTGTAGAGGATGCTCAGTTGGCCGTCGGTTACGTCGAGGAAGATGAAGAAGCTGTGCCCCAGCAGTTCCATCTGCTCGATGGCCTCCTCCGGCGGAACGGCGCTGACCTCGAAGCGCTTGGTGCGCACGATGCGCCCCGTCGCCGGTGCAGTCTCCTCTGCGGGGACGGGGGGCTTGGCTTCGGCCACGGCACCGCCCTTGCGGCGGTCGATGCGTCGTCCCTTGTAGCGGCGAATCTGCCGTTCGATCTTGTCCATCGCGGCATCGAAGGCGGTGAAGATGTCGCCAGCTCGCTCCTCGGCGCGCAGGATGGAGCGCGGCACGTGGATGGTGATCTGCGCTACCATTCGCCGTGAGGCGTCTTTCACTTTCGTTTCGGCAAGGTCCACACGGACGCTTTCGATGGTCGAGAGGAAGCGGTTCAACTTCTGCAGCTTGTTCTCGACGTAGGATGCCAGGCGGTCGGTGAGTTCGAGATTCTTGGTGAAAATGTCAACGTCCATTTCGGCCTCCTTTGGATAAGGTTATACGGCCCGCGCCAGCGTAAAGGCGTCCACCGACGCGGCTCCTTCTTCCAACAGCGCTACGGCGCAGGCATCGAGCGTTGCCCCGGTCGTCGCCACGTCATCGATCAGCGTGATGTGCCGCCCGCGTACCAGCGAGGGACGGCGGACGCGGAAGGCTCCGGCGACGTTGCGCCGCCGCGCTTCGCGTCCGAGTTGGGTCTGGGAGCGGGTCGGGCGGATGCGTTCGAGCAGGTCGGGGACGACGGGGAGATTCACGGCCAGGCCGAGGGCTGTGGCCAACAGAGCGGATTGATTGTACCCGCGCCGGGCCTCGCGCCGGGGGTGCAGCGGCACGGGGGCGAGGAGGTCGCCCGCCATCGCCCACTTGGCCCACGCTTTGGCCATCAGCGGGCGGACGCTTTCGGCAACCTCGCGTCCTCCGTTGTACTTGAGGGCGTGGATGGCGCTGCGTATCGGCTCGGCGAAGAGAGTGGCCGCCCGCAGCCGCCGCACGGCGGGCAGATGCGCGCGGCAGGCGGGGCAATTGCCCTCGCCTTCCCACGGACGCCCGCAGCGCGGACAGAGCGGCCCTTCCAGCAGGGGGATGGTCTCGGCACAGGTACTGCAGAGCCACGTGTTGACCTTGCCGCATCCGGCGCATTGTGGGGGGAAGAAGAGCGTTCCTACCCCCGTGACGATCCGCCACCAGGGAGCAAGGTACTTTGTGGCTATGGTCATCGTGGCCTCATCTTCTGATGGGGCTAATGTTTTCCCGCCTCTTCTCAGAACCCCACGTCCTTGACCTGGAGGACGGCAGGCCCCAGGAGGATGATGAAGATGGTGGGGAAGATGAAGAAGACCAGCGGGATCATAATCTTGACCGGTGCCTGGCGGGCCTTCTCTTCGGCCCGCTGGCGGCGCTTCATCCGCATCTGGTCCGACTGGATGCGCATGACCTTCGCCATACTGACGCCCAACTGGTCGGCCTGGACGATGGCGGCGACGAAGGAGGTTACGTCGGCGACGTCGAGGCTTTCGGCCATATCGCGCAGGGCCTCGCGCCGCAACTTGCCCAACTGCATCTCCTGCACCGTGCGGCGGAAGGCCAGGCTCAGCTCGTTATCCCACTTTTCGGCGACCTTGGACATCGCCGCGTCGAAGCCCAGACCGGCCTCGACGCAGATGGTCAGCAGGTCGAGGGCATCGGGGAGTGCTTTGAGGACCTCGGACTGGCGTTTCCTCGTCTTGCTGGAAAGATAGAGGTCGGGCAAGAGGTAGCCCAATACCAGCCCGCCGCCCAGCATCAGCAGCCTGGTCTGCGCTCCCGCGGTGGCGGAGGTGGCGAGGAGGACGAAGCCCAGCGCCAACCCAACGACGATGGAGATGACCTTGATGGTGAAGAACTGAGCCGGGCTGATCTTGTAGAGCAAACCGGCGACGCGCAACTTCTTCTCCATCGCCTGCATCGTGTGTTGCGGCGTCATGCGCTGCGCCAGCTCGGTCAGCTTCTGGAAGAGCGGCTTGATGATCCGCTCGCTGAGCGGTTGGGAAAGCTCCAGTTCCTCCAGGGAGATGGGCTGCCCGAGGGCGGCCATCTCCTCAAGGCGCTCTTCCAGGTTTTGCGAGGAGCGTTTGCCGCTGAAGAGCAGGGCAAGGAGGAGGGCGACCACAATCACCCCGCCGATGATCAGATAGAGTGTCATCTCACACCTCGATATTCACGATCTTGCTGATGATGATGTAGCCGACGACGATGAGGAAGAGCGCCGTCCCTAACATAGCCCAGCCGCAGGGATCGGTAACCATCGGGCCGAAGAAGTCGGGGGAGTAGAGGTAGAGGAAGCCGCCCAAGAGGAAGGGGAGGGCGGCGACGATGTAGCCGGAGATGCGCCCCTGGGCGGTGAGCACGCTGATCTCGCCCTTGATGCGTACGCGCTCGCGGATGGTGAAGCTGATGGAGTCGAGGACTTCGGCGAGATTGCCGCCGACTTCCCGCTGGATGCTCATCGCAGTAACGATGAGGTCCATATCGGGGCTGGGCATACGGCGCAGCAGGTTCTCCATTGCCGTGTCGAAGGGAACGCCGAGTTGAATCTCCAGTACGACGCGCCCGAATTCCTGGGCGATGGGGTCGGGCATTTCGCGGGAGATGACCTCCATCGCCTGCAGGGTGCTGTAACCGGCACGCAGGGAGTTGACCATCAGGTTGAGGGCATCGCTGAGCTGATCGTTGAATGCCTTGAGCCGCTGTCTTTGACGGAAGGCAACGAACCATCGGGGCCCCATGAAGCCGAGGACGAGGCCCACGGGGACGAGGATGATGCGGTCCATCGCGTAGAAGAGCAGGCCGAGCAGGATGGAGAGGATGACGGAGAAGACGAGGAACTCGCCGACCGTCAGTTTGACGTCGGCGCGGGCGAGTTGTGTGGCCAGGTCCTTGGCAAAGCCGCGCTCCGCGACGACGCGATCGACGGCTGCGCCGAGGACGGAGGTGCGTTCCTCCTTCTTCTGACGTTTGCGCTTCTTGCCCGCTTTCTCCGCTCCCAGCCGTTCTTCGACCAGGTCTTGGCCTGCCGGTTTCTGCCGCAGCGCCAGGATGAGGAGGACGATCCCGCTGATCAGAAGGCCACCAATGAGCCAGCTCATACTTCACCTCTTCCTTGCCCCACGGCTTAGTACCCCCGCAGCCGTTGACCGGCACCGAAGACGGAGGGCGGCAGGTGGATGCCGACGTTCTCGATGCGGCTCATGAACTTGGGGCGAATACCGGTCGGACGCAGCCGCCCGATGACTTTCCCGTTTTCGAAACCGACCTGTTCGAACTTGAAGATGTCGCTGGTGACGACGACATCGCCCTCCATGCCCTGTACCTCGGTCACGGCGACGACACGGCGTGAGCCATCGCGCATACGCTCCAGTTGGACGATGAGGTCGATGGCCGAGGCGATCTGCTCGCGGATGGCGCGGTGCGGCAGTTCCATCCCCGCCATCAGCACCATCGTCTCCAGACGGGAAAGGGCCTCGCGCGTGTTGTTGGCGTGGAGTGTCGTCATGCTGCCGTCGTGGCCGGTGTTCATAGCCTGGAGCATATCCAGAG
>Ga0256831_1001655_pt1 | contig 11745 bp, 12 predicted proteins | sample 132544metaG_FD_189087 | JGI IMG/M metagenome (GOLD analysis project Ga0256831, IMG submission 189087) | Hydrothermal vent microbial communities from Lau Basin, Pacific Ocean - 132-544 | ecosystem: Environmental > Aquatic > Marine > Hydrothermal vents | place: Pacific Ocean: Lau Basin | collected... | reverse complement strand
GGATTTGGATGAGCTCTATGACCTTCTCGTCAACGAGGCTGAAGTTCCAGCGGAGTGGCTCCACATCAACCGCGAGAAGGGCAGGATAGAGATGCCCGAGGATGTAGCTGTTGAGCTTGCCGAGGCGGTAGAGGGCGACGTTAGGTTCTTCATCGTGGAGGAGTACCCGACCTTTGACAGAATCGAGGTGGAAAGGATACCCCTCCCTTGATTTTTTATCCCCTCGCTTGAGCTCGGCCAAAAGGGTTATTTACCCCGCTGAATATTAACGGCCATGAGGGTCTTCATCAAGGACTATCTCCTCCCGTGGCTGTTCATCATTGGCTTCTGGGTTGTTATCTGGATTCTCGTTCCCGGGAAGGAGAAAAACCTCTCGCTCCCAAACGTTGTCTCGATTTCTCTCCTTCTAATCATCTTTCTCCTCGTGGCCCTGTACTTCGTTGGGAGGACTCTTGAACGCTATGGCTACTCGCGAAGGGACGTTAGAAGGCTTCCAGAAATTATCGAGAAAACCCACGGGAGGCTTTACCTTCCGAAAGAGGTGTTCAACATCCTCGGCAACGCCATTGTCTTTTGGGGACTGTTTTCTTCTGCCGTTCTCCTGACAGAGAACCCCCTGTGGGGAGTCCTCAACGCCATTGCGATGTTTGCGCTGATATTTTCGTTTTTTGTCCTGCTCATCTCGATGACAATCTGGGTGGTGGTGTTTCCTCTCTCCCTCTACCGGATTTTTACAGGTAAAGAACCTCACAGGGGCCTCATAGATTATGTCGTTGAGTACAACCTCGTCTTCACGGGGATTCTCCTGGCGGTTAGGCTCGTCGCGCTTCACGTTGGAGATATCTCGGCCCCCCACTACCTCACGGAGCTAATAGCCTTCGGAAGAAACGACAGGGTTGTGAATGCCCTCCTTGAGCTCTCTGCTCTGAACTTCCTCTTTGGGCTGGTCGGCTTCTACGGGTCCAAGAGAATCAGAAAGGCAACGGCTCTGCCCCTGACACTGATTGTCCTCGGCCAGCTTTGGGTTGCGTGGGGATTGCTGTTTGGCTAAGGAAAAGTTAATTGGGCTATGTATCATTTACTGGCGTTGGGGAAATAAAACATGGTCCCAAATAGACCCGGCAATCTCCGCGTGCTTGTGATAGCCTTTGAGACGAGGAGTAAAGAAGAGGTTGCGAAGCTTGAGAAAGAGCTCAAAGAAGTTGAAGACTTGATGAACCCATTGTATCAATCTGAGGGGTGTGTAGATGAAGAGGGATGAACTTTTTCTGGTCTTCCTTACTGGAGTCCTCTTTCTGACGGCTCTACTCGGTCAGGAACTCTCTATTTCACTGGAAAAAAGCCTTCCCTTTGCGGTTATCCTGGCGCTCCTCTATACTCTGGCCTATGTTGTCCGAAAGGAACCCGAATGGAGAAAGTTCGGGCTCTTAAAATCCAGGGGTTTGAGGTATCTAATCTTTTTCATGGGCTCGTTTGGGTTCGGTGTGCTCCTCTTCGGACTTTTGTATCTAGCTTTTTCAAAACCGGGAACTTCCTTCGCTTCCATCGTTAAAGCTCTTGGCATTCTCTTTGCAACGGGCACCTTCCTGATGTTCCTCGCATCGGCGTTTTATAGCGGGAGTAAGACACCCGAGAAAATCACTTACTCCTGGCGGGATTTTCTGAGAGAGCTTTCAGCGTCAATTCTTCTGTTCGTGATTTCTTACTTCTCCGGCACTGGCCTTGAAAGGAGTGTTTCAATTGCTCTCTACGTTTTTGTTGTCGCCGGCTGGTACTACTCCATGATGGCGCATAGGTATATCATACCCGGGTGGATACTCAAAATCCGAGCAATCATCAATTTCGTTGCCGTCGGCTCGGGACTTTACCTGTTCGTAATCAAAAACGCGCTCATAAGTGTTTTAATGGGGGCGCTGTTTGCGTTTGCTTCGGAGAAGGACTACGAGATAACAAGGAAGCTCGTGGAAAAGGGACTGCTGGAGAGGAGATACGCCGAGAGCGGTGCCTTTGGTGCCTTCTACGCCCTCTTTTATCTGTTTGGAATGGTGGTAGCTTTGACTGTTGTCACTAGAAATTATAACGTTTCTTTCATCAGGGAATCCCTGTTAACGATGTTCAGGCTACTCTATTTATTCACGGCGATTTTCCTTCCCTTCGGGACGCTTCTCGGGTGGATGAGACTGAGAGTCCATGGGAAATGAACTGGAACTTGAATAGGAAAGTTAACTCTTTATTTCTTTTTGTGCTTTGTGTTTTGGAGGTGGGAATATGGCAGAAGAAGTTGGCATATACTTGATTGCATTCTTGGCTGGTGCTCTCTTATCTATGCTCTTGGTTATGGAGTCTCTACGAAAAGAAAAGCCCTTGGTTGGAATCTTCATATCACTACTATTGTTTTTTTGGGGCAGTTTATGGAATTATCGTTGAAGATTTTGAGATGGCCCTGATTAGTCTGTATCTGGCCGTCTTGTTTATTCCAGAGGTTCGAGAGAGTCTTCAGACTGTTAAGTATCTATTGGTTACACTCTTGGGCGGCTTGATTCTGTTACGGTTGGAAGGAGTTTTTATCAAAGTCGTGGTGACTATTGGAATAGCCGGTGCTCTGCTTGGGATATGGAAAATATATAATACAAAGGAGACGAAGAGTTAGACCTTCTCAATCCCTATCTTTGCCTGAACCTCAGGCCATTCAACCACGTAGCCCTTAGCTTCTCCAAAGACAACCTCGGTTGCCCTCGTCTCCTTCATAATGTAGTCGAGGTTGTCGCTGAGGAGCTCGCGGTTCTCTTCGCTTGTCTCTATCGTGACCCTAATGCGGTCGTTGACGTCCAAATCCAAGCGCTTCCTCATCTCCTGTATCCTCCTGACGAACTCCCTGGCGAGGCCTTCCGCGAGTAACTCCCTCGTGAGGGTCTTGTCGATGAACACTCTCCCGCCCTCGAACTCTTCAGCAACAAAGAAGTCCGGGAGCTTCTCCTCTACGGCCAGGTGCTCCCTCGTGAGGTGGAAGGTCTTTCCTTCGATTTCAATGTCCATCTCACCTGCCTCGTAGAGCTCCCTTCCGTGTTCGTTTATCCACGCTATGACGAGCTTTGCGTCGCCCTTGAACTCCGGGCCAACTTTTGCGAAGTTCGGCTTTATGACGAGCTCGCGCTCTACCTTACCAACGACCACCTCTTTCGCGTTGAGCTGGTCGCGCAGGATTCTGTTGAGCCTCTCGACGGCCTTCTTTACCGTCTCGTCCTCGGTCTCGATGATTATCCTCCTTACAGGATAGCGGAGCTTTATCTTTGCCCTCTGCCTCGCTGATGAACCTGCCTCAACTATCTTCCTCACGGCTTCCATCTCGCGCTCGAGTTCCTCATCTATGGCCTTCTCATCAGCCTTCGGCCAGTCGAGCATGTGGACGCTTTCAATACCAACAAAGGGCCTCAGGAGGTTCTGGTAGATTTCCTCGGCTATGTAGGGTGTAAACGGAGCCATGAGCCTCAGCAGAATGTCAAAGACCTTCCAGACTGTGTAATAGGCCGCCAGCTTGTCCGGGTCGTCCCCTTCAACCCACATGCGCTTCCTGATGAGCCTGACGTACCACCTGCTTAGGTCCTCGACGACGAAGTTGTAGATTGCTCTGGTGGCTTTTGTAAGCCGGAAGGTCTCTATCCCTTCGGTGACCTCGCCTATGAGCCCGTTCACCCTGCTGAGTATCCAGCGGTCTTCCTCCCTGAATGGGAGCTCCTCCGGGTTGAGCTTCCTCGGGTCAAAGTTATCGAGGCTCATGTAGGTGGCGCTGAGAACGTAAACGTTCCAGAGTATGTTCAACATGCGCTTGACCTGTGCCAGCCCCTTCCAGCTGAAGCGGAGGTTTTCCCAGGGGTTCGTTGCCCATAGCATATAAAACCTAAAGGGGTCCCTTCCTTCTTTCTGGACGACTTCCTCCGGGCGGATTATGTTTCCGAGGCTCTTGCTCATCTTGTCGCCCTTCTCGTCGAGGACATAACCGTGCATTGCAACAGCTCTATAGGGAACGGTGTCGAAGGCTATAACGCTCGCGGCTTGCTGGGAGTAGAACCACTTGGTTACTTGGTCTTCACCCTCAACGATAAAGTCAGCCGGCCAGAGCTTCTCGAAGAGCTCCCTGTTCCTCGGGTAGTCCAGTGAAGCCCAGCTGGCTATTCCGCTGTCGAACCACACATCAACGACGTCTTTAACGCGCCTCATCTCCTTGCCGTTGACCTTTATGATGAAGGCATCGACGTAGGGCCTGTGCAAATCTTCTGGGCCGAGCTTCTCCTCGATGACCTTCAGCTTCTCCTCGTAGCTTTCGGGTAGCTCTATTCTCTCGCCGTTGACCTCTATCGCCACGCTGAGCCTAACGAGTTCCTCGAAGCTCCCAACGACGTATATTTCTCCATCCTCGCTCTGCCATATCGGAAGCGGTATTCCCCAGTAGCGCTGTCTGCTTATGACCCAATCACCTGAGTTCATCACGCCGTTGTCGTAGCGCACTTTGACCCAGTCCGGATACCACGTGACCTTCTCGTCGTTTTCCTTGATTATCTTGTCCTTGACCTTGCTGACCTTTAGGAACCACTGGTCCGTTGCTCTGAAGATGAGCGGGGTCTTACAGCGCCAGCAGTGCGGGTACTTGTGCTCTATTTCCCCGGCCTTCACGAGGTAGCCCTTCTCGCGGAGGTGCTCGATTATTTCCCTGTCGGCGTCCTTGACGTAGGTTCCCTTCCATTTCCCTTCTGTGTACCTGCCCTGGTCGTCAACCGGGCTGTAGATCGGTAAACCGTAGCGCTTTCCGACCTCAAAGTCCTCCTCACCGTGGCCGGGAGCGGTGTGGACAAGCCCAGTACCGTCCTCAAGGGTCACGTGCTCGCCGAGGATAACCCTGTGCGCCCATTCATACTTCTCGCGGAACTCCTTTTGGGTCGGATACTCGTCCATTAGGACGTGGATATACCTTATTCCCTCAAGTTCTTCTCCCTTGAAGGTCTCAACGATTTCTCCCTGAACTCCAACCTCCGAAAGGACCTTATAAACCAGCGCCTCAGCTATTATCCAGTATTCCTCTCCCTCCTCTGTCTCGACTCTAACCTTGGCGTAGTCGTACTCGGGGTGGACGGTGACGGCGAGGTTGGCCGGGAGCGTCCATGGTGTTGTAGTCCAGATGAGCAGGTATTCCTTCTCCTTCCCTTCAATTGGGAACTTGACGTAGATGCTTGGGTCCTTTCTGAGCTTGTATTCGCCACGAACTTCGTGTTCCGCTAAAGCCGTCTCACAGCGCGGGCACCAGTGGAGAACCCTCTTGTCCTTCTCCAAAAGCCCCTTCTCCCAGGCCTTCTTGAGTGTAAACCAGCCCGATTCGATGTACTCGTTCTTTATCGTCATGTAGGGATTGTCCCAGTCCATCCACACGCCCAGTTGCTTGAACTGCTCGGTCATTATTTTCAGGTTGTTTAGCGCGAATTCCTTACACTTCTTGATGAAGTTGTCAACCCCTATCTTGGTCTCTATGTCCTTCTTGGTCTTTAGGCCAAGGGCCTGCTCGACCTTGACCTCTATTGGCAATCCGTGCATGTCAAAGCCCGGTTGTCTCCTCACGTTGTAGCCCTGCATCGTTCTAAAGCGGATTATCATGTCCTTGATTATCTTGTTCCAGGCGGTTCCAAGGTGTATGGCACCGCTCACATAGGGCGGTCCGTCGAGGAAGTAGTACTTCGGACCGTTAGCTCTGCTGACCTTAACCTTCTCGTAGGTGTTGTTTTCCTTCCAAAAGCTCTCTATCTTCTCCTCAAGCTTTCCTGGGTTGTACTCCCTAAACTCTGGCTCCCTAATCATGGCAAAACCCTCCAGAAGTGATAGTTAAGGCTAACCCAGAAGAGGGCTTAAGCCTCGAAACGGGCGGAGCGAAGGATAAAACACTCCCCCCTCATTAGTATCGGCCCAGAATTGGGAAGTTAGCTTATAAGGTTTTCTGCCAAGCCGTTTCGGTGGTGGCATGAGAATCGCGGTCGGTTCAACCAACCCGACGAAGGTTAGGGCGGTTGAGAACGTGATGAAGAGGATTTACGGCGACGTCGAGGTTTTGGGCGTTGGGGTCGAGAGCGGGGTTCCCGACCAGCCGGTTGGAATAGAAGAGATAGTGCGTGGGGCTGTGAACCGGGCAAAGAGAGCGTTGGAAAAGACCGGTGCCGACCTCGGAGTTGGAATCGAGGCCGGAATCTACCCCTTCCCGGAAACGCTGACGGGCTATCTCGACGTTCAGGTCTGTGCAGTGGCTAGCCCCGATGGGGTCGTAACGGTCGGCCACGGCCCGGGCTTTGAGTATCCTCCAGTGGTTATTCGAAAAATCCTTGGGGATGGAGTTGAGGCCGGCATCGCGATGGGTGAACTCGTAAACGACCCGGAGCTCAAGAAAAAAACCGGAGCAATAGGTGTTCTGAGCAAAGGACTGCTCACAAGAACCGAGCTCAACGAGATTGCCGTTTTGATGGCGATGATACCGAGGCTCAACCCGGAGCTTTTTGGGGTAAGTGTGCCCTCCCCGACCGCCCCCCGGTCACCTCTCGCGGGGGTGTGAGAGGGAGGGCGAAGAGAATTAGGTGGATGAGTTTTAAGCGTTTTCTATCTTTCTCTCCTCTTCCGGCTCGCCCTTTCTCCGGCTCTCGTTCTTGATGACCTGAATAACGTAGTCTATGAACTTCCTGACCTCTTCAAGCTCCTCCTCAGGGATGTCCTGAATCTTCTTGTTCTTGGTCTTGTAGGTAAGCAACTTCAGGAGCGCGAGTCTCCCGAGGGCGGTCTTAGTGCTTATCTCGCCGTTCTTCCAGTCGCGCCAGATGGCGTTCGCTATGCCATAGAACTCGGGAATACTGTCCAGTCCGGGGTCTCCGACGTCAATGACTTCTTTTCCGAGGTATTTATAGCGCTTCTCCTTCTCCTCCTTGGAGAACTCTTTGGTTTTGTTCTTGATGTACTCGTGCACCATGGCCATCACCTCCGGTTTAAGAATAGGCGAAAGTTTTTATTAACTTTTCGTTAGTTTTTTCTTATCTCGTTCCAGACACCTGCCATTATGAGAAACGCTCCAGCGAGGGTCCTCTTTGTAAACCTCTCGCCTAGGAGTATAAACGCGGACAGCGAACCGAATATGGGCTCCATCGAGTATATCAGAGCGGCCTTGTAAGCGGTCGTGTGTTTCTGGTACTTCACCTGAAGGGTGAACGCTATCACGGTCCCGAAGATTGCCGTGTAAATGAGCCCGAGCCATGGGAGGATTTCCCTCGGGAAGACCTTCGGCTCGAAGAGGAGTGCAAATACCAGCGAGAAAATGAAGTTCCAAAAAATCTGCCAGAAGGCGAGACTGAGGTAGTCTTTTTCTCCAAACTTCTGAACTAGGACTATCTGAAAGGCGAAGCTGACCGCACAGAGGGCCGTTAAAAGGTCGCCGTAGCTTACCCTCGTTCCGGCCCCCGAAATCAGGTAGAGCCCTGTGAGTGCTATGCCCAGCGATAGAACGTCCCTGGCCTTAATCCTCTCTCCTAGGAGGAAGTAGGCTATAAACGGCGTGAAGACGACGTAGAGGGAGGTTATGAAGGCAGAATTTGAGGCCGTTGTGTACTTCAAGCCAACAATCTGGAAGCCATGACCGAAGAAGAGCGTTAAACCGAGGAGAAAGCCCTCGTAAAGGGTTTCCCTCCTGAGAACCCTTGAGCGAAAGAGTATCAACATGAAGAGTGAGGCAATGCCAAAGCGGTAGACGAGGAAAAGTATCGGAGGAATGTAGTTCAGGCTAACCTTCATCGCCGGAAACGTTAATCCCCACATGGCTGTTATGGTTAGAAGCACGAGCTCTGAACGATTCATCGCCCGGAATTAAAACGGGAATTTAAAAAGTTACTCCCCCGGACCGTTTATACAGCCCATGTTCATGGCGAGAAGGCTTTCAACGTAACCGCTCTCGAGGTTGTAACGGATTTTATCTGCTAGTTTCCGCAGTTCTTCCTCGCTCAGGGGCCTCTTCGTTCTCAGCCACTTTATCAATCCGTCCTTCTTGTCGAGGACGACTATTTCACCATCTGTGATGAGAGGGACATAGCTCATCTTAACCCCGTAGAGCTCCTCCGCAAAGGCCAGCTTCGCCCTCAGCAACTCCAGATAGTTTGCGAGGTCCTCCCCAAGGAGTTCTCTCACGAGCTTCTTCATTCTCCCACCATCTGTGCTTTGCTACACATGTTTATTAACCTATCGGGCAAAAGTGGGTAGGAAAAACGGATAAGCTATAAACACGTATCACTCCCGGTGAGACCATGTTTATGAAGTATGCCCACCACTTCCACGCCTACCAGCCAGGGGATATAGTTTACGTCAGGGACGGCGATGGAAGCGGGCCAATAGAGTATGAAGAACGGAAGAGCCCTGTCGCGATTAGAATCGGTGGAGACGAGGTTAGGGGTGAGAACTGGACGAGGGCCATGCTCTATTCCTACGAGAGGATTTCGGATGTTCTGTCACGGCTTAAGGGGGTTAGCGTTGACGTCGAACCCTTTACTCTCCTCATGCTCCTCCACTACCGCAGGAAGGCCTTCGAGGATACCGTTGAGTTGCTCAGGGAGCTCGATGCCGTTCCAACCGTTCCCTTCCACCCGATAATGCCACATCTCGACGAGTTCGAACAGGAAATTCTCGCGAGGGTTTCGTTTGATTTCTACGCCCCGCTTGCCGGCAACAAGCCCGTCGTCGGCTACTGGCTTCCTGAGGCCGTGATAACCAAAAGAACCGCGGAAATAGTTGAATCGGCAACCGATAAAAAGCTCGTCTTTCTGCTCGATGAAAGGCAACTTCTCTACGACTTCCCACAGGCCAAGTACTCCTGCAACCGCTACGGCGGTTCCTTCGTCTTCGGTCGCGAATGGTCATTGAGCGATGCCTTCGCCTTCAACACCCTCGACGTTTCCGGCCTCGTCGGGGAAACGCTCTCCAGAAGGGACGATTACAAGGAAAGCATCGGCGTTCCATACATCGTTTTCACGGCAAGCGACCTTGAGAGCCTCCTTGGAAATCCGCAACAGCTTGACCGCTTTGTTGCATGGATGGAGGGAATAGAAAAGAAAGGCGTCGAGAGAATTTCAGCCCCTTCCTTCGTTTGGAAGAAGCTCTCGGGCGAGTTCAAAAGGCTTAGGGGTGAGTGCTCCTTTGTCATGCCTGTCAAGGACTACTCCAGCTGGAGCGACTACTTCGATTTGAGCCTTGACGGAAAGACGAGCGATTCGCGCTGGCTCGGTTACAGAAGGGCTGATGGAAGGGTCTTTGCGAGGGATGTAAATGGGCGGAAGGTCTCCCAGCTCTGGAAAGTGGCCTTTACGAGACTCTTTGCCGAGCTCAACAGGGCCGTAAGGCTCGGCGTCCTAAGGGGTCTCCTGGAGCTGGGAGCGGGTAATGTGAGGGAGTTTCTGGTGAGGTACGCGAGGGTTTTCTTCAGGGACTACTACGATTACTTCGGTTTGACCACGTCAGTTAACTACGTTCTTGAGCCGGCCAACGGTGATAGGGAAGCCCTAAGGCTCGGAAGGGCCTACTACCTCATGCTCCTAGCCACTCACTCCTGTCCGCGCTTCTGGGAGAACCTTGACACACGGGTGGCGTTTTCGAACGTTTCTGTGATGGCCAAGGCCCTTATAGAGCTGATGAAGTACTTCGACGGGAGCGAGCTCCAGAGCCTCTTCGTTGAGTTCTATCTGAGGCTTCTCAACTTCGAGAGCCTTTACCACATCTGGCACCTCAGCGGGTTACCGTCCATCGAAGGCTGGGAGACGAGCGAAGAAGCCTGGCTCGAGGCGCTGAAGCCCGAGGTTCCAACCAGCGGTTACAACGTCGTTACAAGAGCTACTCTTTACGTTGGAAAACGCGACCTGAAAGGCGAGCTGGGGAACATTATTGAAAACTACAACCTCAAGTGGGCTGTGGCCGATACGGGACACGTTCCTGGAGAGGTTCATGGCCTCTGGGAAAACACAAAGTTCTGCGAGCATAGGGAGTAGGTTTATATTTTGTTTTTCCTAAATCTATAACTGGTGGTTTCAATGAAGCCCAGAAAGGGTTTCGAACTGAAAGAATCACGGCTGATTGAATTCTTAGAGAGGGGCTTTGATGGTAAAAACGTCCTTGAGCTTAAGACTACTCTTGAACGTTTGAAGGCATTAATTGGAAGAAAAGGTTTCCTCTTAATCCTTCAGATTCCACTTCTCTCTGCTCAGGAAGAGATAGGCCTCGCCCTCCATATCCTTAGGAACGTAGTTTAACAGCACGTCGGCCCCTTTAACCGCTTCCCTTATTCCCCTTCCGAGAGAAACCTGGCCCTTTTCGAGGAGCTCGATGACAACATCTAGGACGTTCTCTTTGACTCTTTTCTCTGAGTATAGCCTCTTCCTCACAATCCAGACCTTCTCGTTCTTTTCGTAGAACCTCCTGCCCCTCTCCGTGAAGAACTCCGGCCCCGGCTTGAGCTTTATCCTTTCCCTCTCGGCCCTGTCCAGTTCGAGCATTATGAAGGCTTTCTCCGTCTTTCCAACGTTCCAGCCGAGAACCCTAAAACCCTCCCTTTCGAGGGCCTTCTCAAGACCTTTGGCGCTCTTCTCGAGCTGTGGCAACAGGAGGTCATCAACCATCTCCGGCACTTCAAAGACGAGGGTGAGCAGTGCGGTCTTTCTTTCCCTCAGCACTTCGAGGTAGTTTTTCCAGGGCTTTTCAGCCGGGAAAAAGAACTCAATCGAAGGCTTTTCAAGGAACTCCCCGCTCTTGAAGTAAAAAATCCCGTAACGCTCCCAGCTCAGGTTTGCGGAAACGTTTCTCCGAGGGTCAACGGGGTCTATCACCACGAGGGGCTTGTCCTCGTTGATTTCCCTCTCTACTATTTTTCTGGCAACCTCGGGCTCTTTTCTCAGCCAGTCCGCGGGGTCTATTATCTTCTGTTTCAGTATTAAGTCGGCCTTCTTGAGAACCCCGAGGAAGGAGCCGTATTTAATCACAAGAATCTCGGCGAGGTAACCCGAGAAGCCCCTCACGTAAATCTCGCTCCCATAGGCGTTTATTCCCTTGAGGAAACGCTTGAGCAGTCTGACTTCATCGTTCCTGCCCCTAAGGTTTTCATTGACCCATCGGGTGTGGAGTATCGAGCGGTCCACCGCCGTTCTAACGTCCTTCCAATCCTTCACGTCGTAGCAGGGAACCAAATCAACTCTCACTCCCCTGTATTTTGCCCTGACGTAGGGGTGCTCTGCGTAGGCAATTTCATAGGAGTCGAGCTTCTCCGCTATTGCCTTTCCGAGCTCTAATCCTTTCTTCCGAAGCTCTTCGAGGGGCGTCTCCAAAGGAAAGGCAAGGAAGAGGTCAACGTCGTGGTCTCCAGCCAAATAAGTGTCCTTCGCGAGGGAGCCGACGAAGTAGGGCTTAACCTCGAGACCGAGTTCTTCAATGGTTTTATTGGCTATACCCTCCAGTTCCTTCATCAGTTCCTCAACGAAGGCCCTCTCCTCTTCACTTGGCCTGGTTCTCTGAAGGACTTCGCTGATGACCGCTTCGATGTCCATAGTTCTCACTCCGAGAGCTCGAATCTCGCAACCGTCTCGTAAATCGGTCCCTTGGGAGTTAGCGTGCTCTTTTTCAGTTCTATCGCGTTAACTTCGAACTCACCGAAGTCCTCGTTGGCGAGGTCTTTTAACGCCATGGCTAACTCAACCT
>Ga0256831_1001654_pt1 | contig 11746 bp, 11 predicted proteins | sample 132544metaG_FD_189087 | JGI IMG/M metagenome (GOLD analysis project Ga0256831, IMG submission 189087) | Hydrothermal vent microbial communities from Lau Basin, Pacific Ocean - 132-544 | ecosystem: Environmental > Aquatic > Marine > Hydrothermal vents | place: Pacific Ocean: Lau Basin | collected... | reverse complement strand
AGGACGTCCTCAGATTCATGGAGCAACCTGATGTCCCTTTTACCAATAACCAGGGTGAAAACGATATCAGGATGACCAAAGTCCAACAGAAAATATCAGGCTGTTTCCGTAGTAAGGATGGCTCCGAAATCTTCTGTCGTGTGCGAGGTTATCTATCAACTTGCCGAAAGCATGGTGTGACTTCAAGCCATGCTATGGAAATGATATTTGATAAAAAATTGCCAGATTTCATTTCAAAATGAAATTACGCTGAGCAGTTACAGAATTTTATGATATTACGATACTTAAATTGGTTTGAAGCATCTTTAAGTTCTGTCGAACTTTTATCTGCTGCTTCTGCACTAAATTTCTCAATAGCAGTGCTATAGTTCACTGTAGAATCATCTTCATTTAGTAAACTTTTATACAACTTTAGGGCATTACCATAACTTTTAATCTCATGTGCTTTTGCAAAAATAAGGTTATCTTTGCCTACATCATTATTCTTTTCCTTTGAAAATCTATATATAACAAATAGTGCTTTTGTATAATGCTCAATTAGTGACCTAAAAAGAATATTAGCAACATAAATATTATTTTCTTCTATTGCACTTAATATGCCGGTTTTTATGCTGTGACAACCATTTGAAAGACCAATGATACTCTTAATTGTCTCAGCATTATTTTTGGAATCACTTACGTTTGCAAGGTGAGGGATATTTACTTCATATATCCTACTAACTTTAGCATCAATATCTAAATTCATTTTTTCTCTACTGTAATCACTCTAAGTACTAGCAAAACATAACAAGTAGTTGACTGGTTTTCGTTTAATAATCGCACACTTTTGTTTATCACTCAAGAACTACCAGTTAAGCTTGTAATTCCTTTCTGGATAACACACAATAATGCGCACTAAGAAGTTTATGGATAAGCTCATGCAAAAATTACCTGATGAATTAAGTAAAAAATTTACTCAAATCCTCCTGGACAGGCAATTACCAAAGCCAGATCAATATTTTTGTACTAAATGGCTAAAATATTATTGGGATTTTTGCCATAAATACCATCACAGTCCATTTGTGTCGACCAGCTTACCCTTATTTTTGGGTAAATTGCAGGAAAAAAAGCAATCTGTTCAACAACAAAATCAGGCTAAATTTGCCATAGACTTGCTTTATGGCATGAATACACCTACACCCAGTCAACAAAATATTATCCCGGTTAAAACTCATTCGTATCAAATCCAGGATATTACTGAAAGAGACTATAATGATTCAATCGTTGAGGCCAATCTTAAAATAGCTCAAAAAACTGTAGCTCATATTTCAACACACTACTCCAATACACCACAATCGGAACCAGTATCTGTGCAACAGAGTTCTCCTAAAACCGCAGGACATAGTTGGGTATCTGTTTATCAACAGTTGGAGGATGAAATTAAACGACGTCATTATTCACCCAAAACATTGAAAGCGTATCGAACCTGGACTCGTCAGTTTCAAGGCTATACAAAAAGCAAAGATCACCATAATTTGTGTCAGAAGGATGTCATTGATTTTTTAACCTGGTTAGCGGTAGAAAGAGACGTATCTGCTTCCAGCCAGAACCAGGCATTTAATGCCTTACTTTTTTTGTTTAAACAGGTGTTAAAAAAAGAATTTGGTGAAATTAAAGGAGTCATACGAGCAAAACGAAAGCCTTACATTCCGGTCGTATTATCCAGGGATGAAATTGATCTCATCCTTGACCATTTAGATGAACCTGTCAATTTGGTTGTCAAGCTACTCTATGGTTGTGGCTTAAGAATTTCTGAAGGGGTGAATCTTCGTATACACAACTTTAATTTTGATACAGGTATTCTGACCATACATGACGGCACCAACAGTAGGCGCATTAGCGAAGGTAAAAAAGACAGAACGGTTCCTATTCCGCAAAGCATTATTCCCGAATTACAGGAGCAACTGCAAAAGACAGCCTCTCTTTATGAAGCGGATTTAAAAGCGGGTTATGCCGGAGTATTTTTACCTGATCAGTTAGAAAAAAAATACAAAAATGCACCAAAGGAATATATCTGGCAGTGGTTTTTTCCTGCACCAACACTGACCCTGATTAAGGATAAAAAGGAATACCGACGCTATCACCTTCATGATACGGTGGTTCAAAAAGCCATTAAAAAGGCTGTTAATTCAGCTCATATTATGAAAAGAGCTTCTGCTCATACGTTCAGGCACTCATTTGCGAGTCACCTTTTACAGGAAAATTATGATATACGCACCATTCAGGAGTTGTTGGGCCATAGTGATATCAGGACAACGATGAAATATACTCATACTTTACAGAGCAGGACGATTAAACAGGCAAAAAGCCCGTTGGATTTCACATCAGAAAGTGAGCAGTGTGAATGAATACTTAAGCATCCTGTTTGCTACCGACCGAAAATAAGTTGCCAGGTAACTTCTGCAATTGATGTTTTTATGGTTAAAGCAACATTATACGAATGTAACTACTGATTTTTACAGGAAAATGTTACAATCTGCTGTTTTAACTACTATGACCAGGTCAGGAATTACTATCAATGAGTCAGGCGTATAATCCAGAGCAGATCGAGCTTGAAGCGCAGCGCTATTGGGAAGAAAATCGCAGTTTTAATGTCGTTGAAGACGACACTAGAGAAAAATATTACTGTCTTTCCATGTTCCCCTATCCCAGCGGGCAATTACATATGGGGCATGTGCGCAATTATTCCATTGGGGATGTGCTGTCCCGTTTTATGCGTATGCAGGGAAAAAATGTTTTACAGCCCATGGGCTGGGATGCTTTTGGTCTGCCGGCAGAAAATGCCGCCATGAAAAATAAAGTAGCGCCGGGTAAGTGGACGCATCAGAATATTGATTATATGCGCGCTCAGCTGCAACGTCTGGGTTTTGGTTATGACTGGGACAGGGAAGTAAAAACCTGTGATCCGGATTATTATCGCTGGGAACAATGGCTGTTTACCCGGCTGTTTAAAAAAGGCATTGTGTATAAGAAAAATGCCATTGTAAACTGGGATCCGGTGGATCAGACTGTGCTGGCTAATGAGCAGGTGATTGACGGACGAGGCTGGCGTTCTGATGCGCTGGTGGAACGTAAGGAAATCCCGCAGTGGTTTTTAAAAATTACCAACTATGCCGAAGAATTATTAAACGATCTGGATCAACTGGATGGCTGGCCTGAACAGGTTCGCACCATGCAGAAAAACTGGATAGGTCGTTCAGAAGGGGCTGAAATCAGCTTTGATGTGGCTGATTCAGACGAGCAGATTAAAGTGTTTACCACCCGTCCTGATACCTTAATGGGGGTAAGCTATGTCGCCGTGGCCGCAGAACATCCGCTGTGTCTGAAAATGTCCGAAAACAATCCTCAACTGCAGGCCTTTATTGAGGAAGCCAAAGTGATGTCTACCGCTGAGGCAGATATGGAAACCATGGAAAAGAAAGGTATGGATATTGGTCTGCAGGCTATCCATCCGGTTAGTGGTGAAAAGATACCGGTTTATAGCGCCAATTTTGTGTTAATGGGCTATGGTGAAGGGGCTGTTATGTCCGTACCGGCACATGATCAGCGTGATTATGAATTTGCCGTAAAGTATGACCTGCCCATTAAACAGGTCATAGCTCCGGCAGATGGTTCAGATATAGCGCTGGACAAAGAGGCTTTTACTGAAAAAGGTGTACTGGTCAATTCGGCACCATTTGATGGTTTAAGCTCTGTCGAGGCTATGGGTAAGATTACAGAGGCACTGGAGCAGTTCGGCCGGGGCAAAAAACGGATTCAATATCGTCTGCGTGACTGGGGTGTTTCCCGCCAGCGATACTGGGGTACGCCGATTCCGATTATAAATTGCCCTTCCTGTGGTTCAGTACCCGTACCTGAAGCTGATTTACCGGTTATACTGCCGGAAGATGTGGTGATCACCGGAGCCGGTTCGCCGCTTAAGAAAATGCCGGAATTTTACCAGTGCCAATGTCCCCAATGCGGCGCAGAGGCAGAGCGTGAAACGGATACCTTTGATACTTTTATGGAATCTTCCTGGTATTATGCCCGTTATTGCTGTGCGGATAATGAACAGGCTATGCTGGATGAGCGGGTTAATTACTGGTCACCAGTGGACCAGTATATTGGGGGTATTGAACACGCTATTTTGCATTTATTATATTCCCGTTTTTATCATAAACTGATGCGTGATGAGGGGCTGGTTAAAGGGGATGAACCCTTTAAAAATCTCCTGACTCAGGGTATGGTGCTCAAAGACGGGGCAAAAATGTCCAAGTCCAAGGGGAATACGGTGGATCCTCAGGGCATTATTCAAAAATACGGAGCCGACACCGCACGACTGTTTATGATGTATGCTGCGCCGCCGGAACAATCTCTGGAATGGTCCGATAGTGGTGTAGAAGGTCAGTATAAATTTCTGAAACGACTCTGGCGCACGGTTTATGAACATATTGACGCTGGTTCGGCGGGTGAGCTAAAACCGGAACTGCTGGATTCAGAGGCTAAAAAACTACGCCACAAACAGCACCAGACTATCGCTTCGGTCAGTGACGATATTGGCCGCAGACACACCTTTAATACCGCCATTGCCAAGGTACGCGAATTACTTAATATGATGGAAAAAATATCTGCCCAGCTGGAACGCTCTGAACAGGGACGTGCCTTAAAGCAGAATGTACTGGAAAGTGTATTATTAATGTTATCGCCTGTTATTCCACATCTTACGCATAAATTGTGGCAGGAACTGGGCCATGAAAACGCTATAATTGAACAACTCTGGCCGCAGGTAGATGAATCTGCTCTGGTGGAAGACACGGTGCAGTACGTGGTTCAGGTTAATGGTAAACTGCGGGACAAACTGGAAGTTGCCAGTGATACTGATAAGGGCACGATTGAAAAAATGGCTCTGGCAACGGCAGGAGCTATACGGAATATTGAGGGTAAAACAATACGTAAAGTGATTGTGGTACCCAATAAATTAGTCAATATTGTTGCCAGCTAATACGCAAACCGGGAAACAGAAAAAATGACACAATTACAGATAATAAAAACACAGCGCTTTTTTTTGCTGCCAGTTCTGCTGGTACTGCTTATCAGCGGCTGCGGTTTCCATTTACGCGGCGATCTGGTATTACCTTCACTGTATCAAAGAGTTTATCTGGTGGCTAACGGGCATACGGATATCAGTAAACCACTTAAAGCGGCTCTGGAAAGCGTAGGAACCAAAATGGAGCCTACAGCCCAGTCGGCCACCTCTGTAGTCACCTTATTATCTCGTGGTGTACAGCGCCGTGCATTAAATGTGGCAGGTAAGCAGATCAGGGAGTATGAACTGCAGTTAAATGTCGCTTTTGTCGTGCAGGACAGTACCGGAAAACAAATAGGGGATCAGCAAACGGTCAGTATTATTCGAACATTCCGCAATAATACCAGCAATGTACTGGGCACAGGCAATGAAGAAGATATTATCCGCCGGGAAATGAATCAGGCGGCTGTATTACAGATTTTACGCCGTATGAAGGCCATTGCAGAAAAATAATTCTGGACGGGTATTTTGCAAATTAAAGTTGATCAACTGCGCAACCACCTGAAAAATCAGCAGCTGCCTGTCTACATGGTGGCGGGTGATGAACCTCTGCAACATCGTGAATCAGTGGATATGCTGCGTAAGGCGACCAGGTATTTTGGTTATACAGAGCGGGAAGTTTATACTGCTGATGCCAGTTTTGACTGGGATAGTCTGGCGGCCATTGCCAGTGAGCTGTCACTGTTTGCGTCTCAACGTCTGGTAGAACTGCACTTGCCCACAGGTAAACCCTCTGATAAGGGTGTCGCCTTAATCGAATATTGTGAGCATCTGCCGCAGGATGTGATATTACTGATTGTGGCCGGGAAAGTGGAATCGGCTACTAAAAAAAGTAAATGGTATAAAGCTCTGGATAAAGTGGCCGGCATAGTCCATGTCTGGCCGATATCCGGGATGCAGCTTAATCAATGGTTAAATCAGCGTCTGCACAGTAAAGGGTTGTCCCTGCAGAGTGATGCCATACAGTTAATTGCCGATCGGATTGAGGGCAATTTACTGGCAGCTGATCAGGAAATTGAAAAGTTAAGTCTGCTTTATCCGGTTCGGGAACCAATGCTTGAGCTGACGGCTGAACAGGTATTTGAAGCGGTTTTTGACAGTGCCCGTTATAATGTATTTGATTTATTTGACTGTGCCTTATCCAGAGATTTGAAACGTGCTTTAAAAATACTGCATGGTCTTCAGGGCGAGGGTGAGTCAATGGTATTATTAATGACTCTGGTAGCTAAAGAAGTGCGTATGCTGGCAAAAATGACCGCCATTATGCAGGCGCAGGATCTGCAGTCTGCCATGAAAGCGTTTTATCTGTTTCCTAAACGTAAGCCGTTAATTTCCCGGACGATTAGTTCTACCCGGCCGGAGCATTGGCAGCATTTACTTGAACAACTGCTGGAACTGGATAAAATGGTTAAAGGAGTATTGCCCGGTGACCCCTGGGACAAAATGCAGCAGGTGCTGGCACAAATTGCACAACAAACTCTTAAGCTGGAAAATCAGTAGCTGGCAACTGATGTTTTCAGCTTTATTATTCTGACAAAATACACAGCATACAATGGAAGCGCTAATGGATATTAAACAATATATGACCCGGTTGGGACAGCAGGCACGACAGGCTTCACGGGTTCTGGCTCGTGCCAATAGTAAGCAGAAAAATACGGCTTTAAATGCCATTGCTGATTTACTGGAATCTTCAATTGATATCTTACTGGCAGAAAATAACAAAGATCTGGAAGCCGGAAAGGAGCGTGGTCTGGATGACGCTCTGCTGGATCGACTGGCTTTAAATAAAGAGCGGGTTGAGGGAATGGCGGAAGGTTTGCGTCAGATTGCGGCATTGCCTGATCCTGTGGGTGAGATATCCGATATGCATTATCAGCCATCAGGTCTGCAAATTGGTAAAATGCGTGTGCCTTTAGGTGTGATCGGGATTATTTATGAGTCCCGCCCTAATGTAACAGCAGATGCGGCGGCGTTATGTCTGAAATCCGGTAATGCCGCTATTTTACGCGGCGGTTCGGAAGCCATTCATTCCAATCAGGCGATTGCAGACTGTATTAAACAGGGTCTGAAAGAAGCCGGTCTGCCTGAAGACGTGGTGCAGGTCATTGAAACAACTGATCGGGATGCAGTGGGTGAGCTGATCACCATGCAGGAATATGTTGATGTGATTGTGCCTCGTGGCGGCAAGGGCTTAATTGCACGCATCAGCGGTAATGCCAGGGTTCCGGTAATCAAGCATCTAAACGGTATCTGTCATGTTTATATTGACGGCAGAGCGGATCATAAAAAAGCCATAGCGGTGGCCTTTAATGCCAAAACTCATCGCTATGGTGTGTGTAATGCCATGGAAACACTGCTGGTGGATAATGCGATTGTTAATGATGTTCTGCCTGAGCTGGCCAAAAAATATCAGCAGGAAGGGGTGGAACTGCGTTGTTGTGAGCGTAGTGCATCGGTGTTAGAGGGCGTGGTTGATAGCATACCTGTAATGGCTGAAGACTGGGATACGGAATATCTGGCACCAATTCTCTCCATTCGTGTCGTGGACGGGATTGATGATGCTATGGATCATATTTTTCAGCACAGCTCCGGACATACCGAAGCTATTATTACCGAAGATTACAGTCTGGCCCGGCGTTTCCTGGCAGAAGTGGATTCCAGTTCCGTTATGGTCAATGCTTCAACCCGTTTTGCCGATGGCTTTGAATATGGTCTGGGGGCTGAAATTGGTATCAGTACCGACAAGATCCACGCCCGTGGTCCTGTGGGTCTGGAGGGGCTGACTTCGCAGAAATACATTGTCCTGGGTGACGGTCATATTCGTCACTAATGGCTGTGCCTGAAAATTCTGCTGCTTTAATGCCCATAGGAATTTATGGCGGGACTTTTGACCCGATCCATTATGGGCATTTAAGACCTAATCTGGAATTATGCGAGCGTTTTAAGATGCGGGAAGTTCGTTTTATTCCAGCCTTGTTACCGCCTCACCGGGACAGTCCGGCAATTTCTGCCGAATTACGTCAACAGATGGTTGCTCTGGCCATTGCATCAGAGCCCTTATTTGTGCTGGATAAACGTGAACTGGAACGCGGCGGCCCTTCCTATATGGTCGATACCCTGAAAAGTCTGCGTCTGGATTTTCCGCAGTATCCCTTATGTCTGTTGCTGGGTATGGATGCTTTTATGGGGATCAATCAATGGTATCACTGGCAGGAATTACTGGATTATGCGCATATTATTATCAGCCAGAGACCGGATACCGACTTTGAACAGCAGCAGAAATGGCCGGAGGAAGTGCGGCAATTTTATCAGAGCCATAAGGCAGATACAGGAGATATTAATGCTTTGTTATGCGGTAAAATCAGTCTTCAACCGGTCACTCAACTGGCGATTTCAGCCACTGATATTCGTAATCGATTAAAAAATAATCAATCTGTGCGTTATTTAATGCCTGATAGTGTTATTAATCTGATAAAATATGAAAAATTATATAGTTAATATAGAAAAATTCCAATAACCAGTAAAAAAGGTAAGCAGATTTTAATGGAGCTTGATGATTTAAAAGCACTGGCAATCAATGCCGTGGAAGATTTAAAGGCCTTTGATGTGAATATACTTGATGTCACAGGGCGCAGCAGTATTACTGACGTACTGATATTTGCCAGCGGTCGTTCGGATCGTCAGGTAAAATCCATTGCTAATAATGTGGTAATGGAAGCTAAAAAAGCAGGAGTGTCACCGCTGGGCGTGGAAGGTATGAACAGCGGTGACTGGGTTCTGGTGGATCTGGGTGATGTGGTAGTGCATGTGATGTTGCCGCAAGTCAGAGATTATTATGGTATTGAGCGTATCTGGGAAGTGGATGATGAATCGGATCAGGCTCTGGATCAGGAATAAGTGAATATTTATCTGCTGGCCGTGGGCAATAGAATGCCCGGCTGGGTGGCGCAGGGCTATAATGAGTATGCCAAACGTTTAACGGCGGACTGTCGTTTGAAATTAATAGAAATTGCGCCGGTAAAACGAGGTAAAAATGCCGATCTGGCACGCATTAAACACTCCGAAGGTGAAAAAATCCTCGCTGCTGTTCCTAAATCCTGCCTGGTTATAGCTATGGAAGTTACAGGCAAAGCCTGGAGTACGGAACAACTGGCGCAGCAAATGAACGGCTGGTTACATGGTGGACAGGATGTAGCTCTGCTTATTGGTGGGCCAGAAGGTTTGAGTCATGAGTGTATCAGTCGGGCTAATATTTTGTGGTCCCTGTCGCCACTGACCCTGCCCCATCCTCTGGTCAGAGTGGTATTGAGCGAGCAATTATACCGGGCGTATAGTGTTCTTAAAAATCATCCCTATCATCGTTAATCATTTAGTATAAAAGCAAGAACCAGGCTCCTGGTAATTAAGGAAAAATCTGAATATTATGAGTGACCTGCCTCAAATCTATCTTGCTTCCAGTTCTCCCAGACGTCAGGAACTACTGCAGCAGATGGGAGTCAGATATAAAGTGGTTGCTCAACAGGCCGTGGAATATTATCAGGCGGGTGAAACGGCTGAACAGTTTGTTATACGTCTGGCGCTGGAAAAAGCACGGGATGCGTTTGAGCATCTGAATAATACTGATATTCCAGTACTGGGTTCTGATACTGCCGTGGTTTACAATAATAATATTCTGGGCAAACCGAAAAATAAACAGCATGCCATAGACATGCTGATGGATTTGTCCGATCAAACCCATCAGGTCATAACTGCCGTTGCTCTGTTAAATCAGCACCAATTCCGATACGCAGTTTCTATTAGTGAGGTTTCTTTCTCGAAACTGAACCGGCAATTATGTGATGATTACTGGGCCACCGGAGAACCGGTTGATAAGGCCGGAGCTTACGGGATTCAGGGACGGGGCGCGTTATTTATACGTTATATAAAAGGCAGTTATTCCGGAGTCATGGGGCTGCCTGTCTATGAAACGGCACAGTTACTGAAACAATTTCAAATTAAAATATTATAACATCAGGCTATTAAAACATGAGTGATGAATTATTAATCAATGTCACACCGCAGGAAACGCGGGTAGCAACTATTGAAAATGGTATGCTGCAGGAAGTGATTATTGAGCGTGCAAGTCGACGTGGTCTGGTTGGTAATATTTATAAGGGCAAAGTCTGTCGGGTGTTACCGGGTATGCAGGCTGCTTTTCTGGATATTGGTCTGGACAGAACTGCCTTTTTGCATTTATCGGATATTGTGACACCCGAAGAAAAAAAAGCCGATGACCAGACACCTACCATTAGTGATGTACTCAGAGATGGGCAGGAAATACTGGTACAGGTCGTTAAGGATCCCATGGGAAGCAAGGGAGCGCGCTTAACAACTCATATTACCATTCCGGCACGTTACCTGGTGTATATGCCTAATTCCAGTCATATTGGTGTTTCTCAGAAACTTGAAGATGAAGCGGAACGTGAGCGTTTGAAAGGCAGTATCAAATCTTTTCTGGCGGAATTTAATGGCGGTGGTTATATAGTCCGTACGGTGGCAGAGGGCATTTCTGATAAAGCAGTATATGCAGATATGGTGTTTCTACAAAAACTCTGGGGTTCCATTCTGGATAATAGTAAGACAGTAAAGGCAGGTTCACTGGTCTACGAAGATCTGCCGCTGGCCATGAGAGTGATGCGTGATATTGCAGACTGTAATATTGATGCCATAAGTATAGACTCACGTGAAACATATAATAAAGTGTTAAAGTTTGCCAGTAAATTTATTCCTGAACTGGCTCCTGGTATTGAATACTATCCCGGAGAACGTCCAATTTTTGATCTCTATGGTGTTGAAGATGAAATTCAACGTGCTTTACAGGCCAAAATAAAATTGAAATCCGGCGGTTATCTCATTATTGATCAAACAGAAGCCATGACGACAGTAGATATTAATACCGGTGGTTATGTCGGTAATCGTAATCTTGAAGAAACAATATTTAAAACTAATCTGGAAGCCACTCAGGCGATTGTCAGACAGCTCAGACTGAGGAATCTGGGCGGTATTATTATTATCGATTTTATTGATATGAAAGATGTTGAGCATAAGCGTCAGGTTTTGCGATTGTTTGAAAAAGCACTGGAAAGAGATCACGCTAAAACCTGTATCACTGAAGTGTCTAATCTTGGCCTGGTTGAAATGACGCGCAAGCGTACCAGAGAAAGCCTGGAACATATTTTATGTGAGCCCTGTCCAGTGTGCAATGGCAAGGGAACTGTGAAAACAGTTGAAACCGTTGCGTTTGAAATTTTCAGGGAAATTATCAGAGAAGCTCGCCAGTTTGATACCCCTAAATTACTGGTTCTAACCTCTAAAAAAGTGGGTGACTATTTAATGGATGAAGAATCATCTGCCATTGCTGAGCTGGAAGAATTCATGCAGCGTTCTATACAATTGCAGGTTGATAATGAATACAATCAGGAACAGTATGATGTGGTACCTATGTAATAGAAGTGGTAAGAAATAAATGGGTACGTCTGAACTAGTGCATAATAAATATCTTATTATGCTGAAAAAATCCCTGTTTAAGCTTTGGCGTTTTCATCATAAACTGATTATTTCTTTATTAGTTCTGTTTGCATTGTCACTATTAATATTAAGAGC
>Ga0256831_1001653_pt1 | contig 11746 bp, 9 predicted proteins | sample 132544metaG_FD_189087 | JGI IMG/M metagenome (GOLD analysis project Ga0256831, IMG submission 189087) | Hydrothermal vent microbial communities from Lau Basin, Pacific Ocean - 132-544 | ecosystem: Environmental > Aquatic > Marine > Hydrothermal vents | place: Pacific Ocean: Lau Basin | collected... | reverse complement strand
TCTTGACAAAAATATCTTTGGCAAGTATATTTAACCGTTTTTATGTATTGATGGGCGGGTGTAGCTCAGTTGGCAGAGCACAAGCTTCCCAAGCTTGGGGTCGCGGGTTCGAGCCCCGTTGCCCGCTCCAACGGGCACTCTTCAATACATTGATTTGCTTTTTTCGGGTAAATCAACCGGCCATACATTGATTGGGAATCAATGTACGAGAAAGTGGGCTCTGCCCGCTTTTTTTATTGCCTTTTTGCCTGAAAGTGCGGATGGTTTGTTGCATTGATGAACGGAAATTTTATGGATAGGTACGGTGGGTGACGGGACGGTTGGTATCATAGCGCGGGTGGAAGATTTTATCGTCCCCTTGTTGACCGATATGGATATCGAGTTGGTGGATATCGAGTTTCGGCGGGAAGGACACGGCTGGGTGTTGCGGCTTTTTATTGACCGCACTGGCGGTGTAACCTTGGAAGACTGCACAAAGGTAAGTCGCGAAGTCAGCAGTTACCTTGAGGTGGAGGACCCCATTGAGCATGCCTATCATCTTGAGGTCTCCTCACCCGGACTGGAACGTCCGTTGAAGAAAGGAAAAGATTTTGTTCGTTTTTCCGGTCGAATGGCCAGGATTAAATTACGGGAGAAACGAAACGATCAGCGGGTGTTTATAGGCAAGTTGCAGGGTATGAAGAATGAGAAGGTTCTTCTTGATGTTGATGGGCGGATAGAGAGTTTTTTGCCGGCGGACATTGCGCGGGCCAGGTTGATTCTTGAGTAACGTGGTTCCTTGGAACCACGGCGACGACAAAATGGTGCCTTGAAAAATTAGAATTTTCGGGCGAAAAAGCAATTTTTCAAGGTGGCCAAATGAGTGAGTCCGGTATGAGAGGTTACAGGCCGACCGGCAAAGCTGGAGTAAAATCATGGTGGGAACGGAAAATTTAAAGAGAATTCTCGATCAGATTTGCCGTGATAAGGGCATTGACAGGGCATTATTGATTGATGCCATTGAAGAGGCTGTCCGTTCAGCGGTCAGAAAAAAGTTCGGCAGCCGTCGGGATATTGAAGTGCAGTTTAATGAAGAACTCGGTGAAATCGAAGTCTTTCAATACCGGACGGTGGTGGAAGAGGTCTTCGACGAGGAAACGGAAATTTCCCTGGACGAGGCACGGAAACTGGACCCGGAGGTTGAGCTGGAAGATGATCTTGGTGAAAAGCTTGATAATATTGCTGACCTCGGCAGGATAGCCGCCCAGTCGGCAAAACAGGTGATTATCCACCGGATGCGGGATGCCGAACGCGAAGTTATTTATGATATGTTTCGTGATCGTCAGGGATCCATCGTCAATGGTATCGTTCAGCGTTTTGAACGGGGAAAAATGATTATCAATCTGGGACGAACCGATGCTGTTCTGCCCAGGGAAGGACAGATCCCCAAACGTTCATTTAAGCAGGGTGATCGTATTCGTGCCTATCTGCTGGAAGTGCGCCAGGAAAGCAGAGATGCACAACTGCTGCTCAGTCGTACCTGCAACGAGTTTCTTGTTAAACTTTTTGAATTGGAAGTCCCCGAAATTGCAGAGGGTATCGTCAAAATAATGGGATGCAGCCGGGAGCCCGGGTTTCGGGCCAAGATTGCGGTGTCCTCCATTGAGTCGGATGTTGATCCGGTGGGAGCCTGTGTCGGCCTGAAAGGATCGCGGGTACAGAATGTTGTGCAGGAACTGCAGGGGGAGCGGATCGATATTGTTCCCTGGAGTCCCGATCCTGCAAAATATGTCTATAATGCTTTGGCACCTGCTGAAGTTTCCATGGTTATTGTTGATGAGGAAAATAGACTTCTGCTTGTTGTTGTACCGGACGATCAGCTTTCTCTGGCCATCGGCAGACAGGGACAGAATGTACGACTGGCATCCAAACTGATGAACTGGCGTATTGATGTCAAGAGCGAACAACGGTATGCCAATCTTGAAAATCCCGGCTATCAGACTCTGACAGCTATTGAAGGCGTTGATGAGGGTATGGCGGACCGGTTTTTTGCTGCCGGAATTCTTTCAGCGGCCATGCTGACCGAGATGGAAACGGGCGATATCGCTGCGGCAGGTCGAATAGGTGAAGAGCAGGCGGAGGGAATAAAAACCCTGGCCGCTGAAATTCCGCCGGTAGAAATGGAGACTGAACAGTCGGCAGCGGTGACTGACCAGGTTGCAACAGGCGAGGACGCGCAAGTGTCGGAGTCGGAGCCTGTTGATGCGGCTGTAGAAGTCGCCGGGACGGCAGAGGAAGATGTTGAGGAGCCGGATGATTCCGTGCAGGAAGAGAGTAAGTCGGAAGAGGATTTGCCGGCAACTGGAGACGGTGATTCGGAATCCTGATGAGGCGGCGGCATGTGCCTGTACGTACCTGCAAAGGATGCGGGGCCAAGCGGCCGCAGCGTGAATTACGGCGTTTTGTGCTAGAAAAAGGTGTAATGGTGGAGAGCAGGATATTTCCTGGGCGTGCAGTGTACTGCTGCCGCAGGGAGACTTGTTTAGAGCGATTGCTGAAGAATAAGAAAGGGTTGAACCGGGCATTTCGTTTGAAGAATTGACGGAACAGGACAGGAGTATTGAATGAGCAGGGTCCGTATTTATGAGTTAGCCAAAGAGGCGGGACTAAAAAGCAAGGAGCTGGCTGATAAGCTTATAGCCTTGGGATATCCGATCAAAGGGCATAGTTCGACAGTGGATGACGATATGGCTGCCGAAATCCGTCGCAAGGTTTTTGGGCAGGGTGCAGTTGAAGTCACCGACGAGCATATCCACATGAAAAAACGGCCGGCAACGGTGCGCAGGCGAACAACAACTGTTGTCCGGCGGCGCTCCAAAGCCCAGAAAGAGAAGGCTGCAAAAGAAGAAGAGATCAGCCGGACCGAGGAAACTGCACAAAATGAGCCGGTAATGGAGGTTTCCGAATCTGTGGCTGAGGATGTTTCCCCGCAGGTGGCGGAGCCGGAAGAATCAACGGTAGCCGGGGTTGCCGAAGAATCCGTTCAGCCTGATGAAGGAGAACAGACAGGGATTCAAGAGGAAAAACAGCCCGAGATGGAGCCTGAGGTAGAGGCGACTGAAGCCGGCGCAGGGGAAGCGGTATCTGAGAAGACCGAGTCCCGGTCCGCAGAAACGGAACCGGTTGAGGAGAAGTTTACTGTTGACGCCGACAAGGTAAAGGAACAAAGGCCTGAAGAACCAAAACGTCCCAAAAGCCTGGCCAAGGTTGTGGGGCAGGTCACCATTCATATACCCGAGAAGAAAACACGTCCGGCACGGCGGCCTGCTCGTCCGAAACAGGGTGGAGGCGGTCAAATGCCACAACCATCGAATGTTGGGGATCGAGGTCCGGCAAGGGGCAAGAAGAAAGGCAAGCGTGTTGTTGCCATCGGTAGTGAGCAGGACAGAGCAAAAAAAGGCGGCAAGAGCGGCAAGAAGGGTCGTCGGCGCATTAATTTTTCCAGGAATGGAGATGTTGAGTTCATGCGTCCTCGCCGTGGGCGAAAAAGAAAAGATGGCTTCAGAAAAAAATCAGCGCCCCAGGAACCTGTTGCTGAAATGAAGGCCATCAAAAAACGGATCAAGGTGGTGGAAACCATTGCGGTTGGTGAATTGGCCAAACGGATGGGTATAAAGGTGGGCGAGGTGATAGCCAAACTTATGGGGCTTGGCGTCATGGCCACGGTTAACCAGTCCCTTGATGTGGATACGGCCATTCTTGTCGCCTCGGATTTTGGCTATGAGGTTGAACAGGCCATGACCGATGAACTTGAAATTGAAGCCCTGCAGGTTCAGGAAGATGAACAGGGTGGGGAAACAATGCCTCGACCTCCCGTGGTAACGGTTATGGGGCATGTCGACCACGGCAAGACCTCTATTCTTGATGCCATACGGAAAACTGATGTGGCGGAAGGGGAGGCCGGAGGGATTACCCAGCATATCGGCGCCTATCACGTTAAAGCGCCATCCGGGGATTTGACTTTTGTCGATACGCCCGGCCATGCGGCATTTACCGAAATGCGTTCCCGTGGCGCTAAGGTGACCGATATCGTGGTTCTGGTCGTTGCTGCCGATGATGGCGTAATGGACCAGACTAAAGAGGCCATCGCCCACTCACAGGCGGCAAAGGTGCCCATCGTGGTTGCCGTCAACAAGATTGACAAGGATAATGCAAATCCGGAACGTGTACAACGCGAGCTGGGAGAGTTCGGCCTTTTACCTGAGGCATGGGGCGGAGACACGATTTTTTGTGAGACATCGGCGAAAAAAGGGATCGGCATTGAGGAGTTGCTGGAGAATATTCAGCTGCAGGCTGAATTGCTTGAGTTGAAGGCCGATCCGACGCGGCGGGCTAAGGGAACCATTATTGAAGCCCAGCTGCATAAGGGGCGTGGCCCCGTCGCTACCGTGCTTGTTCAGGAGGGAACCCTGCGTGCAGGTGATAATTTTGTTGCCGGCAGGTTTAGCGGCAAGGTTCGTATGCTGTTAAATGAACGTGGAGAACGTGTTCAGGAGGCGGGTCCGGCCATTCCGGTTGAAGTTCAGGGGATTAGCGGTGTTCCCCACGCCGGAGATGAATTTGTTGTTGTTCCTGATGAAAAGATGGCCAAGTCGGTTGCCGCCTCCCGGCAGCTTAAGGCCCGAGAGAGTGAATTGGCATCGGCTTCCAAGGTATCTCTGGACAACTTGTTTGAAAAGATGGCGGAACAGGAGGTTCAGGAACTGAAAATGATATTGCGGGCTGATGTACAGGGAACGTTGCAGGCGTTTGGCCAGGCTGCGGAAAAGCTGTCCACCGATGAGGTCAAGGTCAAGGTCCTGCATGAAGGGACCGGTTCCATAACTGAAAATGACGTGCATCTCGCTGCTGCTTCCGACGCCGTCATTATCGGTTTTAATGTCCGACCTTCGGTAAAGGTGAAGGATCTTGCCGAGCGTGAAGGTGTGGACATCCGGTCGTATGATGTTATCTATCATGCCCTGGAAGATATCGAAAAGGCCATGGTCGGTCTGTTGGCGCCGAGTTTTACGGAACGGGTTATCGGTACGGCTGAGGTACGGGAGACCTTTCATGTGCCCAAGGTCGGAACCATTGCCGGTTGTGCGGTTGTTGACGGGAAGATTGAACGCAATGCGAGTGTGCGGGTTCTCCGGGATGGTGTGGTTATTTATACCGGCAATATCGGCTCGCTCAAACGATTTAAAGATGATGCCAAAGAGGTGTTGACCGGTTACGAGTGTGGTATCGGTGTTGAAAATTTTAATGATATCAAGATTGGGGATACCCTTGAAGCTTTTGTTATGGATGAGGTTGAGGCAACGCTGTAACCCGCCTGTGTGATACTGATGGAATTTGATTTTACACTGCCCGGTCTGGGCAAACCCCAATCGTCTCGTCCCAAAAGAGTGGCGGAGGCGATAAAAAATGAGCTGTCCATTCTTCTTTTGCGGGAGGTGGCAGACCCGCGTCTTGCGACGATCAGTTTTTCCCAGGTGGTGGTTTCTCCGGACCTGAAACAGGCCAAGATCTATTTTGTCCTGCCGGTCGGCGGCGATGCAAAAAAGGTATTACGCGCCCTGCGCAAGGCGCGAGGTTTTTTTCGCAGTCACCTGGCCAAGACGTTGAATCTGCGCTATACGCCTGATCTGGCTTTTTATTTTGATGACATCAATGAAGAAGTTGATCGTATTGATACGTTGTTGCGGGAGATAGCGGCGGAGCATGACGGAAATGATGACCGGGATTGAAGGACCGTCTGGTCTGACTGTTCGAAGCGAAGAAATTTGAGTCATGGCCAAATGGGAACCTGTTCTTGTTGAAGGGCGGCCTTTTTCGGCCGGAGTAATGTTGATCGACAAGCCGACGGGTATTACTTCTTTTGGTATTGTTCGCAAGGTACGCCGGTTACTGGGTGTTAAAAAAGTCGGTCATGCCGGGACATTGGATCCATTCGCCGGCGGACTGTTAATCGTTTGTGCGGGCAGAGGTGCGACCAGGCACATAGAACAGTTTATGCAGGGCCGGAAGAGATATCGGGCCGTTCTTCAACTTGGGGTCGAAACCGAGACCCAGGATCGGGAAGGCAGGACAACAGCCACTGCGGCGGTTCCTGAATTGAAGCCTGGTGACATCGAACAGTGTCTGAAGGAATTCGTTGGGCCGCAATTGCAGGCACCACCGCCGTTTTCGGCGGCAAAGCACAAGGGCAAGCCCCTGTATCATTATGCTCGGAAAGGTATCATGATACACAAGAAACCAAAAGCTATTGAAATTTACAGTCTTTGCTGCCTGGGGTATGATGCGTGCAATCATTTGCTCGATTGTGAGATTACCTGTAGTCGTGGGACCTATATTCGGGTGTTGGCGGCTGATATTGGGAAAAAATTAGGTTGTGGTGCTCATCTACATGCTCTTAGACGTACCCAGAGCGGCAGCTTTACCGTCGATGGGGCACTTGCGGGAACGATGCTGGATACGGATAATGCATTGGAGCAGCTGTTATCGGGTATGATGAGTGTTGATCAGGCATTGGCCTGTGCAAATAAATAGGAATTGTTCCTGATTTTTTGATGGCTAAGTAAAAACTTCGATCTACTGCGTCGTGTGTCCCGGGGCGATTCACAACATACTACCTATATAGTTGAGACCCGCCCCGGAGCACAATTTCTCGGAGTCTGCGCGTACCTGTATATTTATGTTTTTACTTAGCCATCTTGAAGAATTGTTGGGATTTTTCACGAGGTTATCATTTTTTAACAATGGTGGATAAATCAGGAAAGAAAGTATGTTGACTTACCCCGTTCCCCGAACCGTCCCTCCGGTTCGGATAGAAGGAACGGATTAATCCAGACTCCTGTGGAGGCTGAGGGCGCAGTAACGGCTTCCCTGGCAGCAGAAGGACGATAAATGGAGGTCCATTGTGGCACAGACGACTGAAAAGAAAAAAGAAATTATTGAGAAGTTTAAGATTCATGATACGGATACTGGTTCCTGCGAGGTGCAAATTGCCTTATTGACGGAACGAATTCAGTATCTGACCGAACATTTTAAACAACATGCCAAGGACCATCATTCCCGGCGTGGCCTGTTGAAGCTGGTCGGACAACGACGAAGTCTGCTTAAATATCTGCAGAAAAAGGATATAGCCAAGTATCGAACTTTGATTAAAGAACTTGGGATACGTAAATAATACATTGATGGCGTCGTAAAAATTTAAATCTATGGCGTCCTGTTCCGGGGCGATTCACAATATGCTACCTGTATAGTTGGGACCCGCCCCCGGAACACTTCTCCTCGGAGTCTTCGCTTACCTATGTATTTATATTTTACTTAGCCATTTTTACGAATTGTTCGGATTTTCTACGGATCAATCGAATGAAAAAGATATTCCGAAACAATGAACTACACCCCGGCAGCAAGCTGTGGGGTGTCACAAATATTTGACGCCCCAAAGGGCTGGGTATTAAACCTAAAAAAACTTGCGCGGGCTGTTTTCATTTCAAAGGATCAATATGCCGTCGAAGGAAAAAGGTTTTCTTCGCTGTGATTATTGATCCTTCATCAATCGGCAAGGGCCGAGACAGGAGTATGTATGCAGAAGAAAGTTGAGACCGTTATCGGTGGCCGCAATATGGCCTTCGAAACTGGAAAAATGGCAAAACAGGCCAGTGGCTCCGTCGTAGTGACCAGTGGTGATACCATGGTGCTGGTCACTGCGGTTGCGGAAAAAAAGAGCAAGGATATGGGGTTCTTGCCGTTGACTATTGAATATCAGGAACGGATGTATGCCGCCGGTCGTATTCCGGGGAGCTATTTCCGTCGTGAAATTGGTCGCCCCAGTGAAAAAGAGGTATTGACCTGTCGTCTGATTGACAGGCCGCTCAGGCCGCTTTTCCCCAAAGGGTATATGTGTGAGACCCAGGTCATCATAACAGTTTTTTCAGCGGATCAGGAAATTGACCCGGATATTTTGGCCATGAACGGCGCCTCGACCGCACTTGCTATTTCGGATATTCCCTGGCAGGGACCGATTGCCGCCGCCCGAGTCGGCTATATAGATGGTGATTATGTCCTTAATCCGACGAAAACGCAGTTGGAAAAATCAGACATGAATCTGGTGGTTGCCGGCACGGAAAAGGCGGTCGTTATGGTCGAAGGCCGGACCGGCGAGCTGGCTGAGGATGTGGTGTTGGAGGCGATCTTTTTTGCCCATGAGGGAATGCAACCACTTATCGAGCTGCAAAATGATCTGCGTGCGGAGATCGGAAAAGAAAAACGTGAGGTTGCTCCGCCTGCCGTAAATGAAGAACTGCAGGCCAGGGTGGAAAAACTCGCCGCAGCAGGAATGGAGGATGTTGTTACCACGGCTGACAAAATGGCCAGAGGTGATCGTTATGACCGCTTGAAAACAGAGGTCCTCACCGCACTTGATGAGGAAGAATATACAAGTGAATCTGAGGTAAGCGAGCTGCTTTCCGCGTATAAAAAGAGGGTCATGCGCGCTCGTATTGTCGACAAGGGTGAGCGGCTTGATGGACGGAGTTTTGAGGAAGTACGTCCCATCTCCTGTGAAGTGGGTGTGTTACCCCGTGCCCATGGTTCGGCACTGTTTACCCGTGGCGAAACCCAGGCCATGGTGATTGCGACCCTTGGTAGTGAACGGGATGAACAGCATCTCGAAGGGCTGTCCGGTGATGTCTACCGCAGATTTATGCTCCATTATAACTTTCCGCCCTTCTGTGTCGGTGAGGTACGGTTCATGCGGGGGCCGAGTCGACGGGATATCGGCCATGGCACGCTTGCCCGCCGGGGTATTGAGGCTGTTCTTCCCGATGCCGACAGTTTTCCCTATACCATGCGTGTGGTATCCGAGGTCCTGGAATCCAACGGTTCTTCGTCCATGGCCACGGTCTGCGGAGGTAGCCTTGCCCTGATGGATGCCGGAGTTTCAATCAAGAGTCCTGTTTCCGGAGTGGCTATGGGGCTGATTAAAGAAGACGACGAAGTCGTCGTGTTAACGGATATCCTCGGTGATGAAGATCATCTTGGTGATATGGACTTTAAGGTCGTCGGAACCAGGGAAGGCATTACCGCCCTGCAGATGGATATAAAGATTGACGGTGTTGATCGGGAAATTATGGGTCGGGCCCTGTCTCAGGCCAGGGATGGTCGCCTGCATATTCTGGGAAAGATGGAGGAGGCTATAGCATCTCCGCGCCATGATGTTTCCGAATATGCGCCAAAATACATTACAATCAAGATTCATCCCGATAAAATTCGTGATATCATCGGCCCGGGCGGCAAGATCATACGTGAGATGACCGCCGAGTATGAATCCAAGATTGATGTCGAAGATGACGGTACCATCAAGATCTTTTCAACCAGCGCCGAACAGGGCGAAGCCCTGGTTAAGCATATTGAGGAGATGACGGCCATGCCTGAGATAGGCAAGGTGTATGAAGGTGTCGTCCGTACGGTTAAGGATTTCGGTGCCTTTGTCCAGATACTGCCGGGGACTGATGGCATGGTTCATATTTCCGAACTGAAAAAAGAACGGGTGGGCAAGGTAACCGATGTCCTGAACGAAGGTGATACGGTTCGTGTCAAAGTCTTGGATATTGACGGCCGGGGCCGCATCCGTCTGAGTAGAAAGGCTGCCTTGGCAGAAGGGGAAAAGTAGGCCTTTTCTGCTTGTATTGTATAAGATAAAGCCGGTTTCCTTTGTGGGAAGCCGGCTTTTTTTATCATAAAAAGTATGCTTCAGGCAGTGAGTTTATCCGAAAATAACCAGCGAGGTGATGCTGTTTCGGTTTATTTTCATACGTCGAAGTCTACGTTTGTCTGTGGTGGCTGTGGCCTGAAAATCTGGTTCAGCCATGTTGATTTGCCGGGGATGATTATGGGCCATGATATACAGAGAGTAACCGTTGCATTTTGTTGGTTGAATCCGGAACAATGTTGTGATCTTAAATTGCCGGAATACGAAACACCGCAGTCAGCCGGTATGGATATCGGAGCGGCAATTGATCAGCCGGTTGAGATATCGCCTGGCGGTATCGTTTTAATTCCTTCGGGCTTCGGCGTAGCTCTTCCCCCTGGTTTTGAGCTACAGGTACGACCCCGTTCCGGCCTGGCGATTAAACACGGAATTACCGTTATCAATGCGCCCGGCACCATAGATGCCGATTATCGTGGCGAGGTCAAGGTCGGGTTGATTAATCTTGGGCCAAGCCCTTATGTGGTCCATCGTGGAGACCGAATAGCGCAGTTGATTCTGGCACCGGTCTGTCGGATGCTTTTGCAGCCTGTGGAGCAACTTGATGATACCCGGCGCGGGGCCGGTGGTTTTGGTCATACCGGGCGCTGAGGATAAGGGCGATGACAATGGCAATACGGTTTAATTATGGGAGCAAATATTGAAGTTCTGCGTGCTCGGCAGCGGCAGCAGGGGTAACTGTACCTATGTTGAAACAGGGAATGCGTCTATTCTGATTGATGCCGGTTTTTCCGGAAAAGAGATTGCAAGGCGTCTGGCTCTGATTAATCGTTCCCCTGCACAGTTGCGGGCAATATTTGTTACCCATGAGCATAACGATCATATTGCCGGGGTTGGTGTTTTATCCCGTAGATTTCAACTGCCCGTGTATGCCAATATCGGTACTTTTAAGGCTTCAGAAAAGAAACTGGGGAAGGTGTTTGAATTCCGAGAATTTTCCACCGGTGTCACTTTCCCATTCGCCGGCTTTGAAATACATCCCTTTGCCGTTTCCCATGATACCGCCGATCCGGTGGGTTTTGTCATCCAAAGCAAAGGCCGGAGCCTTGGTTACTGCACGGATACCGGCAAAATAACAAAATTGATGGAGCATCTCCTGGGCGGGTGTCATGGTTTGATTCTTGAGGCTAACCATGATCCGGGAATGTTGCAGGACGGGCCCTATCCTCTGCCGCTCAAGCAGCGGGTTCGTTCAAACATGGGGCATCTTGCCAACGGTGATGCCGCCTGCTTTATTCGCAGCCTTGGCGAAGGCCCATTGCAAACCCTTGTTCTTGCCCATTTGAGTGAAACCAACAATCATCCGGACCTGGTTATTCAAGCCATTCTAAACGGCTGTGATGGGGGCAACTGTTGTCCGGATCCTGTACTGGCGGAACAAGCCGTTCCAGGTCCTTTGATAACGCTGTAGAAAGACATTGAAATAGCATATTTTCAACTGTCCTTAGTTTTATTATCCTATGTTGAGAGCTGTGTGTCAGTCGAACTACTTCTTGAATGGGCAATGCGCCTCGGCGATTTGTGCAACTCCCAGGTTCCGCTATCCGGCCGCGACATCTTCTCCTTGTTCTTCCAGTATCCCTGTGATAGAGTGATGAAATATCAGTAGGTTGAAAATATTTTGATGGGTGGAGGGCGGAGATGGTTCGTTATGTGATGCTGGCTGTGTTGCTGTTTTTTCTTGGCACCGAATTCGTGACCGCAGCCTCCCGCAATCCTGTAGTTTTTACGGAAGAACTGGCGCCCGTTCATTATACTGAAAATGGTGAAATCGTCGGCATTGCCACCGATATCGTCCGATCCATTTTTAAACAGGTAGGGTTGCGGCCCTATATCCTTTCCTATCCCTGGAAACGTACCTATCTCAATGTATTGCATACTCCCGGCAGCTTCGTCTATACTATTAACCGGACGCCGGATCGTGAAAATCTCTTCCGGTGGATCGGGCCT
>Ga0256831_1001652_pt1 | contig 11749 bp, 10 predicted proteins | sample 132544metaG_FD_189087 | JGI IMG/M metagenome (GOLD analysis project Ga0256831, IMG submission 189087) | Hydrothermal vent microbial communities from Lau Basin, Pacific Ocean - 132-544 | ecosystem: Environmental > Aquatic > Marine > Hydrothermal vents | place: Pacific Ocean: Lau Basin | collected... | reverse complement strand
ATAGTTTTTAATAAATTTTTTAATTCTTATTACTGCTTTTTCTAATTCATAGATGTTTTTTGTATAGGCTATTCTTATATGATTTGGAAAATTGCCAAAATCAACTCCTGGAGTTACGGCTACCTTTGCTTTATAAAGAAGTTTTTGGGCAAAATCCAAAGAGTTATTTGAATATTTGCTTATATCACACCACAGATAAAACGCTCCTTGAGGCTCGCTTATTTCAAAAATATCTTTTAAATTCTCATATAAAAAATCTCTTCTTTTTTTAAACTCTTCTTTTACACTTTGCAAGTATTCATAATCAAAAGCCTCTATTGCTGCATATTGAGATATAGTTGGAGCTGAAATTAAAATATTTTGAGCTATTATTTCACCAATTCTTAGTAAACTATCAGGCAAAATAATCCATCCAATTCTAAATCCTGGCATGCAAAAAAACTTGCTAAAACCATTAATAATTATGGCATTTTTATTAAACTTTAGTGCAGTTGTGTAATCTTCATCATATACAAGCCCATGGTATAATTCATCGCTTATTAATAATTTGTTATTGTTTTTACAAAACTGACAAATTTCTTTTAACTCTTTTTTATTATAAACACTGCCTGTTGGGTTATTTGGCGATGAAATCATTAAAGCATCAAAGTTATAATTTTGCAAAATATTTATATTTAATTTAAAATTTTTATTTGTAGGTATATCTATAAATTTTTTATTTTCAATTTCAGCAAAATTTGGGTAGCATGGATATGTTGGAGTAGGGGATGCAATATTTTGTGCAAAATAAAATGCTATTAAAAATGCAGTAGATGTACCAGTAGTTATTATAATATTTTTAGGATTAACTTCAACATCATAAAAAATTTTATAATGATTGGCTATTTTTTCTCTTAGTTTTTTTAATCCTTTGCTTTCAGTATAAAAGAATCTATTTTCTTCTATTGCTTTTAGAGCAGCTTGTTTGACAGCAGGAGATGGTAATAAATCAGGCTCGCCAATTTCTAAATGAACTACATCATCAATTTCTTGAGCTTGTTTTAGTATATCCATTACAATAAATGGTTTCATTTTTAACCTTTTTGTATAATTATACAAAAAGGCTTAATTACTTTTAAAGGTTAGCTATGGATTATATTATTCTAGCAACTATTGGTTTTATTGCAGCTTTAACTCCTGGTCCTGATATTTTTTATGTGATTAAGCAGGGTTTATGCAATGGAAAAGAAATAGCGCTAAGAGCAGTTGCTGGGATTTTGACAGGGAATATTATTTATTTGACGTTAGTAGGAATAGGGCTAGGAAGCATTGGCAAAAATCCTTATTTTCAATTAATTGTAGGAATACTTGGAGGTATATATCTTATTAGAATTGCTTATTTTTCTTTTAAAGAAAAGGTTAAACTCAACATAAATAAATGCGAAATAAATAAAAATGTATTTAAAGAAGCTCTTTTTTTGAATTTATCTAATCCTAAAGCAATGATTTTTTTTGCAGTAATAGTTACACCTTTCTTGAGTAAAAATATTATGTTAAGTTTACTTTCATTATTCATAGGAATAGCTATCGCATTTATAACTGCAGCATTGATTTCATCAAAAATTAAATTAGAAGAAAAAATTCTAAATCATATAAATAAATTAGCAGGAATTTTATTTGTGTTTTTTGGATTTAAACTTTTTTTAGTCGCATTGAAAGCATATAAACTATTGCAAGCATAAAAGGGGAGGGTTATTTGATTTTATTTATATAGTTACAAGCATCTTTATTGCCAAGCTTGCACCCCTTTTTTAAAAGTTTTTTTGCTAGTTTTATATCTTTGTTTTTGTATGCTTCATATCCAAGTAAAGTACAGCTATCTGCATCTCCTAGGCTACAACCTTTTTTATAAAATTTTATTGCAAGAGAGTGATTTTTTTTGATATCTCCAAAACCTTTGTCATAAAAATACCCCGCCATTCCACATGCGTATGCGTCATTGTTTGCACATCTTTGTATAAAGTTAGCAAGAGCTTCTTTATATTTTTTTGCAAATGCAAGCTTTAATCCTGGGTCATTAGTTGAGCCATGAGACATAGCAAATGCAAAAGAAGTAATAGCTAGTAGTAATAATTTTTTCATTTTTACCTCCTTATGAATTACAACACGCACAACCAAAACCATCTAAATCATCATCAAAACTCTCAAGCTCCATTTTTCCATTGCCTGAGATTATTGATTCTTTATATGCTATAGTTTCGCCGTTATGCTTGATTGTATAATAAATTTTGCTTGTAGCTCTAACAGTATTTATTGTAGAGCAGTAAGTCTCAAGCGAGCTTAATACCCATCTTTTAGCAGTTACATTATCAGCATCACTTTCGTAAGAGTAAATAAAATGAAATTCTGTAAATATTTTTGGAAAAGTATCTTTTCTTTTATATTCAATCTCCATTTTCGCATTTCTTATATTGTGTTTTTTCCCAAGCTCTACCACATCAAATAATGAGCAGTTTCCCATTCCTGTTATAAAAAGTTCTACTGGAGAATACTTTTCAGCGTCAATAATTAATATCTCTTTTCCATTTGTAGCTTCAAACTTTTTATCATCAATATGTCTTATTTTAATCATTCACTCTCCTTTAAAAATTTTTCGAAATATTCAATTTGCTCTTTTACTCTACTAGGCGCAGTAGCACCATAACTTTTTCTGCTATTCATTGAATTTTCTAAACTTAAATCTAAATCTTTATCAATTCTCTCATCAATGCTTTTTAGCTCTTCTAAACTTAAATCACTAAGGTCTACACCTTTTTCTTCTGCAAGTGCTACTGCACGACCTGTAATATGATGAGCTTCTCTAAAAGGAATTCCTTTTTTTACTAGATAATCTGCTAAATCTGTTGCAGTTAAATGTCCCTTTTTACATGCTGCATACATTTTATCTTTATTTACTTTCATAGTTTTTAGAGTCTCTTTAAGTATCTCAATAGAAATTAAAGCATTTTTTACACTATCAAAAACAGGCTCTTTATCTTCTTGAGTGTCTTTATTGTATGCAAGCGGTAAGCCTTTCATAACAGTTAGAAGCGTCATTAAATTTCCATAAGCTCTTCCGGTTTTTCCACGGATTAGCTCTGGGACATCTGGATTTTTCTTTTGTGGCATAATTGAGCTACCGGTTGAGTATTCATCACTTAAAGTAATAAAACCAAATTCACTTGTCGACCAGATAATCATCTCTTCTGCAAGTCTGCTTGCATGCATCATAAGCATTGAGATATTAAAAAGAATTTCTAGTGCAAAATCTCTATCACTTACCGTATCAAGACAGTTAATGCTAGGCTCTTTAAAACCTAAAGCTTTAGTAGTCTCAAACCTATCTATATTATGAGGTGTTCCAGCAAGTGCCGCACATCCAAGAGGATTTATGTTATTTCTATTGTAACTTTCTATAAATCTTTCATAATCCCTTTTAAACATACTAGCATACGCTAACATATGATAGCCAAAACTTATTGGCTGAGCATGTTGGAGGTGAGTCATACCAGGAAGTAGGGTATTAATATTTTCTTTTGCTAGTTTGACAAATACTTCAATAAGCTCTTTTATTTTGTCTGCAAACTCAAGATTTCTTTTTAATACCCATCTTCTAAAATCTACTGCTACTTGGTCATTTCTGCTTCTTGCAGTATGAAGTTTTTTGCCAGTATCGCCAATTAGCTCAATTAGTCTTTTCTCAATTGCCATATGAATATCTTCATCTTTTATATCCCATTTAAATTCATCATTTTCTATCTCTTTTTTTATTTGAAGCAAACCTTCTTTTATTTTATCAGCTTCTTTTTTTGTAATAATTCCTTGTTTTGCAAGCATAGCTGAGTGTGCAATTGAGCCTTCAATATCTTCAATATAAAGCTCTTTATCAAATGGAATTGAAGCATTAAATTCATCAAGAAGTTTTGAAGTCTCTTTAGAAAATCTTCCTCCCCAAAGTTTCATTAAGTTCCTTTTTTAGCTAAAATTATATCATAAGGAGTTAAAATGAAAGCAAATCTTATAAAATTAATATTTTCAACTGCTTCAATTGAGAGATGGAATGATTTGCCAAGACCATTTAAATTTATTGAGCTTGATAAACAAGCGCATAAAATGATTATTGCATATATACTTTCTGCATTTGAAAAAAAAGTAAATTATTATGATTTGATTCATTTAGCAGTAGCAGGGGTTTTGTATAGAGCAGTTTTAACCGATTTAAAATCTCCTGTTTATAACTATTTAAGAAAGAAAAAAGGAAAAGAGCTTGATGAGTTTGTTTTGAAAAAGCTTGATGATATTATCGATGAAGAGTTAAAATATTATGTTAAGTTGTATAATAATACAGAATCGCTAGAAAAAAGAATCCTATCAGCTGCAAGTTATATAGCAAGTAAATGGGAATTTGACTTTATATACAATTTTGCAAAAGAAAGTTATGGAATAGAGGAGATTAAAAAAACAATTGAAAATGAGCTTGAAGATTATTATGATTTAGAAGGTGTGAGAATTTTGGCTCTAAAAAGAAAAAGTTATGATTTTATATCGCTTTGCGGGAATATGAGATTCCAAAAAAGATGGGCTAATACTCCAAGAGTTCCTGAAACAAGCGTGCTTGGACATATGCTTTTTGTAGCTATTATGAGCTTTTTTCTTACAAAAGAGTATGGAGGAAATAAAGATAAAATTTATTATAATTTTTTTACAGGGCTTTTTCATGATTTGCCAGAAGCTCTCACAAGAGATATAATTGCCCCTATAAAACAAGGAGTAGCAGGGCTTGATGAAATACTTAAAGAGTATGAAAATATGCTTATTGAAGAAAAAATAATACCTCTAGTGCCAAAAAAACTTAAGCAAGAAATTAAGATTATGATAACTGATGAATTTGCAAATAAAATTATTACTGAAAATGGATATAAAAAAGTAGATGTTGCAACTGATTTGCTAGGGAGCAAAGGAATTGATGGAAAATTAATAAAAGTAGCCGACCACTTAGCAGCTTTTGTTGAAGCTTTAATGAGTATTAATCATGGAATAAAATCGCCTGAGTTAATTAATGCAATTAATTTTCTCTCAAAAAAATATCAAAATTTTCAGCTATTAGGAATGAATGTAGGTAAATATTTTAATAAGGATTTTTATGAAGAAAATTAATCTTTTAGTTTTATTTATTGCTTTTTTAAACGCAGATAGTTTAAGTTACTATTTTTTTAGTATAAAAGAAGATTATAAAGAATATCAATCAGGTAGTGTGATAGATAGAGACTATAGCTCATTTGGAGATATAAATGGCATTGGAATAAAATATATAAAAAATTATTACTATTCACAACTTTATTTAAAAATTGAAGGCTCTTATGGAGAGAGCACATATGATGGAGCATATCAAGATGGTACACCTGTTAAATTTCATCAAAATGATGTACAAATTTATAATTTTAACGCCGGAATTTATTCAAAACCATATCTGCTAGAGCTTGGATATAGGTTTTGGAATAGAGGTAATTCAGATGATGAGGGTAATTATGATGAGCAATACTATTGGCCATATTTTTCACTAGGTATAAAAAATTTTTTCTATTTTAACTCTTTTTCAATCGATTATTATTTAAAGTATAATTTTGCCATTTCGCCTAAATTAAAAGTATATTTAGGAAATAACCCAACAATTGATTTAGGTGCTACATCAGGATTTGAGACTCAAATAGGTTTTAATAAAAAACTTAATTATGATTATTCTATAGGAATTTTTTATAGATTTGTATATTGGCATATTAACCGCTCAAAATCAGTAAATTTATATTATGAAGGCAAAACTTATCAAATTTATGAGCCTGAGAGCGAAACAAGAAATCAATATTTAGGGATATATTTACAAAGGAGCTTCTAAAAGAAGCTTATTTGTAATTTTTTATTGCTTTTTTAATAAGCTCTATTGCTTTTTCTTTTCCAGCAAATCCTGTAACTTTTACCCATTTTCCAGGCTCTAAGTCTTTATAAGTTTCAAAAAAATGTTTAATTTGTTGTAGTGTAATTTCTGGTAAATCTTCAAGCTCATTTATTTTTGCCATTTTAGGGTCTAGTTTTAGAGTAGGTACTGCTATAATTTTTTCATCTTTCCCACTCTCATCTTCCATCATCAAAACACCAATTACTCTAGATTTTATAACACATCCAGGAACAACTGATTCAGAGCTTAATACTAAAACATCAATAGGGTCACCATCATCAGCTAAAGTATTTGGAACAAATCCATAATTTGCTGGATAAAATTGACTTCCATAAAGGATTCTATCTAAAAAAATTGCACCGCTTTCTTTATCTAATTCATATTTAATATTGCTTCCTTGAGGAATTTCTATTACTACATTAATTGCTTCTTCAGGATTACCAGGTTTGATTTTTGTAATATCCATTATTTCTCCTTTTTTGTGAAATTATAACTAAAAAAGGAGAAGTTATTTATTAACTATCTCTATTATTTTTTCTACAATGCTTGGGTCTTCTAGAGTTGAAGTGTCTTGTTTAATTTCTTCTCCTTTTGCAATAGAGCGTAAAATTCTTCTCATAATTTTACCGCTTCTTGTTTTTGGAAGCCCTGGGACAAAAGCAAAATCTTTAACTTTTGCAATATTTCCTATTTCATTTGCTACTATATCATTAATTTCTTTTATTATTTCAACTTCTTCAATTCCGTTATCTTTAAGGACAATATATGCAAAAATTGCTTCTCCTGTAATTTCATCTGGTTTTCCAACTACTGCAACTTCTGCTACATGAGGATGTTTTTTGATAGCTGCTTCAATCTCTGCTGTTCCAAGTCTATGACCACTTACATTTATAACATCATCAACTCTTCCTGTAATCCAAATATATCCATCTTCATCGTATATTGCGCCATCTCCGCTAAAATATACAGGTTTTCCATTTTTTTTAGCAGTTGAGAAGTAGCTTTTTACAAATCTATCGCTATCACCCCAAATAGTTCTTATCATACTAGGCCATGGTTTTGTAATACATAAAAGACCTTTTTCATATGGCGCGCATTTATTTCCATTTTCATCTATAATCTCTGCAAAAATTCCTGGAAGTGGGAAAGTTGCGCTTCCTGGTTTAATTGGAGTTGCTGCTGGAAGAGGTGAAATCATATGTCCACCTGTTTCTGTTTGCCACCAAGTATCAACAATAGAGCATCTTCTATTTCCTACAACATCATAATACCATTTCCAAGCTGCTGGGTCTATTGGCTCACCAACAGTTCCAAGAATTCTAAGTGAGCTTAAATCATATTTTTTAGGCTCATTTGCCCCAATTTTATGAAGAAGTCTAATAGCTGTAGGTGCGGTATAAAATTGATTTACTTGGTAATCTTCTATCATCTTCCAAGCTCTTCCAGCATCTGGGTAAGTTAAAACTCCTTCAAACATAAGTGTTGTTGCTCCAGCTGCAAGCGGTCCATAAACTATATATGTGTGTCCTGTAATCCATCCAATATCAGCAGTACACCAAAAAGTATCATTATCTTTTATATCAAAAACCCATTCCATTGTAAGTTGAGCCCAGAGGATATATCCGGCTTGATGATGCTCAACCCCTTTTGGTTTTCCTGTACTTCCTGAAGTATAAAGTAAAAATAGTGGGTCTTCACTATCCATAATTTCAAATGCACATTCATTAGCTTGTTTTGTTATTAAATCATTATAGCTTACATCTCTTCCTTCAACCCAGTTAATGTCTTCATTATTTCTTTTAACAACCACAACTTTTTCAACACAATCAACTCCTCTAAGAGCTTTATCAACTGTTGGTTTTAGCATATAAGGTTTGCCTTTTCTAAATGCACCATCAGCAGTTATTACAACTTTTGCTTCAGCATCAAGAATTCTATCTTTGAGTGCTTCTGCACTAAATCCTCCAAATACAACGCTATGAATTGCACCAATTCTAGCACATGCAAGCATAGCAAAAGCAGCTTCTGGAATCATTGGCATATAGATAACAACTCTATCTCCTTTTTTTACACCAAGCGATTTTAGTAAATTTGCAAATTTGTTTACTTCTTTATAAAGCTCTAAATATGTAATAATTCTTTTTTCTCCATTATCACCTTCCCAGATAATTGCCGCTTTATTTTTTTTATCTTTAAGATGTCTATCAATACACTGATATGCTACATTTAATTTACCTTCCGTAAACCATTTATAAAATGGCGCATTACTCTCATCTAAAACTTTTTTAAAAGGTGCAAACCAAGAAATTTTTTCATTAGCAAGTTTTGCCCATGTTCCCTCATAATCTTTTTCAAAATTTTCTACCATTTCTTTATATTCGCACATATTTTTAAATGCTGGATTTTCAAATAGCTCTTTGTGAGGATAATAAACTTCATTAGTCATTAAAATCTCCTTTTTATTTTCATAATAAAACAAAATTAATTAAAAAATAAGAAAAAAGAGCTTAATTATCTTTATTTGTGAATTTTTGTAACATTTTATCTTCTAAATATTTAATTAGATAAATACCTCCAATATAGATTACCCAGTTTATATATATCCATAAAAATAAAAAAAGCAAAACAGAAATAGAGCCATATAAAGATTTATATGTTTTATTGAAAATTACGTAATAGATGAAAACATTCTTTGCTATAAAAAAAAGTATAGTAATTAGAAATGAGACAGCTATTGTATATTTTATAGTTTTAACTTCAAGTGTTAATTTATATGCTAAGAAAAATACAAGCCAAATGATAAAAAATGGTATTAAAAAACCAAAAGAAATTTTAAGGAAAAATTCAAGTTTTATTGATAAATAAATTGCAATAGAAAAGAGTATAGGAAAGAGTGTAATCATTGTCCAATAAAGTTTTAGTTTTTCCCAGAAGTCTCTTTTTTGTTGGTTAAATATTTTAGAAATTATAGTTTCATAGTTATCAAAAAACAAAATAGAAGTGATTAAAATATAAATACCGCCTATAAATCCCATTTTAGAAGAATTGTTTAAAAAGGTATTTATATACTCTTTTATTTGCATTTGGTTAGATGGAAGTATATTAGATATTAAAAAATTTTGAAGCTTTTCGTAAAACTCACTAAAAAAAGGAGTAGAAGCAAAAATTGATAAAACAAGCAAAATTATAGGTATTAATGAAAAAATAGTATAAAAGCTCATTGCAGCGCTATATAAAGTTATTTCATCTAAAGTAGATTTTAAAGCACTAATATTTAATTTTTTTAAAAAATTCTTCAACATCGTTTTCCTTTAAAGTTTTTAAGCATGAATAAATAGTGCATATTTCATACATATGCCAATTACCTTTTTTGTAAAGATAAAAAGGATATAGAATAGTTAAATTAATATTTGGATTTTTATTTTTTATTATATAAATTCCATACTTTGCTTTTAATTTGTCATCTAAAAGAAGAGGGTATTCAAAACTAGTTGGGAAAGATTTTAAAATATTTTTAGTTTTTTCATAATTCAAAAAATCATTTTCTAAAGAGTAAAAATCAAGCATAGATGATATAGCTATACTAATAGAGCTTGGATAACTTTTTTCATTTAAAGTAGCTTCAAATTCATCTTCAAAAAATTTATTGTTTTTATAAAATTTATTTGATATATCTTTTGCTTTGGCTAAATACTTTTTATCAAAAGTATATTCATATGCATCAATCAATGCTCTTAAAAGATAAGCATAATCTTCAAGGTTTGCATGTTGTGTTAAATTATTTTTAATTTTATAATGATAAAAGTTACCATTTTTATATAAATTTTTATAAATTGATTCAATTAATTTTTTTCCTTTTAAAATATATTTTTCATCAAACACTGATGCCCTAAAATATGCACTTGCCATCATTGCATTCCAAGAGAGGATTTCTTTTTTGTCAATAAATGGAAAATGATGAGTTTTTCTTATCTTTTTTAAATTTTTTAAAAATTTTTCAAGATTCTTTGGCGGTTTTGTAAATTTAAAATAGATATGGTTTTTATTCTCTTCAAAATTTCCTTCTTCATCAAAATTAATATAATCTAAAATCTCTTTTTTATTTGGTATATTTTGTAATGCGTTAAATATTTCTTCTTTACTAAACACAAAGTAATCTCCCTCATTTGGAGAATCAGCACTACTAGCTGCAAAAAACAATCCATCTTTGCTTTTAAAGTACTTTTCAAGCCAATTGATAGCATTAATTACAGTTTTTTTAAAAAGTGGCTCTTTTTTATATTTATATGTTTGAGAGAGGATATCAATCATTAAAGCATTGGAATAGAGCATTTTTTCAAAATGAGGAATAGAAAAATCATCATACACTGTATATCTAAAAAATCCCCCTTCAATTTGGTCTACCATTCCACTTCTTGCAATATTTTTAAGAGTTAAAGTAAGCATATTAAGATATTTTTTATCTTTTGTTAAAAGATACACATCAAGTAAAAGTTTAAATTTATTAAATTCTGGGAATTTATGAAGACTTTTGAAACCTCCATACTCAAAATCAAAATTACTTATTAAATTTTTTTCAATGTATTTTAAAAGATTAGAAATATTTTGATTTTTAGTTGTATTTATTTTTTTCTCAATAGAATTTGCTAACTTTATCAATTCATTTGGGTTTTCTTGCCATTTTTTAGCAAAGTAGGGCAGAATTGTTAAAAGTCCTTTTTTTGCAAAAACATTATTTTTGGGAATATATCCTGAGATATAGATAATTTTTTTATTTGGAAGCATTATGATGTTTAGTGGCCAGCCAATATAGTGTCCATATAACTTTTTTGCTATTTCTTGATAGAATCTATCAATTCCTGGGTTTTGTTCTTTATCTACTTTAATAGATACATAATATTTATTTAAAATCTCAGCTACTTTTGTATCTCGGAAAGATTCTTTAAGCATCACATGACACCAGTGACATGTCGAATATCCAATGGAGAGAAAAATTAATTTATTCTCTTTTTTAGCCTTTTTAAGAGCTTTTTTACTCCAAGGATACCAATTAATTGGATTATTTGCATGCTCAAGCAGATATTCACTATTTGAATTAGCTAAATGATTTAATCCAAAAGAGAAAGTAAAAAGAAAAATTAAAAATAATTTATGCATTTTCCAGCTCTTCTTTTAATTCTTCAAGCTCTAAATATCTCTCAACCTTCTCATCATAGATTTTTTTAACTTCTTCAAGCTCATTTGAAAGTTCAATTAGTCCTTTTTCTTGATAACATTTAGGATTTGCTAAGCATTCTTCAATCTCAGCTATAGTAATTTCTAGCTCTTCTATAAGTTTTGGCAATTCTTCTAGCTCTTTTTGCTCTTTATAGCTTAATTTTTTCTTTTTTTTAGGTTTTTGTTTTTTTTCTTTAACAGGCTCAATTTTGATTTTTTCAAGCTCTTTTAATTCTTTTTCAATCTCAAGATATTCGGTATATGGAATATAGCTCTCTTCTATAACTCCATCACCTTTGAAGATAAATAGTTTTTTAGCAATTTTATCTACAAAATATCTATCATGACTTACAAAAATTACACTTCCCTCAAAATCCATCAAATACTCTTCTAAAATATTAATAGTTGGAATATCTAAATCATTTGTTGGCTCGTCTAAAATTAATACATCAAAATCTTTTGTAAAAAGAAGTGCTAGGGCAACTCTAGTTTTTTCTCCTCCGCTTAAAACTCCAATTTTTTTAGTTAAATATTCAGGTGGAAATAAAAATTCTCTCAGAT
>Ga0256831_1001651_pt1 | contig 11752 bp, 10 predicted proteins | sample 132544metaG_FD_189087 | JGI IMG/M metagenome (GOLD analysis project Ga0256831, IMG submission 189087) | Hydrothermal vent microbial communities from Lau Basin, Pacific Ocean - 132-544 | ecosystem: Environmental > Aquatic > Marine > Hydrothermal vents | place: Pacific Ocean: Lau Basin | collected... | reverse complement strand
GTGGAGGGGGTGGGCTGGATCTTCAGGAGATACTGAGCAAGCCCACGACACCGGAGGAGGCGGCGGAGAGCAGGCCAACCGGTTCTGATTTACTCAGCGGAATCCTCGGCGGCTCTTCGGCTCCCCCAAAGCCCTCCCCAGCCCCTACATCCAAACCTAAGCCCAAGCCGGCCTCCACCCTCCAGGACATACTCGGCTCCTCAACCCGCTCCGAGGAGATAAGCTACGCGGGAAGGGCGGAGGTTCTCGATGCATACGGAAACGTCCGCGTCCTCAAGGTCAAGGGTGAACCCGTCCCAGTCTACGAGGTTCGCATGCCCCGGCTCAGCAGGGAGGAGGAGGAACTCCTGGCGAGGATAAGGGACAGGGCGATAACGGAGCTTCAGATAGACCCAACCGCCTTCCCCGACCCGGAAGAGCGCAGAAGGGTCTTCATGAACGCGGTCAGGAAGATGCTCAAGGACGAGGCCCCCCACTTCTCCGAGGGGAGGATAGAGGTCCTCGCGGACATGATAGTCCAGACCATGATAGGCTACGATAAGCTCGACCCCCTCGTCCGCGATGACAACCTTGAGGAGATAATGGTAATCGGAACCAACAGGCCTGTCTACGTGTGGCACAGGCGCTTCAACATGTGCAAAACCAACATTGTTTTCCGTGAGGACAGGGAGATACTCAACATCATCGAGAGGATAGCCAGGGAGGTCGGCAGGAGGATTGACCAGCAGAGTCCGCTCTTGGATGCCCGTCTCCCCGATGGAAGCCGTGTCAACGCCACGATACCCCCCATAAGCCTGGATGGACCCACGATAACAATCCGTAAGTTCAAGCGCGACCCCCTGACCATAATCGACCTCATAAAGTACGGAACCATGAACACTGAGATAGCGGCGTTCCTCTGGATCCTCGTTGACGGTCTCGGCGTTAAGCCTGCCAACGTTCTGGTCGCCGGGGGTACGGGTTCTGGAAAAACGACGACCCTGAACTCCCTCGGAATGTTCATTCCCCCGAGCGAGCGCGTCATAAGCATCGAGGACACCGCCGAGCTTCAGCTCCCCGTCGAACACTGGATACGCCTTGAGACGAGGCCGCCCAACCTCGAGGGCAAGGGCGAGATAACGATGGACGACCTCGTTAGGAACACCCTCCGTATGCGTCCCGATAGAATCATTGTCGGTGAGGTTCGTGGACCAGAAGCGAGAACGATGTTCACCGCGATGAACACGGGGCATAATGGCGCCCTCTACGACTTCTCGGTCATCCAGCTCTCCGACGGACGCTTCGAGCTTATTGGTGATCTGATAGAAAAGCTCTTCGAGAAATACTCCGATGGAGTGAAGACCTACAAGGACCTGGAGTACGTTGAGCTGAACGAGGAAGACCGCTTTGAGGTGGTAAGCGTTGGGCCGGACCTAAAGGCAGGAAAGCACATCGTTTCCAAGGTCTGGCGGAGGAAGGTGAGGGCAGGCGAGAAGCTTCTGAGGATAAGGACGAGAACCGGAAACGAGGTCATACTCACAAAGACCCACCCGTTCTTCGTGTTCTCGGACGGCGACGTCGTGAGGAAGGAGGCAGAGAAGCTCAAGCCCGGCGACCGGGTTGCCGTCATGCTCAACCCGCCGAGGCCGCCGCAGAGGAAGGCGATAGTAAACCCGGAGGTCTACTCCGGAATAAGCGACTACTACCTCGTCCCCAACGGAAAAGGCTTGGTAAGCGTCCCCAACGATGGTCTGCCTCCGGAGAAAGCCCAGTTCCTCCTCTCGGTCAACTCAAACCCCGTTAAGCTTGTCAGGGAAGTTGATGAAAGATTGGCTTACGCGGTCGGCGTAATACTCGGCGACGGCTACCTCTCCTCCGACGGCTACTACCTCTCGGCAACCTTCGACGATCCCGATTACATGGGGGCGTTCGTTGATTCCGTTTCGGATTTCCTGCCTGAGAGTGCTCCCTCAATCAAGGACAACGGAACGAGCAAAGTTGTAACCTACGGCTCCAAAATCTTCGTGGACTTCCTCTCGAGGGCCTTTGGAATCCCCAGGGGGAAGAAGGGCAACTGGGACGTCCCTCACCTGGTTCTCTCGAACGATGAGCTGATGCGCTATTTCCTCGCAGGACTCTTCGATGCCGACGGTTACGTCGATCCAAACGGGCCTTCAGTAATCCTGACCACGAAGAGCGAGAACGCGGCGAGAAAAGTATGGTACGCCCTCCAGAGGCTGGGCATAATAAGCACCGTTACAAGGGTTAGAAACAGGGGCTTCAAGGAAGGTTACATCTTCCGCGTCACCATAAGCGGTGTCGAGGACCTCAGGAAGTTCCGCTCGCTCATTCCGCTCCGCCATTCGGGGAAGAGGGCGAAGCTCGACGAAATCCTCGCAGAGAAGAGATCCTACCGCGGCAGGAGGACCTACCGTGTGCCGATTTCAAGCGAGATGATAAGGCCGCTCCGCCTCAGGCTCGGCCTCAGCGTTGCGGAACTCTCCAAGCTGGCCTCCCACTACGCAGGAGAGAAGGTTTCGGAGAGCCTCATAAGGCACGTCGAGAAGGGCAGGATGGGTGAGATAAGGCGCTCCGCACTGAAGGGAATCGCCCTGGCGTTCCAGCGGATAGCCAGCGATATCGGCGATGAAGATGCGTGGGTGATGGCGAAGCGCCTCCAGCTCATAGCGGAGGGCGACGTTTACTGGGATGAAGTCGTAAGCGTTGAGGAGGTCTCACCTGAAGAGCTTGGAATAGAGTACCTCTACGACCTGACCGTTGAGGACGACCACAACTACGTGGCCAACGGCATACTCGTCTCCAACTGTATGGGCACGATCCACTCCAACAGTGCCCGCGAAACGATTGTGAGGCTTGAAAGCCCGCCTATGAACGTTCCGAGGATAATGATACCGGCTCTCGACATAATCCTGATGCAGGTTCGCTTCCACAGCAGGAAGAAGGGGACGATAAGGCGCATAACGGAGATAGCAGAGGTTTCCGGAATGGAGGGCGAGAGCGTCCAGCTCAACAAGCTCTACAAGTACGATCCGGCCAAGGACGAGCTTGTGCCGACGGGCGTCCCGAGCAGAACCCTCAACAACCTCGCCCACCACACAGGTATGAGCATAGCCGAGATTGAGCTGGAGAAGGAGAAGAGGAAGATAATCCTCGACTGGATGATAGAGAGGGGAATAAGGAGCATCGAGAAGGTCGGCTACTACATAAGGCAGTTCTACATCGATGAGGAAGCGCTTCTCAAGAAGATAGAGGCGGAGGGCAACACAGAGGCCAGCAAGCAGATAAGGGCCGTAATGTGAGGTGGTACCATGGGAGTGGTCGATGGATTCATAGACTTCCTTGAGAGACTCGGCGGCAAGACGATAGAGGTGACCGAGAAGCCGCTGAGAAAGATTCCCCAGGGAAAGAGCGTTCAGGAGCGGCTCAGGGCACTCAAACAGCTCCAGAAAGAGATCGAGAGGGAGAGCTTTGAAGACGAGCGGGAGAAGCAGATGGAGGAGATACTGGAGTGGAGAAAGAAGGAGATACAGTCTTCCTTCTCCGACAGGCTCGCCGAAGCTGTACTCCGCTACTTCAAAGGGCCGATAACCTCGCTCACCAACTCCCTCAAGGGTCTCGACGAGGATCTCTACCGCGCCAACATAAATACCCCCAAGGAGAAGTACGTGGCCACGATGGTCGTGGTCTCAATATTCTCCGCCATCTTCCTCATGATAACCGGGTACCTCCTCTATCTTCCGCTGGACACTACCCTGCTCCTCGGCTTCCTCGGCTTTGTGGGCGGTTTCATGTACATGCGCCAGTACCCGAGGATGGTCTGGAGAAGGCGCGTCACCGAGGTCGAGAGGGCACTCCCCTACGCCCTCAGGCACATGGCCTCGCTCCTCAGTGCCGGCGTTGGCGTCGCCGAGGCAATGCTGTCAGTTGCCAAGGCCGACTACGGACCCCTCTCGGAGGAGTTTGAACTCATCCTGATGGACATGAGAACGGGTTCATCCTTTGAGGAGGCCATGACCAAGTTTGAACAGAAGATGGGTTCGGAGAGCGTCAGCAGGGTCGTCAAGCAGATGCTTAGAGCTGTGAAGTTCGGAGGAAACCTCGCGGACATAATGTACAAGATGGCCGAGGACTTCTCCTTCGAGTACAGGATGAAGCTCGTTGAGTACGTCCAGAAGGTCAACGGTATATCCTTCATCTACATGTTCCTCACGATAGTCATGCCCACTATGTTCATAGTCGGAGTTCTCGCCGGTTCAGTGATGGCTCAGGCCCTCATAATGCCGCCGTCGACGATAGCCGTGATACTCCTGCTGGCTTTTCCGGCCATCTCGCTCATCATAATCAACATGATAAAGAAGGGAGAACCCAGGTGATAAACAATGGCGAGCGGATTGTCATCGTCCCTCATCTCACTCGTTAACAAGCTCGTTCCATCCAGATGGATGAAGCGCTACGAGCTGTTCATATACTCCTCGGGCATCAACTTCCTAGCGGCAGAGTATCTCGTCGTTTCCTTCCTTCTTGGGGTTATATTCGCCCTGGTGGTTGCCCTTGTGAGTAGCGCCCTCTACGCCTTTGGAACTTTCATTGCGGTTTTCCTGGGAATGGCTTTTGGCTACCCCTACTGGCGCGTGATGAAGCGCATTGACGAAATGGAGCGGAACCTTCCCGATGCTTTCTTCTACCTGGCCAGCTCGCTCCGCGCAGGTATCTCCTTTTCCGAGGCCCTTGAAGAGCTTACCACCGCGAAGTTCGGTGCCCTGACCGAGGAGTTCAAGAAGACCGTCTCGGAGATAAAGAAGGGCCGCCCCACCGTTGAGGCCCTCAGGGCCTTTGCCCTCAGGAACAGAAAATCCACCGTTCTCTATCGCTCAATGATGATCATCATAGAGGCCCTTGAGAGGGGTGCCCCGATGAGCGATGTTCTCGTTTACGTGGGCAACGACGTCAGGGAAATACTCAGGATAAAGCAGGAGAGGAAGGCCTCTACGGGTATGCAGATGATGTTCTTCATAACCACCAGCGGCTTCATCGGGCCTTTAATCCTTGGAGTGGTCGTTCAGGTCATGAAGAACGTCGGTTCCGGCATAGTCCTGCCGGTGGATACCGTAAGCACCATCCTCTTGGGCTTCGTTGTAATTCAGGCTATAATCTCCGGCCTTGGGATAGGGGTAATAAGAGAAGGGAAGTACACCTCGGGAATGAAATACGCACTTCTGCTCGTTGTGATGGGAGTTGCTATTTTCAAAATGACATCAGCCGCTAACATCGGCGCCAGCATGGGCTTCTGAACCCTCTCCCTTTTTGACCTCCACCACCTCAACCTCGAAGACAAGGGTCTTGCCGGCCAGCGGGTGGTTGAAGTCGAGTTCAACGCCGTCCTCGGCCACCTTCACTATCTTCGCGATTCCCGAGTCCGTCATGACGTACATGCCCTCTACAGGCTCAAGGCCGACCTGGGTGAACTCAGAGACGGGAACCTTGGCCACAAGCTCGGGATTGGGCATCCCGTAGGCCTTCTCCGGCGGAACCGTCACGGTCTTTTTCTCTCCGACTTCCATTCCGATCATGGCCTCATCGAGTCCAGGGATTATTTCCCCTGCCCCTATAGTGACCTCGAGGGGTCCGTACTCCCTCTCCTCGACGAAGATGTCGTTCTCCTTGGCTACGTCCTCGTAACTGGTGTCGAAAACCTCACCGTTCTCAAACCTTCCAATGTAGTGGAACTTCACAGAATCCCCAGCTTCAACCTTCATTTCCTTCAACTCCAAAATTGTTCACCCGAAGTTGCCCCAGGTTCTTATAAACCTTTGGGCATTGGTACACAAGAATGGGAAAGATTTGGTGGAGAGGGGGCGTCATCACTCCTCGGGGAGGATGTAGTAAACGTAGTGCGGCCTCTGGGTTATCTCGTCGATGAACACAACCGTTCCTGTCCTGGGGGGCTTGAGGTAGTGGACTTCGCCCTTCTTCGTTGTCACCGCCGCGAAGGCATCCCCCTTCCTGACGCGGTTTCCGACGTTCGCTATTATCGTCTTTGTGTAGCCCTCCACCGGGAGGAGGAGAAGCTCATCCCCTTTCCTCAGGTATATCCTGGTTCGCCCGTCGGGAAGGACGAGGATCGCATCCGCCCCCATCCTGCCGGTTGTGCCATCAACGTACTGGTGAAAGCGGTCGTAGACCTCCTTCACGAGGAATTCTGCCTCTTCGGGCTTTACGAATTCGGGGACTTCATCCCCCTTTTCGAGCCAGACCTCGGCTTTTCCCTGCAGGATGACGCAGTCGACCTTTACACGTCCGGATTCGATGCACTCCCCGGCGCTCCCCTCAACGTAAAGCTTCGGCATCCTCTCCATGGTATCACCGCTTTTACTTGTGGGTAAAAGCTTTTAAAGCTGACCTGTGTACATCATCCGGTAGAAATGTCCACCAGGGCAAAGATAGCTACACTGTTCGGACTGCTCATCGCATTCATGACCCTCCTGATGAATTACAGTGCCGAGACTGGGGAGCTTGAGAAGCACGCCCTCGGAATATCTATGTGGACGATCACCAAGGGACTCGCTGTTCTGGATGCCATCGGCCTCATCGTGGCCGCGCTCGTTATCATGAGCTGGCGCGACATCCCTCACAAGCGCATCTTCAACACGGATGATAACTACACCGTTGGATGGCTTTTGATGCTTCTTGGCGGGATAGTTGCTCTCTACTTCTTCACCTCCCGGCAGAAGGGGGAGCGCATAACCCTCGTTCTGAACAACACCTCCAACGCCACCAATGTGACGGCTCCTGCAAACTACCATCCCTTGAACGCCCACGATTTCGGGAACGTGACGAACACCACCGCGACCGGCTCTATACCGCCGGACTACCTGCTCTACGCCGGCTTCATCCTCATAGCGTTGGGCTTCGTTTACTTCGGCGTCCTCTACTACCGCGACGCCCTCAAAAAGCGGAAGCGGAAGGAGATGCGCGAGAGGGCTTTGAAGTTCGACAGGAAGGTAGGGGAACTCGGTCTCGAGGCCTTCTCTGACCCGAGGGAGGTGGTGGTCGGGATATACAAGAACGCCGTTCTCTGGCTTGAGGTCCTCGGAATCCCCTACAAGGAGAGCTGGACTCACTGGGAGCACGTTGAGCACGTTAACGTCTTCAGGGAGACGTTTACCGAACTGACAAGGCTCTTCGAGAAGGCTAAGTACGCGCCCGAAAGGATCACATGGGAGGACGCGGAGAGGGCACTTGAGGTGTACAGGAGGATGAGGGGTGTTATCAATGAAGATTAACTTGGGTATTGCGGTTGCAGTGGCGCTTCTCGTGGCGCTGGCTGTATTCCCCGCCCCCTACATGGCCCGCTGGCTGGCGGTGCTCGCCATAGGAATCCTGCTCGGCGTTCTCATCTTTAACTGGGAAGTGGCAGGAATCATACCCTCCCTCGGTCGCTCCCAGGGAGTTAAGCCTAAGACGGACATCGAGCGCACAGTTACCCTGATAAAAAAGGCCAAAAGCGGAAAGGTGGCCCGCTCTCTCGTCGCCGAGCAGATAGCCGGCATATACGCCACCCTCTCGGACGACTACAGTTCGACTTTTCACACCCTCATGAACGAGCCGAACGAGGCACTCAGAGTTCTCCGCTCGGAGGGGGACTTCCTCGACAACCTTGAGAGGGCGCTCAAAATAGTGGAGGCTGATTTGAATGAAGATTGAGGAGATACACGAGAAGGGAAACGCCGTCCTCAACGAGGTCGGCAAGGTGATAGTCGGGAAGGAGCACGTTCTGAAGCTCATGCTGACGACCATACTGGCCGACGGACACATCCTCCTGGAGGACCTTCCAGGACTGGCCAAGACCCTGATGGCGAAGAGCTTCGCGAGCGCCATGGGAGTTCAGTTCACGCGCGTCCAGTTCACGCCGGATTTGCTCCCGAGCGACATCCTCGGCGTTTCGGTTTTCAACCAGAAAACGCTCGAGTTCGAGTTCAGGAAGGGACCGGTCTTCACGAACTTCCTCCTCGCGGACGAGATCAACCGCGCCCCGCCGAAGACCCAGTCCGCTCTGCTCGAGGCGATGCAGGAGAGGCAGGTTACCGTCGAGGGAAACACCTACATCCTCCCCAAGCCCTTCATCGTCATAGCCACCCAGAATCCCATAGAGCAGGAGGGAACCTACCCACTCCCCGAGGCCCAGCTCGACCGCTTCCTCGTCAGGCTTCGCGTCGGCTACCCGACGAAGGGTGAGGAGGTGGAGATACTCCGCAGGAGGATGGCGAGAAAGAAAGAGGAGGCCGACGTTCAGAGGATTCTAAGCGCGGAGGAGGTCGTCGAGATGCAGAGGGCCATCGAAGACGTCTACGTCAGCGACGCCATACTGGAGTACATAACCGACATCGTAACGGCCACGAGAGAGGACAAAAGGGAGATAGAGATAGGCGCCTCCCCGAGGGGTTCCCTGGCCCTCCTCAAGCTCTCCAGGGCGTATGCGGCACTCGAGGGCAGGGACTATGTGATTCCCGACGACGTCAAGGCGGTCGCGGTTCCGGCTCTGAGCCACAGGCTCATCCTGAAGAGGGAACTCTGGTACACCAAAGTGAGCCAGGAGAGCATAATGGAGAAGCTCCTCGCGAAGGTTCCGGTTCCCAAATTCGAGTGAAGTCAGGTGAGGTTGAGTGCAGCAGCTTCACACGGCCTTTCCATACAACCCCCATCGCCGCGAGAGGGAGGTAGAGCTTGAGGGGAGGATGGTCCCCACCGGGAAAGCCTGGGGTCTGCTCGTTACGGTATGGATTATCGTCATGACTGCGTTTCTTTTTGTTCGCTGGTCTCTCGTCTACCTGACGCTCCCCATGCTCCTTCTCCTCTTCACGGCGGTCTTTTTCTTCAAGCCGCGTATAAGGGTGGATGTTGAGAGGATTCTTCCCCACAACCGCTTCCTTGAGGGCACTGAAGTCGAGGTCGTCCTGAGGGTAAGCTCTGAGGAGCGCATCATCGGCCTCAGGGTGAGGGATGACCTGCCGGAGGGTCTTAAACTCCTCTCAGGAAGGCGCGACTGGCTCCTCTTGCTCTCAAAGGGTGAAGTGAAGGAGCTGAAGTACACGATTCTGGTAAAGCGCGGTGTCCATGAGTTCAACTGGGTTGAGCTGAGCTACCGCGACCCCTTCGGCCTCTTCCACTTCACAAGGAGGATTGACCTCTACAGTGAGGTGATAGGCGTTCCCGCCATCGAGGAGGTGCCGACGCCCTACTCCACGAGGGGAACCAAGATAACGGTTGGAGCGCTTCCCTCGCCGAGGGTGGGAGAGGGCGTTGAGTTCCACGCCATAAGGGAGTACCAGCCAGGAGACCCGCTCAAGATAATCAACTGGAAGGCCACCGCGAGAACCGGGAAGATAATGTCCAACGAGTACGAGAGCGAGAGGAAGGTCGATGTCGTCTTCGTCGTCGATGCGTCCTACCGCGGAGAGCTTGTGTTCGACCACCTGATAAGGGCCGCGGCCTCGCTGATGCTCAACGCCCTTAACGACGGCACGAGCTTCGGCCTTCTTTTGGCGGAGGACGTTCCCCTCTGGGTCCGCCCCGACTACGGAAAGAGGCACTTCTTCAAGTGCATCGACTTTCTGAGCACGGCCAAACCGGACCGGAACAACATGATAGCCTACCAGGTGGAGCACCTCATACGCTCCCACTTCCCCCCGAGGGCACAGCTCGTCTACCTCTCGCCCCTGCTGACGGAGGAGAGCAGAAAGGCGCTGGAGATAATGGCCTCCTTCGGCTACAACGTCGTCGTGATAAGCCCGAATCCCTACACCGCCGTTGAGCCGAAGAGCCGTGAGGAGGAGCTGGCCCTAAGGCTCCTGAACCTCGCGAGAAAAGCCCTCCTGAGGAAGATGGCATCCCACGGGATAATAGTTGACTGGGACGTGAGGAAGCCCCTCAAGGTCGCAGTTGCGGAGGTGGTTGGCCTATGAAGCTCAAAAGGCGCTTCTACTCTCTAATCTTCCTTGCACTGCTCTTTATTCTGCTGGCCGAGCTGAGTCCGTGGACCCTCGTCCTTCTCCCTGTAGGTCTCTTGGCCCTCCAGTGGTACTCGATGGGCCTTATCCTCCTTTTCTCGGTTTCACTTTACCTCATCTACCACAGGATAGGGGGCATCTATGGCCTCGGGGTCGTCTCGCTGGCACTGCTGACGGCTGAAGCCGCGTACCTTGACAGGAATGAAGCCCCTAAGGAGCACTACCTCGTTCTCCTCGGGGCAGTTCTCCTGACCTACCCGATCTACACCCTCATGGTACTCTCTGCTGGCTTCACCCCCCGCCTTGAGGCCACTGGAATCGCGGCGCTCTTCCTCGTCGTCCTCTACCTCTTCCTGAAGCTCGTAGCGGATTAGATGCTCCAGCTCCCCTCTTTTTTCAGGACTTCCTTTGCCCTCTCGAGGCCGAGCCTCACGCACTCCTCCAGTGGTTTTCCCCGCGAGTAGCCGGCGAGAAAGCCGCCCGCAAACGCATCGCCGGCCCCTGTTGGGTCGACTATCTCCTCCTTGTCTATGGGAAGTGCCTCGAACTCTCTGAAATCGCCGTCGTAGAGCAGAACGCCCCTCTCGCCGCGCGTTATCACGACGAGCTTCGCCCCCCATTCGTGGAGGATCTCGGCAGCGTCCACCACTGTTTCGGCCTCCGTTATGGTCAACGCTTCTCTCTCGTTGGGGAAGAGCACGTCAACGCGGGAAACTATCTCCCTCATTAGGTCTTTCTTGGTTCTGTAGTCCTCCATGTAGGTGGGGTTGAAGTCGAGGCTTATCCTCCTCCCCTCGAGCCTCTTCAGGGCCTTCAGCTGCTCCTCCGGTGGAATTGGGGCTATGTGGAACACCCTTGAGTCAAGATACTCCTCGGGAATCGGCGTTTCCCCCATTTCTTGTGCGACGCCCATCTCGACGGGTGCATCAACGCTCCCGTCCTCGTGGTAGATCATGTAAATCTGGATGGTCTTCCCCGGGAGGACCTGAACGCCCCTGATATCGAGGATCGAGGAGAGCTTTTCAAGCCACTCCTCGGGGAAGTCTTCTCCGACCTTTGTGACCAGTCCGACCTTCGCCCCAGCTAAAGCGGCCGAAGTTGCTACCGCCGCCGCTGCACCACCCGGAAGTATCTTCTCCCTCTCGCCAGGGGTTATGATGTGGTCGATTGACACGTGACCGAGGACAATGACGTCGAAGCCCATTGAAACCACCTTTATCCAAGTATGAGCCTCCCATTTAAGCCGTTTCCGGTTGGTGGTAATTTCGTTCCTACCCCTCCGTTCAGATGTTCATCGAAAAGGTTAAAAGTTTCCCCGTGAAGTGATGTCAAGCTCATCAAGAAAGGAGCGTGATGGGAATGGAGCAGGTTTTTCAGAACGAGACAGTTAAGGCTATTCTCGGAAGATACAGGAGGATATGGGCCATCGGTCACGCCCAGAGCGTTCTCGGCTGGGACATGGAGGTCAACATGCCGAAGGAGGGCATCCTCGAGCGCTCGGTGGCCCAGGGCGAGCTTTCGGTTCTCGGCCAGGAGTTCCTCCTCAAGCCGGAGTTCGTGGAGCTTGTAGAGAAGGCCAAGGGCATCGAGGATCTCAACGAGTACGAGCGCGGTGTTGTTAGAGTCCTCGACCGCTCAATAAGGATAAGCAGGGCCTTTCCGCCCGAGTTCCTGCGTGAGATGAGCGAGGTAACGAGCCAGGCCACCAAGGCCTGGGAGGAGGCAAAGAAGAGCGACGACTACTC
>Ga0256831_1001650_pt1 | contig 11754 bp, 11 predicted proteins | sample 132544metaG_FD_189087 | JGI IMG/M metagenome (GOLD analysis project Ga0256831, IMG submission 189087) | Hydrothermal vent microbial communities from Lau Basin, Pacific Ocean - 132-544 | ecosystem: Environmental > Aquatic > Marine > Hydrothermal vents | place: Pacific Ocean: Lau Basin | collected... | reverse complement strand
CCAATAATTGTATTTCAAGTTTCATTAATTCATCTTCAACACTGACTTCGTACTGTTCGGTATCCGTGTCTGTGTCGTTTTCCAAGTCTGTTTCGCTTGGTTGATTGGTTTGAGTTTCCTTATTTTTTTCTATTAGATCTGCTGCATGTAATGCTGTTTGATGCAAGCCATGTAAACAATGCATTATGGATTTTCTAGAAGGGGCAGATAAGCTAATTAAATCCATGCCTTTTTCAAATTCCTGCATAACAACGGGGATCAAATGCTCCAAACGCTTTTTTTCTATTGTGTTTTTAACAGGGCTAATGCTTAATATTAGAGAGTTAAGGAATAATCCAGCTTGTTCTTTGCTATCGTGATCACACTGGCTTTGTGAGCAACGGGCAAGCATTACTTTTTTCCAAATATTATTAATAATAAGGGATAAGTCTTTTGGAATGTTTTTTCCTCTGGTTGATTGGCTAATTATTTGATTAATTTGCTCTTCAATTTGAGGAGATAAAAGAGCCTGCTGCTGTTCTGTTTCAGTACGAATAAACTGTTCTAAATGATCATATAATTTATTAAAAAATACACCACTGAGCTGTTCTTGTCTACCCATAAGTTCACTGATCTGTTTTAATTTTAAATACAGTCGATCACTATGTTGCACAGCTGATTCAGTAAGTTTTGAGCATATTGTGGCAAAGTAATTAAGAAAAAGAATAGCAGGATGATCAGGATTATTTATTAATTGCTCATCGACTAAGGTAATATGGACAAAAGGGAGTTTTAATGAACGTATGAATTCCAACGTTATTGATGGAATATTTTTATTGCGTGTAATTTGGTTAAATTTTTCTTCAGCTAAGTTAATCAGATATATTTTATTACTGCTTAGTTGGGTGTTGTCTATATCTTGATTGTTTTGAGATAAAATTGTGTGACACACCTGCTGGTGAATAGACTGCTGACTGGAATAGCTATTGTTTAGCTGAATATCTCTAATGGCGGCAATAAGTTCTTCTGTACTGGCATGATACTGGAGACTATTATTGGTAAGCAAGTTTAGAATGCCTTGCTGGCCATCAGTCTTGCTTGGGACTTTCTCTAAAGGTTCATGGTCTTTTTCAGATGTATCATCACTATTGCTTATAATCTCTTTTGGTTTGGTGTTTATTTTTTGATATTTTTTTAAACTGTCAGGGTTTTGCAGGCCTTGATGCAGTTGTTCAAGAAAACTGGGTATGTGCAGACTAATATGTTGTTCAAATAACTGATAGGAAAGTTTGCGTATACTGCTGGAAAAATTGCAGGGTTTCATACCATCATCACAGGCGATCATGATGTTTTTTGGTGTTAGTGGCGCTTGAGTGAGTGTTTCATTACATTCTTTGCAGTACTTTAAAATTTGTATATTTACTTGTTCAAAGGCATTTTTATTTTGAGTAGTGAGCCGTTTTACGGCTCGATCAAAAGATAAGTTTTCTTCTAATGCCGTTTCACTGACTAAATTAAATTTATCAATATTTGCTAGCTTATTGGTATTATTTAAATTAAGTGGTTTTTTTTGAGTGCTTGAATTGTTATCTGGAAGCGTTTTGTTTTTTAGTTCAGTGCTAAAGTGAGCAGTGAGTGACTGTAGAAAATGCTTAATTGCTATATCTGATGAGGTGCGGATACCTTTCAGGGCAGCAAAATATTCAAACTGAGCCTTAGTCTCTTTGGTGGTTTCTGCATTTTCACTAAAATGCTCAATGAGTTGGGTGGAAAATTGCTTTAGTGAGTCACTAAACCAATACTCTGTGAAAGCAATAATAGATGCTAAGGCCTGATTCTCTACTGTTTTAACAAGGATTTCTTTCATTTGAAACCTTATAGCTTAGAAAAAGTATGGCTTTTCCATAAAAAATAAAAGGCGTGGCCTGTAAGCATAAAGCCAATTATTTTTAATAATGTTGCAATGCTGACATATTCCACGAGTGTCCCCGCTGTGAGCAAGTAAACTGCAATTGTAAAATACACCAAAGCCCTATCTTGAAGCTGTTGTTGGTTGTTACTTTTAGCAACCATTTCTTTAAGTTTTATCATAATTTCCAACCTGAGTTAGGATAAATCTAAACGCACTTATCTAAAAAGATTGAATCATGGTTTAGATTTGATCTGATCTTAGAATAATTATAAGCCCTTGTTGTCATAAAGGAAATAAGAGTTTACTAATAAAATAGCTATTGTAGGATTTAGCCTACATTATGAGACCTATATTAAGAGACCTACCTTAAGCGAAAAATTATTGTATTTATATTGGCATTGAATGGTTACGATAAGCTTAGTATTTCTTACAATTGACCGTAATAAGTTTTGCTTGCTTGTTCGATGTCTTATCTAATCTCATGGCTGTTAAGCTACCCCCCCATAGGCAACCGGTATCAAGGGCATGCACATTGCTTTGCTGTGTGTCACCAAATAAGGTCGACCAATGACCAAAAACAATGTTTAGGTCTTTATTCTTTCGTTTGTTCAGGCTAAACCAAGGCTTATAACCCTTTTTTTGGCTACCGATGGGACCCTTATCCTTAAAGTTTAGTTTGCCTTTTGGTTTACAATAACGCATACGGGTGAAACTATTGGTAATAAAACGCAGTCGATCCCAGCCTGTGAGTGATGGTTGCCATTTTTTTGGCTGATCGCCAAACATATTCGCCATAAAGTTAGGGTATTGTGAGCCTTGTAAGACCTGTTCGACTTCATGAGCGCATTGCTGGGCAAGGGCAAGATCCCATTGTGGGGGAAGGCCGGCATGAATCATAGTATATCCCAGTGTGGCATCATGGTGTAATAAGGGACGGTGTCGTAACCAAAGCAATAATTCTTCTCGATCAGGTGCATTGAGGATATCATCGAGTGTATGGTAGCGGACTTTTTTATTTCCCTGTGCTAGAGCAAGCAAAGTTAAATCGTGGTTCCCTAATACAGATATGGCACTGGAACCAAGATTTTTTATAAAACGCAGTGTTTCGAGTGATTTATCACCACGATTGACCAGATCACCAGCAAACCAAAGCGTATCCTTTTTAGGGTTAAAATGAATTTTTTCCAGCAATGCATTCAAGTCGTCCAAGCAACCTTGAATATCACCAATAGCATAAGTGGCCATTGATTGTCCTTTTTCAGCGGTATTAAATAGCAGATAATATCATTATTTATTCTTTTATGTTGCCGCGTAAGCAGAAAATGGCCTTCATTGCCCTGAGATTATGGAGTGATAAGCACTCATAGTGTAGAATGGCGTTTTTTTACGAGTTTATTAATCCCTTATTTGAGTGAGGAGTTCAGTTATGTCTATGGATGACTTAGATGGCGTCATCTGGTTTGATGGTAAAATGGTTCCTTGGCGTGAAGCAAAAGTACACGTCTTAACCCATACACTGCATTATGGAATGGGTGTATTTGAGGGTGAACGAGCTTATCAAACAGATAAGGGAGCAGCGATCTTTCGTTTGCAAGAGCATACTGATCGTTTGTTTCGCTCGGCACATATTTTAAATATGCCAATGCCATTTGACAAAGCAACCATTAATGAAGCGACTAAAGCCGTGGTGGCTGAAAACAATTTAGATTCTGCCTATATTCGCCCAATGGCTTTTTATGGTAGTGAAGGTATGGGGCTACGTGCTGACAACTTGAAAGTACATATTATGATTGCTGCGTGGCAATGGGGTGCTTATTTAGGTGCTGATAATTTGGAAAAAGGCATTCGTATTCGTACTTCATCGTTTACCCGCCACCATGTTAATATCACCATGTGTAAAGCAAAGGCTAATGGTAATTATATGAATTCAATGTTGGCCTTACAAGAAGCCTTAACCGATGGTTATGATGAAGCCTTATTGTTAGACGTTGATGGCTTTGTTGCTGAGGGCAGTGGTGAGAATATTTTTATTGTCCGTAATGGTGCTATCTATACACCTGATTTGACATCCGCTTTAGAAGGTATTACTCGTGATACCATTTTTACTATGGCGGCAGAATTAGGTTATACCATTAAAGAAAAGCGCATTACTCGTGATGAAGTCTATAGTGCAGATGAGGCCTTTTTTACGGGTTCGGCTGCTGAAGTGACACCGATTCGTGAGTTGGATAATCGTCAAATTGGCAATGGTGGTCGTGGTCCAATTACCGAGCAACTACAAACCATGTATTTTGATCAAGTCCATGGGCGCAGAGAACTTTATCCTCAGTGGCAAACTTTAGTACGTGCATAATTTTGTACGCAATTAATGGTACGGTCGGTATATATACCCATCCTACTTGAAGATGCAGACTTCGTTATTTTAACGAAAAGCCTCAATCATGTAGTGCATATACACTCAATCGGCTCTTAGTTAAAATGCCTCGCTGCATCTTCAAGTAGAACAGGTATAGAATGCGGTGAGTGTAAAATTTGGGCTGATCGCATGAGTAGATAATCAACGTTAAGGTTTTATCCTATGTCACAAGCAGAAGAATTATTAACCCCTAATACCAGTAAACGCTATGAGTTGAGTGAATCACAACTTCCTGCTCATTGTCCTATGCCCGGCAGTAGCCTTTGGAACTCTCATCCTCAAGTCTATCTAGCAATTAAAGAAAATGGTGGCATGGCCAAGTGCCCTTATTGTGGTGCTGAATATTCCCTTAAAAAATAATGTTTGTTTGACATGAATGCTAAAGGGAACAACAGCATGGCTATTGATTCGGGTGACGCTAACCCATCGATTATCCATAAGGATCAAAAATGCCTAATTATCGGCCCCTCTTGGGTGGGTGATATGGTAATGGCTCAAAGTCTGTTTATGGTATTAAAACAGCAAAATCCAGAGTTACAAATTGATGTTATGGCTCCTTCATGGAGCAATGCTTTACTAGAGCGTATGCCTGAAGTCTCTAATGTATTGGCTATGCCTTTGGGACATGGTCAATTGCAACTTAAATTACGTTACCAATTAGGTTGCTCGCTACGTAATAAACACTATGACCGTGTTATTTTATTACCCAATTCGCTGAAATCAGCACTGATCCCTTTTTGGGCAAACATTCCCTTGCGCACTGGTTATCTTGGTGAAATGCGCTATGGTTTGCTTAATGATATTCGTAAACTTAATAAAACGCTGCTCACCATGACGGTACAACGTTTTGTCGCATTGGCTTTAACTAAAAAGACCCTGTTTGATAAGCAACAAATTGCCTTAGAAAACATTCCAGTTCCTGCACTTAGAGTCTCCGCTGAGCAGGTTGCTATCAGTTTAGAAAAATTTCATTTAAGACGACAAAAAAAGGTGCTTGCCTTGTGCCCCGGTGCAGAATATGGGCCAGCAAAACAATGGCCAGCACGGCATTATGCTCGTTTAGCTCAACAGATCATAACAGAAAAACTGGCGACTCAAGACGATTGGCAGGTGTGGATTTTTGGCTCACAAAACGATCAGGCCATTGGTGAGCACATTAAAGACTTACTAAGTGAACAGAACTTAACTGATCAGGTTGTTAATTTATGTGGTCAGACCCAATTAGCCGAAGCCATTGATTTAATGTCAGTCAGTCAGGCCGTGGTCAGCAATGACTCTGGCCTAATGCATATGGGAGCTGCTCTTGGGGTCAATGTTGTGGGTCTTTATGGCTCGAGTGACCCCAATTTTACGCCACCATTAGGCCAGCACTCAAGGACTCTCAGTCTTAATATGGATTGCAGTCCTTGTTTTAAACGTGTTTGTCCACTGGGGCATACGGATTGTTTGGCAAAGCTTGAACCCCGACAAGTCTATGCCAGCTTATTAACATTGCAGGCAAAACAGGCTGTCTCTGAGTGAAAACGGTCTTAGTGATTAAAACCTCCTCTTTGGGTGATGTTATCCATACGCTACCGGCATTGAGTGATGCTCAAAGGGCATTGGGGGATATTCAGTTTGATTGGGTGGTGGAAGAAAACTTTGCTGAGATCCCAGCTTGGCATCCTGCGGTAAGACAGATTATTCCTGTTGCCTTACGGCGTTGGCGGAAAAGTTTTTTTAAGTCGTTTTTTAGTCCGGCTAAAGACAGTGAATGGCACAGCTTTAAAAGACACTTACAAAGCCAATGCTATGATGCCGTCATTGATGCTCAAGGCTTACTAAAAAGTGCTGTGCTGAGTCGTCTGTCTTGTGGCGAACGTTATGGTCTGGATAAGCACTCAGCCAGAGAATCACTGGCATCTTATTTTTATCAGCATCCACAAGCAATTGCCAAAGGGCAGCACGCTGTTGAACGCGTCAGACAACTGTTTGCCAAGAGTCTTGCTTATGACTTGGATGGTTTGCCTTTGGACTATGGCTTGCACTTGCAAGAGACTGGGCTAGAAAAGAAGGGCTTAGAAAAGGCAAATTCAGATAAAAACAAACAAGAAAACAGTTCTAACAGCATTCTGTTTTTACATGGTACGACATGGCAAAGTAAACACTGGCCAGAGCAGTATTGGCTGGACTTAACTAATAAGGTAACGGCTTTGGGCTATTGTGTTTTACTGCCTTGGGGTAATGATAGCGAATATCAGCGTGCCTTGAAGCTACAAACACAGTGTCATAAATCGCTTTTGGTGCATGTCTTAGATAAAATGACATTGAATGAACTGGCACAAAAAATACGCCTTGTTGATGCCGTTGTAGCCGTTGATACTGGGCTAGCACATTTGGCTGCGGCATTAGATAGGCCAACAATTGCCTTATATGGTGCTACCAGTTCTGGCCTGACAGGGACTTATGGGCAGAACCAGCAACACTTGCAGAGTGATTTTCCTTGTGCGCCCTGTTTTAATAAACACTGCGTAAAAAGCAAACAAGGGATCATCCCAGAGTGCTATACTGCGCTTTCACCTGAACATGTTATATTGGCGCTACATTCACTTTTAAACGAGTCTGTAAAGAAATAATCATCCATGAAACTTGCCTTTGTCTTATTTAAGTATTTTCCCTATGGTGGTCTGGAGCGTGATTTTTTGCGTATTGCTAAAATCTGTCAGGCGCGTGGCCACGATATTCATGTCTATAGTTTTATTTGGCAAGGTGAGGTACCCGAAGGATTTAAGCTTACCTTAATTCCCGTAACAGGTATGAGTAACCATCAGCGTATTTATGATTTTTCAAACAAGTTTTCACAACTGTTATTAGAAGAACAACAGCCATTTGATTTAGTAGTTGGCTTTAATAAAATGCAAGATTTAGATTTGTACTATGCAGCGGATCCTTGTTATGAAGCCAAGGTAAGAGAGCAACATGGTCGATTATATCGTTTAGGTAAACGTTATAAAGTGTTTCAAAGTATGGAAGAAGCGGTTTTTGCAGCAGATAAACAGGTGGAACTCTTATTTATCTCTGATATACAAATGGAAAATTTTAAACAAATCTATCATACACCCGCAGAGCGTTTTCATTCATTGCCACCGGGTGTGGATCGCTCTCGTATTCGACCGGATAATGCCATAGACATTCGCACTCGAGTACGCCAAAGCTTATCTTTACAAGAAGATGACAAGCTCTTATTAATGATAGGTACTGGTTATAAACGCAAAGGGGTGGATCGAGCAATGCTTGCTTTGGCGAGTTTGCCAGATGCCTTGCGTAAAAAAACCTATTTACTGGTGGCGGGTGAAGACAAAATCAGCAAATATCAGGCTTTGGCTAAAAAACTGGGCATTGCCGATCAAGTACATCTCCCCGGTGCTCGTGACGATGTGCCCGAATTGCTTTTGGCCAGTGACTTATTTATGCATCCTGCACGCCATGAAAATACCGGTACGGTTCTATTAGAAGCAATTGCGGCAGGTATTCCACAGGTGATCTCAGGTGTCTGTGGCTATGCCTTTCATATTGAACAGGCGCAAGCGGGTAAGGTGCTTGCAGAGCCATTTGAGCAAAATCAATATAATGAGGTATTACTTGATATGCTAACGTCGGAGCAATGGCAGCAATGGCAGGATAATGCCTTATACTACATGCGCCATAGTGATATATTCAGTATGCCGGACAAAGTATCTGATATTATTGAAGCAACGGGAGAAAAACGTACCATTGCTAACGTCTATCGAACGGCTCATGCGTAACTCGGTTCGTTACTATGTCAGTTTATCAAACCACCTTAGATGCGTTACAAAAAATAGACTATCAGCTCACTCTACCATTACAGTTAATAATTAATGGCCAGTCTCTTCAATGCGACAAATTATTGCGCATTGTGCCGAAAAAAAGAATGGTTTTTCAGGGAAAATGGGCCAATGAAACCGTTATTATTAAATTATTCCTGCATCCCAAACGAGCTAAAAAACACTGCTCAAGAGAAGCTTCTGGGGCTAAACTACTCGATAGCAAACACATATTAAGTCCTGAATTAGTGGCACAGGGTCTTTCAGATGAAGGTATTTATTATTTAATTTTTCGTTATATTAACGGGCAAAATTTAGCTCAATTTTGGTCTAAAAACAGTCAAGAAAAACGCTTTAATATACTGAAAAAACTGATGTTTGTGTTAGCACAACACCATCGTTCTGGTTTGGTTCATCAAGATCTGCATTATGCTAATTTTTTTCTAGCAGATAATGATTCTATTTATACGCTTGATGGTGAGGAAGTTCGAGTGATAAGCGATAGCGCTTTAAATAAAAAAGACCGCTTAACGAATCTGGCTTTATTTTTGGCACAGACCTTTGATGTGACAGAAAACGTGAGTTATTTATTGCTAGACTATTATGCCTCCTTAAGTGCGCTTAATATAAGCAAAACAGATCAGAAACAATTTTTTTTAAGCATTAAAGACCAGCAAAAAAAACGCATAGAGCACTATCTAAAAAAAATATTACGAGATTGCACCGATGTTAGCTATCAAAAAACACCTCAGGGCTATACTCTGTGTCGAAGAGAGCAGCATAATTCAGATATACAACAATTTTTAGAACAACCAGATATTTTTTTTCAGGATAAAAATTCGCGTTATTTAAAACAGGGTAACACCTGTACGGTTAAATCCATCCTAATTGCCAATAAACGTTATGCTGTAAAACGCTACAACCCTAAAGGCATTATGTATGAACTTTTACATAAGGGACAGTTCTCTCGAGCTAAAAAATCATGGCTTAATGCTCATTTATTAGGCTTTATGGGGATTGCAACACCAGAGCCTATTGCCTTGATAGAACACGCCCCTTCATTAGGGCAACGGTGTAGTTATTTTATGAGTGCTTATATTGAGGGGCAAAGCAGTTGGGACTTTTTTTGTGAGCAAGATGAGACTGCTCCTCTTGATAGTACAAAACTGGATAATACAAAACAAGTCATTGCCGATAAACTCGTCGCAACATTAGCAAAACTTTGTGATTACCAAATCACTCATGGTGATCTCAAAGGAAGTAATTTTCTGGTGAGTGAAAATAAGCTTTGGGTGCTGGATTTAGATGCGATGACACAGCATAATAGTCAGCAACAATTTATGAAATACTGGCAAAAAGACAAACACCGTTTTTTACAAAACTGGTATAAAAAAGACTGCTATTTACCTTGGCAAGGGTATTTTAATCAAGCTATTGAACAAATGAGTAAACTCATACCATGCAAATAGAACTAAGTCATCCATTTGCCCAACAATGGCAAGCTAAGGATCCATTTACTGAAATAGAAAAACTAGATGGTAAAATCTATCGGGCACTAGAAGCCCGTAAAACCATGCAGTTTATTTTCCAAGAAAAATCCTATTTTATAAAAATTCATCGTGGTGTTGGTTGGTTTGAAATTATTGAAAATTTGTTACGCCTGCGCTTACCCGTACTCGGTGCAAGTAATGAATATTATGCCATTAAAAAACTGGAACAATTGCATATTGATACCATGAAAATTATGGCCTATGGTATTAAGGGACGAAATCCAGCCAAGCAACAGTCTTTTATTATTACCGAAGAATTAAGCCCGACAATTAGCTTAGAAGATTTTTGTGCACCATGGAAAATACAAGCCCCAAAATTTCAATTAAAATATCATATTATTCAAAAAGTAGCCTATATCAGTCGTATCTTGCACAAACATGGTATTAATCATAGAGATTATTATATTTGCCATTTTCTACTTGATATTAGTGATGGCTTGGAGCAAGTTCAGGCGACTCATTTAACACTGTCTTTGATTGATTTGCATCGTGCGCAACTGCGTTCTGTTACACCAGAACGTTGGTTGGTCAAAGATATTGCCAGTTTGTATTTTTCGGCAATGGATATTGGTTTAACACAGCGTGATTTTTTTCGTTTTATGAAATATTATCACCATGCCAGTTTGCGTGAATGCTTAGTAAAGCATATGGAGTTTTGGAAAAAAGTTGAGCAACAGGGACAAAAACTTTGGCGTAGAAAACAACGCAAGGGTGATGCCATTGCGTAACCACATGAAACTATCAACTACTTTTTATGTTTAAATTATTAGTCAATTATTTAATGCCAAGTAAGATTGTTTGGCATATTATTTCTGAATATAAAGACACTTTATTGGGGCAACTCTTATCTGACTTTGATGATGCCTATTCCTTTAATGAAAGTTCTCATTTTGACGGTAAATTTATTACTAAAAGCCCTCTGAGTCAGGTGTATAAAGCAACAATTGATGGTCGTTGTTATTACCTTAAAAAATACAATATTTCACGTAAAAAAATACAGCGTTATTTAGGGCAAAGTAAAATAAAAACAGAATGGCAGAATTTACTTTGGTTTGAACAATTAGGCATACCTGCAGCACGGGTTGTTGCCTATGGTCAAGAAACAAAAGGCTGGGTAACTCATCGAGGTTTATTGATAACAGAAGAGCTTGTCAATACACGTGATTTGGCCAATATTGCCGATGAGCATACACACCTTATTCAAAATAAAAAATGGTTATTAACAGTTAGTCATCAAGTGGCTAGTGCTGCCAGAACCTTGCATCAACATCGTTTTGCCCATAATGATTTTAAATGGCGTAATATTATGGTGGATATTAACGCAGATTATCCACAAATTTATTTAATAGATTGTCCATCGGGTATGAAATGGTATGCGCCTTTTTTAGAATTTCGTATTATAAAAGACTTAGCTTGTTTAGATAAGCGAGCCAAGTATGAATTGTCAAATACACAACGTTTGGCTTTTTATAAAGATTATGCTCAATGTCATAAGCTTAGCAGTAATGATAAAAAACGTATTAGAAAAATTTTACAATTTTTTCATAACCGTGAGTGATTATGAATTTATTTTAGAAATAATCATGCCAGAGTGCAAAAGATATTTTCCTGTGAAAAGTGAGCTGTGTGAGATTTATATCGGTAAAAATAAACATTACCGTTTCAATCCACACGCCCGTGAAGGCGTGACGATAATTTACTCAGTCGCATTCCAAAACAACATAGTTTCAATCCACACGCCCGTGAAGGCGTGACCTAAATGCAACAACCTTGCAAATTTGGGCTGCTTATGTTTCAATCCACACGCCCGTGAAGGCGTGACAGTATTCAGTGCTTGGTCGTGTAACAGCAACAGGGTTTCAATCCACACGCCCGTGAAGGCGTGACTCGGCACTACAAAGTGGAGCTAAAAGATCGCGTGGTTTCAATCCACACGCCCGTGAAGGCGTGACGAGGACGGCTTTGTTACCCAGATTTTGGTTCTTCGCAGAAATGCGTACTTATCTCTGGACAAAATATGAGATAGACATACATACTCTCCCTGAATTTTAACACCAATCAAAAATCAGAGGG
>Ga0256831_1001649_pt1 | contig 11758 bp, 11 predicted proteins | sample 132544metaG_FD_189087 | JGI IMG/M metagenome (GOLD analysis project Ga0256831, IMG submission 189087) | Hydrothermal vent microbial communities from Lau Basin, Pacific Ocean - 132-544 | ecosystem: Environmental > Aquatic > Marine > Hydrothermal vents | place: Pacific Ocean: Lau Basin | collected... | reverse complement strand
GAATGTTTATTTTGATGATAGAATGGTAAATGTTACTTTTATCTGAACTAGTGGGATTTAAACTTGACTTCCGGTTTTGGAACGGTGTTAGTGTTGAGACTTTTATCTGAACTAGTGGGATTTAAACGCTGCACTTCATTGACGTTGAGCTTCTTTGCGGATACTTTTATCTGAACTAGTGGGATTTAAACGACAGTTTCTTTGATGAGGTCAAGGAGCTCCTCTACCTTTTATCTGAACTAGTGGGATTTAAACAAAGAACCCTCTTAGAAACGAAGTCCTTTCCGTTGTCTTTTATCTGAACTAGTGGGATTTAAACGAAAGCGAAACGTTTGAGTGCATTTCAACAATTCCTAACTTTTATCTGAACTAGTGGGATTTAAACTTCAAGCAGAGCCAAGTTTGCCCGAATTTCCCTTTTCTTTTATCTGAACTAGTGGGATTTAAACTTTTAAGGTGGTTGACAACAACCCACCTTTTGGCCCTCTTTTATCTGAACTAGTGGGATTTAAACATGGTAGAGTAAGCTATGAATGGTCTTACAAGGGCTCGCTTTTATCTGAACTAATGGGATTTAAACGATGGACTCTCTAAAATGAAGACGGTATTCCTGCCGACTTTTGTCTGAACTAGTGGCTGGGGAATAAGCTCTACGAAAGCGAGGCTTTTATTTGAACTAATAAAATCTATTAGCTTATGCAGAAACCTTTACTTTCAGATGTTTTGTCTAGGTTAGTGGAACTTTCCTGCTTGAAAATTTCTCCTGATTAAGTAGCTTTATAGCTATTCTTCATCTACAACGTAATTAATAAGTGTTCCTATTCCCTCTATTTCAACTTCTACTCTGTCTCCGGCCTGGAGGGGGCCTACTCCCGGTGGGGTTCCGGTTGCGATTACGTCTCCGGGAAGAAGGGTCATTATCTGCGAGATAAAGGAGACGAGTTCAAAAGGAGAGAATATCATGTCTTCTGTGTTTCCTTCCTGTTTAACCTCTCCGTTAACCCTTGTTGTTATCTTTAACCCGATTGGGTCTATGTCTGTGTTTATCCAGGGGCCGTAAGGGGCGAACGTGTCAAAGGATTTTGCTCTTGTGTACTGAATGTCCTTCTGCTGAAGGTCTCTTGCGGTTACGTCGTTAAAGCAGCTGTAGCCTAATATGTAGTCGGGAGCTTCCTCAGGCGTTACTTTTCTGCATTTCTTTCCTATTACAACGGCCAGTTCGCCTTCGTAGTCAACTCTTTGAGACATTTTTGGTTTTACTATTCTCATTTTATTTGAAATAACAGCTGTTGAAGGTTTTAGGAAGAGGAGAGGTTCTTCAGGTAGGGGTTTTCCCATCTCTTCAGCGTGTGCTTTGTAGTTAAGACCTACTGCTACTATTTTTGAAGGTCTGGTGGGAGACAGGAATTTTACGTCTTTAAATGAGAGAGCTTCACCTTCGGGAGTTATGCTCTCCATTAGCTCCGAAACCCTTTTTTCCTTAACAGGTATTATCTCCCTGCCTTTTATTATGGCAAAGATCGTCCTATCACCGTGCTTGAATCTTCCTACCTTCACCCTCTCCTCCTATACAACTGCAATTCCGAACATTTTACCATTTAGTTGTACTCTTTCTCCTTCCGATAAAGCTAAACTCTGGGGAGTTAGAACTGTAAGTTCCAATTCTTCAGAGAATAGATCTATCTGTGTGAGTTCTTTATCCTGCAGATTTACTCTATTTACGGTTGTTGTTATTCCTATCACTGTATAGCTATTTCCGAAATAGAGGATGCAGGTGTCAAACAGTTCTTCAGGTTTTGACTTGAACTCTTCTATTAGCCTTTTTGTTTCTAGTTCTCCCACTTCTGCTTCTAGCTTCTCTTTCGCTTTAGAGTTTCCTTTTAAAACTAGCTTGAGGAGTTCCTTATTTTCGTCTGCAATTTGATCAAAGTGGGTGAGAGGGGGTATTTTGCGAATGTTCTGACTATATATACTAAGGGCAACGTCAAGTTCTCCTGTTAGTTTTTCAGGAAGTTGACAAAGGTTGCATAACTCAAAGTAGAAAGAGTTTCCTGTTGTTACTTCTACTGCTTCTGTCAGAAGCGTGAATTCATCAAAGGAATTTATTTTGAAATTGAAGTCTTCGAATGTGTAAATAGAACCTCTTTTGTAGCCTAAGTAACAGCCCAGCTCTTTTTCTGTTCTTCTGGAAAAGAATGAACTTTTTTCTTTTGTGAGTACGTAGTTGTATGCGTAGAATTCTCCGAGATCTTTTGAATAACAAACGAGTTTCTCTGATGTGTCGAGGAGATCCTCGAATACGAAGTGTTTAACCTCGGTTGCTGTCCCGGATTCTCTAACTTCGTGGCAGAGCTCTCTGTCTATACCCAGCAAACTGAAACTGTCGTCCATACAGTCTCCTGTATAGGGTTAGAAAGGGGGGAGCTCCCCCCTCAACTTCAATTTAGTACTGGTCGTGAATTTCAAGCTGGTTGAAGAAGAATGGAATCTCGTAAGCTGCAGACTCGGGGGAGTCTGAAGCGTGAACGGCGTTCCTTCCGACGTCTGTTCCGTACTTCTTCCTGATTGTTCCCTCTGCTGCCTTTGCAGGGTCTGTAGCTCCGATAATCTCCCTTACCCTTGCTATTGCGTTTTCTCCTTCAAGTACCATTGGAACGCAGGGGCCTGAAGACATAAAGTCTGTAAGCTCGTCGTAGAAAGGCCTATCTTTGTGGACGATGTAGAACTTCTTGGCCTGCTCCTTTGTAAGGTGAACCATTTTGATTGCAAGAAGTTTAAGGTCGTTTTCTTGAAGAATCCTGACGATATCTCCTACTGCGTTTTTCTTAACGGCATCAGGTTTCACTATTACCAGCGTTCTCTCAACTGCCATTCTTACCCTCCGGCTCCTGTAATTTGCGTTGTATTATACCTTTTCTAACTGCTTGCAGGTAGTTGTGGGCGAGTCTCGTCGGTTCTGGGAGTTTAAAACCTCTGGCAGTTTTTAAGGCAAGTTCAAGGGCTTCTTCCGGTGTTATCAGGTTTCCCGGAGAGATGTAAACGGGCTTTGAGTTCTTTCTGAGCCTTACGGCGTATCCTATCGTTTCCTTGGTTTTCGGATGGAATATCGGTTCGTAGCAGCCGGCTTCTCTGCAGGGTTCTTTAAACTCTCCGAACAGAGGTTTTTTAGCACATCCAACTGAAGGAACTCCCGTTACTACTCCAAAGTGGGCTGCTATTCCCAGACCTCTTGGGTGGGTTATTCCGTGGCCGTCTACAAGTACGACGTCGGGCTTGTTTTTTAACTTTTTGAAGGCTTTTATAAGGAGGGGGAGCTCCCTGAAGGCTAAAAAACCGGGAACGTAGGGAATCTCAACTTCAGCTACTTCGTAAACCTTTTCAACCACTTCAAGTTCCGGGTAGGTTAGAACTACAAAAGCTCCTATTCCCGTTGTTGGATTTTTAAAAGGATTTAGGAAAGTTAAGTCACAGCCTGCTACGGTTTTTATTTCTCTGTTTAGTGGCGTTAACTTAACTTTCTCTTTTAAAACTTTTTGTGCTTTGATTGCCTTTTTAAAGGAAAACTTCAAGATTCTACCCTCCCTAACATAAAGAGACCCAAAGCCCCAAACAGTGTTAGAGGGGCAAATGCAGCGTATAAAGGAGGTAAAACTCCGCTCTTTCCAAGGCTTAGAAATAGAGCAGTCGTAACCCACATAATAACAACTATAAGGCTGGCAATAACAAGGGTATATCCTTTTCTGTTTCTAGGGTTGTAAATTCCCAAAGGGATTCCAATTGCCGTTACCACTATAGGAAAGAGAGCTAGGGCCAACTTTGAGTAAAACTCTACTTCCAGCTCTCTTGTATTATAGCCTAATGTTTTAAGTCGTCTTATTGTTATGTAAAGCTCTAAAAGGCCTGACTGCTGAGGGTTTAAACTGGAAAGTTTTAGATCTTTAACGTCAACTCCTAGGTTAAGCTTTAGAGACGGAAGCTTTTTAGTTTTGAACTTAGTAAGATCTCTTTCTATTACCTGCTCTAGTTTCCATCTTCCTTTTCCTAAGTAATAGATTTTTTCAGCGTCTAGCCTGTCTGTAGGCTGGAAGTTTTTAACTTTTATGATACTAGCCCAGTTTCCGGTTTTCTCTCTTAAGTTGAACGACCATATGAAGATGAAATCTCCTTTTTTATCTTGAAACCAGATACCGTTGAGTTTTTCTGGCTTTTTCCTTTCTCCTACAATAGATTGAGTGAGCTTTAATCCTTTTGGAAGTAAGGTTTCTTGGACAAAAAGAGAGAAGAAAGAGGAAATTATTGCGAGAATAAAAAGAGGAACTGAGAACCTGTATATACTGATTCCCAGGGCCCTAACTACAGTCAGCTCGTTTGTTGCAGAGAACCTAGAGAGTGTAACCATAGTTGATATTAGAACTGCTATAGGTAGGACTCTTACTGTGTATAGTGGGAACCTTCCGAGAACAAACTGGAGGCTTTTGTAAATACCGGCTTTCACTATTAGGTCGATGTGGCTTACAAGATCAACTATTCCAAATAGGGTAAGGAACGTAAGAAGAGAGAGTATAAGGATCTTAGAGGCTTCAACGAATACGTATCTGTCTAGTATTTTTACCATCTTGACCCAGTGTTGAAAGAGATTTTCTCCTTTATAGCTCCATAGTATCCGACTATCGCTAGAATACCGAATATGACGTCGGGCAGCAAAGCAATAGCGGGGTTCCCCAGTTTAACGGCTAGCTTTTTAGAGACGGTATAGATGATGTAGTAAGCAACAACTAACAATAAACCTAAAACAACGCCAATTCCCATACTACCTCGGGGTAGAGATACTCCTAATGAAAACGCAAGTATTCCAACTATTAACGGAGAAAATGATAGACATATTCTTTTGAAAAGCTCCGTTCTTCCTTCTATGCTCTTGTCTTTTAGGAGTTGAAACAGCGTTTTGTACTTTTCTGCACTGAACTTCTCCTTATTTGAGAACCTGTAGAGCTCCACCGTGTAGTCTTGAAACTTTAGAAACTTGAACTCTTCAGGTTTTTTCCAGTTTATCATCTGGGCACTTCCATCGTAGATGTCGAGGAAGACGGTATCTCCTGTTGTTCTTAAAACTCCTTTTTTTCCAAATATTGTGAGAAGTTCGCTTTTCTTCTGAAGTGAGACCATAAAGTTTTCAATAAAACCTTTTTGAGGAAAGACTTTCTCGACGTAGAACGTTACACCTGGGAAGTTGGAAGAGAAGGTTTTCGGAGAGATACTCATCGTTATTTTCTTTTTAAGGAGCTCCTGAAGTTCCTTCTTCATTGCAACGTTACTTTTGGGAGCAAGGAACATCAGTGAATAGAAGGAAAAGAGGGAGAAGAGAGCTCCCATAGCAAAAACGGGAATCGAGATCTGTTTGAGACTTACGCCGCAAGCTTTTAGAGCTACCAGTTCATTGTTGTTCTCCATCTGAATAAACAGTACAAGGGTTGATATGACGAAGGAGATAGGGATTACTATTCCAAAGAATGCAGGAAGACCCTTTACAAGGACTGAGAGAAACTCTCCAAAAGAGACTCCCTGCCCGAGAACGGTTTCTGCTATTGTTGAAGCTCTATCAACCAGAATAATAAAGAGGAAGAGGAAGAAGGAGATAGCGACCAGCTTGAAGAGTTCGGTAGATATGTATTTGTAAAGGGTTTTCATTTCTCCTTCTTAACGTATTTGTACCAGTCAACAACGATCGCACTTGCGATGAAGATAGATGAGTACGTTCCGACAACGATTCCTACTAGAAGGACAAAGGCAAAGTCGTTTATTACCCCTCCTCCGAAGAGGTAGAGGCAGAGAACTACGAACAGCGTTGTCAAAGATGTTATTACCGTTCTAGAGAGCGTCTGATTTATACTTTCGTTGACTATTTCTTCGAATGGTTTACTTCTTAAAAAGATCTTCATGTTCTCTCTAATTCTGTCGTAGACAACGATTGTATCGTTTATGGAGTAACCTATTACCGTAAGAAGGGCGGCAATTACCGGAAGGCTAAACTCCCTTCCAACGGCCATGAAGATGCCGGTTGTTGCAAGGGCGTCGTGGATGAGGGCCAAAACAGCACCAAAGGCAAATATTGGTTCAAATCGCCACGCTACGTAGATGAGTATTCCTAAAAGGGCGTAGATTATTGCCATTATCCCTTTTTCACGGAGTTCTTTACCTACTGTAGGTCCTATCATCTCAACTTTTCTTATGTCCACTTTCCCGTCGAATCTCTCTGTTAGAATCTTTCTAACAGTATTGACTGTTTTATTTGGATCGCCAATAGCAGGGGCTTTAATTAAAAATTCGCTTTCTCCTTCTACGTTCTGAACAAGAATCCCTTCTACTTTTCCTTTGAAGAGCTCTCTTATCGTTCCGGTTGTTACCTGTGGGTCGTTTATCTTTACCTGAACTAAAACTCCTCCGGTGAAGTCTATTCCGAACTTAGGGCCTTTTATAAACACTCCGTAGAACCAGCTTCCGAAGATAAGGGTTAGTGAAAACAGATAGGCAATGTATCTTTTGCCTATAAAGTCAAACTTTTTCATCTTCTGCTCCTAAATTCTGAAGATTTGGGGCTTGAACTTCACGATCAGATCCAGGAGAACTTTTGTAACGAAGACGGCAGTGAACATACTGGAGAGGATACCCAGTGAAAGCGTTACGGCAAAACCTTTTATTGGACCCGTTCCAAACTGGAAGAGGACTGCGGCGGCAATTAGGGTCGTAATGTTGGCGTCAAGGATTGTTCCCCACGCTCTGGCAAAGCCTGCTTCTACTGCAGAGAAAAGGTTTCTTCCCTTTCGAAGCTCTTCCTTTATCCTCTCAAAGATTATGACGTTGGCGTCAACTGCCATACCTACCGTCAGGATAAATCCGGCGATTCCCGGAAGGGTTAAGGTTGCTCCCAGGAGGATCATCATCGCCCAGAGCAGAACAACGTTCATCAGGAGCGCAAGGTCTGCAATAACCCCGGCGGTTTTGTAGTAAACGGCCATGAATAGCATTACGATGATAATTCCGGCAACGCCTGCCTTTATTCCCTTCTCAACGGATTCCTTACCCAGTGAAGGCCCTACGGTTGTCTCCTCTATTATCTTTACAGGTGCGGGGAGAGCTCCCGCCCTCAGAACGATTGCCAGGTCTCTCGCCTCCTGATAGGTGAACTGGCCTGATATCTGTCCCCTTGCCCCTATCTCACTCCTGATTACTGGAGCCGACTGAACCTTGTTGTCAAGTACGATTGCAAGTCTCGTTCCTATGTGGGTTTTCGTGTAGTCCCTGAATATCCTTGCTCCCTCCTCTTTAAGGACGAAGCTAACTGCAGGCATTCCGTTTTCGTCCTGGCTTGGGTAGGCGTCTTTCAGGTAGGCTCCGGTCAGTATAGGTTCTCTCTTAAGAATGTAGAAGACATAGCCTACAGTTTTCCCTTCTTTGTTCTTTATCTCCTGGTAGAGTATTTGCTGGTCTTCGGGAACGCGTCCTCCGAACTTCTCAACCAGCTCTTCAAGGCTCTTTACCTTTATCTCTTCTCTCTTTCCGTTCTTAATTAGAAAGAACTTTGGCCCTTCAGGGGAGGGTTCTACGGATACCGTTTCTCCCGGCGGGAGTGTTCCTCCCAGTTTTGTTATCAGCTCGTCGGGAGTTCTGGCAGTGCCTATAACCTCTTTAAACTCAAGGTTTGCAACCTTTCCGATGACTTTCTTTGCCCTCTCTGGGTTTTTAACCCCCGGAAGTTCAACGATTATCCTGTCCTTCCCGTTTCTTACGATTACCGGTTCGGCCACTCCAAGCTGGTCTATTCTGTTCCTTATCGTTTCCAGCGCCTGTTCGGCGAGTCTGTCTATCTCTTTTGCTTTGTAGGAGGGTTTCATAGAGAGGAGTATCTTCTTGCCCTCGGTTTTTATAGAGAACATCTGGCTGTACTCGTCCTTTATCAGTGAAACCGCTTTTTCTGTGTACTCGGGGGAGAGGAGTTCTATCTCTATGGTCGTTCCTTTTCTCCTGGCAGAAACTACCGGAATGTTTTCTTCTTCCAGTCTTCTCTTTATCTCTCTGAGGGCGGCTGAAGTTTCGCTCTCTAAGGCTTTCTGGGTTTCTATCTGTAGAACGAGGTGGGTTCCTCCTTTAAGGTCAAGTCCTAAGTTGATGCGTTTTGTAAGAACTACGTACAGAGCTCCCAGGAGTACTATGAGAACAAATACGACTTTCCACTTCAGGTTCTTCATCGGAACTCCCTTTTGTGAACTTGAGTCTGAATGATACAAAATCTTAAAGGTCTGTATCGTTAATCCTTAGTCGGAACTTAAACCCCAGAACTTCACTTGCCCTTCTGCACATCTCCATTCTCGGCTGGAAGATGGAGAAGTAGTCGAGGAGGTCTGATATCGTCGTGTCTATCTTGAGAACCAGCTTTATGATTTTCTTGTTTCTGTCAACCTCAAGGTTGCTGTAGAGAACGGCGTAGTTGACCCTGTCGTGAATGTCCTCTCTGATGGTCTTCTTACTCCTTACCCTAGTTCTGTGAACGTGGGACTTGTCTGCAATTACAAGGGCTGCTGTAACTTCCGTTGCCGGCTCTCCTGTTCCCTCTTCGTGGTTCCCTATTGCAAAGGTTATCTCTGTAAGGTCGTCGTCTAGGTAGCCTTTACCTTTAAGCAGCTGGTAGGCAAGGAGAGCTCCACTCTGGGCGTGGTCGTGCCGTGAAACGATGTGGCCTATGTCGTGCAAGAGCCCTGCCACTCCTGCAAGCTCTGAAAGCCGTCTGTCTCCTACCGTTTCCATCAAAAGCCAGCGGGCTTTTTCGGCAACCCAGCCTACGTGTTTTATTCCGTGGTCTGTGTATCCCATTCTCTCTAAGAAGTAGTCGGCTCTGTTTATGTAGTAGAGGATTCTCCTGTCTTTGAGGAGCTCCCTGTAGGTCGGAAACTCTATCTCTTTCACTTCTCCTCCCTGACTGTAACCTCTCCTGAGAAGAGCCGTTTTAACCCTTCTTCTGTTTCAACTATCAGAGCACCTTCAAAATCTATTCCCAGCACCTTCCCGGTAAAGAGTTTTCCGTTCTCCTCTACTCTAACCTCCCTCCCTACCATCGGACAGTTCTTCTCAAACAGCTCAACACTAAACCTGCCACTCTCAATTAGAGAGTGGGCGTCAAGGACGTTCCTGTAGAGCTCCCTCAGCAGGTTCTCTCTGTCAAACTTAACTCCCTCTGCCGCAAGGGAGGTTGCCGGAACCGGGAAGGAGGAGAGCTCCCTCTTTGAGTAGTAGAGGTTGATTCCAACGCCCACAATCAGCCGGTCTTTGGTAAGTTCAGGTAGTATCCCTGCTACTTTCCTGCCGTTTATGTAAACGTCGTTAGGCCACTTCAGGTAAAAACCCTCCTTTAAAGGAGAGAGGGTCTTAAAAACCGCCCAGCCGAAAGCTAGGCTGGCAAGAGTTAGGTTCTCTCTTATCGGTTTCAGAACGAAGGAGGCGTAGATACCCATTCCTTTCTTTGAGAGCCAGCGTCTTCCTCTCCTTCCTTTTCCCCCGGTCTGTTCATCTGCAACTATACAGAGGCCGTGTCTGAACGGTACCCTTTTAGCCTCCTCGTTTGTTGAGTCAACCCTTTCCAGCCTTACCAGCATCATGAAGAGGAATCTTATAACATCCGCTCAAAGTGTTAAAGGTTTATAATTCCGCCGCTATGAAGTGGACTGTAGGTGAACTTTTAAAGCGTGCTTCAGAGATTTTGAGGGAAAGGGGGAGCCGTTCCCCAAGGCTTGACGCAGAACTTCTTCTCGTCCATTCCCTAGGGTTAAAAAGCAGAGTTGAGCTCTACACCAACTTTGACAGACCCTTAACAGACGAGGAAGTTGAGGCCTACAGGCAGCTGATAATCCGCAGAGCCAAAGGTGAGCCTGTAGCTTACATAACAGGAAAGAAGGAGTTTTTCGGCTTTGAGTTTCGCGTTGAAAGGGGAGTTCTCATACCAAGACCTGAAACGGAGCTCTTAGTTGAAACCGTTTACGAGTTCCTTAAAGGGAAAGAGGGGCTGACTGTTGTTGACGTTGGAACGGGTTCAGGCTGCATAGTTCTTACCCTCTGTAAACTTACAGGCGGAAAACACAGCTTTTTTGGAACCGACATCTCAAAGAAAGCACTTGAGGTTGCCCGGGAAAACAGGGAAAGGCTTGGCTGCGATAAGGTTCAGTTTCTTAAAGGGGATCTCCTCTCTCCTGTAGACTTTCCGGTTGACGTTGTCGTCTCTAACCCCCCTTACGTTCCGATAGGGGATAAAAGGCTTGAAAAAGAGGTACTTAAATTTGAGCCGGCAGTTGCTCTCTTTGGGGGAGAGACGGGACTTGAGGTTATAAAGAAGCTAATAGCTCAGGCCGCAGAAAAACTAAAGCCCGGCGGTTTCATAGCCCTTGAGGTAGGAGAGGGGCAGAGCGGAGAAGTTAAATCTCTTCTTGAGTCTTCAGGTTTCCATTCGGTTAACATTATAAAAGACCTTTCTGGAATAGAGCGGGTAGTAACGGGGGTGAAAGGGTAATGGAGAAGTTTGTTATAAAGGGTGGAAGGGAGCTCCACGGCAGGGTAAAGGTATCAGGATCAAAAAACGCTTCCCTTCCAATACTTTTTGCCTCTATCCTTACCGGTGAGCTTGACCTTTCAAACGTTCCTGCCCTTATGGACGTGGCAACAACCTGCGACCTTTTAGAACACATGGGATTTTCCGTTAGCAGGGAACCCGGCCGTATCAGGGTAAAAGAGAGGGAAGTTACTCCCGAGGCTCCTTACGAGCTTGTGAAGAAGATGAGGGCCTCTATTCTGGCACTTGGCCCTCTCCTTGCCCGTTTTGGCAGGGCAAAGGTTTCACTTCCGGGGGGGTGTGCAATAGGCCTGAGGCCTGTTGACCTTCACCTTAAAGGCCTCTCTAAAATGGGAGCCGAAATAGAGATATCCCACGGCTACATAGTGGCTTCCGTTGACGGCAGGCTTAAAGGTGCAGACATCACCCTTGACTTTCCTACAGTTGGAGGAACGGAGAACCTTTTGATGGCTGCCACCCTTGCAGAGGGAAAAACCGTTATAAGGAACGCCGCCAAAGAGCCTGAAATTGTTGACCTTGCAAGGGCTCTCAAAAAGGCGGGTGCCTACATTGAAGGTGAGGGAACAGACGTTATAGTTGTTGAGGGAAGAAAAGAGCTCTCTCCTATTCTCCACTCCGTAATGCCCGACAGGATAGAGGCCGGGACCTTCCTCTCTGCCGTTGCCACCGCCGGCGGAGATGTTGTTATAGAAGACTTCCCTCTTGAAACCCTTAAAACAGTTGTTGATAAGTTCAGAGAGGCCGGCCTTGAGATAGAGGAGCTCTCGCCTGCAGAGGTAAGGGTCAGGAAGAGGGAGAGGCTGAAGGGAACAGACATAACAACCCAGCCCTACCCCGGCTTTCCTACAGACATGCAGGCCCAGTTTATGGCGGCCATGTGCACGGCAGAGGGCGTTTCTGTGATCAAAGAGACCATATTTGAGAACCGGTTTATGCACGCCCTTGAACTTCAGAGGATGGGAGCAGACCTTAAGATAGAGGGAAACACAGTTGTTGTGAAAGGCGTTGAGAGACTGACCGGCGCAAAGGTTACGGCAACAGACCTGAGGGCCAGCGCCTCTTTGGTTGTTGCAGGCCTTGGTGCAGAAAACACAACAGAGGTTTACAGGATATACCACCTTGACAGGGGCTACGAGAGGCTTG
>Ga0256831_1001648_pt1 | contig 11759 bp, 6 predicted proteins | sample 132544metaG_FD_189087 | JGI IMG/M metagenome (GOLD analysis project Ga0256831, IMG submission 189087) | Hydrothermal vent microbial communities from Lau Basin, Pacific Ocean - 132-544 | ecosystem: Environmental > Aquatic > Marine > Hydrothermal vents | place: Pacific Ocean: Lau Basin | collected... | reverse complement strand
GTAATATGCTTAATGCAATGAATGTTCAGCGTTAAGTTATTGTAATTAATTATTAACCATTTAAACTAAAAATCAATGAGTGGAGCAAAAGAAACACCACGGCAGAAAATGATAGGTATGATGTACCTGTTCTATACTGCATTATTGGCCCTTAATATATCAGCAGATATTTTAAACGCATTTATCTTAGTGAACGATAGTATGGTGCAAACCAATAAAAACTTTGGGGCTAAGAATGGACTTATATTAGATGCTTTTCAAAAGCAATATCAAATGAATCCTGCCAAGGTTAAACCTTATTATGATAAGGCGATGAAAGCTAAAGAATATTCTCATGAATTGGTAAGTTTTTTACAACATGTAGAAGATACTTTGGTTATAGAAAGTGAATTTGGTGGTAAGCAGTTTAAAGATTTTGAATATACTTTGGAAGATAAGGATGGTAATGATTCTATTATTACTTTTCATAGGGCTTATCAAATACCTGTTGTCTTTCTCAATAATAAAGACAAATATAATGTCCCGATGCAAATTCTTATTCCGGAAGGAATTGGTACACATGCTGTTGCCGATGAAATGAAAGAAAAGTTTGCCGAGTACAATAGGAAGATTACTAGCTTATTATCTAAAAATGATATTGGTGATATTAAATTGGGTCTTGTTACAGAAGAAGTATATAATCCGGTTTCAAGAAGTAAAGAATCTTGGAAATATAATTCGTTTCATCATACCGTATTAATTGCCGATTTGGTACTTATTAATAAGTATATTTCGGAAGTATTAAATACCGAAGCAGAGGTGTTGAATAAACTGTACAGTTATATTGATGCCCAAACTATCAAATTTGATGCAGTAAGGGCCGCTGTAATACCCAAATCTACTGTGGTAATAGCCGGTTCTAATTACGAAGCAGACATTTTTGTTGCTGCCTATTCAAGGACAGAGATTCCAACGGTAGATATAAAACCTAATGCAGATACGCTTACTCTTAAGCAAGTACAGTCTGCCGGTAATGACGGTAGTCTTGTCCATATTGACTCAGCAGATCAGGGTATAGTAAAGTATATTGTAAAAACTAAGTCAATTGGGGAGTACACTTATGCCGGTTTGATTAATGTAAAAGGACCCGATGGTAAATTCCAACAGCATCCTTTCCATTCATCATACCAGGTTATAGCTCCAACTGCCACTGTATCAGCTGATAAAATGAATGTTGTTTATCGTAAGTTAGACAATCCAATGTCTGTTTCGGCACCTGGTTTTACTAACGAACATACTAAAGTGAGTGTTAGTGGTGGGGGTAAGCTTATTTCTAAAGGTAATGGAAAATATATTTATATTCCACCTCAAGGAAAAGTTAGAAAAGTTAAGTTTAATGTTTCCGGTGTGCGCAACGACGGAACTACTGTAGCTATGGGAAGTCAAGAATTCCGTGTATTAGGGGTTCCTTCTGCAATAATAAAAGTTGCCGGAAAGAACGAAGGTAGAATCAGTGCAGCAATGCTTTCAAGCCAACCTATCCTTACTGCTACCATGGAGAAATTTGCTTTTGATTTGAAATATCGTGTTTCAAGTTATCAAATAATGGTATTTTCCAGCAGAGGAAATATGTTGGTAAATGAATCACAGCATTCTAACAGGCTTTCTAATTCAACTATTAAGAAGATAAGAAAGGCCCCCAGGGGTTCCATTATTAATATTAATAATGTTAAGATAAAAGGTCCTGATGGAGAGAAACGTGCATTAGGCTTTACTTTAAAGTTGCAATAACAGAATAAATAAAAAGCAAAGAAAAACAGTATGTTTTTCTTTGCTTAAATATTAAATAAATTTCGTTGATATGAAGAGGATAATATTAGCTGTATTTCTTTTTAGCTTCTTAGGGAGCTCTGCCCAAGTACTGGATCCGGAATATGGTCCTAGAGCTTGGAAAAAAGAAAATACAAAACAGGAAAACCCTATTGTATTGCCCCATGTTAGAGAGGCTGATGTAATGTGGGCAGAACGGATATGGAGAACCATTGATTTACGTCAAAAGGAAAATTTACCTATCTATTATCCTCTTAAAGAGCAAACTCAAGGGAAGCGATCATTTGTTCAAATTGTTTATGATATGCTTAATAATCCAAAAAGTAAATTAAAAGCGTATGAAACCTATGAACTAAAAACTGAAATTCCTCGTGAAAAGGCTATTGGTCTTTTTGCTGCCTCTGTTGAGTATGATAGTCTGGTTTTTGATGATAATGGCGTTTGTCAGGATAAGGTGAAGAATATGTATCATATGGATTTCTCCAAGGTAAAACCGGAGATTGTTAAGATACATTTAATGGAAGATTGGTTTTTTGATAAACAACGTTCTGTTATGGATGTTAGAATTTTAGCACTGGCAATAGAGATACCTATATTTATTATCAACGAAACTCAAACATATTGCGATGGCACAGGACAGGATGAAATTGTTTTCGGAGGATGGAAGAAAGCTGGTGGAAATCAAAATATTTGGTTCTTTTTTCCTGATTTAAGAAAAGAGATGGCTGCTAATGAATGCTATGAGAGACATAATGACGGAGGTAGGATTTCTTATGATGATATTTTTTTAAAGCGTATGTTTGCTAGTTATATTGTTAGAAATGAAAATGTTTATGATCGTTACATAAACGAATATACCTCAGGATTAAGAGCGCTACTTGAAGCGAAGCGTATTAAAGATAAAATTAGAAATTTTGAAATGAATCTTTGGCAGTATTAATAGTAAAGGTTCTGAAATATATAGTAGGCTCACCATTAGGTGGGCCTTTTTTGTAAAGATATTTTTATTGTATTTCGGGAGCAAGCTCTTTTTCTTTATTTTTGCTAAAAGCTCCAGCTATGACTGAAAATAATATTCTAGATTCTGATATTACCTACCTTAAAGGGGTGGGACCTTTAAGGGCCGAGCTTTTAAAAAAAGAGTTGGCATTAAGTAAGTTTGGTGATTTGCTTTATCATTTTCCTTTTCGCTATATCGACAGAACGCAGTTTCATAAGATTTCAGAAATTATTCCTGCTAATATATCGGTGCAACTCAGAGGTAAGATTGTCAAGATAGAAACCCTTGGGCAAGGGCGGGCGTTACGTTTGATAGCCACTTTAAAGGATGACACCGGAAGTATTCAATTGGTATGGTTTAAGGGTATTAAGTGGGTTAAACAGAAACTCCTGTTGCAACAAGAATATTTAGTCTATGGTAAGCCTGCTTTTTTTGGCAGGACTTTAACCATTACTCATCCTGATTTTGAAAAAGTGGATGCCGGTTTTGAGTTGGGCGCACGTTTACAAGCAGTTTACAATTCTTCCGAAAAGTTAAATGCTGTGGGGATGAATAGCCGTAGTTTTAATCGAGTTATTGCGCTGTTATTGCCTAAGGTTTCATCGGTTTTATATGAGAATTTAAAGCCCACTCTGATTAATAAATATCACTTATTATCTCATGTTGATGCCTTGATAAAAATTCATCAGCCTTCGTCCTTAGAAGAAATTCACAAGGCTCAGTTGCGACTCAAATACGAAGAGTTTTTTTTTATACAACTCCGGCTTATTCAGCAAAATATTTTTAGAAAGGAGAAAATTGTCGGTTATATCTTTCCTCATGTTGGTACCAAATTTAATACCTTTTATAAGGAAGGCTTGCCCTTTGAGTTGACGAAAGCTCAAAAACGTGTCATTAAAGAGATTCGACATGATTTCAATAGTGGGAGGCAGATGAATCGATTGTTGCAGGGTGACGTTGGTTCGGGAAAGACCTTGGTTGCTTTGATGTGTATGCTAATAGCTGTGGATAATAATTTTCAATCTGCCCTAATGGCACCAACAGAAATTTTAGCTCAACAGCATTATAATACTATTGTAAACTTTCTGCAAGGTATAGAAATTAATATAGGTCTTTTGACGGGTTCTACAAAAGTAGCTCGGCGACGTGTTTTACTGGAAGACTTACGCACAGGGAAATTGGATATCCTCCTGGGAACACATGCCCTAATAGAACCTACCGTTGTTTTTCATAATCTAGGTTTTGTTGTTATTGATGAACAGCATCGTTTTGGGGTGCAGCAACGGGCTAAATTATGGGCAAAAGGCAAGCAGCACCTTCCTCATGTACTCGTTATGACGGCCACGCCTATTCCTAGAACTATGGCCATGACTTTATATGGTGATTTGGATTATTCTGTTATAGATGAACTCCCACCGGGGCGTAAGGAAGTTAAGACTTATCACTATAGCGATGCAAAAAGAATTGCCTTATTTGGCTTTATTAAAAAGCAAATAAATGCGGGAAGACAGATTTATATTGTATATCCTTTGATAAAGGAATCGGAGACCTTGGACCTTAAAGATTTAAATGATGGCTACAATAGTATCAGCAGGGAGTTCCCAAAGCCAAAATATCAGATTAGTGTTGTTCATGGACAAATGAAAGCAAAGGATAAAGAATATGAGATGCAACGATTTAAGCGGGGCGAGACACAGATAATGATTGCGACAACAGTGATAGAGGTTGGCGTTGATGTGCCTAATGCATCGGTAATGATTATTGAAAATGCGGAGCGTTTTGGCTTGTCACAGCTGCATCAATTAAGAGGGAGAGTAGGGCGAGGAGCAGAACAGTCGTTTTGTATATTAATGAGTAGTTATAAACTAAGTGCGGAGGCCAGTACGCGCTTAGAGACTATGGTAAATAGCAGTGATGGTTTTGAAATTGCAGAAGCTGATTTAAAGTTGAGAGGGCCGGGCGATTTGCAGGGGACCCAGCAAAGTGGAATATTAGCTTTGAAAATAGCAGATATAGTAAAAGATGAAAATATTTTGCGTTATGCCCGTAATGATGCGAAAGAGGTGCTTGGTGATGATCCGCAACTCGATAAAGAGGAAAATAAGTATATTAAAAAATTCTTTTTGGCACAAAAAAAGAATCAGCCCAATTGGGGAATAATTAGTTGATGTAAGTCATTGGAGCAGTAGTGATGGAAGCGGTATCGCCGGATGGCAGCGACCGATGATGATTGATAAAATGTAGAGCTCCAAGGAAGGAGCTCCTTCAGTTTATCAAAGAATCACGGCCGCTGGTATTGGGCATAAAGCGGACAGCCCGTAACTGCCCAAATAAAAAAATAAAATTGCCCAATAATACTGCATGAAAATAGGTTTATTATGCTTAATTTTGCACTTCAATTTTTTATAAAATATAAGATATTATGACCTTATCATATAATTGGCTTAAGAACTATATTGATTTAGATATCAATCCTAATGAATTGTCTGTTTTGCTTACCGATTGTGGTTTAGAAGTGGAAGGAATGGAATTTCATGAGAGTATTAAAGGGGGGCTAAAAGGAATAAAAGTGGGTGAAGTGTTGAGCTGTGAGAAGCATGAAAATGCTGATAAACTGAGTGTTACCACCGTTGATATTGGAGAAGGTAAGGTATTGCCAATAGTTTGTGGTGCACCTAATGTGGCAGCGGGTCAAAAGGTGTTGGTGGCAACTGTTGGGACGCAATTATATGCTGGTGAGGAGAGTTTTACAATTAAAAAATCGAAGATTAGAGGTGAGGTTTCAGAGGGGATGATTTGTGCAGAGGATGAATTGCAATTGGGCAAATCGCATGATGGAATATTGGTATTGCCGGAAGAGGTGGAAGTGGGTGCCGAGGCGAGTAAATATTTTCCGGTGACCAATGACTATATTTATGAAATAGGATTGACGCCCAATAGGGCGGATGCGACTTCTCATATTGGCTCGGCCCGTGATTTGGTTGCCGTGATTAATCGGTTTTATCCGGAGAAAAAGTTGAAGCTTAAATTGCCCGATGTAAGTGCCTTTAAACTTGATAGTCATGATTTACCCATTGAGATTAATATACGTAAAGAAGGGGCTTGCGGGCGTTATTCGGGATTATGTATGGCAAATATTGAGGTGAAAGATTCTCCTCAATGGTTGAAAGATCAACTTGAATCGGTGGGTTTACGTTCCATAAATAATATTGTAGATGTAAGCAATTTTATAATGATGGAGACCGGGCATCCTATACATATTTTCGATTATGATAAAATAGAAGGTCATAAGGTAAATATTCAAACTGTTAGTAAAGGAACTAAATTTGTTACCCTCGACGAAGAAGAGAGAACGCTTGATGAACAAGACTTGATGATTTGTGATGAGGTAAAACCAATGTGTATTGCCGGTGTCTTCGGTGGTTTGGATAGCGGGGTAAAAGATGAAACAACAAATATTTTTATTGAGAGTGCTTATTTCGATGCCGTTTATGTACGTAAAACCTCGAAGCGTCATGGTTTGAAGACTGATGCATCTTTCCGTTTTGAAAGGGGTGCTGATCCTAATATCACGGTATATGCGCTGAAAAGAGCTGCCCTATTGATAAAGGAAATTGCCGGAGGTACAATAGCCTCAAGTATTCATGATGTTTATCCCAGACCAATTCACGATTGGGTGATTGACTTGCGCTATTCTCGTTTGAATAAGATTGTGGGGCAAGAGATTGATCGGGAGATGGTAAAATCTATCTTGACAGATTTAAATATTTCTGTACTCTCGGATTCTGAGGGGATTTTAAAATTGGAAGTGCCTACCTATAAAGTGGATGTTACTCGTGAGATTGACGTAATTGAGGAGGTGTTGCGTGTATATGGATATAATTATATTAGGTTTGATGATCAGATACGTTCGTCTATCAACTACAGCTATAAGCCTGACCGTGATAGAGTACAGAATATTATTGCAGAGTTGTTGGTTTCCAATGGCTTCAATGAGATAATGAATAATTCATTAACGAAATCCTCTTATTATGAAGGAAAAGAGGATTTTGATGCCAATGTGAGTGTGCGTATACTTAATCCGTTAAGTTCTGAGTTGAATGTATTAAGGCAATCTCTACTCTTTGGTGGCTTGGAAAGCGTACGCCGTAATATTAACCATAAGAATGGTAATATTAAGTTTTTTGAATTTGGAAAGCATTATAAAATTCAGAATGCCAAAGAAGTATCTGTGGATAAAAAATATCATGAGAGTGTTCATCTGGGAATTTTTATCAGTGGTAAAGAGAGTAATGAGAATTGGAAATATACCATTAGGGATGTTGATTTTTACGATTTGAAATCGACACTTACTAAATTGTTTGTTCGCTTTGGTATTGATATTAAGTTGATGAAAGTAGAGGAAGTGAGGGAGGATAGTTATAGTTATGGATTGAATTACAGCTATAAGGGAAAGCAAATTGCCAAGCTATCTAAGTTTGCTAACTCATTGACCACAGAAATGGAAATTGAGCAAGAGGTTTATTATTTAGATCTTCATTTTGATAATTTCCTGAGTATTCTCAATGATTTTAGTACTTCTTATAAAGGACTTCCTAAATTCCCTTCCGTGCGAAGAGATTTGGCTTTATTGGTGGACAAAAAGGTGAATTATTCCGATATTGAAACCATTGTTCGTAAGGTAGATAAGAAATTACTTAAGGGAGTGAATTTATTTGATATTTATGAGGGCAAAGGAATTGCCAGTGGAAAAAAATCCTATGCCATAAGTTTGCTGTTTCAAGACGAGAATAGAACATTGACGGATAAAATTATTGATAAGGTAGTTAAGAAAATGGTTTATGTTCTGGAGAAAGAATTAGGGGCTAGTTTACGATAAGAGAACAAAGGGTAACCATAAGAGGCTGTCTCAAAAGGACAGCCTCTTTTTTGTATAAAGATACTGGTGAAAAGATCGTATAGATAACTTAATAGTAACTATTTGCATGAGATTAGCACAAAAAACAGCATCTCCTTCTACAAGGAAGAAAGCTGTAATAGCAGGCTTATTTTTTAGGCTTTGCAGAGCTTGCGGCTATTGCTAGATTAATTTATCATGGATATATTTGGCAGTGAAAGAATTGGGTGATTTTATCAAATCTTCAGGTACTCCTTCAAAAAGGATATTTCCTCCTTTTTCACCGCCCTCGGGACCTAAGTCGATAATCCAATCAGCGCATTTAATAAACTCTTGATTATGTTCGATGATAATGAGGCTATGGCCAATCTTTATCAATTCATTCATGGCGTTATAGAGTTTAAGGATGTCATGAAAGTGTAGGCCTGTTGTGGGTTCGTCGAAGATAAACAGCATCTTTTGGCTGGTGTTCCCTTTGGCTAAATAGCTGGCGAGTTTTATTCGTTGGGCTTCTCCACCGCTGAGTGTATTGGAAGCCTGGCCAAGTTTTACATAACCCATGCCCACATCGTAGAGTACTTGTAGTTTATCAGCAATACGTTTTTCGAGGTTCCCTCTATGCTGTTTAAAGAATAATGTAGCTTCTTCTACGGTCATATCCAATACTTCTGCAATACTTTTACCGTGATATTTAATGTCAAGGGTTTCATTTTTAAAGCGTTTTCCTTCGCAATGTTCACAAGGGAGGTAAATATCAGCCATAAACTGCATTTCTACTTTTACTCTACCTTCTCCTTGGCAATGTTCGCACCGTCCGCCGGGGACATTAAAGGAAAAAAAGCCGGGTTTGTAGCCTCTTATTTTAGCGAGCTTCTGTGAGGAAAAAAGGCTTCTTATCTCATCGAAAGCTTTGATATATGTTGCCGGATTGGAACGTGATGAGCGGCCAATAGGATTCTGATCTATTAATTCCACATCGTCTATCCGTTTGGTATCGCCTCCGAGGGAAGAAAATTTTCCTGTTTTATCGGCATAGCCTCCAATAAGTTTCTTCAGCGCCGGATAGAGAATCCCTTTTACCAGAGTTGTTTTACCGGAACCGCTAACTCCGGTAACCACTGTCATAGTATTTAATGGAAATTTTACGGAGATATTTTTAAGATTATTTTCGGAGGCTCCTATTAGCTCGATATATTCGTTCCATTTGCGTCGAATAGAAGGTATGGGAATTTTTAAATCTCCTCTTAAGTATTTGGCTGTCAGTGAATCTGATTGGCTTATTAGTGTTGGAAAATCACCGGCGTAAACCACCTCGCCACCATGGCTTCCTGCTTCGGGGCCAATGTCGATAATATAGTCTGCTGCCTTCATTATCTCTTCGTCATGTTCCACAACGATAACTGTATTTCCCAGGTCTCTAAGCTTAAGGAGTACTTGTATTAGTCGTTGGTTGTCACGTGGATGTAGGCCTATACTTGGCTCGTCGAGGATGTAAAGTGAGCCCACAAGGCTACTCCCCAATGATGTTGCCAAATTTATACGTTGTGATTCACCACCTGACAAAGTAGCCGATTTGCGGTTTAAGCTCAAGTAAGGAAGTCCAACATCACAGAGTACTTGCAGGCGATTGATGATCTCTATGAGTAAACGTGAACTGATTTTTCTGTCCGCTTTGCTAAGCTTGATATGTTGAAAAAAGTCTAAGGCTTTGTCAACGGGCATCAATACGATATCAGTGATTGATTTATTGTCTACCCGTACATTATTAGTCTCTTTTCGTAGTCTGCTTCCTCTACATTCCGGGCATATTGTGCGCCCTCTGTATCGGGAAAGCATTACTCGATATTGAATTTTATAGCTGTTTTTTTCTAGTTCGTTAAAGAATTCATCAAGGCCTTCAAAATATTCATTGCCTGTCCATAAAAGTTTATATTCTTCCGGTGAGAGTAGGTTTATGGGGCGATGAATAGGAAAGTCAAATTGGGCTGCTGAGAGTACTAATTTATCGAGCCACAATCCCATTTTATCCCCTTTCCAACAAGCAATAGCTCCTTGGTAAACCGATAGATTCTTGTCCGGTATTACCAGGTCTTCATCGATGCCGATAATAGTACCATGCCCTTCGCATCGTTGACATGCACCATAAGGATTGTTGAAGCTAAAGAAATCTATGCTGGGTTCTTGAAAGCTGAGACCATCGAGCTCAAATTTATTGGAGAAGACTTTCTTCTTCCATCGGTCGCTTAGATAATAAAAAATACAGCATTCTCCATGGCCTTCGTAGAAAGCAGTCTGAGTAGAATCGGCTATTCTCGTATCCATGGTATTATCACAGCTGCTTATTAGCCTGTCAACAATTATGTAGGTGTCTTCAGCCTTGGTTTTATTAATAGTATTAGCTTCCAAAAGATCTTGAATAAGCTTCATTTTCCCTTTGGAGTATACTCTTGAATATCCTTGTTGTAAGTATAAGTTTAGTTGAACAGAGAGAGGCCGGTCTTCTTTTTCTTTTAGGGCAAAGGCAATGATAAACTTCGTTTTTTCTTTAAGTTTATGGGTAAAATCAATAATGTCTTGCACCTGGTGCCGTTTTACTATATCACCTGTAATAGGAGAATAGGTTACGCCAATACGAGCAAAGAGTAGTTTTAGGTACTCATATATTTCGGTAGAAGTACCTACGGTAGAACGTGGATTTCTAGTGTTTACTTTCTGCTCAATGGCAATAGCGGGAGAGATTCCGGTAATTTTATCTACCTCGGGTTTACTCATTTTGCCCATAAATTGCCGGGCATAGGAACTCAAACTTTCTACATATCTTCTTTGCCCATCAGCATAAAGAGTGTCAAAAGCAAGTGATGATTTACCCGAACCGGAAAGTCCTGTTATAACAATAAATTTATTTCTAGGGATTTTAACACTCACATTCTTAAGGTTATGTACGCGTGCTCCCCGTATGTCAATAGATTCTATTTTAGCCACAATATTCAAAATTAATAGAGTGCAAAGAAAGGTATTTTTGAGGCATAAATTTAATGCAAAGGCTACTATTTTTTAAACTATCTTAGCTTAGATAATCACAGTTATTATAGGATGAATGTAGAATTTACTTTAAGTTTAATACAGCTGATAAGTGTAGTGCTTTTTTTGGCTGCACTATTTGTGGGAATACGGATTTTATTGCCAAATTCGTCGTATCAGATAAATAAACCATATCAATGGATTAAGGCTAAAGAGGATGGGTTAATTTCTTCCGCTTTGAGTAAAGAGGAGTTCCTCTATGCCGATAAAGTTCGATTTTATACTTTTTGGCTTCAGCTGGAGAGAATAAAACGAGAAAATATTGCCGGTTCTATGGCCGAGCTTGGGGTTTATCAAGGAATGACAGCACGTACGATGTCTTTGGTTGTCCCAGATAAAAGACTGCACTTATTCGATACTTTCGAGGGTTTTGATACTAGGGATATTCAAAAAGGAGAGATGAATAATGTGAATGCAATCCCATTTATGGATACGAATATTGAAAAGGTAAAAGAATATATTGGGACATCAAAAAATAGTATTTTTCATAAAGGATATTTTCCCGATACTACTATCGAGCTGGCAGAAGAAGAATATGCTTTTGTTCATATTGATGTAGATTTGTATCGCCCAACATTAGAAGGCTTAAAGTATTTTTATCCGCGTTTATCTTCGGGAGGAGTAATTATTGTGCATGATTATAATAATAATTGGGAAGGGGTGAAAAAAGCTGTTGATGAATTTAGCTCTCAGCATCAAAGCAGTATTGTTGAAGTTGCCGATATGCAGGGAAGTATATTGATTTTTGCTGCAAAAGGACATAGCCATCGTGAGTAGAAAACCTTTGTTATAGAGGTGTTTGTAGAGGTAATGTTTCTAATAATTTTGTTTATTAAACTATGCTTTAGGTGTGTAATTGCCCTAATTCGCAGAGGATTTATTTGAAAAAAATAAATCAATAGTATCATGGATTATTATTTTATATTTGCAGTCGATAAACATTTGATAATTATGAGAAGAGTAGTTTTGTTT
>Ga0256831_1001647_pt1 | contig 11760 bp, 17 predicted proteins | sample 132544metaG_FD_189087 | JGI IMG/M metagenome (GOLD analysis project Ga0256831, IMG submission 189087) | Hydrothermal vent microbial communities from Lau Basin, Pacific Ocean - 132-544 | ecosystem: Environmental > Aquatic > Marine > Hydrothermal vents | place: Pacific Ocean: Lau Basin | collected... | reverse complement strand
TTCTTTTTTCTCTTGTAAAACTCCTCCTACAAGTCTTTCAAAAAAGAGTCTACCTCCGCCTAAATATCTTTGATTAGTTTGTAGAGCCATCTCTGCCCCCTTTCTGTTTAGTTTTGTAAGGCTTTCCGTTCAATCTAAAAATCTTTACATTTTTAAGTTTGCTGTATGCTTCATAAATTCTTTCATCATTTGTATACACTTCAGTTGCATTTATTTCAGGCTTTTCAAAAAATTGAGGGTTTTTATAAAGCCCGTTTAGCCCCTCAATTAGTTTATTGCTATAAATTATTCTCATCATTTAACCTTCTATGCTAAGTTTTTAATAGCTACACCTGCTGTTGCCCTAATGTCACTAGCGCTCATAGTCCAGTTAGCCGATGCGCCTAATGTAGCATCATCAGGATTAATTCCTGCAGCAGTGTTATATGCATAACCTTTTACGCTAATTGTAATAGCTCCTTCTACTTGCACTCTTGCAATTAAGTTTTCTTTACCTGTTACAATATCTGTAACCATTTCTCTTTCTTCACTTTCTCTAATAACTACTGCTCCAGGTGTAAGACCAAGACTCCATACTAAAGGATTCCCATTAGCGTCAGCTCCTGCGTCAAGTGAAGGTGAATCAGTTACGTAAACTTTTCTATTCATTGTTGCAGGTGTTGCGTCGTAAAGCACTCCGCTTGCTACATCTTGCACTCCACTTGTTAGCCCATTTTCCATAAGTCCGAAAAACCCACTAGAATTCATTACCCAAGCTTTTATGTCGTTAAATCTATCACCAAAAATTTTAAGTGCTCTTAGTAAATCCTTATATTCAAGTGTATGGTCGCTTCCATCCACTGCTGCATTACCTGCTTGGATTGCCGCTACTGCTGCTAAGATACCTTTATTAAGCATAAAAGCAGTAATAGCTTCACCTACATTTTGACCTATCTTAACTGATACACTATCAGGATTTGCCCCATATCTTTTGATATCTGTTAACTTATATTCAACTACTTTTTTGTAATATAGTTTTACTGAGATATGTTCGCCTGTGCTCAATGTCTCAGCTATTGCGTCAGCTGTGCTTTCAGGGTCTCTTCTTTGCACTCCGCCTAAACTTCTAAAAAAGATTTCTTCTAAGAAGTCCCCTTTGTGATAGTCGGTTACAGGTGTAATTGCTCCTCCTGTTCCCTGTGCAAATGCTTTTGTGTTTTGCATAATTTGTTCTGTTGCTAAAGTCTGCACGATTTCAGGCACGATTTTAATTGCCATTTTAACTCCTTTTTATAATTTAGTTTTTAATTTTAATCAGGCAGGTTTAAATATGCTTCCTGCCCGTGTTCTTTAATGAATTGAGCTTTTTGCTCGTCTGTCAAAGCACTTTTTCTAAGCGTTGCTCCTCCCGACTGCCTACCTGATTGAGTTCCGCTACCTTGTTTGCCTGTAGCTTTTAACAAGTGCGGTTTACTTTCAAAAAATTCCTTTAAGCCCTCTTCTAAATCTTTATCGCCTAAAAGAATTTTACCATCCTCGCTTAATTTAGCTTTTGCTTTTAAAACCTCTGCAACTACCTCTTTATCAATAACCTCATAATTCTCAAGCGCTTTGTATAAAGCATTATCAATTTGAAGTCTTTGCAAGTTTTGCTGTAAACTTTGCAACTGCTGTTCTTTCTCAGCTAGTTTAGCTTCATATTCTTTTACTTTCTCAGCATTACCCTCTTTTTTAGCTTTTTCAAGCTCTTCTAACAACTTAGCTTTCTCAGCTTCTAAAGCTTGTTTAGTTGTGTCAAGCTCGCTCTTAAGCTTAGCAACTTCGTCTTTTAATTCTTTTGTTTTAACCTCAACTACTTTTTCAATTTCAGCTTCAACCTTTTTAGCTTCATCTTCGCTAAGCTTCCCTGCTTTCACTAACTCTTCTAAAATTTTTAGCATTCAAATCCTCCTTTACTCAAACTCGTGATTAAATTATATACAAAAAATTTTTACAATACTTTATTTTTTATATTATCCTCAATTTCAGCGAAAATCTGCGCTGCAGTCTCAGGGTCAAGGCTTCCTAAATCATTTGCAATAATTTTTTGCATTTTTAATTTTTCGTAAGTAGGAATGTCATAGCCTAACTCTCTAATACCCTCTAAAACGCTTAGCTCTTTTGTAATATCAGTAATGTCAAACTCTTTGTTATACACAATATCATAGTCGTAAGGAATACCTAACCAATCACATGCAATCTCAAATATACGCCTCTCTGCGTCCTCAAGCCTTGAAGCAAATTTAGATAACGAGCTGTTAAGCCCTTGAAACTTCATTTGTAAACTAATTCCGCTTTCTCTAGCTTCATTTGTATTAATGTTATACATTATTCTGTCAATAGTTTTTTCAATTTCTTTAATTTTATTCATATAAGTAGTTGCAGGGTCGGCTGAGGGTGCTATAAAATCAGGTCTATCAAGCCCCTGTCCGTAAAACAAAGCGTTATCAGTCCCTATATTAATCTCAGCTTCACTATCAGGTGCGATATCAGTTTGAATTGTTAAGATACTAAATGTTTGACCTCTTAAAAGCTCATCAAGTTCGCTATTTAGATTATAATGCCTCTTAGCTAACTGAGCTACTTGAGTGAATTCGCCTGTATCTAAAAAATCACCTGTTTCGCTTATTAAAACAATAGGGCATTTTTGCAAAGCGTGTTCGCCTTGTTTAATTACATTATCTGCTAAGTCAGTTACTTTCCAGCCAATCTTGTCAAAATATCTAACTACTTGTATTTCTTGTGTCAAATCGTCAGGGTCTGTCATTGTGTCGTAAAAGCTTATAAACTCAAATTTACCGAATTTGTCAAGCTTAAAATCAACTACGTTTTCAGGAGGTATAAACTTTAAGTAAGGAATTTCCCTGTTATTTAACTGCTCTTCTAATGTAGTTGATGTAAGTGTCTCAGGCATATCAACTAAAACTAAGCCTACCCCTCTAATTTTAACTTCTAAAGCAGTGTTAGACATAAAAACGTCTAAGCTGTTACTTGCATTGTCGCAGTCGTCTATAAATGTAGTTAAAAGTTTGTTGTTTACTACACGTGTAGGAGGATTTTTAAAAATATAACCTACATAGCGATTTAGGTTAGGTGCAACTAAATTTGTATAATAAGCGACTTTTTGCCTATTTTCATATTTATCATCACTCTCTCTTGTGTATTTATCTAAATAAGCTCCGTTTGCAAAACCTCCTATTCCTTTATATGCTTCATACGCTAAAAGCCACATTTTTTGATATTCAGCAAGACTTTTTAATTTAAACATATCTTAACTCCTTAAAAATTTTTGTTTGTATTTTTCTAATGCACGATACAAAAAAGGGTCGCCTTTATAACCAGGATGGTGTACTTCTTTTGCAAATATAAATTTCCCGTCTTTTACAAATCTCAGCACTTTAGCACGTTTTGGCTTAATTAAATGCGGACGTGTCCCAAAATGCACGAATTCAGCATAGTTTACCTTTTTACCTCTCCAATCAACTAACATTCCTCTATCATCTATACCCACCTCGCCGTATAGCTGTTTTAGATTAACTTTAAAATACAAATTATGCTCCATCAAGCCCGTTCTGCTATGCTTCGAAGCTCCTATCTTTGCAAGTCTATAAACTCCCTCAGTAATTCGAATTAGTAAATCTTCAAAAATAGCCCTGACCGCGTTTTTTGTGTAACGTTCAAGCTGTGCAGGGTCGTTTATATCTATTTTTATTCTCACATTAAACCTTTTAGAGTGAATTGAAGGAGTGTAGCTTTGAAATTCTCGACCTCATCTCTATCGTATACGCTTGATTTTAAAAGCATTAAAGCGTTTGAAACTAAACTATTATCAAGCAATTCAACTACTTTTTGCTCTAAATTATGATGTAAAGCATATGTCTGCTCTAAATCTTTTAAAGCTAAAGTTCCTATTAAAATATGCACGTCTAAACACAAGTCGTTGTCTTTATCAAAATAAAGCTCATCAGGCACAATACGTAGAAAAGGCGCGTCATTTGCACTAATTCCTGCCTCTACACCTATTTTAATAGTTTTAAAATCGCTTAAATTATCGCTAATAAGCTGTTTTAATTCACTTAGCACGTCATAAACGTTTATCATTGCTTAGCTCCTTGCTACTTTAACTGAGCCAAACCCGACAGGCTGAGCTGACTTGATGAGTTTTAGAATTTCTTGTAATTTATTTTTATAAACTTCAAGCTTTTTATCCATTCCCTCAGCTTCGATATTAAGCCTTGCAATTTCTACATAAACTTTGCTTGTTACGTAATCCTGCAGTAGATAAGGGTCAGTAATGTTAAATCTCACTGCTTCTTCATATGCTTTGTCTTCTAATTCCTGTAACTCTTCTTCAGTAACTTTGCTAATTAAAAAAGTATCTTTATAAGTAAATCTCATCTTAGCCCTTTAATTTGTTTAATAAATTATACATACTTTTATCGTTAGTTACTTGTAAAAATTTTGATACTGCTAAATCTTTTAACTTAGCTAAGTCTTCAAACGAATAAAGCTTATATCTCATAATTGCTTTTTTATACTGCATCTCGTCATAAGTTAGCTTAGCTATTGTAGTGTCTATAGCGTCAGTGAATTTAATAATTTTGTAAGAAGGTCTGTTAAGATTAAAAATAGTCTCAGCGTCTAAACCTTGTTTCCATAAAGCTACGTTTTTCCACGTGCCTAAAATTTCGTGTTTCACTTTGTCAGGCAGTTTAGATAGAAATTCTCTCTCAGCCTCTTTAAAGCTTCTAGGCTCATATTTTCTAACACGATAAACAGGCACATACTTGCACCTGCAAAACGGGTGTAAAGGCAAAGCTCTTGCTTCATTTTTCGGGTATATACCTCTGCCGTATCCTAAATCTAAATTTGCGTAAAAATCGCAGATATCGCGTTTTTTATGTAGCGAGCTTAACTCAAACTTAACAAACTGCACCTCATCATTAGCTAAAAAATCTCTAAACTGAGCAAAATTGACAGCTCTAAATGTTTCGGTCTCTGCGATTCTTAAAGCGTAAAAGCGTGTCTTTTCAGTCAGTGCAGTGTGTATAGCCTGTTTAAAAGCTTTGTCAGTCTCTTTTTCGAGTAAATCTATAAGTTTTTTATACGAAGCTTTTAAAGGTGCAGTCTTAATCTGTTCTATTAACCTTTTAACTCTTTTACCTGCTTCGCCTTTCTTAATAGCGTCTTGCAAATACTGAGGAAGCTTATTAATTAAAGGCAATACATCATCAGGGTTATTATAGCCTTTAAAAAGTGCTTCTCTAATTTCTCTTATTGTAGCTTTTGCGGCTATCTTTTCATTAAGCAGTTTAAGCACTTTAGCTTGCAACTCAACTGCATTACGCCACAAGCGCTTTGATAGTTCAACTTGCGTTAATAAGTAAGGCACGTTTTCAGGATGTATAAATGAGCCTCTTAAAAGCTCATAGATAGGCACACCTATTACTAATGCGACTGCTTCATTGTATTTGTCTATCTCTTCTCTTAAAATATCTTTAAAGTCTTTATTTTCTTTTCTTAAGCGTTTATATAACATTTCGACAAACTCATCTCTTAGCTCCTCAATTACTTCCTCTTCATACTTTTTAAGCTCTAAAGCATCTAAATCGCTAGGGTTAATACCTAAAGCTAACAAAAGCTTGTCTAATCCTGCTTCGCTTGTTTTGCTGTTGTCACTAAGCGTAACTGCTTCGCCTTTTAACTTAGCCTTAGCAGTGAATTTAAGCAAAGCAAAATAAGTCTTTAAAACTAAATCTAACAATTTTTTCTTTTTCATTATAGTCCTTTTAATGATTTTGAAACAGGTCTTAACTTCTTGTCAATATAAGGCGTTAAAGCATAGCGCATAGCATCCATTCCGTCATCATTGAATTTAACGGGTTCATCTAACAAGTTGCCTTGCTTGTCTTGTTTCCACCTATACGCTTTTATCTCTCTCAATAAATTCTGACTATCGCCTGTGATGTGAATGTTGAATGATTTAACTACATTTATACCCTCAAATACGTTTTTATTCGCTTTGCTGACTCTAAAGCCTTGCATTTTCCACTCTTTTATCAGGTCAGGTCTAGCTGAATCCGCGTACATTTGCAGATTTGCGTATTGAGGGTATCTTTGTCTAAACATTTGAATTATAGTTTTGTTATCTTTTTCAAACTCGTAAATAAGTTCTTTAGCGTATAGATTATTTTTCTCAATTACAACTAAAACTATTGCATAAGCGTGATTGTAACCAAAGTCAATACCAATAAAAACATCTTCATAATAAGCAGGTAAAGCAGGCACAATCTTATAGTCAGGGTAAATAAGTCCTCTTGCACTACCCCATTCGCCTAAAGCGTAAATTTTATAGTATTCAGGGTTTTGTTTTTTAAGCCTCTCCATAACCTGCTTATAAGCAGGGTCAATAAAAGGGTTTTGCAGGTATGTAGTTTTAAGTATAAAAGTATCCTCAACCTGCTTAGCGAAAAAGCGGTCATATACCCAATTATTTATGCTTGTAGGGTTAAAGGTCAGCACGATTTGCTTGTAATGCTTAGTCTCGCCTCTCAATCTAAGGTCGAGCTGGTCAAAGTCGCTTTTTAACCCGTCTGGCGTCTCAACTTCCGTAAGCTCCGTAGCCTCCTCAATCCATATGCCCGTTATACCATCTATTGATTTTATCTTCTCGGGGTCATCTAAGCCTTTGCAGATGATTTTGTTATTATTAAGTAAAAATGTAAATTCCATATTTGTTTCGTTTATCTTGAATAGCTTAGTGAATCCCTCTTTTTCAATTACGCTTTTTAACAAACTAAACACAGAATATCTAAGCGTAGCGGCTACTTTTCTAACTGCTAAAAATTTATGCCCTGCTTCGCTTGTAGTTCTCATAATAAGCTTCTGCGCTGTAGCATATGATTTACCGCTTCCTGCTCCTCCGTAAAGGATAGCGTAACGATTCTTAGCATTAAAAAAAGGCTTATAAACCTTAGCTACTTGCATTATTTTCACCTTTACACACATCTACAAACTCAACTTTTAGTGTCCTAACTTCCTCCAACTGCTCTATCTCTTCATTTAACACTTTATTAAGCTTCTCAATAGCTTCACTCGCAGCTTTTAAATCTTTTAAATCTATTGTCCTGCTAAGCACTTGCGGAGGGTTCTTACCTCCTCCTGCTACAACCTCTTCAACTCTGCCTGACTTAACTATTCTAAATATTTCCTCACCTGCCTTAACTGCTAAGCCTCTTATAAACATCTTAGAGTCATTAAGCAGTTTAGCTCTCTCAAGTATCTCATCAACCTCATCTTGCTGTGATTTTATCTCTGCTTGTATAATCTCATCTACTTCATCAGGTGTCAAACCTGTTTGGTTTACTATTTCGCTAAGTGATAAGCCTTGTCTATATAATGTTATAACTTTCAAGTAATTTGTTTTCATTCAATTCCTTTTTATTGATTATAACTAAAAGTCACTGCTTCGACTTGTTTTACATATTAAGTGATTTTAATCATAAATAAACGTGTGACAAAAATTTGACAAATGTAAAATTTTTGTAAGATTTTTGATGAAATTTGTATTTTCGCTTAAGAATTCTTTAAGGTTTCTGTAAAGGTCACTTGAATGGGTATTCATTTTTCAGCTATTTTGTGATAAAAAGTGACGTTTTGAGCTAAAAAAGTGACTTTTGAGTGACTTTTGAGTGACTTTTAGTTTAAATTAAGTTTTTAAGAATTCTTTAAGCTGAATTTAAGAATTCTTTAAGCTAAACGCCTAAAACTACCTAAATTACTTTATTTTAAAAACTTAATTTATACTTAATTTATACTTAAATTCTTATTAAATAAAAAATGAGGTGTGATAGTTGTAATAAAATAGGTTATAAAAAGTGACGAAAGTGACTTTTTTTTCTATTGAGGTAGCAAAATAGAGAGGTGAAAAAATTTAGAATAGAAAAACGTGCAAAACGTCACTTTTGTCACTTAAAACGCTCAAACCACCCGAAACTTCGGGCTTTTAAGCAAGTGACGTTTTAAGTGACTTTTTTAAAACGTCACTTTTTTTAAGTTAATAACAAATAGTTATCATAAATAGCTTGAAAATAAAATTTAAAAAGTCACTCAAAAGTCACTTTTGCATATTTTACTTGACATTAATAACAAAATATGTTATACTTCTATTAACAAGCCAAGACGGCTTGTGATGGTTGAAAGTTTGTTGTTAAAAGTAGATTTTATTAAGCACTTACAAATGATAAAAATGCTTAATAAAATCTACAAATAAGGAGTTGAAAATGAATAAAAAGGAAGCACTATCTACAGCACTCTCTGCGCTGCACGTTTTAGCAGCGCAAGAGTGTAGCGATAAATTAACTCCTACGCTCAAAAAGAAATGCAAGGAGCGTAGGAATAGGTATAGAAAAGCGCTTGAAGTTTTAAAAGAGCTCAAGAATGAGCTCTAAGAGCTTCTCTATTAAACAAACTCACTTGCTTAGCTATGTAGATACTTGAAAGATGAGTTTGTTTAATAGAGAGGCTATTATAGCCAAATAAACCCGTTAAGGAGATTGAGATGAAAAAGATAACAGACTTAAACCAAATCAAAGCCCTCTATAAAGAGGGTAAAATTTCAAAAGCCTCTTACTATAGAGGCATCAAAAGAGGCTGGGTGTGTGTAGATTACCACAAACCGCACACTCAGCCTAAAAAACTTAGCTCAGCTGAGCTTGATAGAATGTATCGCTACGTCTTTAAAGTCGTAGCGATATTGTTTAATATCTATAAAAAGGACAGCTCAGCTGAGCCAATATTACAGGATATAATAGATGATGTATATCTCTATATCCTTGAGAGAGGTTATACTCTCGAGGATTTGAGAAAAATCAAAATTGAATATATTATAAAGTCTCTGTATTTACAGAGACCTTTTTGGGCGAAGTATTTATTTGTCCCTGTCTCTAAGTACCACAGAAGCTCAGAAGATAGGGAGATGTTAAAAGATTTTAATGAAATTCCTTAAAATTTTTCACAAATCTCTTGACATTTGTTGAGAGATTTGTTATAATTTTAATATGAGTTGAGGTTGAAAGACCTCAACGAGATGATTGAAAATGATTTGTTAAAATTTAGTTTAGCTCAGTAGCTTAGCGTTTAAATTGCTGAGCTAAACTAAATAAAAAGGAGTTGAGTATGAAAGAATTAATGATAAAAATCAAAAATAAAGAATTAGATGAAAATTTGTTAGAAGAGTTAAACGACTCAGGCTTAATAATTAAGTCTGAATGTTTCGGAGACAACTCTGACACAGCTATGTGTGTCAGAGTTGTCGAAATAGACGGAGACACTTATTACATAGCTGACGGCTTCGAATGGGTCGATGCGTCAAATGACCCATTCGAAGTAGTTGAATGGGGAAGAATTGATGGATTAAGTGAAGTGCAAGTGGAGGAATTAAAAGAGTTTTTGGGAATTTAACTCCACTTGCTTAATAGGTTAAATTATTAAAAAACTAAAGGAGTTGAGAATGAGAAAGTATATTTTTTACAAAGGGGATTACCCATACGTTGAATTTGACAGCGGTTGCAACTTTCATAGAAATCCAATTTTATGGGTTTCTAAATCCCTCATCGAAAAAGACGATGAGGGTAGAGAGTTTGTTGAGGTTACAGGGAATAACAGAAGAATAGTTAAAACTAATAAGGGGAACTTTGTTCTCAAACAAGGGAGTGAAGAGGACAAAGTTTTTTATATTGAAACTACCTGCGGGTATAGAGGTAGTGCAAGTTATGAAATTAAAGAGGGAGAAGGGATAGTTGAACTCCCTCTTTTAAAATGCCACTCACCACGTGGGAATTTAGGGGAGAAGAAAGAGGCGCTAATATACACACGCTCTCCGTATATCATATACAAAGAAACTAGGACAGGCAGGCTCTACGGGGATGAGCCTGTCCGCTTCTGGAAAGTCTTTACAAACGAGCAAGGCGAGGAGGTGAGAGAGCAAATCCCTCCTTGCCTTGAAGACAATGAACTCTGTAGCCTGCTTGACGACTAAAAGTCGGGCAGGTGTTGTGTGAATTTTAACATCAATTAAATATTAAAGGAGGAAAAATGAGAAAAATAAAACATATAGTAAAAGTAGAAGTACTACTTAAAAGTAGAGACAAAATAGCTAATGTAATTATTAAAACTTCACCTGAAGCAGTTAAAGACCCTAACTGGAAAGACGTAGAAGCAAGGGTTATTGAGGAAATTGAAGATAAGCTCAAAAGCACAGGAAGAAAAGATTTTAAAATTATAGCAAGAGTCGAATTAGATGAAGATAAAAAAGAAGATGAAAAAGACAATGAGATTGATGATAAAGCTTTAGAGCGTATTTTAGATGAAATGAGACTTCTCTTAATCGACGATGAAAAGATGAAAGAAGCCTTTAAAGGCTTCACACCTGCAGGACTTAAAAAAGCTGAGAAGATATTTTCTCAGCTAGAGCAAGTATCATATAATTTATTATTCAAAAAAGCAGAGTGTTTTGAAAATTACAGGGACAGGGTGAATTGGGTCATCCGTGTCCCTGTTTTAATGGAGATTAACAAAGCTGGGTTAGATGTTATTAAAGGAAGTGCAGGAGCAGTAATGTTTTTAAAGTCGCTTGGAGAATTATTTGATGTAGATATAAGTGACCCTAAAAAGCTTCTAAGAGCTGTTTTAGAAGCTGATACTAAAATGGTTTTAGAGGTGTCATCGGCTATTCTCACTACACTCCTTGAATTAAAGGAGTATAGAAAATGAAAAAAATTAAAATTCTCAAAAACGCTACCCTCGAAAGAGGGGGGCGCTATACTATAAAAGATGAGACGGGTAAAACACTCGTATCATCAAAACCACTTAGAGTTGTGCTAACTAAGCTACCTCATTTAAGTGATGATGAGGTAGCTCGTGTTATTCAATTAAATGTAGGCGAAGAAATAGAATTAAATACAATAATTTAAAGGAGGTTAAAATGAAATTAAAAGAATTGTGTAAAAAAAAGAGAATTTAAACTCGATACCTGTGAATTTTTTGCAGAGAAACTCTGCTTAGTAAACGAAAAAGATTTGAATAGAATAATTGAAGAAGCTGACAAAGCTATTGAAAACTTCCTTGAATTAAAACAAACTTTCAAAAAGCTTGAATGTAATTTACCGGATGATTGCGGTTTGATAGATTATAGTATTTGGATGGAGACAGGTGTGTATGCTTATGATGCAATCATTGAGTTTTTAGTGTCTCCTCATTATAAATGTTACGTACACCTTGACGTTAGATTGTCGCAATCTTTAGAAACATTGAAAAGAAGAAGTGAAGCAGGGATAAAGAAATTCAAACCTTTATATAACTTAGCGCAATATTTTGGGATTGAAAAAGATAAGGACTCAAAGCTTTTAGGCTCATATGAGGACTTAGTTTATACAATTAACCGACTTGTTGAATTTTTAAGATATGCAAAAGAAGACGCTAAGAAAAATCTTGAACTCATAAACAAAGAAGTATGCTAAGAGTTTAAATACTCTTAGCATACTTTATACTTAATTAAAAGTGTCAGACAATTTATTTTAAGTGTAAAATAAAAGTAACAAACAATAAAAAAAAATCATAAAAAGGAGTTAAAAATGGCATTAATTAAAAAAGTAGAAGAAGTAACAGGGTCACCTTTTAAAAATTTTAAATTTGAAAATGTGGGTGATGCATTAACATTTTTATTTGCTGAGGTTGCAGACG
>Ga0256831_1001646_pt1 | contig 11761 bp, 10 predicted proteins | sample 132544metaG_FD_189087 | JGI IMG/M metagenome (GOLD analysis project Ga0256831, IMG submission 189087) | Hydrothermal vent microbial communities from Lau Basin, Pacific Ocean - 132-544 | ecosystem: Environmental > Aquatic > Marine > Hydrothermal vents | place: Pacific Ocean: Lau Basin | collected... | reverse complement strand
AACTTTCACTTTTTCAGCCTGGAGAAAGTCGGCTGAGAAAACTGCTGGGCAGTGTTGACCCGGACACCACAACCCCGCAACAGGCATTGGAGATCCTTTATGAGGCCCGACAACTGCTGCTTGATGAAAAATCGGCGGGTTAAGGACGACGAAAAACACACAAAAGGTCAAAAAACTATTTATTTTACCTCTGCGCCGGGATACGCTATACTTAATTTAAAGAAACACCTGTTTTGTTATTTTGGATTTATTACCCGGCTCTCTGGAGCGAAAACATCATTGATACGCCACAGATTGCTGCGGGTGTAGTTCATTGGCGCCAAGGTGAATCCGGAGGAAAAAATGTCGTTTGTTCATACGCAACCATATCTTTCCGTGCCAATACTTCACCTGCCCTATATTACTCTTTTCTACCCGGCATCCGTCTATTGAAAATCTGCAACATTATGCGGCTTCGGCAACCCGCATCCCACCCTGCGTTTTTTTTCAACGGCACGCGTAACCCATTTCTTTACCTTGCTGTTTTCTTCCTCCTGACAAGCGGCCTTCTTATCACATCTCTTCCGGAGACCGTTTCGGGAGCTCAGCTACCATATCGGGCAACCGCTTCCCGGGAAAATAAAAAACTGTATGCCCAGGCCAAAGATTACCTGCACAGACTGCAGCAGACTCCTGCCCGTGGAAAGGACAGACTGAACTGGCTTGCGGGAGTGCGAAACTTTCGCCGCCTCTATTTGCTGAACACCAGGGGCCCCCTTGCGCCAGCATGTCTCTATATGATGGCCGGCATGTACCAACAGATGTACCACCGTTTTCACCTGCCCATTGATCTGGACGAATCGATTAATACTTACCTTCAGCTTGCATCCGAATTTGCGGACAACAGGCTTGCCGATGACGCTCTCTTTGCGGTTGCAACGCTTTATCAAAGGGAAAAAAAGGACCCGAAACGGTCGTCTGAACTGTATAAAAAAATCATCAGCCACTATCCCCAGGGTGACCAATGCACTAAAACCCGAAAAAAAATAGCCGAATTAACACAACACGACCGAATATCGGCAAGCGATTCTCCGGCCGATTTACCAACCACACCGCTTGCGGATATTTTGCCGGTAAAGCATTGGTCTTCTTCTGATTATACCCGAATCGTCATTCAAGCCTCCAAGCCGGTAGCCTATACAACCAGTCTGCTGGAAAAAGACGGTGACCAGCCAAGGCGACTCTATATTGACCTGAAAAACAGCACCATTGCACCTCAATTTCAAACCCCTGTTCCCATTGAAGACGGGCTGCTCAAACGAGTTCGTACCGGTCAATTCAACGACAACACGGTTCGGGTGGTTCTTGATATTGAATCAATCTCCGATTATAAAATTTTCAATCTCAAGGATCCCTTTAAAATCGTCATTGACGTCCACGGTATCAAAACAAAAACAAAGAAAATAAAAACAAAGGCCGCCGCTGCAAAGCCGGCAGTACCAGTTTCCGAGCTACCAAAAACACAACCGAAGGTTGGGGCAACGGCATCACTGCCATCCTTTATCATTCTGGAAGATTTCAGCAAGACAAGGCCCAGGCATCACTTCCGATCTCGTGTTCATCAGACCTCCACAGTTCACAAAACGCGAGAATCCCGTCTTTCGCTTGCCCAGCAGCTTGGACTCGGAATACGGAAGATAATTATTGATCCGGGTCATGGCGGCAAAGATCCGGGTGCCATGGCCTTTGGATTAAAGGAAAAAGATATTGTTCTGAAAGTTGCCAAAAAGGTAAAAAATTTACTCAAGAAAAAATATAACTACGAGGTATCACTGACCAGGAAAACGGATATTTTCATTCCGTTGGAGGAACGGACGGCACTTGCCAACACAGCAGGAGCGGACCTGTTTGTCTCCATTCACGTCAATGCTCATCCTGATAAAGCAACGCGGGGCATAGAAACCTTTTACTTAAACCTTGCGACCAATGGCGAGGCCATGCGGGTGGCTGCACGAGAAAACGCAACCTCAACACATAATATCAACGAGATGCAACACATTCTCACCGATCTCATGCAAAATTCAAAGATTCTGGAATCATCCAGACTGGCCCGTTTCGTCCAGACCAATATGATTTCCGGACTCAGAAGGAGGAACTATCAGGTAAAAGATCATGGGGTCAAGAAGGCACCGTTTTATGTCCTGATCGGCGCCCAAATGCCAGCCGTCCTGGTGGAAATTTCTTTTATAACCAACCCGATAGAAGCCAAACGACTCAGGAATGACTCCTTCCTGAGCGAGATCTCCGATCAGATTGCCGCCGGAATATCCGCCTATGTCAATCAACATATGACGGCGGCGGCTCAATATTAGGGGCCCTGAGAAAATAATTATCCAGTGACCCTTAATTTCCGACGCCTGTTCTACGACACAGTGTCAAAACCAGGGTTATGCCGACAGCATGCGGCTCCCTGCAGAGGTATCGTGATTGGTACTTGCTTTACCAGTCGACCATGTAGCAGGTGAGATCACGGCCTTCAAGCATATCAATCCCCTGCATATATCGATGCATTGATTCGGCGGCTACTTTTCCCTGGTAGACGGCCTTGGCCACCGTCTGCGGCCCGAGCACATCGTCTCCACCGGCAAAAATCCATTCAACACTCGTTGATTGCAGGGTTTTCGCATCTACGCGATAGGTTCCCCATGACTCGGATGCAAGCTCAACGCCTCTGTCGGCATTATGCCGCACCTTTTGGCTGATAGCGGGAATGATGGAGTCGGCCTCAAGTATAAAATTTGAACCTTCTTTAACAACCGGCCGGCGGCGTCCGGATGCATCGGGTTCACCAAGCTCCATGCGTACGCACTCGATACCGGAGAGCTTCCCATTTTCCTGAAGTATTTTTACCGGGGCCGCCAACATTTCAATGCGAACGCCCTCTTCTTCAAGGTGATGGATTTCCAATTTCGATGCAGGCATTTCTTCTTTTGTCCGCCGATACAAAAGAAAAACGTCTTTGGACCCACGCCGGAGTGCAACCCTGGCAACATCAATAGCAACATTTCCACCGCCGACAACGACAACGCGATTACCGATGTCGAGGTCCTCACCACTGAGGACACGACGCAGGTAATCAACACCGTGGAGAACACCTTCGGTCCCCTCTTCACCTTCAATCCCGAGTTTTCTGCTTTCATGGGCCCCGACCCCGAGAAAAACCGATGCAAATCCTTTCTGTCGAAGCTGATCAAGGGTCTTGTCCTCGCCAATGGTAGTGCCATAAACAATTTCTACCCCACAATGTTTTAAGGCATACAACTCAGCGCCGATGATATCACGGGGCAAACGGTAATGGGGAATTCCGACGGACAACATACCGCCGAAAATAGGCAGGGATTCAAAAATTGTACACTGATAACCCAGATGGGACAGGATATGGGCCACTGTCATGCCGGCGGGACCTGATCCGACAATTGCCACCTTTTTTCCATTTTCCTGGGCACATTCCCTGTACATGTTTCTGCCATGGGCCACCATCCAGTCGGTAAGGAATCGCTCCAACATGCCAATGGCTACTGATTCCCCCTTTTTTCCACGAACACAGCTACCTTCACATTGAAACTCATGAGGACAAACACGGGAACAAACCGAGGGCATGGTACTGGTTTCACGTACTTTCCAGTAGGCCTCTTCAAACTGCCGCTCGCGAAGCAAGGCAATAAAGCCTGGAATATCATTATGAATAGGGCAACCGGCAATACACGTGGGCTTTTTACATTGAAGGCAACGATTCGCTTCAAGGATGGCAGTCTCTTCGTCAAAACCAAAGGTTACTTCTTTAAAATTATGAATCCGCTCCTCAGGGGTAAGTTCTTTGGGATACTGACGGGGTATTGCCATGCGTTCTTTTGGTCTCATAATACCTCCAAATGAAGGGGAGGGAAGATTGGCTGCTGTAATGGGATAACTCACATACCAGCAAATGAAAAAAAAGGCCGTCCCGAAAGGGACGGCCTGAATTACTTGGATCTGTAGAATTTACTGTTTGGCAAGTTCTGCAGTTCGTATACGCGCAATTGCTCTTTGCAAAGCAGCCTCAGCCCGAACACGATTTATTTTTTCCTTCTGTGACTCAGCTTCAGAAAGACGCCTCTCAGCCCGCTCCCTAGCACGCAAGGCACGATCAACATCAATATCGTGTCCAAATTCCGCACTTTCAACAAGAAAGGTAATTTTATTATTGGATACCTCTGAAAAACCGCCACTGACCATAAGATATTTGGTCTGATTGTCTTTCTTAAAATTTAAGGTACCTGTTTTAATCGTGCTCAAAAAAGGGGCATGATTTGCCAGGACGCCAAACTCACCACCGACACCAGGTGCTGTGACAATGTCGACATCATCACTTATAACTGGTCCCGTTGGGGTAACGACTTCAAGATGAATTTGTGCCATCTGTTTTTCCTCGGTTCAGCTTACGCCTTGTACATTAAATTATGCCTTGGCTTTCTCGGCTGCATCTTTCTCAATAGCCTCTTCAATGGTTCCCACCATGTAAAAAGCGTTCTCAGAGAGTTCGTCATGTTTTCCTTCAAGAATTTCCTTAAACCCTCGTACGGTATCCTCGACCTTACAGTATTTACCATCCATACCGGTGAAAACTTCTGCAACATGGAAAGGTTGTGACAGGAAACGCTGAACTTTACGTGCCCTCTGGACCAGTAACTGATCTTCTTCAGCAAGTTCGTCCATACCAAGAATCGCGATAATATCCTGCAATTCTTTGTATTTCTGCAGGGAAACCTGTACACCACGGGCGGTCTTATAATGTTCCTCACCAACAACATTCGGATCAAGGATACGAGAGGTGGAGTCAAGCGGATCAACTGCAGGATAAATGCCAAGCTCTGCAATCTGACGGGAAAGAACAACAGTACCGTCGAGATGGGCAAAGGTGGTTGCTGGAGCAGGATCAGTCAAGTCATCAGCCGGTACGTAAACGCACTGAACAGCGGTAATCGATCCTTTGGTTGTTGAAGTAATCCGTTCCTGTAGAGCACCAAGATCGGTTGCAAGAGTCGGCTGGTAACCAACAGCTGAAGGAATACGTCCAAGAAGTGCGGAAACCTCTGCACCAGCTTGGGTAAAACGGAATATATTATCAACGAAGAAAAGCACGTCCTGTCCTTCTTCATCCCGAAAATATTCAGCAGCAGTCAATCCGGTAAGTGCAACTCGGGCACGTGCTCCCGGAGGTTCCGTCATCTGACCATAGACCAAAGCGGCCTTGGGCAATACGCCGGATTCCTTCATTTCCATGTAAAGGTCGTTACCTTCACGGGTTCGCTCACCAACACCGCAGAAAACGGATATACCACCATGCTGCATGGCGATATTATTAACCATCTCCATCATGATAACGGTTTTACCGCAACCGGCACCGCCAAACAGCCCCATCTTACCACCGCGTGGAAAGGGAACAAGCAGGTCGATAACCTTGATACCGGTTTCAAGAACATGCACCTCGGTATCCTGCTCGGTAAACAGTGGCGCCGGCCTGTGAATAGGCATCCTTTTAGAATCATCAATCGGTCCCAAACCGTCAACAGGACGACCAACAACGTTCATAATCCTGCCAAGGGCAGGTTCGCCGACTGGAATAGAAATCGGCTCACCACTGTCCCGGCATTCCATGCCTCGGACAAGACCATCGGTCTGATCCATGGCAATCGTCCGCACACAATTGTCACCCAGATGCTGAGCAACTTCGATGACCAGATTGTCTGGTTCATCACTGATTGCCGGATTGGAGACAAACAGTGCGTTCATAATATCAGGCAGATCGCCCGCCTCAAATTCAACATCTACAACAGGTCCAATAACCTGTATAATTTTTCCAACTCTCGAATCACCCATTTGAAATGGCCTCCTCTATCAGATTAAACACCCAGGTAGTCTCGTTAGCCTTTCAGCGCCTCAGCACCACCGACAATATCCATTAACTCGCCGGTAATGGCTGCCTGACGAGCTTTATTATACAGCTGAGTCAACTCAGCAATAATATCTTTACAGGCGTTGGTAGCGTTATCCATAGCCGTCATCCGAGCGGCATGTTCACTGGCACCAACTTCGAGCATCGCATGATAAATCTGAACATTGAGAAACAGCGGAAGAAGAACTTCCATAATTTCTCCGGGATCAGGCTCATAAATATATGCTCCGCTGACTGCGCTTTTCTGTTCTTCCGCATTTTCGTCAACCTCGACAGGTTTGATGGGAAGAAGTTGTTCTACTTCGGGTTTTTGAACAGCAACCGAATGGAATTTACCATAGACCAGATCGACCTGGTCACTTTCACCTTTCATAAAGGTTTCACTAATCCCCTGGGAGATTTCGCGGGCATTAAACATCTGAAACTTACCCATGATATCTTTGAAGGAATCACGGATTTTACCGGTTCTCCTCAATCCCTGATAGGCCTTATTACCGACCGTTACAATCGAAACCTTTTTCCCCTCATCTTCATACTGTTTGATGAGCTTGTGAACTGTACTGACAATATGGGCATTAAAACTGCCGCAAAGGCCTCGATCCGAGGTAACGGCGACGATTTCGACGCTTTTGACCTCACGCACTTCCATGAGCGGCAGATCTGCTCCTTCCATACCACCAGAAAGATCACCCATAGCCTCGGCAAACTTATCAGAATATGGGCGGAAGGATTCCATCTTCTCCTGGGCACCTCGCAATTTTGCCGAGGCAACCATGTTCATTGCCTTGGTGATCTGCGAGGTCTTGGAGACGCCGTCTATTTTATCTTTAACATCTTTTAATCCTGGCATGGGATTGATACCTCAGTGCTATGCTTAATTCAAACCCTTGGTGGCCTTAAACGTTTCGTTAAATGCCGTAATCGTTTTACGCATTTTTTCTTCAAGACCAGAGGAGATTTCTTCCTTTTCTTTCAATTCGGAAAAGATAGACGGCTCATTACTTTGGATATATGTATACAGCTCCTGTTCATAATCAGCCAGTGTATCGACCGGAAACTCATCAAGGAAACCTTTGGTACCGGCAAAAATAATTGTTACCTGCTTTTCCATGCTCAATGGCTGATACTGCGGCTGTTTGAGAATCTCAACAAGCCGTTCACCACGGGTCAACTGTGCCTGTGTTGCGGCATCAAGATCAGAACCGAAACCGGCAAAAGCTGCAAGCTCACGATACTGGGCAAGATCGAGTCGAAGCGTACCAGCGACCTGCTTCATTGCCTTCACCTGGGCGGCGCCACCAACACGAGATACGGAAATACCAACGTTAATTGCGGGCCTAACACCGGCAAAGAATAAACTTGGCTCAAGGAAGACCTGACCGTCTGTAATTGAAATAACGTTTGTTGGAATAAAGGCGGATACGTCACCGGCCTGGGTTTCAATAATCGGCAGTGCGGTTAGAGAACCAGCGCCCAGATCATCACTTACCTTGGCAGCACGCTCAAGCAGACGGGAATGGTTGAAGAAAATATCACCGGGATATGCCTCACGTCCAGGAGGACGCCTGAGCAGCAGCGACAGTTCACGATAGGAAACAGCCTGCTTGGAAAGATCATCATAAATAATCAATGCATGCTGACCATTATCACGAAAATATTCACCCATGGCACAACCAACCATTGCCGATACATACTGCATTGGTGCTGGATCGGATGCACAGGCAGCTACAACGGTTGTATACTCCATGGCGCCGTGCTTACGAAGCGCTTCAACAACAAGGGCAACCGTTGATTTCTTCTGACCGGTCGCAACGTAAATACAATGAATCCCGGTTTCCTTCTGTGCGATAATAGAGTCTACGCAAAGTGCGGTTTTGCCAATCTGGCGATCACCAATGATCAGCTCACGCTGACCACGACCAACCGGAGTCATGCCGTCGACGGCCTTGTAACCGGTATAGCAGGGTTCGTGAACACCTTTACGTGCAATAACGCCCGGAGCGATGACTTCCATCTTGCGAGTTTCAGCACCTTCAATCGGCCCTTTGCCGTCAATAGGTTGGCCGATACCGTCAACTACACGACCTTCCAGGGCCGGGCCGACAGGAACCTCGGCAATTTTACCGGTACGCTTGACTACATCACCTTCTTTAATATAACGGACATCACCCATTACGGCGACACCAACGTTATCTTCCTCAAGATTCAGGGCTAGACCCATTATTCCCCCAGGGAACTCAAGGAGCTCCATGGCCTGACAATTCTCTACACCATAGACACGGGCAATACCGTCACCAACGGAGAGAACCGTTCCTGTTTCCTTCAGGTCTACATCACTTTCGTAGCCAGCTATTTGATCCTTAATGATCTGACTGATTTCTTCGGCTTTGATCTGCATTTGACTATTCTCTCCCCTTGATAGACTCTTTTAATCCATTAAGTTGTGTTTTTATACTCCCATCAAGTACCAAGTCGCCCACTTTGGCGATGACACCGCCAATTATGGTTGGATCGACACTGGCCTCAAGTATCACCTTATTTCCGGTAATTTTCTCCAGGGTCTGTTGAATTTTTTTCTTCAGCTTATCGTCAAGTTTAATGGCCGAAACCACCGAACCATGACTGATGTTTTGCTCCTGATCAACCATGACCCGCATTTGCTCGGCAATATCAGGAAGAATGTCCGCCCTTTTTTTCTCAACGAGCAGATCGAGAAACCTGGCCATGATTGTATCGGCCTTGGCTAATTCGCCTATTTTGGCCATCACCTTTTGCCGCGCTTCGACGGGATACAGAGGATTAATCAGAGCATTCTCTATCGATTCCTCTTTATAAAGTTCAGCAATTGCGCCCAGCGTCTTGCTGTAGCTCTCATTTTTCCCCTTCTCTTTGCCTAGGGAAAAAAGCGCCCTGGCATACCGTTGTGCTAAGATAGTTTGTCTCACTGTACCGCACCCACTCTGTCAAGATACTGTTCAGTGATCGCAATCTGATCCTTGGGAGTCAGATTTTTCACGATCAACTCTTCAGCCATAGCGGCTGCCTTGTCGGCAACCTCATCACGCAATGAACGCTTAGCATCAACCAGTTCAGCCATTACTGCAGCCTCTGCCTGACGCTTAATATCTTCTGCCGCCCGCTCAGCCTCTTCAAGAATTCTCTTTTTCTCGGTTTCCGCTAAAGCAATAGCTTTTTCCACTACAGTTTCCATCTCTTTTTCCATACCGGCCAGTCGAGACTCAAATTCTTTATAAGAACGTTCGGCTTCATCTCTTTTAGCCTTCAAATTCTCGAGCTCTTCCCTGATTTGCTCCTGACGGCCAGTCAATGCCGAACTAATCGGCTTGGCAAGAAACTTAACCAGAACAATCACGAGACCAAGAAAATTTAACGTCAACCAAAATAGATCTTTTAGCTTGACCGGTGTAATCATCGGAGCGTGATGCTCAACCCCCTCTTCCGCACCGCCCTCTGCAGCTATTCCATTTTCTTCTACAGCCCTCTCTTGCTCTGCAACAGTCGCATGTCCAGCTTCAACACCAGGTAACGCCTGCGCATTACCAACAGCCGCCCCCCCGGCTTCATGTTCCGAAGCGAAAACTGCAGGCACCGCACAAAGCACCAATGCCAACAGCACAGGCAAAACAATTTTTATAATTTTTACTCTCATGCCTCCAGACTCCTTCCAAGTATCTTTCCAGCCATTTCCTGGGCAAACCCAGCCATATTATCCTTAAGCTCTTTTCTGGCGGCTTGTATCTCGGCGCGGAGCGCACTCAACTGTTTTTCTTTTTCACTATCCGCTTCCTGCCTGATAACCGCAAGCTTTTCAGCACCGGCAGCCTGCGCCTCGCCGCGAGCGCTATCAAGAGCCTTTTTTGCTTTCATACTTGCCTCATGCATCTTGCGGTCCACCTCGGCCTGACGATGACGGGCATTTTCCTCAAACTGCTCGGCCTCATTATTCAGCCCATCTATTTTTTCCTGACGCTTTCGCAGAATTTCCCTAATGGGCTTATAGAGTATTTTATTTAATACATACATCATAGCAAGCATGATGAGGAGATGTACTATCAGCGTAACGTCTAATGTAATCATAACAACTACTCCTGATAATTTTAAAAAATCTCTCTTTCCAGGAAAGAAAGTGAATGGTGATTCAGGTCACGTGGGGATACCTAATGAAAAATGGGCATATTGTCAAATCTTTTTTCAGGGTAAAGAACAACATTTTTTCCCCTCCCTCTCTAATTCTTGCCGCCAGTACTGGCGGGATTACGCATTTCGGCCGACCTTCAAAAAAATTGATGCGAAAGCTCAAAAAATTAAAACCAGCAATTAAACCTCAACTTTAATTCCTGCAATGTTGAAGTAATCGTTTCATACCCACTTCGATTGAAATCTCCGGTTGATAACCAAGTATTTCTCTGGCCGCACCATGATCAAACCAATGTGATTTTGCAAGCTGCTGGGCAACAAACCTCGTCATAGGCGGCTCCACAGTCCTTCTCAGACCTGTGTAAACCAATTCCAATACGCTACCAAGTGCAAATGCCACTTGAAAGGGAACCCTTTTTTGTACCTGTCCAATACCAAGATCGGCAAACAGCCCGTTGATCCAATCCCACAGGTAAACGGGTTCCTCCTGTCCGATAAAAAAGGCCCGTCCACCTGCATCCCCCTTGCCTAGAAGATTATCAGCCGCCAGCAGATGCGCCTGAACCACATTATCTATGTAGCTGATATCAACCCGATTGCGGCCCCTCCCGACTATCTTCAGTTTGCCGGCCCTGCCCCGTTCAAGTAAACGGGGAATGAGATGGGGATCTCCCGGCCCCCAGACAAGATGGGGTCTGATGGCCGTCGTCCGCAACCTCCTCGAATCGGCCTCGAGCATAAGTCGCTCAGCCACGATCTTACTGGTCACGTAATGGCACAGTGGTTTTCGGGCATAGGGTGTTTTTTCATCAACGCCCTCAAGGCTTCTGTTGCCGAATACCACGGATGGCGTTGAGGTATAGACCAGTGCCGGTATACCGTTTTTTCTGCATCCGTGAATGCAGGCTGCGGTCCCCTTTATGTTTGTTTTTTCGTACTCTTTCCAGGGTCCCCATATTCCGGCCTTTGCCGCCACATGAAAGACAAGATCAGCGCCATGCAGGGCATGATCCATAAGATTTTGGTCGCTGATATCGCCTTGAAGACAACGTACTCCCTGCGCCTCAAGCTCCGGATATTTTGAGCGGCCGATGACCGTTACCCGGTCACCGCCCGCCAGCAGTCGGCGAACAATCGCCGAACCGATAAAGCCGCCGCCGCCGGTGACCACAACCCTTTTCATGGAACCTCCATGTGACTGTTATCTTCACAATCCATCATCACAGCCCTTGTCGCTGAGCCGTTTTTCAGCCCACAGGGCAAGTTTTTCCCTGAAGATTTTGGCATTATGACGAATATCTACCGGGAAGCCATTATGCACAAAAAAGGTGGAAATTCTCTCGATTAATGGGTGCTCTCCGGCAAGTTTTTTCAACTCCGCCAACAGCTTCACCTCTCCGACACCATTCTTTTTCTCCACCAGGATAACGGGAATCTGCCTGCCGGGTCGACCGATTCCGACCAGGGCCGAACGCAGGACATGCGGATGGGTATTGAAAATACCTTCACAACAGATGGAATACATCGGTCCGTCCGCAGTGTGAACGACATGTGCCTTGCGGCCGCAGAACCAGAGACGACCCAAGGCGTCAAAGTAGCCCATATCCCCCATCCGGTGCCGGAAAGAAT
>Ga0256831_1001645_pt1 | contig 11764 bp, 11 predicted proteins | sample 132544metaG_FD_189087 | JGI IMG/M metagenome (GOLD analysis project Ga0256831, IMG submission 189087) | Hydrothermal vent microbial communities from Lau Basin, Pacific Ocean - 132-544 | ecosystem: Environmental > Aquatic > Marine > Hydrothermal vents | place: Pacific Ocean: Lau Basin | collected... | reverse complement strand
TTCTGAGGGCTTGAGTCAGTTGTCATGTATTGTATCTTATTTTTGTAAGCGATTAAAAAGGGAATAGTTTATTTATGTTTTTAGCGGGCTTACTCATTCTATGAGTATCCTGAGTCATTAATCCAACCCGATCATCCATCTGAGAAATAGAATATGACATACTTTTCATTTTATTTTCTATAAGGCTAATATTATCTGACATAGCACGAATTTCATTTTTAATAACTAAAAAATCATGATTCATTAAGCCCATTTGCTGATCAAATATCTCTGTTTTATCTTTTATTTTAGGCAAGTAAGCCACTTGTGATTCCATATTGGTCATATAAGAATCAATACGGTTCATATTTTGAGCAATGCCACCAAAACTTTGATTCATATGAACAATGGATTCACCTACTCGATTAATTTGGATTGATAAGGTTAATAATAGGGTAAATATTGAAATAGCGAGTAAAAATAGAATCACCATACCAATGCGGATGCTGTTCTTTAGGCGATCGCCTAAACGCTGTTGCACATAGATGCGTGAGAGCATAATGTTTTCAAAACGTTTGACAGCTTCTTCAATGCCTTGACACTCTGGGGTGTTTTCGCTATCGAAGTCTTTAGGTATATTAATATCCATAATTGTTTGTCTATTACTTAGGTTATTTTTTATATTTTAGGGTGTGTTTTGTTCTGAGTTTAGAGGTATCTTCTTTATGCTAAAAGGAGTTCATAGTATTCCTTTTTGGTAGTAATTTAAAGAGAACTGTGAATTGCTTTGAGTTTAGGATAAAGTCACTTGTTTATGGCTATTCCTAACTAAAATCAGTTAACTCCGACCCCATTGAATGACTTCTTGAATTTTTATTGGATTTCAGGTACTTTCAACCTGCTAGGGGTCTCTGATAATATAGCTGATTTATTTAGTATTATGTTGTAATATCGGAGCGAGAAACACCCTTTGAACCTGATCCGTTTCACATCGGCGTAGGAAAGCATGCCAATCCATAATTTTATTATGTAATCTTATAGGATAGTATCGAGCTTATCTTTCATACGTTGTTAATTTTTTAAATGTATTAAGAAGGACGAGCATGAGCGCAATTCCAGAAGATTTTATCCGTCAGACCAGTCAATTATCAGAAGACGTTACCCGTCCTTTTTCCGGTTCTAAAAAAATCTATGTTCAGGGGAGTCGTCCTGATATTCAAGTACCTATGCGTGAGATATCACAAGATGACACTCTAATGAATGATGATGTGGAGAAAAATCCTCCGATCCCTGTTTATGACACCTCAGGCATTTATACCGATCCCAATGCTCAAATTGATTTACTCAAAGGTTTGCCGAGCTTACGTGATAATTGGATTATTGAGCGTGATGATACCGAGCAGCTGGCAGGACCAAGTTCTGAATATGGCACTGAACGACAAAATGATCCACAATTAGCCCATTTGCGTTTTGAGCATATTCGTGCGCCCCGTAAGGCTAAAACAGGAAAAAATGTCTCACAAATGCATTATGCTCGTCAGGGGATCATCACTCCTGAGATGGAATTTGTTGCTATCCGAGAGAACACTAAGTTGCAGGAAATGCGTAATACGCCTTTTATGAAACAGTACCCCCAACACTCAGGGCAGGATTTTGGTGCCAGTATTCCTGATGAAGTAACACCAGAGTTTGTCCGTGATGAAATTGCCAGAGGGCGTGCTATTATCCCCGCCAATATTAATCACCCAGAAATTGAACCCATGATCATTGGGCGTAATTTTTTGGTCAAAGTAAATACCAATATTGGTAATTCTGCACTGGGTTCATCCATTACAGAAGAAGTCGAAAAAATGGTTTGGTCAACCCGTTGGGGTGGCGATACCCTTATGGATTTATCAACAGGGAAAAATATTCATGAAACCCGCGAATGGATAATCCGTAACTCACCTGTTCCTATTGGTACAGTACCCATTTATCAGGCATTAGAAAAGGTGAATGGCAAGTCAGAAGATTTAACATGGGAAATTTTTAAAGATACCTTAATTGAACAAGCTGAGCAGGGGGTTGATTATTTTACCATCCATGCTGGAATCCGCCTGCAACATGTCCCTTTAACGGCTAAGCGACTAACAGGTATTGTTTCTCGAGGTGGTTCTATTATGGCTAAATGGTGTCTGGCACACCATACGGAGAGCTTTTTATACACCCACTTTGAAGATATTTGTGAAATTATGAAGGCCTATGATATTGCTTTTTCTTTAGGTGATGGCCTACGTCCTGGCTCTATTGCTGATGCCAATGATGAAGCACAACTGGGGGAATTAAAAACACTGGGTGAACTAACACAAATTGCTTGGCAGCATGATGTGCAGACTATGATTGAAGGCCCTGGTCACGTGCCTATGCATATGATTAAAGAAAATATGGACATTCAACTTAACGACTGTGATGAAGCCCCTTTTTATACCTTAGGGCCATTAACGACAGATATTGCTCCGGGCTATGATCACATTACTTCGGCCATCGGTGCAGCACAAATTGGCTGGTATGGTACGGCTATGTTGTGTTATGTCACCCCCAAGGAACATTTGGGGCTACCTAATAAAGAAGATGTTCGTGATGGTATTATCACCTATAAACTGGCCGCTCATGCAGCAGATTTAGCCAAGGGCATTCCCGGTGCACAGGTACGTGATAATGCCATGTCCAAGGCACGTTTTGAGTTTCGCTGGGAAGATCAGTTTAACCTAGGTTTGGATCCTGAACGAGCCAGAGAGTATCATGATGAAACCATGCCTAAACAAGCGCACAAAGTAGCTCACTTCTGTTCTATGTGTGGGCCTAATTTCTGCTCTATGAAAATTACTCAAGATGTTCGTGATTATGCGGCTAAGCAGGGGATTAGTGATATTAAGGTAGCGCTTGAAGAGGGTATGGCCGCTAAGTCGGCAGAATTTAAAAAAACGGGTAGTCAGATTTATAACCCTAAATAAATTCTTAGCCTACAACTTTTTTATCAGAGCACATGCATAATGATTTTATTGTCAATACATGTGCTTTGCCCTTCACAGTCCTTATAAAATCACCTACACTGGTCAATATCTTGGCTGTTTTATTATCCTTTGATTTATTTAGGATTATCCAAGGCTCATGAGTATCTAGCGAGATACAATAATTTTACTAAAACAAAGTGACTGGCTTATGCTTAATATTCTTTTTGATTGGTTTGATGACATTTCACAATATTTTATTCGCCTTATTAAACTCTATCATGTTCAGAATTTAAAAGAGAAAGGCATTATCTGGAGTATTGGCTTGTTGCTTGTCACCTACTTAGTGGTTTGTCTGGTATTGGGCTTTTTATGGAGCCGTGAACCCGACTTATTTGATGTGAATGCCCAAACTGCACAACTAATGAAGCGTCTTAACATTGAGTCTGGAACAGACTATAAGCAGGTTGTGGGTGTAATGACAACATCAACCGTGATTAATCTTACCCAAACATTATTAGATAAGCCCGGTGGTTATCTTAGTAATGATGTGACACCTCCTAGTGTGTTACTGGATAATATCCCTAATTGGGAATATGGTGTGCTGGTACAGATTAGGGATGTCGTTCGTGTGCTAAGAAATGATTTTAGTATGGCACAATCGACGTCAACAGAAGATAAGAGCCTGTCATTAGCCGAGCCTTCATTTAATAATGACTCAGAAAAATGGATGTGGCCTTCATCAGAAAGCAAGTATCAAGAAGGTATTGATTTCTTGTATGACTATTTAGAGCGTTTGGTTGACTCTAAAGAGCACAATGCTCAGTTTTTCTCTCGTGCTGATAATTTAGTCGATTGGTTGCAAGTGGTAGAAAAACGCTTAGGCAGTTTATCCCAGCGTCTTAGTGCCAGTGTTGGACAGGAGCGAGTTAATATTGATTTAGCCGGTGATGCCCAAGCACAGCGTTCAACGAATACGCCTGATAATATGATAGTAAAAACCTCATGGCTAGAAATTGATGATGTGTTTTATGAAGCGCGTGGTACTGCATGGGCGTTAACGAATTTGTTATATGCGATAGAGCAAGATTTTCGTCCCGTGTTGAAAAAGAAGAATGCTGAAGTGAGCTTAAAACAAATTATTCGTGAGCTAGAGGCAACTCAAGTGCCTGTATGGAGTCCAATAATACTTAATGGCAGTGGTTTTGGTATAACGGCTAATCACTCATTGGTTATGGCATCCTATATATCCAGAGCCAACACCGCTATTATTGATTTAAAACGATTACTCAAAGATGGCTAAACGTACGTGTTCATTTAGAAAAACTCAGGGATGCTTTCTGACCAGCCGGACTCTTTAAAAAGAATGGCATAGAGTTGCTCATCCCAATCATGTCCCCATGGGCCGGTTTGGGTCAGGTGTTTACTATAGCCACGAGGCATACCCGGAGGGATAAAGCCAAAAGGAATGCTATTTATAAGTAAAGCAACGGAGCGTCCATCTGGACTCCACTTAAATTCAAAGGTGTCTGATGCTAAAGGGGTAAATTCTGCATTTGTATGAGCATAGCTTTTAATGGCAGGGGGTGAGGCAGTTTTAAATTGTGTAATCTGAGATTCATCAGGGGCAGGTATGCGATTATAAATCCATGCATCGGAGATCACCACAGGACTGTCGGGCTTGGTTAAGTAGAGCCATCCGGAATGCCCATGATCTTCAAAAAGAGCTTCTTTTTTTGAGATAGGATGAATTTCTCGAAGTATTGTAATTTTATCCATAACCGCTACTAATTAGACTGTCGAGCTACAAAATAACATGAACTAAAGATGCTTAACATAATGTTAATTTATTCTTAGGCTAACTATTTGCTGACCCAATGACCTGATTTGCCACCTTCTTTTTCCAGAAGACGAACATTGCCAATCATCATACCACGATCAACGGCTTTACACATATCATAAATAGTTAATAAAGCAATTTGGGTGGCCGTTAATGCTTCCATTTCCACACCAGTTTTGCCATCCGTTTCAACAGTGCATAAGCAATGTACCTGATGCTCAGATTCAATCACTTCGAGCTGTAAATCAACATGAGTGAGTGCTAGAGGATGGCATAGGGGGATTAAATTTGCGGTTTGCTTAGCGGCCATAATACCGGCAATTCGAGCAATGCCAAGGACATCCCCTTTTTTATGTGTGCCGGCTAAAATAAGTGCCAAGGTCTCAGGCAACATGGTGATTTCACCTTCGGTAATGGCACGGCGATGGGTAATCTGTTTTGCTCCCACATCCACCATGTGAGCATCACCTTTATGGTTAAAGTGTGTTAGTGTATTCATAAGACCTTTTTCAGAAATTTTTTGGAAAGTATTTTAGGTTTAAAATATCGTATAATGACTATAGAGACATTTAGTGATAATCAGTGGTTAAAAATTATACTAAATCCAGAGCGCTTATTCCTCTCTTTTTTAGTGGAATTGATGTTATTCTTTTTTTTCATAGTGAGCTAATATGACAATTCAGGTTAAATTTTTTGCAAGTATGCGGGACTTAATGGGTGATGATCAAAGCATTAGCCGTGACATTGTCGAGCAACAGGGGATTCAGACGGTTGATGATGTTTGGACTTATTGTGCTCAAGGTAAAGAAAAGCCAAGCAATGTGTTAATTGCCGTTAATATGGACTATGTTGATGGCCAAACTCAGGTTAAGGCTGGTGATGAAGTGGCTTTTTTTCCACCGGTTACGGGAGGCTAAGCATGCATATTGCTATTAATAGTGAGCCCTTTGATCCTTGGCAAGTGCTTAATGATTACCAGAATGAAAAATCTGAACTTCAGGGAAAATATGGTGCTACCGCAGTTTTTGTTGGTACGATGCGTGATTTTAATGAGGGTGATGATGTTAGTGAGATGTTTTTAGAACATTATCCTGGTATGACAGAACACCATCTAGAAAATATTTGCTCACAAGCAACCGGTGAGTATCAATTACTAGATAGCTTGGTTGTACATCGCGTTGGAGTGATACAACCTAATGACCCCATTGTTTTGGTTGCCGTCTGGACAGCTCACCGTAAGCAGGCCTTTGAAGCCTGTCGAGAAATTATGGAAGATCTAAAATCCAAAGCACCGTTTTGGAAAAAAGAACAGCTCAATGATGGTCAAAATCGTTGGGTAGGAAAAAACACCAAAGGTTATTAAGCTTTAGTTCTTCATGCTTAGTTATTTACGCTTTAGTTGTGCCATAGTGACTCGAGGTACATGGTTCAAATCATTTATGGTGCTTATCTGGCTAAAACCATAATGAGAAAATAAGCTCTGGACAGCTTCGCTTTGCCTATGACCATGCTCAAATAATAACCAGCCATTGTCTTTGATATGCGCTCGGCTGGTGGTGATAATTGTTTGAATATCAGCTAAACCATTGTGTTTGGCATGCAAGGCACTTAACGGCTCATATTGGCGAACATGCTCTTCTAAGTAAGGATCATCCTGACTAATATAGGGTGGGTTAGAGACAATCACATCAAATACTTGCGAGCCTATGCCATGAAACCAGTCAGCTTGTTTAAAACAGACATTACTAAGCTGTGATGCGATAGCATTTTGTTGTGCCACAGTAAGTGCTGATGCACTCATATCCGTGGCGAGTATTTGTGCTAAAGGTCGTTCTGAGGCAATGGCTAGAGCGATGGCGCCACTGCCAGTACCTAAGTCTAAAATATTTTGCCTAGCCTCAGGCGCAATTTTTTCCAAAGCGCACTCTACGAGTTGTTCAGTTTCTGGGCGGGGGATAAGAGTGGCCGATGTGACATGAAGGCAGAGCGTCCAAAAATCTTTATAACCGGTGATATAGGCTATGGGTTTGCCTGTTGTGCGCAAGTTGACATAATGAAAAAACTGCTTAGCTTGTGTTTGAGTGAGGCATTTTTCCGGCCAAGTCATTAGCCATGTTTTGTTATAGGGTGTTTTTTGTGTGCTATTTGGGACATCATTAAGCACTTTTAGTAGCAGAATTTCACTATCAAGCTGGGGGCTGTCACTGCCACTATTGGTGAGTATTTGTTTTGCTTGGCTGAGTGCTTGAGCAGTACTTAAACAATGCTCAGACATGGTCAGTCTTCTGACATAGATGCCAGTAATTCGGCCTGATGTTCACTCAGCAATGGGTCAATAATGGCTGCTAAATCACCATTCATAATTTCATCAAGTTTATATAAGGTGAGATTGATACGGTGATCGGTTACTCGCCCTTGGGGATAATTATAGGTTCGGATGCGCTCACTACGATCACCACTGCCCACTTGTAATTTACGATCTGCGGCTTGCTCAGATTGCTGTTTTTCTTGCTCGGCAGCCAAAATACGAGAAGAGAGCATGGACATGGCTTTGGCTTTATTTTTATGTTGCGAGCGTTCTTCCTGACATTCAACCACGGTACCTGTAGGTAGGTGAGTTAAACGGATGGCAGAATCGGTTTTATTAACATGCTGACCACCAGCACCAGAAGCACGAAAAGTATCAATACGCAAATCTTTGGGATTAATGTCAATGGCTTGCACTGCATCGACTTCAGGGATAATGGCCACAGTACAGGCTGAGGTATGTACCCGCCCTTGTGATTCTGTTTCTGGAACACGTTGTACTCGATGTGCGCCAGACTCAAATTTGAGTTTAGAAAAAGCGCCGTGACCGACAATACGGGCAACCACTTCTTTGTAGCCACCATGATCACCTAAGTTTTCAGACATTACCTCAACATTCCAGTTTTGAGATTCAGCGTAGCGACTGTACATTTTAAATAAATCACCAGAAAATATAGCCGCTTCGTCGCCACCTGTGCCTGCTCGAACTTCAAGGTAGATATTATTATCATCATTAGGATCTTTGGGTAATAACATCCTTTGTAGTTCAAGTGATAAGTGTTCTTGTTGTGCCTTGCCTTCTTTAATTTCATCGGCGGCCATTTCTTGCATATCAGGGTCGCTGTCGTTAAGCATTTCCTTAGCAGCATCAATAGTGTCTTGGGCTTCTTGATAGTTTTTAAAACACTCAACGACAGGGCCTAACTCAGCATATTCTTTGGACAGATCACGGAATTTATCTTGATCGGCCATCACATCCTGCTGAGAGAGCAGAACAGCAATCTCTTCATGGCGTTCAGAAAGTGTTTCGAGTTTATTTTGTATGGATGATTTCACTGCTTACTCTTTTTTGTTGGCATTATTGATCGTCTGTTTGCAATTCGAATAGCTCAATCGCTGCATCGACTAATTCATTACGACCATCTTTACCTGCTTGTTTTATTTGCACACAAGGCTTGTGGATCAGTTTATTCATGAGTTGTCGAGTCAAGTCATTAAGAACCAGTTCAACATCTTTGCCACTGCTGAGTTGTTTTTTAGCATTTTCTAATACTTCCTGACGGATACTCTCAGATTGCTCACGATATAAACACATAGTCGAAATTGAATTAAGTGAGCGCAGCCAGCCCATAAAGTGTGACACTTCGACATCAATGATTTCTTCTGCTTTCAGTGCTGCCTCTTGGCGTGACTTCAAGCCTTCATCAATAATTTCCTTTAAATTATCCACTGTGTACAAAAAGACATCTTCGAGATCGCCCACTTGTTCTTCAATATCGCGTGGTACAGCAATATCGACCATAAAAATAGGAGCATGCTTACGGGTCTTAATTGCAGCCTCTACTGTACCTTTACCTAAAATAGGGAGTTGGCTACCGGTCGAGCTGATAACGATATCAGCCTCGGCAAGATGACTGGGAATTTCACTCAGAGAAATAGCATAGCCATTAAATTCTTGTGCCAGAGTATGAGCCTTTTCAAGGGTACGATTGGCAATAATGATCCGTCCGATACCGGATTCGTGTAAATGTCTTGCAACCAATTCAATGGTCTCACCAGCACCAATTAAGAGTGCTGTGTGATCCTTAAAATTACTAAAAATTTGTTTGGCAAGACTGACAGAGGCAAATGCTACGGAAACAGGGCTAGCACCAATGGCTGTGTCTGTGCGTACTTGCTTAGCACAACTAAACGTATGCTGAAATAGCTTATTTAGAAACTGGCCAATGGCATTACTTTCCTTAGCGACAGAAAAAGCTGATTTTAATTGGCCTAAAATTTGTGGTTCACCTAAAACCAGTGAATCGAGACCACTGGCAACGCGAAGCAGATGTTTTACAGCCTCTTTGTTTGGGTGTAAATATAAATACTGGGAAATATCTGTATCGATGAGATCATGGTGTGTTTTAAGCCAAAGGATCAGCGCTTGTGTTGCCTGCTCTGTATCATCATTACTGCAATTAAGCTGGCAATAGAGTTCGGTACGATTACAGGTTGATAGAATAACGGCTTCATCAACCGCATCTTGAGCGACTAAATCCTGTAAGGCATCCATAATGGTATCAGCAGCAAAGGAAAGCTGTTCTCTGATTTTTACTGGTGCTGTTTTGTGGTTGATACCGAGTGCGAGCAATGACATAAAAATTGCTTATTAAAACCCTGAGTGATATTAATGTAAAATTATCCGATTAGACGAGGCATTTTGCGCAAATTTCACCCAAAACTCAAGTAATCTCTCATTATTATTACAATTAGGGCAATAATTATATATATTATAGGGTATAAACAAGCTACTCTTTGGCTTGGAACTTAATGGTAAACTTTGGTTCTAAGTGATGCTTCTAAGTTAATATCCCAAAGGCTATAATTTTGCTTGTTTATCTTATTTGCTTATGTAGCACTAGGTATCAATAGTGCAGGTTTATGCGGAGAAAAAATGCATTCCAAACAATTATTCTTATTTTTAATCAGCATATTAGCTGTTTTTGCTCTAGGTGGTTGTGCCAGCCAGCTAGATAATGAACAAGCCATCCACTCTGGTGATAATTTTAAAGCGGGTGATAATTTAAAACATACTCCTGTAAATGCAACGTCAGGTAAAAAGCCCAATAAAAAACAGCCTAATGCTCATCAATCGCTAAGCATAGCATCTGGACAGCCACCACAAAAGTTAACAGCATCACTTTTATATGATCTGATGCTTGCTGAGTTAGCGATGCAACGAGGCGATTATGCTCTTGCTTTTAAGCAATATTACCATGCTGCTGAAAAAACACGGGATAGCCGGCTGGCAAAAAAAGCAACTCGTGTGACGTTATTTTCAAAAGATGATGAGCAAACATTTAAGGCAGTGGAACTTTGGTCAGAAATACAGCCTGATAATATTGATGTGCAACTTATTTTTGCCTCTTCTCTTCTTGCTAAAAAGAAAGACACTTTGGCTATGCAGCATTTACAAAAGGTTGTTGCATTAAGTGATGATTTTTCTGAGGGTTTTAAGCGTTCGGTATCAACATTAAGTGCTGTTGATGATAAAGATCGTGCTAATAGGCTGTTTGAACAGCTTGCAAAAAACTATGCTGGTAAGCCACTGGTTAAATTTTATCAGGCAAAGCTGGCGTTTAAATTTTCTGATTACCTAAGCGCAGAGACTTATTTGGAGCAATTTTTGGCTGTTGAACCGAACAATACAGATGCTCTTCTGCTAAAAGTTGATCTACTAAAGAAGCAAAATAAAAGTGGGCAAGCAATTAAAATACTTGATGAGCTTGTCTCAAAGCAACCTGATAATACATCGTTAAGATTGGAACTTTCTCGATTATTGGTGAGAAGTAAACAATACAAACAAGCAGCACAACATATTCAAGTTCTGGCTAAAAAAGATCTTCCTCCGGAGATATTATTTACCATAAGTTTGTTGTCAATTGAAATGAACCAGTTGGATGAAGCGAAACAATTTTTACAGCGCTTAAATGCCTATCGCCTTTATGCCAGTGAGTCGGCCTATTTTATTGGTCAACTAGAAGCGAGCAGAAAGAATTATGTAGAGGCTGAGAAATGGTTTAAACAAGTAAAAAATGGCAAATACACCTTTGAAGCATTTGTTGGCTTGGTTATGGTGTATGCACAACAAGAAAAATTTGCTCAAGCTCTAGGCTTGCTTGAGCATTCCACTGCAAGCAAGTACCACTCTGATAATATCAAAAGAAGTACTGATTTATTGCAAATTAAAGCAGAAGTTTATTCACAGGCTAAAGACTATACCAAGGCTTATGATTCGTATACAGAGGCCTTAAGCCTAGCGCCTGATAATCATGATATTCGCTATAATAGAGCAATGCTGGCAGAAAAATTTGGCCGTATTGATCTATTAGAAAAGGATCTGCAAACAATTATATCAGCCGATCCAAAAGATAATCAGGCACTTAATGCTTTGGGCTACACCTTGGCAGACAGAACCACACGCTATCAGGAAGCCAGACAGTATATTGAGCGGGCATTGCTAATTGACCCAAATGATATTGCCACATTAGACAGTATGGGGTGGGTTTTGTATAAAATGGGTAAACACAAAGAAGCATTAAACTATTTAAAAAAAGCCTATGATAAAGAGCAGGATGCTGAAATAGCTGCGCACTATGGTGAAGTGCTTTGGGTTTCTGGTCAGACTCAATATGCTAAAAAAATCTGGCAAAAAGCCTTAAAAAAAGAACCAGGAGATCAATTGTTAACCAGTGTTATGGCACGTTATTTAAAAAATGTTGATTAATTGTAAGTTATCCTTGGATGAGCCTTGTTATGGTTCTTGTCATAGTATTGTGCAATCAATGAGTCGTCTTTTAAAGGCGTTATTGGCTATCTCTAGTCTATGTTTTTTGGCATCATGTACACTATTTTCATCATCAGTAAATGAGCAACAACAATACCA
>Ga0256831_1001644_pt1 | contig 11767 bp, 13 predicted proteins | sample 132544metaG_FD_189087 | JGI IMG/M metagenome (GOLD analysis project Ga0256831, IMG submission 189087) | Hydrothermal vent microbial communities from Lau Basin, Pacific Ocean - 132-544 | ecosystem: Environmental > Aquatic > Marine > Hydrothermal vents | place: Pacific Ocean: Lau Basin | collected... | reverse complement strand
CATCAAAATGGTATAGGCGTTAAGATCAAACATCATATATGCATCCACTCGTCCTTTGGCCAAAAGATTAAAAGCACTATCGATAGTAGGAACCCATACTACATGCTTAATACCATGCTTTGCATACTGCTCTCGCGCCCAGCCAGAGCCCATTGTCTCCACAAGGGTCAAATTTTTCATATCCTCAAAAGAGTTAATTTTTAATATTGTGCACGCCTTGGGATTATCCCGACGAAAAAATATGGTCTCTTTGATATGCCATATGGGTTTACTGGCTATCAAAGAGTGTGCCCTTTGCTTTGTATAGACCGTTACCATTCCATCGGCTTTTTTTTTCAAAACAAGTCTTTGCGCCCGTTTCCATGGATAAACCTCTTTTTTTAATTTGATACCTAAGCGTTTAAAAGCCTCCGTCAAAATATCGTTAAAAATCCCAGCAGGCCGACCTTTGGCGTCTTTATAGATCGCTGGACAATAATCCTCATCGTCTACCCAGATAAAAGCTCTTTGCTCAGCTAAAAGTGTATGAAGCAGCAAAAAAAATAGTAACAAATATCTCATATACTCTCCAGAGTACAAATTTTATTTATCTTATTTTAAGTTTAAATCCTTTATAATTTTAATCCAGTCGCCGGGGTGGTGAAACTGGTAGACACGCGAGACTCAAAATCTCGTGGGCATTTGCCCGTGTGGGTTCGAGTCCCACCCCCGGTACCACTGTGCGGGAGTAGCTCAGGGGCTAGAGCACCACCTTGCCAAGGTGGGGGTCGCGGGTTCGAATCCCGTCTCCCGCTCCACTTTATGTCTTTGTACCCTCTTCTAGTACTATCTCGATATCTAAAATATCTTGATCATCAACCTTTTCTTTATTGATCCGTACGTCTCTTATCGTGCTATATTTTTGAACAATTTGCATAATCTCTATTTTTAACTCGTCCAAATAGGGATAAAGATTGCTATCTCTATCCAATGTTATCGCCACGTTTAACCTATCCTTTGCCCTTTGGGCACTCTTTTTTTTCTTGAAAGAACCAAAAAAACTCATTGAAACATCTTTTTAATAGATTTTAAAAGTCCGCTATGTTTAACAGACTCTATATCCACAAAAGGCACCTCTTCCCCACACAAGCGCCTACTAATCCGCTTAAACGCTTTACCAGCATCGCTCTTTTCATTCAAAATAACCGGATGTCCCGTATTGGAGGCTTCAATGATAATCTGATCCTCAGGCACTTTACCCAGCAAATCAATTTCTAAAATATCCAAAATATCCTCACTTGAGAGCATCTCCCCTTTTTGAACCAAATCGGGATTTATGCGATTGATGATGAGATATTTAGCCACCCTCTTGCCCTCTTGACTTTTTTTGCTCTTTGCATCAACGATACCTATCGCCCTATCAGAGTCTCGAATGGAAGAGACCTCAGGATTGACTACTACGATCACGGCATCGGCAAAATAGACTGCGTGCTCAAAACCGCTCTCAATCCCCGCTGGCGCATCGATGAAAATATATTCAAACTCTTTTTTAAGCTCACTTAAAACTTTTTCTACTCTCTCTTTACTCAAAACCGTCTTATCCTTTGTCTGAGAAGCGGCCAAAAAGTAAAGATTTTCATTCTTTTTAAAAGGGATCAACGCCTGACGCAATCGCACATCGCCATCCATTACGTGAGTAATATCATATACGACCCGGTTTTCTAATCCCAAGATCATATCGAGATTTCTTTGTCCAATATCAAAATCCACTACCACCGTCTTTTTACCCTGCATTGCCGTACCGATCGCCAAATTCGCAGCGGTTGTGGTTTTACCCACGCCTCCTTTACCACTAATTATCGAAAATATGATTCCCATTTTCTTCCTTTATCTCTTCGATGATGATTTCATTGTTTTCAAGATGAATTTTATACACTTTTCCCTCTTCAAGATCCTCCAAGATCATATTGTGAAAAATAATCTTACCTTTAGGACCCTTTTTAAAAATAAGGAAATCGCCGTTGGCCTCAATCGTACCGTCTACGCGTCCTAGGGCAATAAAATTAGATACGGTACGGATCAAAGCGCTGTCGTTAACCTTACGCAGACATATAACGCTATTGTGCGTACTAATTTCTTCTCCGCTTCGGATTACTCTATCGTACACCTCCACGCTATTTTTGCTCTTTTTTGCGTGCCGTATCGTAGAAATTTCGATATTTTTGATATATTGCAACCCATGAGCTTGTAAAAAATCTTCTATCCTTGGCGTCACATCACCTTTGAGATTGAGCAAATAGCCTTTTAACAGAGGAAGTTTTGGTCTAATAAATCGTAAGAACTCCTCTTCATCCTCGATCATTATCTCCATTACCGAGACGCTGTACTGATTGATGCGCAACCGCTCCTCCTTTTTCGTTATAATTATATGAAAAAAGATCAAAAAAAGCGATAAAATTGAAAGTAGTCATAGCCCTCAGCGGAGCCAGCGGTGTTCAGCTTGGACTCAAAGCCTATCAAAAACTTCCTTCTTATATTCAAAAATATCTCATTCTCACAGATCACGCCAAAATAGTGCTCGATAAAGAATACCATATTTTAGAAGATGAAGCTATTTGGGAAGGACCCGCTAGCGGAAGTTTTGGGATAGATGCGATGATAGTGGCTCCTTGTTCGATGAATACTTTAGCCAAAATAGCTTTGGGCATAGCCGACAATCTTGCCACAAGAGCCGCCAGCGTACTAATAAAAGAGAGGAAAACTCTTTTACTAGCCCCCAGAGAACTTCCTTTTAGTCCGATAGCTCTTGAGCATATGAGCAAGCTTTCTCAATTAAATGTTATAATAGCGCCACCTGTTTTGGGATATTACAGCGAGCCAAAGAGTATTGAGGAGATGGAGGACTTTATCATAGGAAAGTGGTTTGATCTACTTGGCATCGAGCATAATCTTTATAAAAGATGGGGATGAAGAGAAAAGTAATCTATCCGGGGACTTTTGACCCCATTACCAACGGCCATATGGATATTATTACTAGAGCCGCCAAAATCTTTGATCAAGTGATCGTAGCCGTAGCCGCATCCAAAGAAAAAGGGCCGATGTTTGATCTTGCCACCAGAGTGGAGATGGCCAAAAGAGCGACGAAAAATATGCCAAACGTCACGATCAAATCTTTTGATACGCTGCTTGTTAACTTTTGCAAAGAGCAAAAAGCCTCCATCATCATCCGAGGTCTTCGGGCCGTAAGCGATTTTGAGTATGAGCTGCAGATGGGTTATGCCAACCAATCGCTTGAGAGCTCCATAGAGACCCTTTATCTTATGCCCAGCCTCTCTAACGCTTTTATCAGCTCCTCGGTAGTACGAGCTATCCTTAAATACCGCGGCGACGTCTCCCATTTAGTCCCTAAAGAGATCTTAGCACTACTGGAGCGTTGCTGATGTACATCATCTTAGAAGGAGTGGATACAGCGGGCAAAAGCACTCAAATAGAACTGCTAAGGCAAAAATTTACAGAGGCTATCTTTACTAAAGAGCCAGGGGGAACTCCTCTTGGGCAAAAAATTAAGGAGTTGGTGCTACAAGATGCTCCCTCGACGCTGGCCGAAATTTTTCTTTTTTTAGCGGATAGGGCCGAACATATCCAAAAGCTCATCAAACCAAATATCCATAAACGCAAACGCATATTTAGCGATAGAGGCTTTATCTCCGGTATCGCCTATGCCCATATCAAAAGCGCTCTTCCTATTCCAAAACTCCAAGAGCTCAATGAGTTGGCGATGCAAGGAATCAAACCCGATGGGATCGTACTCTTGCTCCTCTCCCCACAAGAGCTCTTACGCCGTATCTCTTCTAAAGAGCTCGATACGATAGAACAACGGGGTATAGAGTACTTGCTCGAGGTCCAAAATATTATGAAACGACTGATCGAAGAATCTTCTTACCCCTATCTTATCGTGGATGCTTCGCTGCCCAAACAAAAAATTTTGCATGACATCGTAGAATTTGTAAAGGAGATCGATGAGCATTAAAGCACTGCGCGGAATGAAAGATATCCTCCCGCCTTTGAGTCGTACATATTTACAATTTATCCAAGAAGCCTCCAAAACAGCCCAGAATTACGGCTTTGAATATATAGAAACGCCCCTATTGGAAGAGACTGCGCTCTTTAGGCGGAGCGTAGGAGAGAGCAGCGATATTGTGGGCAAAGAGATGTACCAGTTTGTTGACAAAGGAGGCAACAACGTAGTTTTACGTCCAGAGGGCACCGCTTCAGTCGTCAGAAGCTTCATTGAGCATAAACTGGACAAAAAAGGGGGTATACACCGATTTTTCTACTATGGCCCGATGTTTCGTTACGAGCGACCGCAAAAGGGACGTTTTCGCCAATTTCATCAATTTGGCGTAGAGAGCTTTGGAGAACCAAGCGTCTATGAGGATGCGGCGATTATACTATTGGCCAAAGAGATATTAGATCACTTCGAGATCGGCCATACCCTCAAGATAAACTCCTTGGGATGCCCCACCTGCTTGCCCCCCTATCGCCAAAAGCTAATAGAGTTCTTGCAAAATCACGAGGATATATGTGAAGACTGCAAGCGCAGGCGCGAACTTAATCCTATCCGTACACTCGATTGCAAAAATCCCCACTGCCAAGAGATCTACAAAGAGGCTCCAAAGCTTTTAGAGCATCTATGTGAGGAGTGCCAAAGCGAATTTGACAAACTACAAGAGCTTTTGCGAAATGAAAGGGTGGATTTCGAGATCGACGAGCACCTAGTGCGAGGACTGGACTATTACACCCGTACGGCTTTTGAATTTATCAGTACCGATCTTGGAGCCCAAAACGCCGTAGCAGGAGGGGGGCGATACGATAATCTTGTAGAACTATTAGGTGGTAAACCAACCCCTGCCATAGGTTTTGCCATCGGGATCGAACGGATTTTAGATCTTTTACCAGATCAAAGAGCGCCAAGAGAGGGGATCTATATGGGAGTCCTGGATCCAGAAGCTTTGGATCTCGCTTTCGATCTCGCCACCAAAAAACGCAAAACTACCAAAGTCTTCCTCGAGTACAAACCCAAAAGCCTCAAAGCCCACCTCAAAAGCGCCGATCGTCATAATGCCAGATACGCCGCCATCATCGGTGAGGAGGAGCTGCAAAAAGGTACTATCTGGCTTAAGGATTTAGAGCAAAAAAGGGAACGCTCCATCCACATTTCCCATTTTTTGGAGCTGGAGTGAACGACTACGGCATTCATATCTGGTCCAACGACGATTTTATCATCGAAGAGGGTCTCGTCAAGATTAATCATGCCTCCAAGCCCTCTCTCCTAGAAATCGCTCAAAAAATCAGAGCCACAGGAATTAGAGGCCCCATTCTTTTGCGTTTTCCCCATTTGATCAATAAGCAAATAGATACCCTTTTTGGTCAGTTTAACCGAGCTATTAAGAGCTTTGATTACAAAGGGCGCTTTCATGCCGTCTTTCCTCTTAAAGTCAACCAGTTTCCCAACTTTGTCTCCAGCCTCACTACAATTGGCAAAAAGTATAACTACGGCCTAGAAGCTGGCAGCAAGGCCGAGCTCATCATCGCTATGGCCTACAATAATCAAAACGCCCCCATCACCGTTAACGGCTTCAAAGACAAAGGGATGATCACCCTTGGCTTTATCGCCGCTAAAATGGGATATGATACAACGCTAACGATCGAGGGGCTTGGAGAGCTGCACAACATTATCGAAGCAGCCAAAGAGTACAAAGACCCAATTCCAAACATAGGGCTTCGTATTCGACTCCATAGCTCTGGAATTGGTATCTGGGCCAAAAGTGGGGGGATTAACTCCAAATTTGGCCTAACTTCCACCGAGCTACTCGAAGCTGTAGAGCTGCTCAAAAAACACGATCTTATAGATAAATTCACTATGATCCATTTCCATATCGGCAGCCAGATCAGCCAGATCAACCCGGTCAAAAAGGCGCTTCGAGAGGCTGGCAATATCTACGCCGAACTCAAAAAGATGGGAGCTAAAAATCTCAACAACATCAACTTAGGCGGCGGATTGGCCGTAGAGTACTCCCAGCACGAACATATTCACAACCGCAACTATACCATCACCGAGTTTACCAACGACGTAGTCTTCTTGCTCAAAGAGATCGCTACTCAAAAAGGTGTCCAAGAGCCAAATATCTTTACCGAATCGGGCCGCTTCATCGCCGCCAGCCACGCCGTATTGATCACTCCCGTTTTGGAACTCTTTAGCCAAGAGTACACGGAAAAAGGTTTACGGCTCAAAAAAAACAATCCCCCCCTCATCCAAGAACTCTATGATCTTTATAAGACGATCAATCCCTCCAACGCCATTGAGTATTTCCACGACTCACTAGATCATATGGAGTCGCTTCTTACCCTTTTTGATCTTGGATATATCGACTTGCAAGATAGGAGCAATACCGAAATACTTGTACACCTCATCATTAAAAAAGCGATCGAGCTGACTAAGGATAAAGACCGTTTTGAGCTCAAAAAGATCCAAGACAGAGTCCAGGAGCGCTACTTGCTCAACTTCTCTTTATTCCAAAGCCTGCCGGACTTTTGGGGACTTGGACAGCGCTTTCCCGTCATGCCCCTCGATCGCCTCGACCAGCGCCCCACCCGCAGCGCCTCACTGTGGGACATCACCTGCGACAGCGACGGGGAGATCGACTTCAACGTGGATTACCCACTCTTTTTGCACGATGTGGATCTAAGCAAAGAGGAGTACTTTTTGGGATTTTTCTTGGTGGGGGCGTATCAAGAGATCCTTGGGATGAAACACAATCTCTTCACCCATCCAACGGAGGTGACGGTCCATTTCGACGAAAATGGCTACAGATTGGAGAATATGGTGGAGTCCCAAAGCATCCTCGATATCCTCTACGACATGGACTACGACATCAACGAGATCCAGGCCAATCTCAAACAGCTCATCGCACAAAGCAGATGTAAAGAAAAAGAAAAGCTCTTAGAGATTCTCCGTATGCTTTTGCACGATAACAACTACCTGAAAATCTCCCCAAAAAAGGAGAGTAATGGATAAAATCTCCTTTTTTACCCAAATAAAAGAGGATTTTACTATCGTTTGGGAACGAGATCCGGCTATTCGTTCCAAACTAGAGCTCCTCACCAACTACCCAGGAGTATGGAGTATCTTTTGGTATCGCATTGCCAATCGCCTGTACAGAAGCGGGTTTAAAGTAGTAGCTAGAATGCTTATGGGAATCAATCAAATTTTTACCGGTATCGATATCCATCCAGCCGCCACGATAGGTCGCAGAGTCTTCATCGATCACGGCATAGGGGTGGTCATCGGAGAGACAGCGGAGGTGGGAGATGATGTGACCATCTATCAGCAAGTGACCCTAGGAGGCGTGAGTCTTAGTCACGGTAAGCGTCACCCCACTATCAAAGAAGGAGCGGTGATCGGAGCCGGAGCCAAAGTGCTAGGCAATATTGTTGTAGGCAAAAACGCAAAAATTGGCGCAAACTCCGTAGTGGTCAAGGATGTACCAGACGAGTGCACCGCCGTAGGAATTCCCGCACGGGTGGTACGCAAAGGGCTCGATCGGGGACGGCTCAGCCACGACAAACTCCCAGATATCGACAAAGAGCTTTTTGAGTATTTGCTCAAACGCTTCGCTCTACTCGAACACGCCTACACAAGCGGTGACAAAAATCTCCTCAAAAAAGAGGAGGAATTGGATAAAATATACCAAGAATTTCTCAAATCGATGAAACTAAAGGATTGATATGCTCTCAAAACGGATCAATAGACTTAGCGAATCTTTGACGATGGCCATCACCGCACTGGCCAAAGAGCTCAAAGCGAGCGGTAAAGACGTGCTCAGCTTCTCGGCAGGCGAGCCAGACTTCGACACACCAGAGCCTATCAAAGAGGCGGCCAAAAAGGCGATTGACGAAGGCTTTACCAAGTATACCGCAGTCGATGGTATACCCGAGCTCAAAGAGGCGATCATTGGCAAACTCAAGCGTGACAACGGCCTGGAGTACAAGCCTGAGCATATCATCGCCAGCAACGGCGCCAAACAAAGTCTCTTCAACCTCACCCAAGCCCTCGTCGACGAGGGGGATGAAGTGATCATCCCAGCGCCCTACTGGGTTACTTACCCAGAGCTCGTTAAATATGCAGGCGGTAAACCGATCATTATACCCACAACTCAAGAGAGTGGCTTTAAGATCACTCCCGAGCAGCTTCAAAATGCGATCACGCCAAAGACGAAGCTGCTCATCCTCACCTCCCCCTCAAACCCTACAGGAGCGGTCTATACCAAAACGGAACTTGAAGCTTTGGCCAAAGTGCTGGAGGGTACAGATATCTGGGTAGCCAGTGACGAGATGTACGAAAAGTTGGTCTATGGCGACACCACCTTTACCAGCACGGCCAGTATCAGTGAGGATATGTACCGCCGTACCCTCACCATCAATGGCCTGAGCAAATCGGCGGCGATGACTGGATGGCGCTTTGGTTATCTAGCCTGCCCTGATGTGGAGCTGGTCAAGGCTATGAAAAAGCTGCAAAGCCAAAGCACCTCCAATGTCTGCTCCATCACCCAAAAGGCGGCGATCCCTGGGCTTGACGGCACCATCGATCCAATTATCGAACATATGCGACAAGCCTTTGAGGAGCGAAGAGACGAGGCGGTGCAACGATTTAATGCCATCGATGGCCTTTCGGTGCTGAGTCCCGATGGGGCTTTTTATCTTTTTGTCAACCATCAAGCCATCACACCAGATAGTATGAAATTCGCCAAAGAACTTTTAGAAAAAGAGGGAGTGGCGGTAGTACCGGGAGCTGGATTTGGAAGCGATGGCTACTTTCGATTCAGCTTCGCTACAGATCTTGATACTATCAAGGAGGGGATCGCTAGGATAGAGCGCTTTGTGGGAAGCCTCTAGCGAAGATGGAAGATCTTGGCATCTTTGTCGTATGCCAAGGTCTCAAAAAGGTTTCTATCGAGATTATTGAAAAAGAAAGCTTGTGGGAAAAAGCTATTAATATAGCGGTAGAGTCCAATAATATAGCGATTTTTATAGACGATTACACTATAGTCGTTTCGCCTATAGCGCAAAGCGTTGGTGATCTTTTGGCCATTATGCAGATAGAGCGTACCTATCTTGTCTCTATCTCCTTTGGCTCGTAGCTCTCCGGTGCGCAGATCGATAGAGACGCTACTTCCTTGCAAGATCCCTCTTCTGCCATCAAGAAGTCTGAGTCTATCCACCCAGACAAATCCATTGGCTCTTTCACCTTTGAGGCGTGAAAAATTTTCGATCACTGGCAACTTATCCAAAATTTTATCGTCAAAATAGTAGTAAATTTCTCTCTTTTTAGGGGGTAGTTTTGCACTCCCCTCATACAGCTGTCTGAGTAAAGTGGTAAAGTCATACTTTTTAAGCACATAAGGCAGCACTGCCCATGGATAGATCCGATCATAGGTCTCGATAAAAAAGCGGTCGAACCTAGCCACGAAGCCTTGATCGAAAGCAAAAAGCGTCTTGGCCACGATATAGTTGTCGTACTGATGTTTGCCGTTGTCGATGAGGGTGCGTTTGTTGGTATAGTACCACAAGGGCCATCCATAATCCCACCAGGTGAGGATATAGCCTTTAGAAGGAGTGTTTAGCTGCTTGTGGATATCGGCCAGCTCCCCTCGCTTGAAAAAGGGTGAGAGCATATGGTTGTAGGCGTTAAGGATATAAAGATAATAGAGCACGAGTCCCAATCCAGGCAGGTAAAAAACTCCTTTGGCTAAAAGTAAATGGCGTACTTTCAAAGAGAGCTCGTAAAAAAGATAGACAAACCCAATACTCAGTACTGGTACGGCGAAAGTGGTAAAACGCACCCCAGCTTTTACAGAGAGTATCCCTATGATCAGGGGCAGCCAGAGCAAGATGGCCTCTTTTTTGCGCCATGTCAAAAGCAATAGACCCACAACTCCTAGAAAAAAGATTACTATATTGCCAGCACTATAGGTAAAAAGCTGGCTTGGCGTGATGCCTCTGGCCTCCGCTACTGTTTTGAGGGTAGTGGAGAGCTCGATTTTTTTATGGGTTTTATCTTCAAATCGATACTCGCTAGATTTATGAATATAGTGCATCGCCCTATCCAGTACCCCGTGCTTGTATCCATACACCCCACCAGCGATTGTCACTACCAAAAACAGCCCCAAAAGATATCTGTAATCGATCCGCCATTGTCGCTGTAAAATCCAAAAGATAACTCCAAATACCATGATAGCGGCCACTTGAAGCCAAAAAGAGATAGGCAGCAGCGGGATAAGAAGCAGTACACCCCCCAAAAGGGCCGGTACATTTTTCCTATCGAAAATTAAAAGATAGAGAACAAAAAAGGCCCAAAGCCCAAAAAGGAGCGGTTTGGCCGAATGGTACCAAAGCATAAAAAGGGCTCCAAAGATTGCAGCGACTACCCCATACCAGACCACTCCTCGCACCGCCAGAGCGATCAAAGCCCAAAGAATAAAGAAAAAAAGCACGAAATTGAGCATATCCGTATCGGTATAACCCATATGGGTACGAAAGTAGTAGTTCATCCCGATCGATGCGGCCAAGGCTGCCCAAAAGCCTGCTTCTGGCTTTTTAAATTCATTTAGGATTAAAATGATGGGCACAACGATCAAGGAGGCCAAGAAAGCTGGAAGTGTGAACATCACTGTCTCGATACCCAGATGAGTGAGTCGCACAACCCAGTAGATCAAAAATCCTGGAGCAGTTTCATTATTGAAGACTAGATGATGGCCAGCCAACAACTGCTTGGCATAGCTTCCATAAAGTCCCGCATCTGCCGTCCATAGAGCAATCACATGGCCACTATACATAAATTCTGGATGAGTTTTGGCCAAAAAAAAGAGCAAAAAACGGGAGATAAGTGCAAAAAAATAGGCTAATACGATGTAAATGAATACACTTTTTCTCATACCTCTATCCTCAAACTTTCATCTAAAGTCATATTAATTGTAACACACCAAACCAAAAAGAGGATTGAGAAATAGTGAAGATCTTTGAAAAAATACTTTTAAAAATACTTTTATTCTAACTAAATCGTTGAAGTTATAGAAGTAAATTTCTAAGTGACCCTATGTAACTTCTCGTATACCGAACGTGAGAAAAAAATATTCTTAGGTAAGAGGAAAGGTTTTGTCGTAACCGTAGTCTCGGCTACGACTTGTTGGCGCTACTTTTCCTCCTTGCTTGCAAAAAACTACACTTATGTTAAGGCTTCTTAACACTTTTATATCAATCCCCTCCAATAGTTTCGTCATAATCCAAAGGTGTAGCCGATTCATCGGGTACATAATCTTTGCCAAAATCTGCTTTGGCAATTTCTAACGCCTCAATAAGATCGTCGATATTTTCATAGGGGATGTGAACTTTCCACTCAGGATTGAGAGGATTGCCTTTAAGAGATACTCCGATACTGACCACCGGCTCGCTTCCAGGACCATAAGGCTCGGTAATATGGGCTACGCTTACAACTCCATCTTTAGTGCCGTGCAGGTGAAACATCTTGATTTCGGTATGGGTCTTGGCCATTGTCATCTCCTTGTGTAATTTGAAAAATTATAACAAAGAAATAAAAGAAAGTTGTGCGACTAAAATAGCACTACTTCGTTTTTTTGAGCATTCGAGCAAGCAAACCTTGCAGTCTTAGCCAATTTTTATGCTCCATCAAAGGAAAACCCGAGTAGGTTTTACCCCCCTCTATCGATTT
>Ga0256831_1001643_pt1 | contig 11771 bp, 10 predicted proteins | sample 132544metaG_FD_189087 | JGI IMG/M metagenome (GOLD analysis project Ga0256831, IMG submission 189087) | Hydrothermal vent microbial communities from Lau Basin, Pacific Ocean - 132-544 | ecosystem: Environmental > Aquatic > Marine > Hydrothermal vents | place: Pacific Ocean: Lau Basin | collected... | reverse complement strand
CCGGGGAGGTAAAGGCGTCAAAACCATTAACATTACCGACAAAACCGGTAAACTCGTGGCCATCAAGAATGTTAAAGACGGTGATGACTTGATGATTATTACCCGCAACGGACTTACCATTCGCTTTTCGGTGGATGATATTCGCCAAATGGGTCGTGCCGCACAAGGCGTGCGCGCCATTCACCTGCGCGAAGGCGATGCCATTGCTTCGGTGGCCAAAATCGCCCGCGACGAAGAAATGGAAGGCGAAGAAAACGCAGAAAACACTGAAAACGCACAAGCAGGCGAAAATGGCACGCCGATTGATACATCTTCTACGGATAATTCTGTAAACGAAAACGAATAACCTAAAAAAATAAATGTTTATCATGAAAAAAATTGTTCTTTTTGTCTTGACCTTGATGTTGAGTGCAAGTGTTTTTGCACAAAAGAAGGAAGTGAAAGCCGCCGAAAAGGCGCTGAAAAAAAACGACCTTACCACGGCTGAGGCCAGTTTGAAGCAAGCCGAATCCTTGTTCGACCAAGCCGATGCCAAAACCAAAGCCCGTATTTTGTTTGTCAAAGCGCAATTGGCCCAACAAAAGGGCGATGAAGAAACGGCCGTTAAAACCTACAAGGAGTTGGTTGATTTCGAAAAACAAAACGGGCTGAGCAAATATACCAAACAAGCTCAGGATGAGTTGATTAATTTAGGTAACAGCTTGCTCAAAAAAGTGGACCAAGCCAACCAAAACAAAGAGTATGAAAAGGCCGAGAAGTATATGAAATTGGTATACGAAATTTCGCCTTCGGATGATAACTTATACATTTTGGGCGTGTTGCAACTTTATTCCAAAAATTACCAAGCGGCCTACGACAATCTGAAAAAACTTTATGACAAGGGTTATGATGGTGTAAAAACCGTTTACAAACTGTATGATAAAAATACCCAAAAAGATATTGTTGTAAACGATGAAAAAACCATGAAGTTTTTGGCCAAAACCGACCAATACGAAAATCCGCGGGTGGAAAAAACCAAATCCAAGCGTTCGGAATTGGTAACCAATATGCTGTTTGCCTTGAACAAATTGGGCAAAAACGACGAGGCCTATCAATTGATTAAACAAGCCCAAGCCGAAGACCCCGACAATGTCGACCTGATTATCGGTGAAGCCAATTACTACCTGAAAAAAGGCGATAACGATAAATTCGTCGATGCCATGAAACGGCTTTATGAAAAAGATCCTAAGCCGGCTTATGCTTACAATATCGGTTTCGGTTACTACAAAATGGGCAAACAGGAAGATGCCTTGAAGTGGTTCAACAAAGCCATTGAATTGGATCCCAACTACAAAGAGGCATACATGGGTGCAAGTTTGGCCGCCCTGTCCAAGGAACGTGAATTGGTGGATCAAATCAACCAAAATCTCAATCATCCGAAAAAATATGATGAATTGATGGCCCAATTGAACGAAGTGTATCGTAAGGCCTTGCCCTACCTGGAAAAATATCACGAACTCGACCCTTCGGACATCAACACCGTCCGAACCCTGAAAAAAATCTATACTTCGTTGGATATGACCGACAAAGCCAAGGAAATGCGGGCTTTGTTGAAAAAAATGAAACAATAATCCGAAAGTTCGTTCAAGTTTCGACCGCTCCGGAACGGGGCGGTTTTTTTATGTCGAAACACAGAAATTTTGGCCGCGAAAAACCTAACTTTACGGCAAACAAACGATCATGAAAATCCTTGTCATAAATGCCGGCAGTTCTTCGTTGAAATTCGAGTTGTTCGATGCCGCCGGCGGTTTGAAAAGCATGCTCCGCGGTCTGGCTGAACGTATCGGTGAGGGCGAAGGGATTTTTCATGCCGCCGATACGGAAATTACGGCACCCATTCCCGACCACCAAGCGGCCATGCGGATGTTGAAGGAGTATTTGGAAGAAAATGCCGAAAAATTCGGCTCGCCGGACGAGATTCGAATGGTGGGCCATAGGGTCGTGCACGGTGGAAATACCTTTGTGGAGCCCACTTTGATTACCAACCGGGTGAAGGACAAAATACGCAGTTTGTTTCATTTGGCTCCCTTGCATAATCCGGCCAATTTGAAGGGCATCGAAATGGCCGAAAAGTTTTTTCCGGCGGCCAAGCAGGTGGCGGTTTTCGATACGGCTTTTCATCAAAGTATTCCCGAGTGGGAGCATCGTTACGCCATTCCCGGAACTTATTACCGCCAAGGCATCCGTCAATACGGATTCCATGGCATCAGTCATCAATATGTAAGCCGCAAGGCCGCGGAACTCATGGGCCGGAACGATTTGCGGCTTATTACGCTGCACCTGGGCAATGGTGCGTCTATGGCGGCCGTAAAAAACGGGAAAAGCATGGCCACCACCATGGGTTTCGGGCCTTTGGCCGGCCTTGTTATGGGCACGCGTAGCGGGGATATCGACCCTTCGGTGCTATTGTATTTATTGCGCGGCGGGATGAGTGTGGACGATTTGGATAAAATGCTGAACAAGCAAAGCGGGCTCAAAGCTCTGTTCGGCAGCAACGACATGCGCGATCTGGAAGCCGGCTATGCCACGGGCGATCCGAAGGCCCGTTTGGCCTTGGAAATCTATACGGGACGAATTCGTAAATATGTCGGCGCATATATGGCTCTGCTGGGCGGTGCGGATGCTTTGGTATTTACCGCCGGAATAGGCGAACATTCCGCCTTGGTGCGCGAAAAATCCGTGGAAGGTTTGGATTTTGCAGGTATCGAAATCGACAAGCAAAAAAATCAAAATCCCGCCAAGAACGGCGGCGAAGTTCAGTCGGCCCGTTCCAAGGTCAAAATATTGGTTATTCCCACCCGCGAAGAGCAGGAAATTGCACGGCAATGCCTAAATTTGGCCCATGAAATCCTTTGACCCGGACTATACGGCCTATTTGGAACAATTTGTAACCGAACGCCGGAAAAAGATTTTTCGTCAAATCCTGGCTCAGCGCACCCGCCATTTTACGGTGGTGCTCGAAGACACCTACCAAATGCACAACATCAGTGCGGTGGTGCGTTCGGCCGACATTTTCGGCATTCAGGATGTGCATATTATCCGGAAAAATTACCAAACCGGGCTTTCGCACGGCATAGCCAAAGGCGCCGAGAAATGGATTTGTTTGCATGAACACCGCGACAGTTTGAAAACCATCGATCACCTGCGCCGCCAAGGATACCGGATAGTGGCCACCACACCACACACCGATGCACAACTTTTGCCCGATTTCGATGCAAGCCGTAAGGCGGCTTTCTTTTTCGGTGTGGAAAAGGACGGCTTATCGGAACAAGTGATGCAAAATGCCGATGAAATGCTCAAAATACCCATGTATGGTTTTACCGAGAGCTTTAACATAAGCGTTGCCGCCGCGTTGATTCTCTACGAAGCCGTCCAAAAAATGCGTAAATCGGATGTAGACTGGCATTTGACTCCCGAAGAACAAAACATCCTGTATCAATTATGGTTGGAAAAAACCATCAAAAGCATCGATAGTGTGCGTAAAAAATTTTTCGAAAACAACTAATCAGCATCTACATACAGAAAGGACAATGGAATTATAAGATGTTTATGTTCAAGGTTATAAGACGGGAAAATCGATTTCTCTTTTAGACAAAAAGATTTGAAGAGAAAGTTTTTTCGGGCTTCCCTTTTTACAAATAATCCTTGATGTAAATCCTTTGCACCTACAAAACCGGATTATTAAGGAGCGGCCAAATAGTTGTACTTTTAATTTTTAAAAATTCAGGGTTATGAAAACCAAAGTGGCTTTGGTATTGTCCAGTGGCGGGGCCCGCGGATTGGCACATATAGGTGTGATACGTGCTTTGGAGGATGCGGAAATGGAAATAACGGCAGTAAGCGGGTCATCGATAGGGGCCTTGATAGGCGGCGTTTACGCCATGGGTAAATTGGATGTGTATGCCGATTGGGTGCGTGGTATGAGCAAGCGTAAAATTTGGGAACTTATGGATTTTACCATCACCACCGACGGATTGGTAAAAGGGGATAAGATTTTCAATAAAATGCGCGAAATCATTCCCGACATGCCCATTGAAACCATGCGCATTCCTTTTGCGGCCGTAGCCACCGATTTGTTGCATGAGCGTGAAGTGATTTTCCGTTCGGGAAGTTATTACGAAGCCGTGCGGGCCTCGGTGGCGATTCCGGCGGTTTTCAAGCCGGTCAAACAAGGAAATAGGATTTTGGTCGATGGCGGGGTGCTCAATCCCGTGCCCATAGCACATGTGGACCGGTCCCTGGCCGACATTCTGGTAGCTGTGAATCTTTACGGGCCTTCCAAGGGTTTTTCGGAGGATTCAAGGCGGCAAAAACGCCAAAAACTGAGTATGGGTTATTTATCGCTACTCAAACATACGGCCAATGCCATGATTCACCGTTTGGCACAAACCATCATAGAAAATCATCAACCTGATATTGTCGTTAGCATCCCGCACGACCTGGCCGACACCTTTGCATTTCATAAGGCGCAGGCATTGATCGATTACGGCCGCCGGGCGGGAGAGCAAGCGCTGTCGGCGTATTTCAAAACAAGTCAATCCTGAGTTTTACTGCTGAATAACGATTTTTTCGGCTTGTTTTTTTACGATTTTGTCGAAAAATTCCCGTAGTTCTTTATAATCTTTGGCCGGAATCACCGGAACGCTCATTTGATAAATGCTTTGGATTTGGATTTTATTTCCGTTTTGAATCACCTTGTATTGGTAAATTCCCGTATTGTCGCCAAAAACAAATTTGACATCCCCGGGCACACTGACCACTTTGGCACCTTGGGGTAAGGTGATGTTTACGGTCTTGATTATACTGCGCGGAAAGTTGAAAAACACCGGAAACTTACGTTCAGGCGAAGCAAACGGATTTTTCTTCATACGCAGATGTAAAAGGGGAGAAATATAGGTTTTATCGCCGATTTCTTCGGCATAGGCATCGGTTTCGAACTGAAACATTTCGCTGGCAATGGCATAAGGTTTTTCCAAACCGTTGAAACGGGATTTCAAAATGTCCAGGTCGGGATATTGATTTTGTAGCCATTTGCTGCGTTCTTCGGCATGTTTTTGGGCCAATTTTTTCCGGTATTTGTAGGCAAAATATTTATCCATTTTACGGATGGAGATGCCCGAAAAATCTGTTCCATCGAAATTGACATTTACATTATACAAATCTTTGCTGTCGGTTTTGGGGAAAAGATCGACTTTCACGGATTTATCGATATTTTCGACCAAAAGGCCGAAAAAGTTTAAATCTTTGGTAGGTAATACGTGCAAGCTGGCGTAAGGGTCGGTGGCATCCAAAAGGATAAGCCCTTGGTTGGTGGGCACGCCGGCAATCACATGGTTAAAGGCCTGGGTGGAAGGAAACAGCGGAATACCGTTGTCGATGGTGCTGACCAGCACGGGATAGGCCTTGATGCCGGCAGCATTGAGCATATTGATAAGGTTTAAATTCACTTCCGATGGATCACCCGCACCTTTGGCGTAGGCCGTTACCACACCTTTGTCGGGGAAATAACCGTCGCGTCCGTTGGATTTGATTTTGTGTTTGGCAAACTCGAAAATCTTTTTCAGTTTGTCTTCCAGCGTTTTTGTGCCTATAAGCAATTGATCCAAATCCTTTTTAAAATACATTTTACGGTTCAGTTCATCCCGGAACGCCCGGGTATAGGCATATTTTGCCACATCGTCCCAGGTAACCGAAAAATATTTGACATTGTTTTTGTATTCGATACCCGCCACTTCGAACTTGATGCCATAACGGAAATTTTCCATATTGCCGGCATAGGGTTCTTCGTGCAGGGCAGGCACATCGGTTGCCGTGATTTCATATACGTTTTCATTCACATCTTCGATAACCCTGACATCATGTATGTAACCCGAAAGTTTACGGCGTGACGTATATTGTTTCAGATTTACATCCGTTCCGCGTTTCAAAAAGTAGCGAACTCTGAACCATTCGGGATAACTGATAAGGGCATGGATTTTTTTGGCCGGAATATCGTATTGTAAATCCACTTCGCCCGAAAAACGGATAAAAGGACTGGTTAATGTATATTTCCATTCGACCACCGAGCCGGGTTTGAGGTTAGGTAAGGTAAATTTTTTGGTTTTGATATAATCCGAAGTTTTCTCGTAATAAACCTTTGCATTGTCCAATTTGGTTTTTTGGATTTTACCGTTTACCAAATTGTAGGTAACGGCTTTGAGCCCGTCCACACTTTCGCGGGTGGCATTATGCCAATAGAGCGGAATTTCCACCGTGGCATAATCAAAGCCTTCCTTTTTGTAGATTTTTAGCCTTACAAAATATTCCTTTTTCAGCACAAAGCCGTATTTGGAACTTACGTCAATATACACGTTGGCATCCGAATACAATACGGCTGCCGGAACACTCGGGTCGCCGGGATAGCTTTTTTCTTTGAGTTCGGCAACGCTGACTTTTCCGAATTTGTAGTTTTGGCCCTGCATCCACTGCCAAACCGGTAACAACAGGATAAGGAACAAAATTTTTTTCATCGTTTTTTTATTTATGAATGATTATTTTCTTTAATTCCCATTTCTTGATTTTTTTACGAAACTTCCGGTAATCTGGGTATTTTTCGGGTGGATAAGTGCCGCTTTTCAGCACGAAAATCCGATGATATATCAAGGTATTTGCATCTTTCTGTTTCAAACTCATAGTATAGATTCCGAATTCCGAGTCGTAGTTTATTTCGGGAAGCAGACCGTCGGCCTTATAGCCATCGGGCAGGTGGATGGTGTAGATATCTTCGTCCTTGTAACCGCGTTCGATGACAAAAGGAGTTTTGCGATCAATCACGCGGGGCGGCACATAAGTGATGCGATTAAAGGCATTGACGGTGAACAACAGACTGCCGTCGGATTGAGGGAGGGCATAATTCCCGGCTTTGAGGACGAGTTCTTCTTTGTAGGCCTTGTTCTTTTTGTCGTTGGTCATTTTAATTTTATCCCAATGCAAGTTTTGCAAATGGGCATATTCTTTTCGCAGACTTTTGCGCAAGTCGGTATCGTCCAGCCCGTCGTAGCGGAAAAGGAGCCGGTCGTATTGGGTGCCATAGGCCGCGACGGAAATTTTTCCGGTCAAATTTCCGCCGGCATCCAGATGGTATTCCGCAATGGTTTTTTGGAAATTTTGTTCGGGCGTCAAGGCGGGTGTACGGATGATTTTCCCGCCTTGGGGTGTTACCATAAACACATTCCGATCGTCGGTAAAACTTCCCGTATAGCCGAAGGGTAATTTCTGATTGGTACATTCCAACCAAAGGGTATCCTTGCCGTAGGGAACACACAAAAAGGCGTGATTGCCCTGAATGCCCACCATTTGCGGTTCGATGTCGGTTTTTTCGTCGCCGGCATACACCACCGTGTAGTAGGAAGGTACGCCCGCCACATCCAAAAGGGCTTTGGTATAGTTGGTCAAGGCTTTACAGTCGCCATAGCCCAAGCGGTCCACTTCTTCGGCCGGTACGGGCATCCACCCGCCGATGCCGATGGCCACGTCCACATAGCGGGTTTTGTTTTGGACGTATTCATAGATTTTTTCGGCTTTTTGAACCGGATCTTGAATACCGGCAACCAAACTTTTGATTTCTTGAACGGTTTTGGGATTCAAGCGGTCTTTGCCTTGCAAAAGCCGTTTGTACATCCACTGCCCGAGTTCCTGCCAGCTATCCGCTTTACCGCTTACGCCGGCCAAGTAGAATTTATTTACGGCCAGCCGTACATAAGGCACCGATTTATCCAAAGCCGGCGCCAAGGGTTCGCGGATGAGCGGAGGCACATGGTCGAGGGTGTAAATAATGGGATTTTTGGGTTTGCCTTTATGCACATTAAATTTTTCCAGGTTCCGTTCAATGCGGTGCACCTTCAAACCGGGCGGATAATAAAACGCATACCGGCTGTGGAGCAAACCGATATGATAAGCCGACACGGGCATCCATTCGGGTATGAATGCCGTGTTTTGGGTTTCGATGGTGTAGTGAACCGAAACAATGTAGGGATACACCGGCGGGGTGTCGTTATAGACCAGGGCGCGGTAGTCGGAATATAGCATGGCATCGCCGCTGGCGGCCACATCGCGAAACTGACTTTTCAACACCATTTTGAGTTGTTTGCCGGCGGCATTGTAATAGCGGACTCGCAATTTCTTGACTTTGGTAAACAAGTTGTAACCCACCACCACATCGGCCAGGTAGGCAGCCCGGTGGTTGTAAATGATGATTTGCCGGCTTACATCCACGGTCATCGATTGGGTGTTTTGCATACGTATTTCGGTGTTGTCGTGCAAAATCACCGCATCGGCCGTTTGGCGGATGGAGTCGGGAACTGCGGGCAGGTGAAATTTTTGGGCCCTTGTACCATAGAAAAACAAAAACACAAGCCAGAAAAGGAGCAAAAAACGTTTCATTATTTCAATGGAATTAACTTTTATGGGGCATTTTACAAAAATACTAAAATATCCGATTTGTTTTTCACTCCTTCAAATCAGGTGCCAATTTGTGTGAATCCCGGTCCAAAGGGGGTATAAGCCGATACTACCCACTATTAAACTTATGTTCGGGTTTGTTGTGGTCAGGAAAATAAAGCTTATTTCAGACTCATGCTGACGAAAACAGCATTTTCGTATATGTTGAGGGGTTTCATACCCTTATTTCCAATCGAACGCCGAAATTCTAATTTCGAAATTAAACCGCTTTTAATTCAAGTGCAACATATCCACCGGCAATTCGTAGCTTTTGTCCAAAAACAAGCGCACTTTGCTTACGTCGGCCTTTTCGTAACCCATCACCAATCCCAAATTTTTGTCCCAAAGCGGATGACGGCGCCTGTGAAGCACCAGCGTAAAATCGCGGTACCAAAAGAATTCCAAAGCATCATAGAGGAATAATTCCTGTAAGGAATAAGTCTCGCGAGGACCATGCTCCATAAGGTACTCATAATACCAAATCAAACGCTCGATCACGGTAAAGTAAATGTTCCGGGCGTGAGGCCAATTCATTTCCCATAGCAAAAATTCCAGAAATTTCAAACGTTCTTCTCTGATTGGAAAATATTTTTCCAATATCCGGATAAGCATCATCATCCGGCGGCTGAATGTCGAGTGGGTAAGTTGCTCTAATTGTTGCATGACGATTTGGTGTTTTTTTTAAAGTTTCGAGGCAAATTTAAAGTGGCAAAATGCAATCTATTTGCATGAAATCAATTATCGGTATACAAGTCCAATATTTGGAGCGAGTCTTCGAACAAAACCAAATTAAAATCGATGAGCTTACCGTTTTTATAGTAAGCCAAAAACATTTTGTCGCAAAAAAATTCAGGCTCCACATCCACATGGTCATTAATACGTTTGTCAAGTTGAAAATGCAAGAAAAAATTCAATTGCTCAAAGGCCAAATCAGGGAGGTTTGACCAGTAAGCATCATCTTCGAGCATTTCGTCCGGTAATTCTTCTTCGATTTCCTTCATAAAAGCTTCGCCTGCTATTTTGAATGTTTCAAACATAAGTTTGTCCAATATATCGTTGTCGGGAAAATATTTACGCATTATCCGGCTTAGCCGGTGCATAACCTTGTTATAATATGCGGGGCAACGGGATAATAAAATCAAATGTTCCATTTGGGCAGTTGTAGGTTCGGTTTAGTTAAATGCGCTTACCATAACGGGCGGTTGCAGACTTCCGTCGGGGTTTGCATGCAGGTAGATGTGCATGGTGTTGGGGTCCAATCCCACCATACGGTTGGCTTTATGGGGGCGGGGCAATTGGAGCAAGATGCCTTCGTCGGCTTCGAAAATCCCGATTTGATCCAACACCGTTTTGACCCTGTCGGGCGTTCTAAAATCCATAAACAATCCTTGGCCTATCCATTCCTCTTCCCATGCGCCGACCAGTTTTACCAAAAATTTGGCCGTTTCATAGGTGACACGCGTATAGCGATAATCTTCGGGATCATGTTTGTTCGGGGACAGTTGTAGCATCACGTCCAAATTGTAATAATCCGGAAAAGTAATGGCCAGATGGGCCAAAAAGCGGATCAAAAACGAAAATATATGGAATTCTTTCTCATTTTGTGAGCCGGAAAAAGTGCCATCGTTGTGCATTGTTCTTTGTTTTTTATGGATTAAACACAGGCTACACGGATAACTTGCCACGGGGACATAAAATTCCCGTCCCTGAAACAAGTTCGATTTGCTAAGGTTAGTAAAACGGCTTAGAAAGTATGCGGTAAACACCGCCGGCGGCTCTTCACGGACAATACCCGTGCGCAATCAACTCATAATAACCTCACAACGGAGGAACATGGCCCCTTGGGGCGTGTGCGGAGGTAAAACTGTGCGTATGAGAAGGCCGTTAATTTTTGTGGTTTGCATTGCAAATATACAATGTTTTTCTAAAAAATACAAACAGAATATTAGTTTTTCGACTTCATTGTCATAAGTATCCGGTATTCAGAAAAAAATCCGCATTTATCATTAAATTGAAGCCGAATTTCATGACAAACATCATGCGAAAATCAACGCTTTTCCTGCTTTTGTCCATGTTTTGGCTGCTGCCCATGACCCGTTGCGCGGCGCCAAAGCGCTTCACCAAGCAGCAAATAATTCACTACCGGTTGGGGAACACACCTGTCAGACTCATTCGCTATGATTTCGACACCATGCCCCTGGCTTGGTTCAATATGCACGACGACGAGAACACGGCCATCAGGGCGGCCCGGCGGGCCATACGACATGGCCGGCTATGGGAATTGCGCCATCGGGGCGGACGCAACATTCATTTCCGGCTCCACGGAAGGCGCTATGGTTTCGACCCCAATAGGATTTATACGCCCGAAGGCCGAAAAAAAACTTTGCAAGAATTTTCGCGCGTCTACACCGCCGAAGCCGATACGGCCGTGGCCCGGTTTGCCCGCTTTCTCATTCGCCGGGTGGCGGGTGATGCTGCGCTGGTGGTGGCTTTGCACAACAACACCCGCGGGAGGTATTCCATAAAAAGCTACTTGCCCGGTGCCCGCTATGCCGGCGATGCGGTGGAGGTTCACCTGGCATCAGGCACCGACCCCGACGATTTTTTCTACTGCGCCGATTCGCTCCTGTTTCGTGCACTATCGGCCCGCGGCTGGAATACCCTGTTGCAAAACAACAATGCGGTAAACGACGATGGATCCCTTTCGGTCTATTGCGGCCAACATGGCATACGTTACATAAATATCGAAGCCCAACGCGGTCATCGTCGGGTGCAACAACGGATGATTACCGGCTTACAACGTATTTTGGATTCCACCGGTTTACGGGGAATTTGAAATTTTTTGGCGACCGGCAGCTCATGTTCATGGCTGCTGCCATTCTTTGGCCGGCGTTTCGGGACAACCGGGCGCCCAAAAAAATCATTGCTCACCCAAGGGATTTCGTATCTTTGGGGAAACCGAAAACTTTATGGCAAAAGTCAAAATCGTAAACCGTTCGCGGCATCCGTTGCCGGCCTACGAAACCCTGCATTCGGCCGGGATGGATTTGCGCGCCAACCTGGACCGGCCCGTAGTGCTCCGTCCCGGAGAACGGACGTTGATACCGACGGGAATTTATATCGCCCTGCCCGAGGGTTTCGAGGCACAAATACGGCCGCGTAGCGGCTTGGCCATCCGGCACGGCATCACGCTACTCAACAGCCCGGGGACCATCGATGCCGACTACCGCGGCGAAATCAAAGTGATTGTGGCC
>Ga0256831_1001642_pt1 | contig 11775 bp, 18 predicted proteins | sample 132544metaG_FD_189087 | JGI IMG/M metagenome (GOLD analysis project Ga0256831, IMG submission 189087) | Hydrothermal vent microbial communities from Lau Basin, Pacific Ocean - 132-544 | ecosystem: Environmental > Aquatic > Marine > Hydrothermal vents | place: Pacific Ocean: Lau Basin | collected... | reverse complement strand
TGCTTTTTAGTGCCTTTTCAAGGAGGTCAAACGGGGAGAGTGTCTTCCCATCTGATAGCTGAATTACGGGTTTAAAGAGACTGCACAAGGTTTCAATGGCTTTTACACCCTCCTCGCTCATCCCAGCAGAGAGGGCAATCTCTTTGATTCTCCCTATCTTCTCTTCCTTGTAGAGCTTTTCAAGCTCGTTAGGTTCTTTCTGCCTTTCTTGAGAAGCCGAAAGGGTTAACTTAACAGCTTCCTGTGCCGCTTTAGCGAGTTCTTTTTTAAACTCTTCACTCGCAACGAGTGCAGTAACAATCTCTTTAACGTTCATCTTTTCTCCTCCGTAGTGAGTTGAAAGTTTCATTTTTGGGAAATCAAGGATTATCAGTTCTTCTGGTTTTACGGAGAGCTTTACTTCACCGGCAGAAAGCCCTGCCGACTGGTCTGCCGGAGGAACTGCTCCAAGGAGAGCCAAATGATGCAGGTAATACTTTCCGCTTTCAGGGTCCACGTGAATACCTACGCTGAAGCCGTCGTACTCTCCGGATTCAACGCTCTTCTCTATCCACGGAGCTATAAGAAGGTCAGCGGAGATACAGGCTTTTCCGTTATGCTTTACCTTTCTTAAAGCGAGAACCCTTCCAGCCGCCGGGTCTCCATCTTTATACCGGTTTATGTGTCCGAGAACTATCGGAGGCTTGTAGTTAAGAGAAGAGAAAGTTTCCACTACCTGGTTTATGATCTCCTCAGTTACCACAAGTCCGTTTCTCTTTACGCCTTCGCAGACGATTATGACGTTCTGTTTAACCATTTACCCACCCCTCAGATGAGGTCTCTCGGAACTACTTCTCCGCTCGTTGTGTCAACCTTAAGAACAACGGCTCCGTTAACCGCTACTTCAAGGAAGTGAACGTGAATCGTCAATTCCATACTTGAGATTTCATTTCCGTTCTTGTAATCGGGAGTTGGAACTTCTTCTAAAAAGCCGTTAATCCTGGTGGAAACGTCCTGTTCTTCAACTTCGCCCTGTGTAGAGGCGAAAACGGTAGCTCTTCCTTTTAATTTCAGTTGAACAAAGCCCCGGTTTCTGTTGAGTTCCCTCAAGACCAAAGGGTCGTTAACCTTAACCTTCAGTTTCGCCGTTATCGGTTCAAACTTCCCACCCGGAACCTTTACTCCAGCTGGTAGGGCAAAACCGTCGTAGTCAAGCATTTTCCTTTTAGCTTCTACGCTACCCTCTTCAACGAGTCCAAAGAACTCGTTACCGTTGACCCACGCTTTATTCTGGTCAAAAGAGATAATTCTGTTTCCCATTACTGATTACCTCCAAATAGCTTCTGGAACACTTCAGCTATGGCATCGGAATTGGCTACTCTCTCAATAGTGATTCCCTGAAGCGGAGAAGAAACTGCATAGTCGTTTATGCGGTAGTGAACCTGACCGAGGGAAAGCTCTGATGGGGTGTTAAGGTCAAGGGGAACTTCTGCATTTCCAGAGATGATTATCCCTTTTGCCTTCCATGTGTCTAATATGTCATCTATGGACTCCCTTACTACATAAACGATTGATGTAGTTGGGTCGTTTGGGTTATCTATGATGTTTTCATCAAGCACTTGAACGAGGTTGTCTTCTATGGTTTCATCAAGGATGTCTGAAACTCTTACCCAGTTTATAAATACCTCTGCCGGGTGAGTATGAGCCGGGAAGGCTGTTGAACAGTTTCCAAAGAGCCTAAAGCCATCTCTGTCTCTTTTTACGGAGATTATCCCTTGGCTGTTTATGTACTGGAGTTCGCTTGTAGGGTCGTTGGGAACGTAAGTTAAGATTCTTTCAAGTCCGACAACGCCTTTAAGTTCCTTGTTTGACGGGGAAATGTGGAATCCTTTTTCAAAGTCTGTCTTTACCGTTAAACCTGCCGCTCTACTTGAAAGCCAGTCGTAGGTTACTTCTCCGGTTGCCGGGTCAAGGACTTTAACTCGTGGATAGAAACAGTAGGTTCTCTTTGATGAGAAGTTGTTCTTAAAACTTAGGGCTTCTTCAGGAGAGGCTCCGGCAGGTGCATTAACAAAAGCCACCGCTCTTATTTTGTCTGCCAAGGAGGACATAGCCTGAGCAACTGTAAGCTTGTCGGAAAAGCCGGGAACATCAAGAATTTTGGGAAAGAACCCGAAAATGCTTTTCGCTTTTTCAAAAAGGTGAAGTCCCTCAGTTACGTCTGTGTCGGCTGTCTCGTCGGGGTTTTCTCCGACACTTACCACAAAACAGGTACAATCTCTGTGGTCAAAGTAGGCTCTTAGGGCTTTATGGATCGTGGAGTTGGGTGAAGGTTCTCCAAAAGTTTCAAGCGCCTCATCCCAGTTTCTCACTACAAAGATTTCGTCTTTCTTCCCAAGGGGAGAAGTTCCAACAAGACCTATTATTGCCGACGGAACTTCTACAAAAGGGATTACACCCTTTAGTTTTTCTGTAACTTTAACGCCGTGAAAGAATTCTGCCATCTCTCTTTACCTCGCTAAGGCAGTTTCTTTCAGTTTAGGGTAAAGAGAGACGGCAGGTGGAAAGGTTACCACTTTAAGGAATCTTAAAACCTTTTAATCTATCAACGTGAATGGGCTTGACTTTACCGTTCGGGAGGATCTCTACGAGAACGAATCTCTGCTTAAGTTTAACTGAAAAAAGCGTTAGTTTCCTTCTCCTTCTGAAAAGGGTGGTGATAGGGTAACCACAACGTTTGCGAAAGTCTGCTTCCGGAATGAACCTAATCAACGCCTCCCTCCCTTAAGAGCTTTCCGCTTTCAACAATGAGCTCCTTAGCTTTCTCAATTGCCTCTTTTGCTCTAAGCAAAGCTATTTCGGCAGTATCAAGCTGATAGTGGCTTCGGAGAATAATCTCAAGTCCTACGCAAACTTCCCTCTCTGCAAGGTTTAACTTGGCTAAAATTTCTTCTGTGCTAAACATCCTTTCTCCCTTCTCTTGTAGGTTTCCATCCCATATCTCGGAGGAGGGAGAGGAGGTCGTAAGCCTCCTCCTCCCTCAAACTTTTTGAGGTTGAAACGCCAAAGCAAAGGTAGAGTATCCGTCTGTATTCGACGTCAGAAAGTCCAAGCTCCCTCTTGGCAATGTGAATCTTTGCCAGAGTCTTTCTATCAAGCATTGGTCTCCTCTGGTTCTTTAACTGGAACTCCGAGGGCATAAGCTTTTCTCAAAGCCCTTGACGTGGCTCTACCTTCTGCAAGTTCAATTTTTCTTTCTGTATCTTCACTATCTGACGCTGAACCGAGACCAGAAAAGCTTGAACGGTCGTTAAGGATTACCGTTACTTTTACAATAGGAAGGTTCGGATCAAGAACTTCCGCATCTATACTCTTAACCCTCTTGGTTTCTTCCGGGTGGTTCTGAGAAAGGTAGAGGAGTCCGTCAAGAGTAACGTAGGGTTTTCCATTCTCTTCTAAAATTACCCAGTGGAGGTCTTTCTGAAGTCCGAGCTGTTTTAGTCTCTTAATAACTGCCTTGTTGTCCATGATTACTCCTCCTTACAGTTTTTAGGTTTTTGGATTAGTTCTACCGTTGAGGGGTCTATTTCTACAAGAAGGCTAAACCCGCTCCAGAGTCCTTTGTCTTCTTTAATTCCAAATTTCGTAAGTTCAAACCCAACAGGGAAAATGAACATTGCCTCATCGCATTGGATTAGGTCGCCTTCTACATACTCTTTTTTTACTGCGTGTTTTGGAACTGCTCTAAACGTGTAAAGCCTTTCCATATCTATTCCTCCTCCTGTTTCCTCCTAAAATTCTTGAATCCTTTCCCGGCTTTAAAAACGGGAACTAACCTTTCAGGAAGATTTACCAGCTCTCCGGTTTTAGGATTCCTGGCAGCTCTTGGAGCCGCCTTACGGAGGTAAAACTTTCCAAAATCTCTGATTGAAACTACCCTGCCCTTCCAGACTTCCTCCATTATCAGTTTGGGAAGTTCATCTATGACGGCTTCCACTATTTCCGTTTTTGCCCACTTCTTTGGAAGCCGCTTTTCCAGCCTCCTGCGGAGCACCTTCACAAGTTCCTTTTTTGTCATCCTCTTCATGATGCACCTCCTCTATCGGGGTTATTTCAAAGTGAGCTAATATCCTCCAACCAGTTCTGAGAGGTCTCCAGAACTGGATATAGATGCCTTTACCGTCTTTTGTTTCTCCGGCTTCAAGCTTAATCCTTGAGCGTCCGAACGCCTTTGTTTGAAGGAAACCGAGTAGTTTCTTAAGGTCTGGCTCCTGTTCATACCTGTACAAAACGCAATCCAGACCTCTTTCTATGCATCCGATTGGACGTTCAATTACTTTGGCTTTCATACTACCTCCCGAAATAGTGGTATCTGAACAGGCTCATAAAGACCTCTTTCAAAGGTTTTGAGTTTCTTCTTACTGAAGAGTGGGAGAGCAGAGTCTATACTGTCGGCTTCTACCAGTTTTGCCCACTTGACCCTTCTTTTTGTCCCTACTCTACCGACATGGCATCTGATTCCGAATGAGCGAGCCAACTCTACCCAGGTTCTACCTGTACGTAACTTCCACTCCGTCGTTCCACCAACAAAGAGAAACTCAACTTTCGTTTCTCTAATAGCTTCTTCTACGGATTGGATCTTCATTCCATCCTGAACCACGAGGGCATATCTAAATTCAGGAAAGAGTTCCTTAAGTTTTTCATGCCAGTGAAGGGAGAGCTCCAAAGACTCCTCTCCGGCGGCTACTTTGTCGGGAAGAACTACAAAGTCTGGAAGCTGAGGGAAGAAAACTTTCCTAACCCTTTCAAGGGTAGATATGAAGAGCTCCCCATCAAATTCAGCTCCTTTGAGGTAAAGAGAGTAAACACCGTTATCAACAAAGTAGAAGTTGAACTTGAAAGGGTAGGGATTTCGGAATTGAAAAGGGGTAATGACAGCTCCCCACCCTTTCTTTTTAACGTAAGAGACCATCTTTCCCGTCGGCTCTCCAATGTAGACTTTCACTCCACTACCTCCCATTTGGAGAGCTCCAAAAACATCCTGAGTTCTATGCCTTTAGCCTTAAAGTTCAGGAAGAAACCTTCTTTAAAGAACTTTTCGGCACTGACGTAATAGAGCTTCCCGTGATATAGAACCTCTAAGGTTTCAAGACCGTATCCGGGTTCAGAGTGGAGGAATTTGCACAGGTGGTAGGGGAAACCAAAGGCGACGCCTTTATAGAAGATGGCGTGAGAACCCCTCTCTTGTTTAGAGAGGGTCTTTGTGTGAAAATTGTAGTGGGCAATCTTGCGGTATTTCTTCTTCTGTTCTTTCTCTCTCCTCTTTTTCGGTTCCTTTATGGTGTCAAGTTCAAGGAAAACGGTTCCTCCGACCGTTATGAAGTAAGTAACGCCATCCGGGTCTGTAAACCTTACAGGCTTCACCGCTACACTCATTTTCACCTCACCACTTGAGTTCTTTCTGTGGGGCATACATGACAAGGCTCTGGTAGAGCGTTACGAGTCTGCCGTTTCTTTTGACTTTGCCTACTTTTCGGACGTGCCCTCTCTTCTCAAGAACCCTTATGTAGTTCCTAACAGTGGATTCCCAGTTGACCTGGGCTTTTGAAAGGTCCCAGGTCTCATTCACTACATCGCTAATTGTGAACGTCCTCATAGACCGTAATACTGAGGCTATTTCTTCTCTTGCCTTCACTGTACCCTCCTGTATGTTGCTCTTGGGCGTTTTGAAACCTGCTCAAGGAGACCTTCTTTGAAGAGCTTTCTGATGAAGTTGGCAGTTGTTTTGTAGTTGACGCCGACAGCTTCTGATACTTCTTTGGGGGAGAACTCTCCCTCAAGGCTTTCTATGTAAGAGAGGATTCTTGAGCGAAGAGTTTCTCTCTCTTCCCCTTTGCTGACTTTTGTTTGAATGCCTGTGTTGTGGTCTGTGAGGCGGTAGGTGTTGTGGTCAACGGTAACGGGCTTCCATCCTGTTAGTTCCTTGACTTCGTAGAGTTTCTCCTTGGTAGAACTCCTTATCCCGACTACTCTCAGATAACCGCTACGGGCGAGGAAACGGAGGTAGTAACGGCAAACGTAGAGGGATACCCCCGTTACTCTGGCAACATCGTTGGCTGTGAAAATACCGTTGGTTTTTCTTAAAAATCGCCATATTCTTTCTGCAGCTTCTCCTCTCTTCAAAGAAGCCCTTGCCATCTTATGCCTCCTCAAATGCTTTCTTTGCTTTGACCATGACCCTGCGAACGTCTTCGGCGGTTAAGACCTCTCTTGAGTTAGCTTTTGCATATCTCTCAAGGGCTTCAAGGGCTATAACTACTTGCCTTGTGTTTCCACCGGTTTCAACTCTGAGGGTTTTTGCCGCTCGGCTATCAAGCTGGCATCCTTCAAGGCAGGCTGAAGCAATCTTTTGAACGTCCTTAACGGTAAGAGGAGACAGCGTTTTTAAGACCCTAATTCGGCTGTGGAAAGCTCCATACTTGCGGACAACGGGAAGGAACTCCGGCGAGCCTACGAGAACCACCGGAACGTGGGCTTCGTCGTGAAGGTCCCGCAGGATTTCAATCATCTTCTTCTTCTCAGCAAGGCGGTTAGCCTCGTCAAGGAGAATAACGGGAGGTTCTTCTTTTTGCCTTAGAACTTCAACGGTTTCCGCAAATATCTTGTAGAGGTTGCCTTTAGGGGTTCCTCCCAGTTCAAGGAGGAGCTCCTCAAAGAAGTCTCTCGTTGACATAGCCGCTTTAACGCTGATGTAGACCGTGTTTTTGTTGCGGGTGTAGAACCAGAGGCAGGTTTCTGTTTTCCCGATGCCGTATGGAGCTGATATAATTCCCACAGAGGGGTTTCGCCTTGCGGCGGCTTCTTTGACTTGGGAGATAACTTCAACGAAGGCTACAACGTTTGAAAGGTCTGCTACAAAGACATCTTTACGCATTTTTCACCTCCCGGTCAAAGATTTCCTGAAAGGAAAGGCTTACTTCAATAGCCGCCGCAAGGCACTTCTCAACTACCTCAGTGTTGCCATCGTCTTTCCTCAGTTCCTCTAAGGCAAGCTCCATGTTCGCCTCGTAGGCTTTTTTAGCTATTTCCCTAATGTCCACGGCACACCTCCTTAAGCGATTTGTATTTCAAGGCTTTCAATGTCGGGCAAAATGCCGAGTTCCCTTTTCTCTTCGTAGTCTTCGGTTTTGGCGTAAGAGAGTAGGAACTCGTAGTCCTCCGCAGATATGGGCTTCCCTTCTCGGATCTTCTCTATAAGGGCAAAAGCCCTTGTAAAGGCACTTTCGTAGGTTTCCTCTTTTGAGAGGGTCTTTTCTTCCTCAACTTTTACAACTATCTCTTTTGCAGTTTTGACCTCTTTGTTTTCAAAGCTTTCTTGTTTTCTCAGGTCTAAGGCGATGACGTTATCTTTCTCAAAAGAAGTAACGGCTACCTCGTAAGGAGTTGCACTGTATTTCTTTGTAAACTCTTTGATTTCTTTCTTCTGCTTGCGGAGCTCCTTCTGAACAGCTTTCTGAGACTTAACGGCTATCTCTGCCCTTACGTCCTTTTCAAGGGCGGCGTGGTTAAAGGCTCTTGCGATGAAGTTTCCTTTTTCGTCAAAGACAAATAGGACTCTGTAATCGGATAGGTCTTGACGGACGTAAACGGTGCAGTCGCCATTTTGCTGATGATAGAGGGCAAGCTCCTGGGAATAATAGTAGGCGTTGGAAAGCCTTATGCCCTTGTTTGTGAGCTTACGCTTGACGGCTTTTGCAAGGAGGACGTCAAGGACTCTCTCGTCCTCCACCTTTGCGGGCTTTTTGGGAGAGTTGAGTATTAACTGCTCTACTACGCCGAAGCTGTGCCTTTCTTTGCGGTAGCGCTTCTCTATGAACTCTGTAAGCTTTTCGCTGAGCTCTTCCGGAGAGAGGTAAACTTCAAGGGCAAAGTCTTCATCTTTTAAGAGCTTTTTAGCCCACTTCTTTCTGGCTTCTATCTTCCTTCTTTCTGCAACGTTGTGTCCGATGTAGCCGGGAAGGACCTCAAAGAACTGGGTTGCTACCGTTCCGAAAACTCTTTCCACAAAGGCTTTATACTGCGGTTGATAGGGCGGACAGTAGATGAGCTCTATGCCGAACCTTTCGCAGACCTGCTGGAAGTGTTCAGATTTGTAGACAGAGCCGTTGTCGGTAATTATCCTTTCGGGAACTCCTGCCTCTAAGAGCCACTTTCTTAGAAGGTTGTCAACTACAACGTAGGAGTTTTCTCTTTCTGCAAGGGCAAAGCGAACGTCTCGGCTGTAAACGTCTATGAGGAAGGTAAGCTGGAGTCTCTTTGTTTTCTCTACGGTGGTGCTGTCCGGGAGCTCCTCCTTCCATCTGCACATTACGTCTGCTTTTGTGGAGTCAAGCATTAGAACCTGACCGTAGTATTCGGCACGATAAGCTTCTTTCTGGTCACCGTATGCAGGCATGTACTTCTGTCGCCACTCATCAGGAGAGAGGATGTATTTGATGAGAGCGTCGTTTTCTCTCCTAAACTCCCTATACCACCTCATAAAGGCTTGGTAGGAGGGTGGCGGTGAAGGGAGCTCCCCTTTTTGGTGGTAGAAATTCAGGGTTTCGTAGATTCTTTTTCCTCTCTCTATGCCTTTGTAGATGCAACTCCAGACGATTGCCTGCATTTCCGGGGTAATCGCCCTTTTCCTTCCCTTGTTCTTGTGCTTAGGGAGGAGGGCGTAAAGTCCTCCCTCTTCAAAGAGTGCCATCCAGCGATATAAGGTCTTTACGGTGAGCCTGTGGATGCCGGCTTCTAAGGCTTCTACGATTGTTATTTTTCCGCTGTTGTAAGCCTTTACAAATTTTTCTTTTGCTTCTGTTTCCCTGAGTTCCTTGTTCCTCTTTTTGAAAGTCTTATAAGCCTTTACGATTTTGTATCTTGCCCTTGCAACGGTCTTGTGTTCCTCCGGGGCTATCTCAAAAAGCCTCATCCACTCTTTTAACTGCTCTGTGTCCACAATGGAGACGGACGGAATGAACTCTTCCGGAATGCCGATAAAGTGTTCTAAGACTTTTGCCTGTATCTCTTCGGGTAAGTCTTTTAAAAGGAACTCTTTCTGGTAGCCGCCACGAGTAGGAACTTCTCTGTATGTCCAGTTTTCCCTTTCTGCTCTTCTTCTAATGTGTTCTTTTGAAGTACTAAGAATCTGAGCGAGTTTGGGGAGTGAAATCCAGTCTGGAATGTTGACGCTTTCGGTTGCATTGGTTGCTTTGGAGGTTGCATTGCTCCCGGTTGCATTGACGGTTGCATTGGTAGTTGCATTGCTTTTTAAGGTTGCATTGATTACATCTTGGTTTTCAAAGGTTTTATTTGAGTTGACGCTTTCGTTGACGCTTTCTTTGGTGGTTGCATTTGAAAGTGTCAACTGTGGGGAGTTGACGCTTTCTCCCGAAGTTTGAGCTGAAAGCGTCAACTTTTTGGGCTGTTCTTCAGCAACCCTAATTTTAGGAGAGGAAGGCGGAAGAGTTTTACTTTCAAACTCTATCTCCTTTTTTAAGTTTTCAACTGAAAGTTCAAACTGACCGCAGGTTGCATTGCTCTCGGTTGCATTGGTTTCTTTGGTTGCATTGAGGTTGCATTGGAGTTTCTCCCTAACATCGGGAGGGAGCTCCCTAACTATAAACTTCTTTAGTGGTTTTCCTCCTCTTGGATTTGGCTCTTCTTCATACTTCCATCCTTCTGCCTTTGCCCTTTTATTGACAGCCTGCCTTGAGACCCCGAGGATTTTTGCTATCTCACCTGCGGTCAGTTTCTCTCTCACCTCAGAACCTCCTCTCCAAATTCCCGAACAAGGCTTTCCTTTATCTCAAGGGCTTTTCCGCTTTCGGCAGGCGTTCGTTTAGTAACAACCTTTTGAGTGAGCCTGTAGGAAAATCCCCTCTCCTCACACCACTCTTTAAGGGAGCGGTATCCCTTTTCTAAAAGCCTCTTTTTCAGCTCTATGCTGTATGTAAAAGGTGGCTTAGCCATCTTCTCAATCCTTGATATGATTTTTCCCGTTCTCATCGTGCTACTTCTATGATAGGTCAATTTGAACGGTATGTCAAGCAAATTGAACGGAATAGGGAGGTCAAAATGAACGTTACGGAACGTTTCAAAAAAGTTCGCAAAGAGATAGCAAAAAAGAACCAGAAAGAAATGGCGGAATTGTTAGGAGTGTCGGAAATAACAATAAGGAGATACGAAACGGGTAAAACTGAGATTCCAAAAGTGGTCGCCTTAGCATTAGAGGCTTTATATGGAGTTAATCACCGTTGGCTTCTCACCGGCGAAGGTCCTATGTTCGTTAGCCACTCACAGGAAGAACCTATTAAGGAAACTCCTACGAATCAGGCAGGCATAGACAGGGAGCTTGCCCAGATGATATCTATGTTGTCTCCGGAGCAACAGGAAGGACTGAAAATGCTTTTTAGGGGTTACCTCCAAAAGCCTACGCCCAAGCTCTCCGCCTCTTCTTCGGAGAGACGAGAGGAAACTGCTAACCTTTCTAATTCTCACGATGAGAATATGGTAAGATAATAAACAGCTTTCAAACCTTTGGGAGGGAAAGGGTATGTCCTTTGAAGAAGAACTCTACAAACTCTCTGAAAGAATAGCCAGCCTTAAAGATAAAGTTCAAACGGAAGAAGCCACCAAACACTCATTTGTAATGCCCTTCCTGAGCATTCTCTCTATGGCAAGCAGGCAAAAATACATTAGGGAAATACAGCAGATTTTCAAGCAGGAGATACAAGAGCCTTCCGACGAGTTTGTTAGATTCTTTGCCTCACGTATAAGGAAGGGGAAGATAACGAGGAACGTGATAGAAGAGTTTAGAGGCTACGTTAAGACTGCCTTCTCCGACCTTATAAACGAGCTTGCAACGGAGAAGATTAATGTCCTAAAGAAACGCCTTGAAAGCGGAGATATGGGCGAACTGCAAGCTCAGGAGCAGACCGTAGAAGTTGATGACGGCATAGTTACCACCGAAGAAGAGATGCAGGCGTTCTACATCGTCAAATCAATAGCCGCAGAAATTACAGACCCCGCTAACATCACTGCCAAAGACACAAAGTCCTACTTTGGCGTTCTCTATAAGAACAATACCCGTAAATGGATATGCCGTTTTTACTTCAACTCTCCCCGTAGGAAATACATAGGCTTACACGTGGCAGACAAAACGGAAGAGAAGTTTCCAATAGAAAGATTAGAAGACATTTACTCCTTCCGTGAACAGATACAAGAGGTGATAAGGAGACTGGAAAGATGAGCACCCTATCCGAAGATGATGTTAAAAGAATATTTGAAGAAGCTCTAAAGGACATCTCGCAAGGAACTTTTAGCGATATACTAGATGGGAAAGGAAGAGAGGAAAAACTGTATCCCCTATATGTTAAACAGTTTTTAGAAAATGGTTTCCGAGTAATTGTAAACGGAGGGTTTTATAGAAACCTAAGTGAATCTTCAAAAAGAAGTCCTGATTATAAAGTTGATCTGCTTATTGTTAAGAATGGAAATTTAATAGGAATTGAAGTTAAAGGACCTTCTGTGGAGGAAAACTGGAGTATAAGAGGAACCCCAATAGAAGAAGACAAGAAAAAGCTTCAAGACCTTATGAGTTTGGGATATCTTAAAACTGGATTTTTTGTAGGAATTTTTCTTAACAGGAAAACTACTGAATTTGAGGTTCATGTAGAAAAAATTTCACAAGTTACATAACTTTAATTACACCAACCTTTCCCACTCCTACCTGCCATTCCTTCAGCTCTGTATAGG
>Ga0256831_1001641_pt1 | contig 11783 bp, 11 predicted proteins | sample 132544metaG_FD_189087 | JGI IMG/M metagenome (GOLD analysis project Ga0256831, IMG submission 189087) | Hydrothermal vent microbial communities from Lau Basin, Pacific Ocean - 132-544 | ecosystem: Environmental > Aquatic > Marine > Hydrothermal vents | place: Pacific Ocean: Lau Basin | collected... | reverse complement strand
GGAATAAAAGTTTATTCTCCTGAGGAGATTAGTGAAATAATAGAAACTTTACTAAGTGGTGCTAAACTTTATGGAATGCATAAAACTTCTCTTTATGTAAAAAATGACAAAAGATATCCAGGGCTTGGGGCAATTTTAGAGATGTTAAAATATGCAACTGGAAAAAATTATGAAGTATTTGGAAAGCCAAGTAAAAAGTTTTTTTCTGAGGCGGCTAGAAAAATCAATCTTAGTTTTGATAAAATTACTATTATAAGTGATGATTTATATGGTGATTTACTCCCTGCAAAAGAGCTTGGAATGAAAAGCGTTTTAGTTTTAACTGGGAAAATAAAAGATAAAAAAGAAATTACTGCTAAACCTGATTTAATCGTTAAAAATTTAAAAGAGTATTTAGATATTTTAGGGAGAGAGAATGGAGAGTGAATTAAAAAAATTAAGAAAAGAGATTGATGAGATTGATAATAAGATTTTAGAGCTTCTTAATAAAAGAATGGAAATTGTAAAAAAAGTAGGAGAGCTTAAAAATAATACTAATGCTCCAATTTACAGACCTGAGAGAGAAAAAGAGATAATAGAAAGGCTCACTAAACTCTCTAAAGCTCAAAATGGTATATTAGGTCGTGATGAGATTGAAGCTATTTTTCTTGAAATTTTTGCTGTTTCGCGCTCACTTGAGAGAAAAGAGAGAATTGCTTTTTTAGGACCAATTGGCACTTATACTCATCAAGCTGCGGAATCTCGTTTTGGTGCAAATGCAAAATATTTGCCTATTTTAAATATTGAAGGTGTTTTTAAAGCAGTAGCAAATAAAGAAGCAAAATATGGAGTAGTTCCAATTGAAAATAATACTGAAGGAGTTGTTGGAATAACACTTGATAGTTTAAAAAAATATGATGTAAAAATAGTAGCTGAGATATGTATGGATATCCATCATTCATTTGCTTCCTTGCAAGATGATATTACTAAAATAAAAAGAATATATTCCCATCCTCAAGGATATAATCAGTGTTTAAATTTTCTTGAGACTCACGGGCTTTTAGATGTAGAATTTATTCCAACGGAATCTACTGCAAAAGCGGCAAAACTTGCAAGTAAAGATAAAGAGAGTGGGGCAATTTGCTCTAAGATTGCTGCAAAACTTTATAATGTTCCGCTTCTTTTTGAAAAAATAGAAGATAATAATGCAAACAGAACAAGATTTATAATAATAAGTGATTTTAAAACTCAAAAATCAGGTAACGATAAAACAAGCGTAATTGCAAAAACTTCACATAAAAGCGGAGCACTTTATGAGCTTTTAAAAAGTTTTAAAGAGAAAAATATCAATATTTTAAAAATAGAGTCTCGTCCTAATAAAGATGATACTTTTAATGCATGGTTTTATTTAGATTTTGAAGGTCATATTGATGATGAAAAGGTTAGAGAGATTATTGAAAAAAATAATATGCTTTGGCTTGGAAGTTATTTAAAAAATTGCTAAAGGATATAAATGTTTGAGAGTCTTAAAAATTTAAAAACTTATGAAGCAGGTAAGCCAATAGAGTTAGTTGTAAGAGAATATGGAATTAAGCCAAATGAGATTATAAAACTTGCAAGCAATGAAAATCCATATGGTCCATCTCCTAAAGTTATTGAAGAAGTTAAAAACAATGCACACCTAATGCATAGATACCCTGATGATAGTTTTTATGAGCTTAAAAACAAACTTGCAGATGAGTTTAGTGTAGATGTTAAAAATATTATAATTGGTGCTGGAAGTGACCAAATTATAGAGTTTGCAGTACGTGGTATAAATCCTAAAAAAGTGCTAATGGCTGGAATTACTTTTGCAATGTATGAGATATATTCAAATCAAGTAGGAGCAAAAATACTTAAAACTTCTTCAAAAACTCATAATCTAGATGAGTTTTATCAAATTTATAAAAAGGAAAAGCCTGAGATTATTTTTCTTTGTGTTCCAAATAATCCACTAGGAGAGTGTTTAGATGCAAAAGATGTATTTGAGTTTATAAAAAAAATTGATGAAGATACTTTGATTTTAATTGATGGAGCTTATCAAGAATTTGCAAAATTTAAAGATAACAATAAAGAGATAAAACCAAAAGATATTTTAAGATATAAAAATGTGCTCTATACTGGAACATTTAGCAAAGCTTATGGGCTAGGTGGTATGAGAGTTGGGTATGGAATAGCAAATGAATATATTATTTCAAATCTTCATAAGTTAAGACCTCCATTTAATATTACAATTCTTTCTCAAATTGCAGCATCTAAAGCTCTTGAAGATAAAGAGTGGGTTAAAAAAGGGATAAAAAGTAATTTTGAAGAGATGCAAAAATATATTGAATTTGCAAAAAAGAAAGGATTTGAATATATTGAAAGTTATACAAATTTTATAGTTCTTTTTATTCCAAATTCAACTAAAATTGCAAATGAATTGTTAAAAAGAGGAATAATTGTAAGAGATATGGCAAGTTATGGATTTGAAGCTCTTAGAATTACTATAGGAAAACCTGAGGAAAATGATAAATTATTAAAAACTTTAGAGGAGATTAGTTGAATTTTGAAGAAATTTTTAAACAAATAATTTCATTTTTTAATAAATTAAATAAACAACAAAAATTAATTATTATCGGAAGTGTTATTGCTGTTATTGCAATAATAACTTTTTTAATAATCTTTAATACAACCTCACATAAACCAAGAAATAATTATGCAATTCTTTTTGAAAATTTAAAACCTCAAGATGCTGCTTTAATAGCTCAATATTTAGATAAAAAAAATATTCCTTATACTATTGCTGAAGATGGAGTTATTGAAGTTCCAAGGGATAAAGTTGCAAAGCTTAGACTTGATATTGCAGCTCAAGGTCTTCCAAAATCTAGTACTGTTGGGTTTGAATTATTTGATAAAACTTCTTTTGGAGCTACAGATTTTGAAGAGAGAATAAAATATTTAAGGGCACTTGAGGGAGAGCTTGAGAGAACAATTGAATCAATTGATGCAATAGAGAGTGCTAAAGTTAATATTGCGCTTCCAAAAGAGTCTGTATTTGTATCCAAACAGCATCCTCCAACAGCATCAGTACTTGTAAAATTAAAACCAAATATGATACTTACGCCAAAGCAAATTCAAGGAATTAAGTATTTAGTGGCTTCTGCTGTGCCAAATTTAAAACCAGAAAATGTAAAAATAGTAGACCAGTATGGAAATCCATTGGGTGAAAATGATGAGTTTACGCAAAACAATGAGCTTTTAAAAACTCAAATGCTTTATAAAAAAAGATTTGAAAAATCTTTAGAAGATAAAATAGTCTCAATTCTTGCCCCAATTGTAGGAGGTAAGGATAAGGTAGTAGCAAAAGTAAATGTAGATTTGGATTTTTCTCAAGTAAAATCAAAATCTACTATTTATGACCCTAATAATGTAGTAAGAAGTGAGCAAGTAATAGAAGAGAGCAGAGTTGGTATTAAACCAAAACAAGTTGGGGGAGTTCCAGGAGCTGTTAGTAATATAGGTCCTGTTCAAGGGGTTAAAAATAATAACATAGTAGAAAAATATAACAAAAGCGAAACTACTACAAATTATGAAATTTCTACTACTATAAAAGATGTTAAAGAGCCTATTGCTAAAATAAAAAGAATTACAGCTGCAGTAGTAGTAGATGGGCATTATAAAGAAGAGAATGGGACAATTAAATATATTCCTCTTAGTAAAATAGAGCTTGCAAATATTGAAAATTTAGTAAAAAATGCCATAGGATTTAATCCTAAAAGAGGTGATAGTGTAAGTGTTAGCTCATTTGAATTTGCTGCTTCTAAATTAAATAAACAAAAAGAAGTTACTATGGTTCATGGTGTTTTAATGTATGTAGGAGCATTTTTACCAATAATTAAATATTTAATTTTAGCAATAATTCTTTTTATCTTTTATAAAAAAGTAATAGTGCCATTTAGCGAAAAGATGCTTGAAGTAAAGGTTGAAGAAGAAGAGCCAGTTAAAAAAGAAGTTGAAATAAATGAAGAAGAAATTGAAACAACTTATGATAAAATAAAAGAATTAAAAGAAAAAGTTGAGCAACAACTTGGTATTAGTAGTGAAATAAATGAAGAAGAGTTAAAATATGAAGTGTTACTTGAGAGAGTAACAAAAATTGTAGAAGAAAACCCAGAGCAAGTTGCAAAAGTATTAGAAAATTTAATAAAAGAAGAGCATACAGAAATTTAAAGGATAAATTATGGCACTTTCACCTCAACAACAAGCGGTTTTAGATGAATTATCAATGCCTGAGAAGATTGCAATTTTATTAATACAATTAGGTGAAGATTTAACAGCTCAGATATTTTCTTATATGGATGTAGATGCTATAACTGAAATTTCAAAATATATCGCCACTGCAAGAACTATTGATAAAGCTGTAGCTGCAGCAGTTTTGGAAGAATTTTATGTAATTTTTCAATCAAATCAATATATTGCAAGTGGAGGGCTTGAGTATGCAAAAGAGATTCTTTATAAAGCGCTAGGTCCTGAAGAAGCTAAAAAAGTACTTGATAAACTTGCTAAGTCTCTTCAAAGTGAGCAAAATTTTGGATTTTTGCAAAAAGTAAAACCTCAACAGCTTGCAGATTTTATTGTAAATGAGCATCCACAAACTATAGCACTTATTCTAGCCCATATGGACCCTACTAGCGCAGCTGAGACACTTAGTTATTTTCCAGATGATATAAGGGCTGAAGTTTTGATGAGGATGAGTAACCTTGGAGATATTTCTCCACAAGTGATTAAAAAGGTAAGTGCAATACTTGAGACAAAGCTTGAATCTCTAACAGGTTATAAAGTAGAAATTGGCGGAGTTAGATTTGTAGCTGAAATATTTAATAGACTTGGTCAAAAGGCAGCAAAATCTACTCTTAAACATATAGAGCAAATTAATAATGAGCTTGCAGAGCAAATTAAAGAGAAAATGTTTACTTTTGAAGATATTTTAAAACTTGATAATACTGCTATTAGAGAAATTTTAAAAGAAGTTGATAAAAAAACATTGATGATTGCGCTAAAAGGTGCGCCAGAAGAATTAAAACAAAAGTTTTTAAGTAATATGTCTCAAAGGGCGGCACAAGCGTTTGAAGAAGAGATGCAATTTTTAGGTCCTGTAAAAGTAAAAGAAGTTGAAGCAGCTCAAAGAAAAGTTATAGAAGTAGTGCAAAAACTTGCAGAAGAAGGCAAGGTATCAATAGGCTCGGAGGAAGAAGTAATTGAGTAAAATTATTAATGGCGGAAGAAGTGATAAACATATAATAAAGAATTATCAATTTAAAGAGCTAGAAGATAATCAAAAAGAAGAACCTACAATTAATAATAATGAAACACCTCAAAGTGTGCCGGTTGAGAATAATGAAATAATTGAAAAATTATTGGAAAAAATAGAAGAGCTTTCAAAAAATATTACTCAAGCTCAGGCAAAATTTGAAACTCAGATAAATGAGTGCAATCAAAGAGTAGAAATAGAAAAAAAGAATGCTTTTGAAAATGGTTACAAGAGTGGATATGAAGATGGCAAAAAAGAATGTGAAGCAGAGTTTAGTGAAAAAATTAAATTATTAGAAGAATCTATAAAAAAGATTGATAAAATAAATGAATTATTTGAAGAAAAAATTCTCTCAGTAGAAAAAGAGCTTATCTCAGTAGCTCTTGATATAGCAAAAGAGGTGATTCAAAAAGAAATCTCTAAAGAATCACAAGAGATAGCTTATAATTTAGCAAAAGCTTTAATGGAAGATATAAAAGATGCAAGTAAAATAAAATTAAAAGTAAATCCAAAAGATGCTGAGTATTTAAAAAATAAATTTGAAAATGTTGAAATTATTCCAGATTCTGCTATAAAAGAGGGTGGAGTAGTAATACTTAGTGATTTAGGCAATATTGATGCAGAAGTTATGGAGAGATTTAAAACAATTAAAGAGGCTATTTTAGAAGGTAAATAATGATAAATGTTAAAAAAATGAGCATAGATGAATTAAATGAATTAGCTAAAAAAATAAGAGAGAGAATTTTAGATGTAGTGTCTCGTAAAGGAGGACATCTTAGCTCTACTCTTGGAGCAGTAGAATTAATCATTGGAATGCATTATGTTTTTGATGTAGAAAAAGACCCATTTATTTTTGATGTATCCCATCAAGCTTATGCTCATAAGCTACTTACAGATAGATGGGAAGAGTTTGAGAGTTTAAGACAATTTGGCGGTATTAGCGGATATACTAAGCCTAGTGAATCTAAATATGACTATTTCTCAGCAGGGCACTCTTCTACTTCAATTTCAGTAGCAGTTGGAGCTGCTAAAGCAATAAAACTAAAAAATGAAGATAGAACTCCAGTAGTACTTATTGGTGATGGTGCAATGAGTGCTGGAATGGTTTATGAAGCTATGAATGAGCTTGGATATCTTAAACTGCCGGTAGTTATTATTTTAAATGATAATGAAATGAGTATTGGAAAACCAATAGGAGCAATAAGTAAATATTTAACTAAACTAAAAGCTGGAAAATTTTATCAAGGCTTTAAGGAAAAATTTAAAAATTTTTTAGAAAAAATGCCTAAGGACTTAAAATATACTGCTAAAAAAATGGAAGAGTTTTTAAGTGTAAATGGGGTGTTTTTTGAAGAATTGGGATTAGAATATATAGGACCTATAGATGGACATAATTTAGAAGAGATAATTGAGACTTTAAAAATTGCAAAAGAGCTAAAAAAGCCAGTAATTGTACATGCTAAAACTATTAAAGGAAAAGGATATAAAGAAGCAGAGGGGTATTATGAGCATTGGCATGGGGTTGGACCATTTGATATTAAAACTGGTAAGCCGCTAAAGTCTTCTGGGCTTAGCGCTACTAAAGTTTTTGCTTCTAAACTACTTGAACTTGCAAAAAAAGATGAAAAAATAGTAGGGGTTACTGCTGCAATGCCAAGTGGGACTGGTATGAAAGAGCTTATGCAAGCATTTCCTAATAGGTTTTGGGATGTGGGTATTGCTGAGCAGCATGCAGTAACTTCAATGGCTCCGATGGCAAAAGAAGGTTTTAAGCCTTTTGTAGCGATTTATTCAACTTTCTTGCAAAGAGGATATGACCAAATAATTCATGATGTGTGTCTTGATAACTATCCTGTGAGATTTGCTATTGATAGGGCTGGAATTGTTGGAGCTGATGGGGAGACTCATCAAGGGGTTTTTGATGTAGGGTATCTTAGAATAATTCCAAATATGACACTTTTTGCGCCAAGAGATTTTGCTACTTTAGAAAAAGCAGTTGAATTTGCTTATAACTATGACAAAGGTCCAAGTGCTTTTAGATATCCAAGAGGAGCATTTGAGCTTGAAGAAGGAATTTTTGAAGCAAAAGACTTTGAATTAGGTAAAGCTGAAGTGTTAGTAGATGGTAAAGATATTATGTTAATTGGTTATGGAAATGGAGTGGGAAAAGCTTATAAAGTGTTAAAAATTTTAAAAGAAAAAGGAATTGATGCAGGATTGATTGATTTAAGATTTGTAAAACCTTTTGATGAAGAGCTTTTTAAAAATATAAAAGCAAAGAAATGGTATGTAATAAGTGATAATGCAAAAAAAGGTGGTATTGGAGAAATGCTTAGTAGTTTTGCAAAAGAAAATAGACTTCATAAATATATTAAAAGTTTTGAATATCCGGATAAATTTATTCCTCACGGAAGCGTTAAAGAAGTAGAAAAATATTTAGGAGTAGATGAAGAGTCTATTGCAAATGAGATATTAAAGGAGATAAATGGCTAAGGCAGTATTTGGAGGAGGGTGTTTTTGGTGTTTAGATGCTATTTTTAGAAATGTAAAAGGTGTGAAAAATGTAACATGCGGATATGCAGGAGGAAAAAGAGCTAATCCAACTTATGAGCAAGTCTGCAGTGGTGTAACAGGACATGCTGAGGTAGTTGAAATTGATTATGATGAAAACGTAATAAGCTATGATGATTTACTTGAGATTTTTTTTAATATTCACGACCCAACTCAGCTTAATCGTCAAGGGAATGATGTAGGGACTCAATATCGCTCAATTATTTTGTATCTTAATGAAGAGCAAAAACAAAAAGCATTAAAAAAAATTGAAGAACTTAGAAAAAAAGGTATCAATGTAGTGACAGAAGTAAAACCACTTGAAGTTTTTTATCCTGCAGAAGAGTATCATCAAAACTATTTTTATAATAATCCACAAAACCCTTATTGCTCTTATGTTATTGCACCAAAACTTCATAAATTTTTTCAAAAATTTGATAAAATGGTAAAAAAAGGAGGGGAAAATGATTGAAGATTTAATTAAAATTGGAATAGGAAGTGCGTTTTTAGCAAAAGAAAAACTTCAAGAATTTATTGAAGAAGCAAAAAAAAGAGGTGAATTAACTCAACAAGAGGCTGAGAAATTATTACAAGAGCTTAAAAAAGAATCTGAGCGAAAATTACAAGAGATAAAAAAAATGATTGAAGAAGAGGTAAAAAGACAATTAAATGAATTAGGAGTTGCAACAAAAGAAGATATTCAAAAACTTTATCAAAAAATAGAAGAGCTAGAAAAATTACTAAAAAATGAAAAAAATACTAAACCTAAAAGCTAGAGTCTCTTGTTTTGCATCTAGTGATTTTTTAATTGTTATTGATGAAAAAAATAGAGTTTTTTATTTTGATGATGCTTTTAAGCTAAAAAAGGCATTTAAGTTAAAACTTGATAATAATGACCCTGATGAAAATAGTGTAAAAGTTTCTTATAATAAAAAGTTTGCATTAATAGCTATTAAAAATATATTAACTCTTTGGGATTTAGAAAATAAAAAACATCTTGCTTCTTTTTTACAAAAAAACGATATTTTAAGTGTTGCTTTTAGCAAAGATGATAAATACTTTGCTAGCGGTAATATTAATGGAGAAGTTTTTGTTTATAATCTTAAGTTACGTAAAAAAGTATATGAGCTAAAAAAACATAAAGATTTTATTACAGATTTATCATTTTATGAAGATAGAAGTTATTTAGTAGCGGGTGGATATGATGAGTGTGTAATTTTTCATAACTTGATTACTTTAGATAAAGAAGAAAAATATTATCATATTAAACCTGTAAAGAAAATAGAAAAAGAGAATTATTTAATTAGCTGTGATGCAATATCTTGTGTGGTAAATTGGGATGAATACAAAAAAGATTTTAAAGACATTACAAAATTTTATAAAAAATTTAGAGATTTTTTTATTTTTAAAAATTATTTATTGCTAGCAAGTGATAAAAATATAGCTATTTATAATCTAGATAATTTTGTAATAGAAAGTGATAATTTCTTAAGCTTAGGGGATATTGATAAAATTACTATTTTTAAAAATTACTTGTTAATTTCTACTATAAGCGGCGAAATTTATATCAAAAATTTGTTTGAAGAAGAAAATGAGCTTTTGGATTTAATCATAAAAGAAGAGTATAAAAAAGCATTTGAGCTTATAAATAAAAATCCATTTTTAAAATTTTCAAGAGGGTATAAAAAACTTCAGACAATAATAGAGCTTGAGATTAAAAGAGCAAAAGAATTGTTTTTAATAAATGAAGCTCAAGCAATAGAAATTTTAAATAAGTTTTTAGTTGTGCCAGAGCTTAGAAACAAAATCCAGAAAATAATAGAAGAATTTAAAAATTATAAAAAATTTGTCTTTGCTATAAAAGAGGAAAATTATGCTCTAGCCTATCTTCTTGCAAATAGATTTGAGCTTCTTAAAGAGACAAAATATTATAAATTGCTTGAGAAGAAATGGCAAATTGCATTTGAGAGAGCAAAAGAGTATGCTCTAAAAGGAGATATTTCAAAAGCAAAAGAAATTTTAGCTCCTTTTATGGCGGTTAGTGAAAAATTACCTTTAATCAAACTTTTATTACAAGAAGCAGAAATTTTTAAATTGTTAAAAGAAAAACTTGCAAAAAGAGATTTTAAAGGATTTTTTGATATTATTAAAAATCATCCAGAGCTTAAAAACACTTCTGAATATGAAAAAGTTATAAATTATGCAAATAGTTTATATAAACTTGCTAACAAATTTTTAAAAGAAGAAAAATTTGAAAAAGCCAAAAAAGCAGCTTTAATCTTACAAGATATAGAAGGATTTGAAGATAAAGCACAAGAAATACTTGAGAAAATAGAAGTAGCGCTTAAGTTTTTACACTATATTGCAAACAAAGAATATAAAAAAGCTATTGAGCTTAGTGAGCTTTATCCATTTCTAAAAGAGCTTCAAAGTTATAAAAATTTAATTAAAAAGCATAATGATATATATGAAAAAGTTGAAGAAATGATGGTAAATGGGGAAGTAAAAAAAGCACAAGAGTTATTAAATAAAGAAAAAATTATAAAAAGGTGATTTTTAACATTTTCATGTCATATTCAAATGATAAAATACCTTAAAAAAGGATTAAAAATGGATAATATTACAGATTTTGTAAAAAATGCAATCAGTGGCTCTGAAAACGGAGCAGTTACAGAAGGTATAAAAGCACTTCTTGGAGATAATTTTGATTCTTTAAAAGGACTTTTAGATAACAATGATTTAGAAGGATTTAAAAATCTTCTTGGAAAGATTCTCTCTGAAAATAGTGAAATTAAAGAATATATTCAAAAACTTGCAAGCGGAGAAGATGTTCTTGATAGTATAAAAGATAAATTTTTAGGAAAATTAAATATAGGTGGCATGGACTTAGGAAAGTTTTTTTAATTAATATTTTCACAATTATTATATTATAGGGTGATAATTCCTTATTAAAACTTTTGTGATTTTTCCTCTTTTGTTTCTATTTGATTGCTCTATTTGCAAAAACTTTTTTATAATCGCAGTGTTATATTATTACACTTTGTAGTGCAACTGAGACTGCTAAGATATTTTCTTCATCAAGAATTTTAGGATTTTTATATTTTCCCATAGGAATGTTAAAAATCCTTTTAATTCAAATTGCTGATGTAGTAGCTTCAAAAATTTACAGTTTCAAGTACTTACATTTCTTAGGAGTGGTAACATCAGAAATTTAAAATGGAAATATATCGATTGGGATAAAAAAGTTATAATATCTTCAAAAGATATTATGAGAGATACCATAGCAATTTTAGAATTCCTCTTACAGATACTTTGCTTGAGATTCTAAAATATTTTAAATAGTTTAGCAATAATAAAGAATTATATATTTGTATCATTTAAGACAAATAAGCAAATAAGTGAAAATTTTTTAGCAAAAACTTGAATTAAAAGACATTCATTCTCCTTATAGATGGAGAAGTGCTTTTCAAACTCTTACCGCTATAAAGAACATGGATTTCCTCTTGAAGTGATAGAAGTGATACTTTATCATAAAATTGGAAACAGAGTTACACACGCATATTTAAGAACAGATTTTTTGAATGAAAGGTATAAACTGCTTGAATAATAGAAAGGGTTTTTAATAAATTATTTAAAAAATTTTCGTTGTTATTAATAGCATAAGCAATATTAAATAGATCTCTTACTTTATTGTCATTTTTTCTATGAATAATTTTTTTAGCTATTATTTCTTCTGGAGTTTCAACAAGAATAGAATTTTCTTTTAACTTTAAAAATTTTTCTTTTTTAGGATTTAAATTTTCAACACTTAAAATATTTATATATACCATCTTTAAATGCATAATAATTTTTAAATTCTTTTGGAAATTTAGAAAAAATATTTTTTTGTAAAAATTCTAATGTGGAAATTTGATTCTTAAAG
>Ga0256831_1001640_pt1 | contig 11788 bp, 22 predicted proteins | sample 132544metaG_FD_189087 | JGI IMG/M metagenome (GOLD analysis project Ga0256831, IMG submission 189087) | Hydrothermal vent microbial communities from Lau Basin, Pacific Ocean - 132-544 | ecosystem: Environmental > Aquatic > Marine > Hydrothermal vents | place: Pacific Ocean: Lau Basin | collected... | reverse complement strand
CTACAACGCCATGACTGATATAGCCGCCACCGTCGTCAAAGGTTCCTCGTACATCGCCGCGATCGATCTGCCCATGCTCGCTTCGAGCATGTTTGGTCCCGATGACCTCAAAAAGCTCATCAAAGACCGCACCGGCGAGCTCCCGGTCTACATCGAGGCGTGGAGCTCGCCGCCTTCATGGTGGCCATCCGACATGACAGACGGCGATCTGTTCGCCGAGGCGTGGACGTGCGAGAGCTCGCCGATGACCATCACGATCCCCGAGCCACCGATCGGCGAGCTCAAAACCCGCGTAGTCCCGCGAGTTCACGAGCAGTGTGCCAGCGTAGGACCAGAGCCACCGCCCCCAACGCCACCGGAGCCACCAAAGCAAAGCCGCTGCTCAGGACCGATGGACGATCGGCAGGCTGTAGCCCTAGCAGCAAAGGCTTGGTTCGACCTGTGGCACACCGATCCAAGTTGGGAGCAGATAATACTGGCCACCGCTGTCATGCGTCACGAAACATACTACGCCCGCGCAGCTCGCCCGCCGAGCTGGAAAGGGAACTGCAACTGGGGAGCCACGCAAGGCCAGGGTGACGCAGGATGCTTTAAGAGTGATGATCTGAACCCGATCAAGGGAACAAGGGAGCCGCAGTGCTTCGCGTCCTACTCGAGCGACGCGCAAGGTATCACGGCAGCCCTCAAGCGCATGGGAAAGATCCCAACGTCAGCAACGCACAAGCTCTACGACTTCGCGCGACACCTTCGCGATCGCAGCTACTACGGAACCACCGTAGGACCCGATCACACGCTGGCAACCGCCCCGGAGGCGGACAAGCGAGCGGACGCGGAAAATTACGCGACCGCATTAAAACACCACGTCGAGAAGATAAACGCCGCCATGAACGGCGCCGCTCACATCGACCTGACAACCAAGGCGCCCGGAGGAATCGCAAACGCCCTCGAGGAGGCGTCACCGTTTGAAATTGTCATAGGTGCTGCTCTCATCACCGGACTCGTCGCCCTGGTCATCAAGGAGGCCAAAAATGGCAAGTAGTCTCGCCGAGGTCTGGAACAACGCTACAGGCGCAAAAGCAAGCAGCGCCTGGTCCGAGGGAGCCGCCGCAGGCGCCGCAATTGGATCGGTCGTCCCAGGGATCGGCACGGTCATAGGTGGCGCGATCGGTGGGATGATAGGGTGGGCGACCGCCCTTGGAGACGCCGCCGGCACAACGGCGATCCAAGATCGCCTGGCCAATAAATATCGCGCCTACCAGGTAGATATCGAACCCCACGCCGCCATTGATTCACTCGACTTCGACCAGTACACAGACGCCGTCGTCACCACCCGCCCGATCCTATTCGCCACGCTCACCTATGCCTTGATGATAGGATGGCCAGACGAGGAACCAGCCGGAACCGTCGATCTGTTGGTGGCGTGGTATCAGAGAGCGCGCGGCATCAGCGACCAGCGAGCAAAGTGGTTGCGCGAAGGAACAACGTTCCGCGTCAATCGCATTGGTCAATATCTAGCCGTGCGCCTGTGGGCATGGCTCCCGCAGCAAAACCGCCGCGACATCGAGGCCGCTTGCAAACGCGACTTGCGCAATCCGCGCCACCTGTTCACATGGGATTTCTGCGGAGGTAAATGCTGCGCGCTTCGCGACGCAGGGATCACAGGGTGGGCGCCAGTCGATCCTTGTGGCGAATGGTCAGCGGTAATCCCTCGAGGAGTCAAGATCTTGATCCCCGGAGAGGTCGGCGAACAGTTCCGCGCGATGAAAGGGACCATGCACGCACCCGCCGCCCCCATACACCTTGCGCCAGGATCGGCAGGTCTTCGACCACCTAGCGCGATCAATGTCAAAAAGACGAGTGAATCAGGCTTGCCATGGTGGCTACTGTTGGGAGGCGCTGGCGCCGCCCTCGCCTTCATGCTAAGGAAAAAATGAGATGACGATCTACGATCCAGAACGAGGTTGGACAACGCCCGAAAACGAATGGCCAGGCGACGAGCCCGAGCCGGAAAAGCCGCATCCAAAGACAGGCTGGCCAGGCGCCGCCGCGCCGACCTGTAGCGCCTGGACCATGAAGAACGGACGCTACATGTACCGCGTACAGTCCGGAGATACCATCTCAGGACTGGCGAAAACCTATCTAGGCATGTATGAAAGGTGGCACGAGATATGGGCGGAGCAGTCGCCCGACGTGCGAGCGACGCGCTCAGCCGATACGATCTACGTCGGCGAGCTGCTCAACATGCCGCAGGAGGCGATCGACCAAGCCAAGGCCATGGGATGCACCGGCGACCCCGTCCACCCAGGCGTAGCACATCCAGTCGCCCCCTCCTCGAGCGACGACGCCAAGACAAACAAGATGCTCCTCGCAGCCGCAGGCGTAGCCGCAGGCGCCGCCCTCATTTGGTGGGCATCATGATCACCGCAAAGCTACTCCCCCCGATCGCAAAGGGAGCCGCCGAAATCCTCGCGTCCGGATATCTGGCCGACGAGCAGCAGGCTAACATCTGGTCCCAGGCGCTACTATGGGATCTGTATGTCCTCGAGGTCGCAGCCAGCCACTACAACGCTTCATCGATCGATGAAAACGGGATGGTGATAGTGGGCGCCGCCCGAGGTTTGCTCAGGGATGCCCCCGAGCAATTCAAGGTAGCCTATGAGCGAGCTCATGAGCTAGCCGAAGCCCTCACGTTAGCCTTGCCTGTTGACGACCCCGTCGAGCTGCCCGATCGCGCAGTGCTTGGCGCCGCGCCCGTTGCCGCGATCGTGATAGGCGTAGTCGGTGTGGCGGCAGTAATTGCAACCGCATGGTACTTCCACAGCGCGACCAAGATCCGCGCGAGCGCAGCGAAGGAAACCGAGCTAGCGCGCATTGGAAAGGCCGCCGAGGTTGCAGGCGCCGAGCTCGCCGCCACCGGTAGCATATCCCCATCTACTTTGAGCTTGCTTCATTCGGTGGCCCCCACAACGCTAGCTCACGCCAGCGACGCCACCACGTGGCTTGCAGTTGGAGCCGCCGCAGGCGTGGCCGCCATGTACCTGCTCACCCGAGCACCTCGAGGAGCTCGCCGATGACCAGCGCCAGCAAGGCCCGCGAGGCATGGAAGGCCGTCCACTGGGGAGCGCCCGAGCTCACCCCCGACGAAGATTTGCCCACCGCCGACCCCCGCGAGAAAAATTTTCCTTCCATGGGCGAGCTCGTGGCCATCGAATACAGAACAGCCAAAGGTACAGAGCGCCTGGAAGTGTGGCGCCACGAATTCAAGCAACCCCTCCCCTGGTTGCTCTTCTCAGCAAAAGACGGTAGACTACTCATCGCAGGTGGCGCGTATCACATCGACGAGCGCGGCATCGTAGGATAAAGGAGGCCAGGATGGCCACACGAGTGACAAAGAGAAACCCCGCCCGAAAGACCAGCAAGAAGCGCGCAACGCCGCGCAAGCGCACCGTAGCCCGCTATGCGGTCACGCGCACCAACCCATCGCGCCGTCGTCGCAAGAATCCGAGCATGAAGCCCGCCACAAAGGCCCTGCTCTCGATCGCAGGTGGCGCCGTGGCAGGCATCGCCCTCGACAAGGTCGTGGACTCCCAGACGGTCAGCGGATGGCTCAAGCACGACGAGCGCTACAAGGGAGCCGCCGAGCTCGCCGCCGCCGCCGCTGTTGGCTACGTCGTAGCCAAGAAATACGATCCCATCGTCGGAGCTGGGATCGGCGCAGGCATGGCGGCACAAGGAGCGGTCACCCTCGCCGAAGGCATTAAGGAAAAGAAGAAGGCCGACGAGCACACCAAGAAAAAGTCTCTGGTTGGCGTTCGAGGAGTTACCGCGCGCCTGGACGGCGTCACCGCCCGACTTGCCGCACAATCCTACCCTGCTATTGCCGCAGGATACCCCGAGGTCATCACCTCAGACGGCGTCTACGACTACGCCGAACAATACTAGACCCCAACGCCCACGAGGAAAAACGACATGAACAGGCTCACCGCAAACCGCATCCGAAACATTCAGGCCGCCGCCCAGGTCGATCCCATGGTTCGCCGAGAAATCGCCGGACAGACCCTAGCCAGTCAGCAGAGCGACAACAAGGAGTGGATCTACTCCCGCGTTTTCATCTCGCCGACCTCATCCCCCCCGAGCACCTTCGAAGCCGGCAACGCCTATTTCTTTGGCTACGCCATCGGGCAGGACATCGAGAGCACAGGCGCCCAGACGCGCCGCGCGACCATCGCCGACACGAACCTAATCAAGCAGCGCCAGACACCCGGAGGAAAGCGCCTTCACATCCTCAGCATGACGCTTGACTTTGACGAGGAGACCGATCCCTACGTGCTGGCCCAACTTCTCCCGTACTTGACGGTCAATCTTCGCATGGACAACGCCGTGCTCAAGCACCTTGGCAAACCTTCCCATATCCCCGGAGGCTCCCACCTTGGCGCTGGAATGACAGACTACATCGAGCCGCCCCTTGACAGCTCAGGCCCCGTGCTGTGGAAGCCCACGCAAAACGGGCTTGTTGGGCAAGAAGACAAGCTGCTTTTCGCGCAGGACCCATCGAGCCCCCATGCTGTCATTTGGGAGCCAGAAAAGACCGACTCGCAGCTTGACATCGAGCTCGTACTCACAAACGGCGTGACCCCGTCCTGCAAGGGACAGACCCGCGCCGCCGTGAGCGCCGCCTTCTACTCGGAAGGAACCCCCGTTCCCATGGTGCAGCCTTGGGACGATTGTACCGATAAGATTTTGCCCCCGATCGGTGTCTATGTGATGCTCGAGGCGGTCGCCATTGGTGAGCGCTCCTCTAACCGCTAGGAGCTGCCATGAACGACCAACGCAAAGCCTTCGCCCGGACGGTCTATGCGACCGTCCCCGCCGAAGACGTATCAGCACCGATCGAGGTTCGCTTTGACTCATACGACCTCGAAGAGGTCGAATCAGTAGCAGTCATGGCAGGCGCCAACACCGACGCCGAGCGTGCCGCCGCGCGGTTTAATATCCGCGTCAACGCTATCGAGTATGTAGGCACCGACGGGATCGGCACCGTCAACATACCTGTAGGCGCCGTCATGCCCTCAGCAGCAGCCCCTAACTACCCGCTGGGACGCATGGCCCCACGTGGCGATCGCTGGCACATCACCCTTGAGAACACCTCACTAGCTGACATGGATATAGCGCTAACGCTCAACTGTAAGGTGTCCCAATGATCCAGCATCACGAATACGGCACCGTCAATCCCACAGACGCCATAGCGGCAAAGCCAGCCGTGCAGGCTCCCGCCGGTCACCGGTGGGCGCTGTACGCAGCAACACGCGATGACTGGACGGGAGCCGAGCTCACGATTGAATATGAGCTCGCAGACGGCGCCGTCTTTCGTGACGGTACTGTCACATTCGGAGCAGGGATAGGAACTCAGCTTGTAGCGTCATCAGTAAACGATCCTCACCTCGCCGTTAGGATGCGCGCCATCCTAACGAAGCGACCAACGACAACGCCCAAACATCCAATGACGCTTAGTCTGTTCACCGAGGGTGGATCACGTGAAAAGACAGTCATTTAAGACCTACGATATTGCAGCGCTTGTACCGAATCAGGATCTGATTTGGCTTCCTCCTCTTCGCGCCTGCTCCCTGTTTCTCCAATGCGACGCTACGTTTGTAGGTGCAACCATTTTCCACATGCTCGAGATGAACACAGGAGAGCGCGCCTTACTGCCAACGCTAACCGTTTCCTCCGGAGCAGTCGCACGACCGCAGCAGGTCTACAACACACAGAACGACTACGTCTTCTCAAGGCGAGTCTTTCAGCTCCAAACCATGCCAGCAGGCGCCACCGGAACCCTCAAGCTATGGCTATACCATCACGGCGTGCAAGATGAATTGGACGGAGTATATGCAAGATAACCAATCAGCCTGGCCGGGCATCGCCCTCGCCCTTGGCGTGGTAGGCGCCACCACGGTGTTGACCGCCCTTAACGTGCTATCAGCCGGCATGGCCACGCCGATCTTTGGCGGAGCGCTCATCATCGCCGAGCGGTTGATCCCCACGAGGCGAGCGCGCAACTCATCGCCGCCGAGCTCCTCGAGCTCGAGCGCCGCAACCACCATCACCCACGGCCCCACGGCCCTGGTCATAGCAGGCATGGGGGCAGCAGGACTTGCCTCACACCTGTTCATGTAGTATCAAGACAAAGCAACGCCCCGAAAGGTGGAAACTTCCGAGGCGTCTTTGCCAGGTGAAAGGAGCACCGGACAAGATGAAACTTGACACACAACACACCATCAGTCAAGATAGCAAAGCCGAGGGAGTCACGACCCGAAGCGCCACGACAGACCCGAGAGGTCTTAGGCGGAGAGTAGGCAGTCGCGAAGTGCGCAGCCAAAACCCGTCAGATGAAGCCCGACCAGGCCCCGCACAGGTCGCTTTTCCTGGTTCGGGCTTCATCCTTTTGTCGCAACTACTTCTCTCCGGCGACGACTGGATCACCGTGCGAGAGCTCCTAGCCAAGCTGCGAGCCACCAACGCCGCCGGTAGCTACACGCAAGCTCTCGAGCTAGCCACCAGAGCCGCGCTAGTGCGAGCCGCCGAGCTCGAGCGCCGAGACTGGCCCCACCGAGATCCACAGCTCACCAAAATCAAAGCCCAGCTCATCACAGCCGGACGCCGTCTCATCAAACGCAGAGACGCCGTCATCAAGATCACCCCGGTATTCACCATGGACGGGAAGATCCTATGATCCCCCCGCTAGACCCCGAGGGTGCTAGAGTGGCCCCAGGTGCGGACCAGGGACCCGCGCGCAAGCGTGGGGCAGGTCCGAGGAATAGTCTCCGGGAGAAGGCCCGCGCAGCCATCGATCAGGATCTAGGACTGGATATAGACTTCAAGTGGACCGACAACGCTGCAACGCTCACGGTAACAAAAGCCGATGATGGTTGGTGGGATGTCAATTGGCACATCTTGAACGAATGGTATCTCGCCCAGGCGCCCACCAAATCCGAGGCCATGACAAAGGCTCGCAGATCCCTCGAGCCGAGCTCATGAAATCGGAAATGAAGCTCATCGCGCGGAGGGTGGACGCATTGCGCATCCGCGCCCGCGTGGAGTGGGCCCCAGAGCTCAAGGCCGAGCTCAAGCGCGTACATGAGCAGAGCGCTAAAAACGGCGCCGCCCCTGTCGGGATCGTCTTCGCCGGCGAGCTCGCCGATGGGCGCCGCTGGGAACTGGCGTGCAAGTATGTCGCGAGCGATACGCGGACCTTGTCGCTTCAGACCGAGGAGCTAGGCGCCAAGGTGCGCCTGGACAAGGACGACCAGCACGGCGTCAACGTCGATCTGTCGATCCGCGCAGTCGCCTTGATGCGCCTTGGTTGGCATGGATCGGTACGCCTGCTCAGGACGTTTCTCTGGTCGCTTGGTCGCGTGGATATGATGCGCCTAGCCCGCATCGACCTAGCCGCCGACTTGCAGGCGTGGCCGCTACACTGGCGCGACATCGAGGCGTTTGTGTTGAAAGGCCACACAAAGACAGGGTGGCGACCTGCTCGAAGCGGAGAGCTGGCCGTCTGGTCTGGCATCGGCGGCGTCCCAGGTACGATCTACGTCGGCAAGCGCGCGTCAGGCACGCAGTGCCGCATCTACGACAAGACGCAAGAATTGTCTGACAAGAAGAGCAAGACAAAGCTCGAGCTCGAGCACGCCGCGTGGAAGCGCGGAGGGTGGGACGGTCGCGGCAGGGTGACCCGATGCGAGTTCGAGCTCACAGGCAGAGCGCTTCGAGGGTGGAGAATTAAGCCGCTCATGTTTGGTTCGCCGGCAGATGAGCGCGGCAACGTCCGACTGCTATCTGGCGAGCTCCTCGAGGAGCAGGCATGGAGGGACCATCCCGCCGTGCTGCCGAGCGGTCGCGAGGTTCCCGACGAAGGCCTTGATGGGCTTTGGTATCGCTTTGATGGTTGGTGGGCATACTTGACCCAGGAGTGGCTTAGGATCGCCCTGCTCGACACGGCGACCCGCAAGAAAAACGCCAAGACCGATCCCAGGTGGATCATGGTGCAGGCGGTCACATGGGACCACCCAGCCGCCCCCGAGCGCCGCGTGTTCTTCGCCGAGGGAGCCAGTCGCGCGCAGGCGATCGGAACCGTGTTGTCAACGCTAGCAAAGGAATCAAAACTAGACCTGGACAGCGGACTAGAGGAGGTCATCGCGGGATTTGCCCGCGTGCTCCTCGAGGCTGAAGACGCCGTCAAGGACAAGATACTGGCCACGGTCGCGCGATTTTCTCGCACAGATGAACTCCGAAAGGCCGAGGCCCTCGAGGAGGCAAGTGTGGTCGTGCGCGATACGCGAAGGAGATATGGACGTGAAGATCAACAATCCCAAGATAATCAGCTGTTACAACTTGTCGATCAAGGGCTTGAGCGACAGCAAGCCGCGGAGGCTGCCGAAGCAGCTAAGAGAGCGGATGCGGAAATATCGCGTAGCCAGTGGTATCTACATCATATCGGAGCCCATCAGTGGGAGACCGATCTATATTGGAATGAGCCAAGGGACGCTGTTCAAGACGATGCTGCGACACCTTCACGCAACGCGCAGCTTCAACGCTCGCGGAGAGTGGACACGCCGATCCCCGTCGAAGATTACGATGTGCCGGACGAAACGGGCTGACGCGCCCGAGCTCGAGCGCGAGCTTATTGCCGAACTCAAACCACTCGCGAACATCGTGTTCGCTGCCACGACGCGCGAGGAGCGCGAGATCAAGGACCTGGACGAGCTAGTCAAGGTCCTCATCGAAGACGGCATAGACGAACGCCTCGCCTACGAGATCACGGACGAATGGATAGCCGATGTCATCGAGGCCCACGATACAGAGCGCCGACTACTCGAGACCGACGCGGATTTGCCGTTCTAGTAGCCCTCGCATCAGCACCCGCAAATTCTTGCGCCGCAAGGTGCTGATATCACTATACTAATAAAAAAGATATCTTTTTGCTTGCGTTCTGCTTGCGCGCGTGTCATGTACCATATGTCAGCAAGAAAGGAGCAGACATGAGGTTTCAGGTATCAGACGAAGGAAACACCAGGACAATCGAAGCGGATTCAGCGAGGGAAGCAGCGGAGGAGTTCGCTGGAACATGGGACGACTGGGGTTCATGCGAGCGCAAGACGCTTTGGATTAACGTATACGTCATCGAGCTCGCCGAAGACGGCGAGCCAAACGAAGGAACCGGCGAGCACGTCAAGGTGACGCTCGAGCCCCCTGAAGGACAGTGCGACGGCGCCTTGTACGGAATGCACGACTGGCAGGAAGACGGAGATCCGCGCGGCTCAGGTGGTGGAGTCGTCTATTCCGACACGTGCGCCCACTGCGGATTGCGGCGCATTACCAATACATGGGACTACGACCCCGAGGACGGGCGTCAGGGGCTCACGTCGGTGGAGTACGTGGAGAGGGACGAAGCATGAAGGTGGACAGGACAGGCACGATCGTAAACGCAGAGCTCGACATAAACGAGTCAATCGCCTGGGGTGCAACATCCCCGGAGCGAATGACATCACCCGATGCCGCCGAATACCGAAGGCACATTATCGCCGAGCTGCTCGAGGAGCACCAGGACGCCACCACAATCGAGATCTGGACAAGGTGGAGCTCGCCAAACAATAGACGGTGCTCAGCGTCTTTGACGGCCGATTACATGTTAGCGACAATCAAGGGAGAAGGCGAATGAGCAACTACTCTTGCGTCCTCGAGAACGACCCGAAGGTAGAAATTATGATGCAAGGAGCGACGCCAGAAGACGCGGCAATTGACGCTGTCAAATTCTGGTGGGACTCAGAACGAGACCCAGCCGAGTTCGCGCCGGAGAGCTATCAGGTGTTCATCTTCGACGCTCGAGGCGCGCGACTGTTGGCAACGGTGCGCCTGCGTGTCGAGAAGCATGTAGGCCGCTATAGGCTGGTACCACGAAAGGAGGAGCCGTGATTAAGAGAGAAGCGAAATCGATCCTAGTGAAGGTGGACACCCGCCTGGCCGCCGCCCTCGCCGAAGGTCTAGCGAGGGAAAACGACCGTCTAGCTGACGGACGATCCAAGATGAAGCAAGCGGAGTTCATCCGCCTTGCCCTGTGGGAGAAGATCTACCGAGGGAGATCCAATGACAAGAAATAGAGCAGAATACATTACGGCAGGATGCTTGATGATGACCTGGTACGCCGGCGACTCCTACGTTGAGGCGGTTGCCTCGAAAAACGGATTTGCGGCAACAATTTCAACATCGCACGGTTTTAGGCGTACCGTGAGCAGCGTCGAAGAGCTCGTGCTCGAAATAGGAAAAGGAGCAGAAACCGTGCAAGAACTGCTAACAGCGGCAGGATGGGAGAATGGTCACGCATGAGTAGGCAAGATTGGAGGACCCCGCCCGAGATCCTCGAGCTCGCCGTCAAGCTCCGAGGAGCGCCTCTAGATCTGGACGTGGCGTGCAGCCCCGGCAACCAGGTGTGCGTTCCGTGGATTTCCGAGGATGACTACTCACTATTCTATTCGCCGCCAGGTGGACCATACGATCCAGGCGACGCGCTCAAGCTCCCATGGTTCGCCGATCACGCATGGTGCAACCCGCCGTTCAAAAAAATCATGCCATGGGTGCAGCGAGCGATCCACGAGGTCACAACGCTACACGCCCGCATGGTCACGATGCTACTGCCAGCATCAGTGGGATCTAAGTGGTTCGCCCTCGCTCATCAGCGCGGAGAGATTCTACTGTGCAGCCCGAGGGTGCAATACTGGCACCAAGACGAACAAGGCGGAAACGTTCGAGGTGAGAGCGCCCTGGTCCTATTCGGAACAGGCGCCGTGCCAGGAAAAATCGACTTGCTCAAATGGAAGGAGATATCATGATAACCAAGGATCAGGCCCGTGCTGCCCTCGAGCGAATGTTAAGGGTGAGTACCGAAGGCCACGCCGGACTTGTGGAGCTGCTCAGCGAGCCACCCCACGACGACGGCGTCGCCCTCGCCAAGCTCAGCACGTGCGGCCTCGCCATCCGTGCCGCTCTCTATGCCGCAGGCGTCAGCTCGCCTGTCTTCGAGCGACCATATAAACCAGGCGAAGCCTTCGCCGATCTGTGGGAGCTCACCGGCATGGTGCCATGGAGTCAGAGCCCAGGCCGCCATTTACAACGCCCAGGCAAGGACGGTGCCCCACACAAAGAGCTAGGGATCGCGGTCATGGATCACGACCACGTAATGATCGCGATACTGGAAACGACCGAGGCCGATCCATTCCATTTGATCGGTGCGGAGGGTGGGCAGGTCGATCCAGCAGGCCGACAAATCGTTGCCGCCGCAATCTATCGTGGCATGTGGATCAGGAACCTCGATCCTTATGTTGGCCGAGATAGCCGTTATCACAGGCGTTTCACGGGTTGGATACCATTGAGCGACGATTGATCCATCAGTAGCAACGCCTAATGGATCGTGCTACAAACGATCCATGAACTACGACAAAGCACAACTCCGATCCATCGTGGCTCTATTGAGCCGATCACCATCCACAATCCGGGCAGTCGCCCACGCAGCCGAAGGGCTCAAGTGTCACGCCGCCGCCATCGTCGCAGCGAGCAGGCGACTTGATACCGTGGCTTTGCAGCAACTCAGTCTCGCGCAGGCCCACGTAGCAGAGGCACGAGAGGCCGATCCCGAGCTCCTCGAGGCCATCGAGAGGTTATATCGTGGAAACTAAGCTGTACGACGGTTGCATCGTCGCCCAGGTCGAAACCCCACGGTGCCGCTGGAAGACGA
>Ga0256831_1001639_pt1 | contig 11791 bp, 9 predicted proteins | sample 132544metaG_FD_189087 | JGI IMG/M metagenome (GOLD analysis project Ga0256831, IMG submission 189087) | Hydrothermal vent microbial communities from Lau Basin, Pacific Ocean - 132-544 | ecosystem: Environmental > Aquatic > Marine > Hydrothermal vents | place: Pacific Ocean: Lau Basin | collected... | reverse complement strand
ACTAATGCATGGTTGGATGCGTTCAAGGCAATTTTAATACGTTTTGAAACAAATGAAGTGCATTGGAAAGCATTGAATATACTGGCTTTTATTGTAATTCTATTGCGGAAACTTTAAACAACTTCTACTACAATAATAACTAATTAAAATTCGATAAATTAACTTTTTAAAGTTGATTTAATCGGATACAATTATTAATCAAATTTAAATTATTATGAAATTAATCAAAGACTTCAAAGCATTTATTCTAAAAGGAAATGTGCTCGATTTGGCAGTAGCCGTAATTATTGCAGGGGCTTTTAAAGCCGTTATAACTTCGTTTGTAAAAGATGTTTTAATGCCACCAATAGGGTTACTGTTAGGTGGTGTCGACTTTAAGGAGCTAAAAGTAGTTTTGCAGGCAGGCAGCGAAGCGGTAATGAATGGCAATCAGGTTGTTACCCCTGCCATAAAAGAGGTAGCAATTAGCTATGGCGTTTTTATTAACACAATAATCGATTTTATAATTATCGGTTTTGCCATCTTTATGATTATCAAAGCTTACGAAAAATCGAAGAAAAAAGAGGAAGAAGCTCCGGCAGCACCACCGGCACCTTCGAAAGAAGAAGTTTTATTATCGGAAATAAGAGATATTTTAAAAGAGAAGAAGTAATGCAATTAATAGAATGAAAAAAACCGCTTCAAAAATGAAGCGGTTTTTTTTTGATTTAAAGTTCCAGGTTAAAAAAGATTGAGACCAAAATAATGGACATAATAATTACAAAAAGCATAATAAAAAAGCCAACCACACCAATATTCAATCCCTTTTGAATTTTCTCTTTCTTAGTGGCTTTTAACAGCTGTTCAATAGACCGGACTAAACGATATGGAGCCTGCTCGTTTTTAATAATATAGTCGGCAGCACCCAACTTCATAATTTTAATTGCAACCGGAATTTCGTTTTGTCCGCTTAAAAAGATAAAATCGATTAACGGGTTAGTTTCTTTAACCTTTTGCATTAACTCAATTCCACTAATTCCATCGTAAATGTTATCAAGAATAATAATATCGGGCTGTTGATGAATCGCTTTTAAACACTCTTCGCCATTTTTAAAGACCTGAATGTTGTCAAACTTTTTCGATTGCAAATAACCAACAATCAAATCTTTATAAATTAAACTATCCTCAACAATAAAAATTAATGGATTTTTTGTCTTTTGCATTGTATAATATTTTGGATGACGCAATCGATTCTAAATTAACACATTTTTCGCTGATTTCAAATAGTAAAATCATTCGTAGCAACAATACATATTAAACGTCTTTTGTGCCAGATTATTCTCCTGTTTTCCAATGTTTTAAACATATATTTGTTTGAACGTAGCATTAAATTACTTTTTTGCTATTTGAAAAAAGATGAGAAAAAAGCCATAGAAAATAGAGAATCGATTAAGTTTGTTCTAAAAAACAGGTTATGTTACTGGCAATCGACATTGGAAATACAAATGTAGTTTTTGGAGTCCGGGCAGATAAAAAATGGGTCAATCACTGGCGCATTCAAACCGACCCGTTAAAAACTGCCGACGAATACAAAGTTATTTTTCGGTCGCTTTTAAAAGCAGGTAATATAAGTCGTTCCGAGATTCGCAATATTGTACTAAGCAGTGTTGTGCCCTCATTGGTACGTCCGTTTAACGAAATGCTTGCCGAGTTACTTCCCGGCTCGAAATTGGTTGTAGTTCGTCCCGAATTGTACAATAAACTTCCGGTAAAGGTTTTAAATCCGTACGAGATTGGTGCCGATATAGTCGCCAATGCAGTAGCTGCATTTCAAAAATTCGGGAACCTTACAATGGTTATCGATTTTGGCACTGCACTTACCTTTACAACAATTGGTAAAAATTCCGAAATATCGGGCGTTGCTATAGCTCCCGGATTAATGACCGCTGTTGGAGCACTTGCCGGAAAAACGGCACAGCTTCCGCAAATTCACCTTACTCCTCCTCCTTCGGTTTTAGGAAAAAATACAATTCATGCTATTCAGGCAGGAGTAGTTTATGGCTTTGCCGGACTGGTCGATTCAATAATTGAAAGAACGGAAAATGAGTTAAACGAAAAATTAACCATTGTTGCCACCGGAGGATTAAGCACGGTAATTGCACCGCTAACAAAACAGATTAAAAACAGTTACAATTTGCTTACTCTCGACGGACTTTGTCATATTCATTCCTTTATTGCAGAGGAATAATTAACAATGCAAACAACTTCATTTTAACAAAGAGGAATTGAGTATATTTGAAAACATTTTTCAAACAGATGAACAACGCAAAAAAGAAGTTACTTGAAAATATAAATTCCCCCGACGATTTAAAGAAATTGTCGCAGAAAGAGTTACCCGATGTTTGCGATGAACTGCGTAATTTTATTATCGATGTTGTGTCGGCTCATCCCGGCCATTTTGGAGCAAGTTTAGGGGTTGTTGAACTTACCGTTGCTTTGCATTACGTTTACAATACACCTTACGACCAACTTATTTGGGATGTGGGACATCAGGCATACGGGCATAAAATTCTTACCGGCCGAAGGAAAGATTTTATTACCAACCGGAAGTACAAAGGAATTAGTGGATTTCCCAAAAGAGACGAGAGCGAATTCGATGCATTTGGTGTCGGGCACGCATCAACATCAATCTCGGCAGCACTTGGAATGGCAGTTGCCTCGCAGTTAAAAAACGAAAAAGACCGAAAAGTGGTTGCCATAATTGGCGACGGTGCAATGACCGGAGGAATGGCTTTTGAAGCACTAAACAATGCCAGTGGAAACAACGCCGATTTGTTGGTTATTTTAAACGATAACAATATGGCAATCGACCCGGCAGTGGGCGTTTTAAATCAATACCTGCTCAATATTTCTAAGTCGGGCTCTTACAATCGTTTCAAAAAAGATGTATGGGAGGGATTGGGAAAACTCGATACAGTTGGGAAAAAAACAAGACGCTTTTTACAAAAGAATCAACACGCGTTAAAAAATATGCTTTTAAAAGAGAACAATCTTTTCGAAGCATTCGATTTCAGGTATTTTGGCCCGGTTGACGGGCACGATGTTGTGTACCTTGCCAAAGTTTTAAACGACCTGAAAAAAATACCCGGACCCAAACTGTTGCACGTAATTACACAAAAAGGAAAAGGCTTTAAACAAGCCGAACTTAACCAAACAAAATACCATGCTCCGGGAACTTTCGATAAAAATACGGGGAAGATTCACGCTTACGAATGTGAAACAAAAAATGCAACAAAATTTCAGAATGTTTTTGGCGAAACACTTTTAGAACTTGCTGAACAGAACGATAAAATTGTTGGAATTACGCCGGCAATGCCAACAGGATGCTCAATGAATCTGATGTTGGAGAAAATGCCCAACCGCACTTTCGATGTGGGAATTGCCGAACAACACGCCGTTACTTTTTCGGCCGGACTGGCAGCACAAGGGCTGACTCCGTTTTGTAACATCTACTCTACATTTATGCAACGTGCCTACGACCAGGTCGTTCACGATGTTGCCATTCAGAAACTACCCGTAATTTTTTGTCTCGACCGCGGTGGACTGGTTGGCGAAGACGGACCGACACATCACGGTGTTTTCGATTTGGCTTACATGCGCTCCATCCCAAATATGATTGTATCGGCCCCGATGGACGAGTCTGAGTTACGAAACCTGATGTACACAGCTCAAAAAAACGAAAACAAATTACCGTTTTCAATCCGCTATCCGCGTGGCTGTGGAGTAAATCCAGATTGGAAAAAACCTTTCGAAGAAATTGAAATTGGAAAAGGCAGAAAACTAACCGACGGGAAAGATATTGCCCTTTTAACCATTGGAAGAACCGGTTACTTTGCACAGGAAGCCGTAAAACTTTTAGCAGCCAAAAACATTTCAGTTGCTCATTTCGATATGCGTTTTGTAAAACCGATTGATACCGGGTTACTCTCTTCTGTTTTTAAAAATTTCAAAAAAATTATTACCGTTGAAGATGGCACAGTGCAGGGAGGTTTTGGAAGTGCTGTCCTCGAATTTATGGTCGAAAATAATTACTCGGCAACAGTAAAACTGCTGGGTGTTCCCGATGAGTTTATCGAACATGGAACGTTAAACGACCTTCGTAAACACTGCGGATTTGATACTGAGGGAATTGTAAATGCAGTAGTGGAGATGATGGGCAAATAATAATAAATAATTTCTTGCGTTTGCTACTTTAAACAATACAAAATCGTTAGCATTGGATATTTACCTTAAAAGACGTCGTTGGAAAACACTCCTCCTTTTTATTGCCATCTCAATAGGTGTTGCATCGTTGGCATATACAAACTGGCTGACAAAAAAAGTGGCACAGGAAGAACATAAGAAAGCCATGTTATGGGCCGAAGCAACCGAACGACTAAATAATGTAACCATCGATTCGACAACGTATGACGATACAATCGTTAAATCGACAACGCCGGAAATGGAAGAGCTTAACTCGAAATACCTGAATTTTCTTGGTTTGGTCACGGGTCAGAATACAACTATTCCAATGATTATTGTCGATGCCTCTGGGAAAATTTATTTAGATGCCAATATTAATTACAGCAAAGAACGCCGCGAAATAGTACTTGCAAAAGAGCTTAAAAAGATGAAAAGTGCGGCGAAACCTATCCGCATCGATTTATCGGAAAATAATTATTTACTTCTTTACTATCGCGAATCGCACATTTTACGCAACCTCCGGTTTTATCCGTGGGTACAGCTTTTTGTAATTATTGTTTTCATTGTGGTTGCATACTTTGCTTTTAATGCCACACAACGTGCCGAACAAAATCAGGTTTGGGTGGGAATGTCGAAAGAAACGGCCCACCAGTTAGGAACCCCCATTTCGTCGCTAATGGCATGGATTGAAATACTAAAACTTAAGAATATCGACCCCGAACTGATTAAGGAGTTTGAAAAAGATATACAACGATTGGAACGAATTACCGAGCGTTTTTCGAAAATTGGCTCAAAACCTGAACTGCTTCGTATGAATTTAGTTGAAGTATTGCAGTCATCAATAAGTTATTTAAAAACGCGCTCGTCGAATAAAGTTATTTTCGAAACTTCATTTTCGGAAAACAAACCCATCGAGGTTCCAATGAATGCTGCTCTTTTTTCGTGGGTTATCGAAAACTTGTGTAAAAATGCCATCGATGCAATGGGAAGTAACGGTACCATTTCAATTCAATTAAAAGAGAAAGAGGAACAGGTTTTTATCGATATAACCGACACCGGAACGGGTGTTGCAAAATCGCAGTTTAAAACCATCTTTCAACCCGGATTCTCTACAAAAAAACGTGGTTGGGGACTGGGACTCTCGCTTGCCAAACGAATTGTGGAGATTTATCATCAGGGAAAAATATTTATTAAATCGTCGGAATTGGGAAAAGGAACTACTTTCAGAATAATTCTGAATAAATAGAAAACGCTTAATTTCAATGTATTACAGAGTGTGCTCTTTAGTTTGTTTAATTGTCAATTCTAATGTTTATTGAAGCGAAACGTGCATGATAATATTTCACACACAGGAGTACGATTAAGTTAAGGCACTAATTTTCTTGTCTTGGTTCTTGTATCTTGATTCTAAATTTTAACAGATGAAGCATATTTTGTCAATATTGTTTGTTTTGTTTGTTTTTTCAACTGCTTTCGGGCAGGCAAAAAAACGCGGAAAAGTAAAACGTAAATACCGCAATGTTGAAACGGTTGCGAGAAAGTTGCAGCCGGTTTATTTAAGCGGCACAATTTACGATGCCGATAAAAATCCAATTGCCGGTGCCCGTGTTACCATCGATGGAACAAAAAAAACAGTTCACACCAATGTTTTTGGCGAATTTCTTATTAAAAATCTGCAAACCGGGAAAGCCCGCATACGAGTTGTTTTTGCCGGATATAAAATAAAAACCACCGATATTATTCTTCGTGCCGGCGAGAATTATAAAAAAATAATGCTTGCCGAAGAGCGTTTTCATTTTGAGCCGGAAATGGTAAGCACACAAAAACGCGAACAGCAAATTATGGATGTTCCGCTGGCAGTTACTGCGGTTACCGCAAAAACAATGGAGCAGTCGAACATTACCGGGTTGAATCAACTTGGCGAATTTGTTCCGGGCTTGTTGGTAAGCGGTTACACCAATCAAACTGATTTTACAATCCGGGGAATAACGAACAATAATATGTGGTTGAGTTCGCAGCCGCGAGTTGCCGTTTTTAATAACAGTGTTCCGGTAAACCGCGAGGGTGCTGCATCAGTAGAGCTTTTCGATTTGGAACGTGTTGAAGTTTTAAAAGGGCCGCAAAACACACTTTGGGGAAGGGGAGCACAAGCCGGTGCCATCCGGTTTATCAGCAAAAATCCCGATAACTATTTCGGAGGTTACATTACTGCCGGAGGGGGAAACTTTGCACAAAAAGAGGTGAGGGCAGCAGTCAATATTCCCGTAATTGAAGATATGCTTTTTGTACGTGCGGCAGGTATTTACAACGCCCGCGATGGTTTTGTCACAAACACTTTTGGCGGCACATTAAACGGGAAAGAGAATTTTGGCGGGCGCTTTTCGGTACGGTTTTTACCTGCCTGGAACCATCAAATCGACTTGGTTTTTAACTACCAAAAGAGTGATGCGCCGGGAGTTGCTTTTATGAGTAAAATTTATCCGAATACCAACGGCAAAACCGGTGTATTTAGTGGTACAGCATCGTTAAATGAAGGGGGAAAACTAACTTCAGCAACCGATTTTTACGATGCCACACTTAACTACAAATACTATTTTTCTGAACACATTTATCTCTCATCAATCAGTTCGTACAGCAGCGGAAACTCTTCGGCATTAATTGATGGTGACGGTACAGCAGCGCAGGCAATTAATCTTCAAAAAAATGGAAAAGCAGAACAGTTTTTTCAGGAAATTCGTTTGAATTTCTCGAGAAACAGCCGGATGAATGGTTCAATGGGTGCTACTTATTTACACGAAAAAGCCGACCAAAAATTAGGGTTTGCAACAAACGAACAACACACGGCCAACCTTTTTCTCGACCCCGTTAATTTAGTCGCTTCCAGCGGGCAACCGGTTGTAATTGAAACCCTGCCCGATATTCCGGAAATGGGGCCGGCTGCTGGAATGTCGCTTCCGGAAAACCACGAAGAGGAAAAGTTAAACCGGGCAACAAACCAATCGGTAGAGGCTTTTCTCGATTTTACCTATCAGTTTTTGCGCAAGGTTTATCTTTCGGGTGGAGTACGAGGAATGTTCGATACATATAAATACAGCAACCGGGCTGTATTTTCCGGTGGCTCTATTTCTACTTTGGGAATGATTACCGGCAATGTTCCCAATCTTATTTTCCCGCTAGCAGAAACCACTCAAATAAATAAAAATACAATTTCGGTTACCGGGCATGCAGGATTGCAGGTTAAAATTAGCGACGAGGCAACTGTTTTTGTCAACTATGCACGTGGCCGCCGCCCCAATGTTTTGCAGTTTAATAATTCGGGCGATGAGGAGAATGTTGATGCAGAGATCTTAAACAACTACGAAGGGGGCTTTAAAACGTCATTCCTGTCGCGAATTTTTGTTGATGCAACCGGCTTTTATCAGCAATATAAAAACTTTCAAACGGGCGAGTGGGTGCTCGATTCTACTTCGCCAAAATACATTTACCAGACAGTAAACGGTGGTAAAGCAACACTTTGGGGTGCTGAGGTAAATGCACAGGTTGCCGTAATAAAACAGTTAACTGTTTTTGGAAATTATGCTTGGTTGCACTCTGCATTCGACTCGACAAATGTTGCCGGAGAGAAGCAAAAATATGCCGGAAACCGGTTGCGTTTATCGCCCGAGCACAGTTTTACTTTCGGATTAAATGCACGGGTAAATATTACACCCACCATTCAACTGTTTGTTACGCCATCGTATTCGTTTAAAACCGATTTTTATTTCGATAATGCCAACAGCGAAAACCTAAAACAAAATGCATACGGCTTATTAAATATTAACGGTGGTCTGGAGTTGGCAGAGCCCAATGTGATTTTTTCGGTTTACGGAACAAACCTGCTCGACGAGCAATTTGTAACCAGCGCCGGACACTCGGGAAGTATGTTTGGAATTACCACGTTTGTGCCGGGTGAACCCCGAATGTTTGGAGCTAAATTAATGTGGAAGTTTTAACCGGGCGTTGTGGTTATTGAACTGTATTTATATTAGGGTATTTATTCTATGTTTCGAGTATTTTAACAGCTCAGCTGTACGCCATATTAATAATCTGAATAATTCATAAATATCTCAATTCTGAAGTCAAACTGCTTTGAATAAAGGGTAAATCAGATTACGGACGCGTTCTACGTTTTGTTTAAGCCAGTTTTTTTACCCGACTTGCGTTTGTAAGTTTCATTGTGTTAAAATCGATACCCGAAATCAGATTTATTCCCGGAGTTTTCCCTTTTTCGAAACTACCATATTCCTTTTCAATGTTAAGTGCTTTTGCTCCGTTTTTTGTACTCCAGGCGAGTAGTTCGTTCAGTTCTATTTCCGGGAAATTTTGTTGCAGTGTAATCATTTCCGACAGAATTGAGAGTTGATGATTCGATGCAAGACTGTCGGTTCCAAGGCAAATATTTACATTGTGTTTACGAAAAAGCGAAACCGGTGGGAGGTGATTTTCGATGTATAAATTTGAGTTCGGACAGAGGGCAAAATAGGTATTTTTAAGCTCTCTGTATTTTTTCAATTCAATTAAATCTTCTTCCATTGTAAATGTATTATGAACCAAAATAAGTTGATTTTTGGTTGGTAAGAATGGTAAGGTAGAAATAAGTGAACTTTCTCCTGTGGGTTTCCAGTGCGAAGAGTCAATGTCCATATTGCTCTTAATATAATCAGCAATAGAGCCGGTTCCATCTTTAAAGAACTGTGTTTCCGATGGGCTTTCCTGATTGTGAATTGACAAAACACTACCACTTTTTGCAGCAAACTGCTTTATTTTTTCGAAAAGCGGCTGCGAAACCGAATAAGGCGAATGTGGAACGATTGACGCCTGCAATCTGTTTTTTTTGAATTCGGAATGGACAAGTTTTACATAGTCGAAAGCGCTGTTGGCAACGGTTGGAGAAAACCCGAACGACTCGACAAAAGTGTGGTAAAATAGTTTGCTTTTTTGTTTTATGGCGAGCGAAACAGTTGAGTTTGAAATATCGCCAACGGCAACAATACCGGCAGCATTCATTTTTTTGTCGGCAATAGTTACTGCTTCTTCTATCGTTTCAGGAGTACTGTTCCGCAGCTGTTTTATTGCGCCCACAAATGCGCCAATTCCTTTTTTCTCCTCTATTTTATTATGAAGGTGCGAGAGCTCGATATGACAATGCGTATTTACAAATCCGGGAACCAGAATTCCACTGTAAAACTCAAGCCCTGCTTCCTCTTTTAATCCGTTTTTATTTTCAATAATATCGGTAATTGTTCCTTTGTTGTTGCAAACAATAACGCCATTTTTCAGAAGTGTACCGTTACTCAAAAAAACATATGAGGCAGCTATTTTTCTCATTTTATATTTTTCTCTTTCTCTTTGTCGAATTTTAGAAGTTCTTCTTTTCTGCCCGAATAACGTTGTTCAATCTCACTCAATCTGTTCATTACTTTCCGGTACATTTTCTCAAAACTTCGCGGGGTGCTGGCATAGAAAACAAACGACTTTTCGAAAACCGAATCGGGAACATTGTATTTCCTTAAAACCGAGTAATAAAAGTCGGCCGAGGTGCGGTTCTTCATTATCGAATCGTATCTTACTTTATTATAGGTTGCTTCGGCAATATGAATGTCGACCAACATATTAATCATCTGTTTCTCTTTAATCAGATGCTTGGGTTTTTCGAATGCAGGCTTATCGCAACCGGTTAAAATAATAACTAAAATCGATACAACTACTAATAACTTATTCATTTAAATTGTTTGTTTTTATTTGGAATTCAAAATACACTCGAACAAAAGTAATGTAACTCGTTTCACGCAAAAATTTAGGTTCAATAAAAATAGACTACTGTTTTTTGAGCGACCAAATTAAAAATTGTTTAGATGCCATTCAAAAAAAACAGGATTAAAATGGTTATCTGAATATTTTTTTAAACACCTCATCGACTCGGCTGGCTTTTACAACTTCAATTTTTAGTGTCGAAGTATCGAACCCTTTATTCAGTGCGGGAATAAAAATTTTTGAAAAGCCCAGTTTCTCGGCTTCGGCAATACGTTGTTCAATACGGCTGACAGCGCGTATTTCGCCGGTTAATCCCACTTCGCCTGCGAAGCATATTTTATGATTTATTGCAATATCAATATTCGACGAAAGAATGGAGCAGATAACTGCCAAATCGGTTGCAGGGTCGCTAATTTTTAGTCCGCCGGCAATGTTTAAAAAAACATCTTTTTGAATGAGTTTAAAACCTGCCCGTTTTTCGAGAACAGCCAGCAACATATTTAACCGCCGCAAATCGAAACCGGTTGACGAGCGTTGTGGAGTGCCGTAAGCCGCCGAGCTTACCAGTGCCTGAATTTCAATTAAAATAGGGCGTACACCTTCAATTGTGGCAGCAATTGCTGTTCCGCTAACATCGTCGTTTACTTTCGAAATAAGTTGCTCCGAAGGGTTTGTTACTTCGCGCAATCCATCGCTGCGCATCTCAAAAATTCCCAATTCGTTGGTCGAGCCAAAACGGTTTTTATTCGAACGTAAAATACGGAACATATAATTTGTGTCGCCCTCGAATTGCAAAACCGTATCGACCATATGTTCCAGAATTTTCGGACCTGCCAGGCTGCCCTCTTTTGTAATGTGCCCGATTAAAATTACCGCCACATCGTTCTTTTTTGCAAATTTTAAGATGGCCGATGTGCATTCGCGAACTTGCGAAACCGAACCGGGCGACGACTCAATTTTTTCTGTTGAAATGGTTTGAATAGAGTCGATAATCAGAAGCTCGGGATGAACCTGTTCGGTTTGTGCAATTAAATGCTCCAACGATGTTTCGCTTAAAAAAAAGCAGTTGTTATTAATCAGATTTAACCGTTCGGCACGCAGCTTAATTTGCTGTAAACTCTCTTCGCCCGAAGTATACAGAATCTTCCGGTCGGGTAGTCCCAGTGCCATTTGTAATGCCAGAGTCGATTTTCCTATTCCCGGGTCGCCACCCAAAAGAATTAACGAGCCGGGAACAATTCCACCGCCAAGAACACGATTAAACTCATCTATTCCAACCGAAATACGCTGATTTTTTATTGCGCGTACGTTTTCGAGTGTAAGTGGCTGGTTGCCCGATATTTGTGCCGAAAGTTTGCTGGTCGTGGTTTTTTTCGAAACAACCTCCTCAACAAGTGTATTCCACTCACCACACGAAGTACATTTACCCATCCATTTTGGCGACTGGGCGCCACAGTTTTGGCATGTATAAATTGTTTTTGTTTGAGCCATTAGTCGAGGGTTTTAATTTTTTTTATCAGTTCGCTGGTCGATATTCCGGGTACCAAATCGAGAGTTTCAACTTTGCCTCCGTTTGCTAAAACTGTGTCGTGGCCGGCAATTTCGTGAATTTTATACTCTCTGCCTTTTACCAATACATCTGGAATTATTTTGGCAATTAGTTCTGCCGGAGTCTCTTCTCCGAAAACAACTACCGCATCGACAAATTCGAAAGCTGCCAAAATTGTAGCGCGTCCCTGCTGCTCAATAACCGGCCGGTTTTTTCCTTTTATTATTC
>Ga0256831_1001638_pt1 | contig 11794 bp, 11 predicted proteins | sample 132544metaG_FD_189087 | JGI IMG/M metagenome (GOLD analysis project Ga0256831, IMG submission 189087) | Hydrothermal vent microbial communities from Lau Basin, Pacific Ocean - 132-544 | ecosystem: Environmental > Aquatic > Marine > Hydrothermal vents | place: Pacific Ocean: Lau Basin | collected... | reverse complement strand
GAATAAATATATCAATATGTACCTCAAAGAGAGTCCTCTTTAATTTTTGATATGGTTAGCAACAACTCATCCCTCGTAAAAAATCTTCCAATATCTTTGCATGGTCAAAAACCAATCTCTCCCAAGGAATCTCCTCTAATGCGACGATATGGGCCACTTTGGCATCATCAGCTCCCTTGGGCACGCCCATAGCTGTACAGACAAAAGTGATAGAGATAGTATGAAATCTCGGATCCCTTTTGGGATCGCTGTAGACATTAAAGAGTTTAAACTCCTCTATTTGTAGATTCGTCTCCTCTCTCATCTCTCGTACCAGCGCATCTTCTACTCTTTCACCAATCTCCACAAACCCACCCGGCAATGCCCAGCCATAGGGAGAATTTTTCCGCTCGATCAGTACGATTCCTTGAAAATCTCTTTGATTAAATATCTTGATAATCCCGTCTACAGCCACATATGGGGTAGAGGGTTCAAAAGGATAGGTATACATTACTCACCTTTTTAAAACTTTTTTGAGTTGATTGAGAGATCTGGTATTGATAATATCATCTTTTTCACACCAGCCTCGTCTTGCCTGATTGATACCATATTCCATATAGCGCAGTGAAAAGATATTGTGGGCATCAGAATTAATTGCCATTTTTACCCCCATCTCTTTGGCCATTTTAGCGTGGATATCGGTAAGGTCGAGCCGTTCGGGTTGAGCATTGATCTCTAGATGAATATTGTACTCTTTAGCTTTGGCCAAAATCTGCTCCATATCCAGCTCTATGGGCTCTCGTATACCAATCATTCGACCCGTAGGATGAGCCAAGATATGAACGTAAGGATTCTCAAAAGCTCGCAAAATCCGTCTGGTTTGACGATCTTTAGAGAGAGTAAACTTGTAGTGGACGGCGATGAGCACTATATCAAGGCGGGAGAGAACCTCATCGCTCATATCAAGCCGCCCATCTTCTAAAATATCGACCTCCATACCTTTGAGGATTGTAATATCTTCAAATTTCTCATTTATTCTATCGATTTGCTCTAGCTCCTCTATCGCCCGCTTCTCGTCCAGCCCTTTAGCAATGGTAAGCCGCCTAGAGTGGTCCGTGATGGCGATATACTCATAGCCAAGCTCTTTAGCCGCTTTGGCCATCTCTTCGATACTATTTTTACCATCACTGTAATTTGTATGCATATGCAAGTCGCCCCGAATATCTTTTAACTCTACGAGCTGAGGCAGTCTATGAGCTTTGCACGCTTCTATCTCTCCTCTATTTTCTCTTAGCTCCGGCTCGATATAACATAGCCCCACAGCTTTATAGACCTCCTCCTCCGTTTTGCCGGCGATCCGTTCCTCCCCCCGAAAAATCCCGTATTCGTTGACTTTGAGTCCTAATTCTATAGCAATCTTTCGTATGGCGATATTGTGGGCTTTGGAGCCTGTGAAATAGTGCAAAGCTGAGCCGTAACTCTCATCTTCGACGCTTCGTAAATCCACTTGCAAGTCGTTATTGAGTATGACAGTTGAGCGTGTTGAGCCAGCCGAGACCACCTCTTTTATCTTGGGATATTTGACAAAATGTCGGATCACTTCGCTAAAATCTTTGGCAGTAGCCAAAATATCCAGATCTCCTACCGTCTCTTTTTTGCGTCGATAGCTTCCTGCCACGTCCAGATGACTTAGCTCGATTTGACCCATATAAGCCAAGATATCTTCTACATACTCTTTGGCTTCACTCCATTTAAAGCGGTGACCCGCTTTTTTAAGCAAACGGATACCTTTGAGGATCTTTTGTACCAGCGTAGGACCAAAACCGGGCAACTTTTCGATCTCTCCATTTTGAGCAGCTCTTCGTAGATCCTCCATCGAAGCAATTCCGAGCTTCTCGTACAAAGTTTTGATCCTTTTAGGACCCAATCCTTCGATAGAGAGCATATCCACAAGGCTTGGCGGAATCTGTTTTTTAAGCTTTTGGAGTTTGGAAAATTTGCCGGTGGTAACGATCTCTTGGATATATTGACTCAAATCAGATCCAATACCGGGGAGTCTTGTCAAATCGTATCCCTCTTTGACGAGCTCCTCTAGACTTTTACCGATATTTTCTATTGTACGAGCGGCGTTGCGGTAGGCTCGGACTTTGAAAGGATTTTCGCCTTTAATCTCCAAAAGATCGGCATACTCTTTAAAAATTCTTGCGATCTCGGCATTGGTTATCCCCATTGTATATCCTTATCGTGACTTAAGGTAGGCACCATAAACCATAATGAGGATACCGCCCAAAAGCATCCCGTACGCACCCGCTCGACTCATCTGTACGCATCCTACGGCAAAACTATTAAACGCCGTAATCATCAATCCCCATCCAAAAAGATAAAAAAGCTCCCCTTTGCGACAGATTTTGCACTTCATACCTTAATCCATTTTTTTGTATTATTATAGTACCAAAGGAGCTATTTTGCAAAAAGCGCGTATTTTGTTGCTCGAAGACGATATCAATTTAGGCGAGACGATCCAAGAGTATCTAGAGGATCATGGATATGATGTGGATTTTGTCCACACTTCCCAAGAAGCGCTAGAAAAAGCGTACGAGAAGCATTATGATATCTATTTGTTCGATGTGATGGTCCCGGGGATAGACGGCTTTGAACTACTCAAAAAGATACGCTTTCAAAGTGATACACCGGCTATTTTTATAACCGCCCTTGAGAGTGTCAAGGACCTAGAAAAAGGATTTGCCAGCGGGGCGGACGATTATATTCGCAAACCTTTCGAGCTCAAAGAGCTGCTCTTGCGTATCCAAACCTTGCTCAAGCGCCGCTTCGATACGGCCCAAAAAATTATCCCCATTAATGAAAAGAGTCACTTTGATATCACCACATCCGAGCTCATCGTCCAAGATACGCCCGCCAATCTCAATCAAAAAGAGCTCCGGTTACTCAAACTTTTTTTACAATACCCCAATCAACCCCTCAGTCACGAAAGAATTTACGAAACTTTATGGGATTATAATGAGACTCCAAGCGATATGGCTTTGCGCACCTATATAAAAAATTTGCGAAAATATCTGGGCAAAGATCGAATACAAAGTATTAAACGCTATGGCTATAAGTTTGTTAAGTGAAAAAAAGAGTCTGTACAACTTTTTAGGCCTGTATATCTTTTTGACGCTCATTATTTTGGTACTGGCTTCACTGATGTATTACCGCTTTCAAAAGGAGCTGATGCTAAGCTCCCATCTCCCCACTCTCCAAAGTCACGCCAAAGAGGTGATCCAAAGAATACGCCAGATGCATGAGAGTTTACTCGAAGACAACTATTATCCTCGCTACTCCAATTTCCGATCAGCCATTTATGATGCGGATTATGTCAAAATTTTCTCCTTACTTCGAGGTGAGAGGATCAATTTTCACAATGTATTATACAAAAAGGGGCGATTTATCTACTTCATCAAAGAGCCTGAGCGTTACTATCTTGGAACCAAATATCTTATTATTGAGATTTTAGACAATGAGAAATGGATCGCCGCCACATTTAAAAACATTCTCTTTTTTGGCTCTTTGTTTTTGCTGTTTATGGCCTTTTTGGGCTACTATTTGACCAAACTCTTTTTACGACCGATGAAAAACTCCTTTACACTGCTCAACGACTTTATAAAAGATACTACCCATGAACTTAATACGCCGGTTAGTACTATTCTTACCAACATCGAAACTATTGACAAAAGCTCTCTCGATCCAAAGCTTACCAAAAAACTTGGTCGCATCGAAATCGCCGCTCGTACCATCTCCACTATCTATAAAGACCTTACCTACCTTTTGCTCCACGAGCAACTTCCATCCAATATCGAAACGCTCGATATGAACGAACTGCTCGCACAGCGGCTGGAATATTTTAACACCTTGGCCAAGAGCAAACGGCTGCGTATACGCTTTTCTAAAGCCCCTTGCTTTTTAAAAGCGGATCGGCAAAAGATTGCTAGACTTGTGGATAATCTCCTCTCCAACGCAATCAAGTACAACAAAATCGGCGGAGAGATTCGAGTCAAAACATTTCAAAACGGCTTTTTCATAGAAGATACGGGTATTGGTATCCCAAAATCAAAACAAGAGGAGATTTTTGAACGTTACAAGAGGCTTCAATCCAACGAGGGAGGTTTTGGTATCGGTCTTAATATCGTCTATCTCATCGCCCAAGAGTTTGCTCTGAGGATTAAAATAGACTCCAAACCAAAATTTTATACAAGGATCACTATCCTATGGGAAAAATAACGCTGCTTTGCCTGCTTTTTTTACTCTCCTACGCCAATATTTTTGAGAGCAAATGCCTGCCTTGCCACCGAAGAAAAAAGGCAAATCTAAAAGTGATATTTTTCAACTATTTGCTCTATCACAGCAGCGAGCGGCGGGTCAAAAAGGCTATGAGAGAGTTTTTGCTCCATCCAGACCCCAAAAAGAGTCTATTTGTCAAAGATGGATCGATATACCGCCACCACATCGATCCACAGATTTTAGAGCAAGCGCTTAAAATCTACTGGGAACGATATAAAGTAATCGGTAAAATTAAATAACTTTTCATATCATCCGATATTAAGAATGATATTTTATAATAAAAATACAAAACCATTTAAGGAGAACAAATGAAAAACCGAGCCAAAAGCGTGATACTATCGGCACTGCTCCTAGCAGCTCCTTCTTTGTTTGCTATGGAAGAGATTTTAGAGCCATCTGGAATAGATCAGATTGAGCAAATTATCAATGAGGACGAAGCTATTAATAAAGTGGTCAGTGCAGAAGATATCGCAAAAGCGCAAGAAGCCGCTTCACAGATGAATAGCTATATCAAAGAGGCGGTTTACAAGCTCGGTCTAGCCAACGACGACGAATTGACAAGAGCCGATGTAATAGAAATCAATCGCTATTTAGTCCAAAATCATGCGGATGTATGGGAGGGACTACTAGCTGATTACAAACTAGTACAACCAAAACTGCAAGGAAGAGACAGACGGCTGCCACGAGTTATCGCTCTAAATAAAAAAGCGATCGATTTGTGGGCGCAACTGTACAAATTGGGGCTAAAAAATGGAGGAGCCAAAAACGCCAAGGATATACGGCGATTTTTCAATAATGTGGGATATTTGCTGAGCGAAGTTATGCGGCGAGACCTTTTGGAGCTTCATAATCCAAACTATCAAGAGATTAAAGGCACTACCGGTACATCTCTTGATCAAGTAATTCAAATTATTCTAACAGACCCCGGATTGCAAAGAAAGGTAACGACAAGCGATCTTAGAGTCGCCGCTAAAAATGCCGATAGAATGAATAGGCTTATCGTCGAAGCGATCAAGCACGAAGGTTTGGCCAATGATGGACGAATCTCTACCGCTGACGTACGTACGATCAACCACTATTTAGTACAAAACTACAAAGATGAGTGGAAAACTTTACACGGTGATGACGAAAATGAGGAGGAGACCGGTTTTCACAGAGTCCAAAACGACGGCGCTTCTACGCGAATGTTTGCACGAAATTTTATCAATACGGTAGCCGACGGCATCTACCATCTAGGATTTGCGACTCGTTTTAAAAACAACCTCGAAAACGAGGACGGCAATAAAAACGCACGATTTGAACAAGTAGCTTGGTGGCTCAACACCATCTTACAACCTGACTTGCAAGCTGGAGGGCTCAAAAACAACAATTACCACGAAATTCAAGGAAGCACCGGTACAGCTCTTGATACTTTTATCCCCATAATCTTCAATGATAAGTCTCTTGAGCGCAAAATATCTATGGAAGATATTCGAGAGGGTGCAAAAAGTGCCGACGCTATGAACCACCTCATTGTAGAAGCGATCAAAGAGACAGGAGTGGCTACAGATAATTATCTTAGTGTAGCCGATATCAAAGAGATCAACAACTACCTTGTAACTAACTATGCTCAAGAGTGGACCACTCTACACGGCGACGATGAGGGTAATGAGGAGACCGGTTTTCATAAAGTCCAGGGCGACGGCGCTACTACAAGACTTTATGGAGCTAATGCCATTAATACCGTGCTTGATGGTATTTACCATCTAGGATTTGCGACTCGTTTCAAAAATAACCTTGAAAACGAGGACGGTAATAAAAACGCCTCATTTAAAAATGTGGCTTATTGGCTTAACAGAACTTTCCATAGCGACTATTCTGCAATTTATCGATAATCTTTCGTAGGGTCTTGGCCCTACGGTATCTTGTGAAAAAATCGCACGCGCTCCTTTGTGATAAGCTCACATCCTAATCCATCCAATCTATCGGCTTTTCCATCCCCATCAATATCATAGCTAAAAGCTTTTGTTTGAGGATCTTGACCTGCTAGCTTGTAGATGTGTTTGCATCTTTTATCTGAATCCAGATTAAAAATGAGCCAATCAAATTTTCCCGGTCGGTAATGTACCATATAAAAAGCGGGAGGATTGGGTCGCACATCTACCCGTACCCAGCCAAATATACCCATCCTTTTGATATTTTCCTCGCTGGTGTCACCAAGAAGGCGATATGTGGTATGGCTTGAAGCAAAAGTAAAAGTCCAATTAGATTTTGGATCCTCCCCAAAATGGTAGGGAGCAAAATAGCCAGTAATTGCGTATGTGCCGTTTTGTTCGCTCAAGACAATCTTTTCAATCTCTTTTATTGAGTCTTGTACATTCTCGTTAGCTTCTTCAGAGCTACACGAGGCGATATGATCGGCCAAACAGCTCATAAGAGGACAGTACTCTTGCCACAATCCTCTCCCCTCAAGCGCGGCCTCTTTCTCTTTAGCGTGCCAAAGAGTTTTACGATCCTCTTCTTGGATATAGCGGTCCCAAGCAATAGCATATCCTTGGGCAATGAGGGTCTGATTTAGAGATTCTGCGTCGGGTAAAATGATTAACACCACCTCCCTGTCATAACGATCCTTGTATCTACTTTGTATTTGACACATTCCCTCAATAGAGCCAAGCAGGGTTGATAAAAAACTTTTGGCCAAATAACCGGCCTCTTCTATTATATTCTTGGATACCCCGCACCGATTGGCGTCATACTCCATCTTTCTCCCCTCATAGCTCTCTGGAGCGTCGATGCCATAAAGCCTGAATCTTTTTTGTCCATACTCAAGGGTATCTCCGTCTATTACCTCTAAAGCCGAGCAGGGTAGCGTATCCTCTCGTGCTTGGATATAGCCGCTATCTACGGCTGGAGCACTGCAGCCGCAAGAATTGCATGCCACTATTTTAAATCGTTTGTTTTGAGGATCTCGCGTATGGTAGATATAGGTACCATTATAACTCGTAGCTACCAAAGTGTACTTTTGGCCATTTGATGCCACGTAAATTTTATAATACTCAGCATCTGCCACCTCCGTCCAACGCACTTTGATCCTATCCTCATACTCTCCATCGGATGCATCCACTCCATAGGGGGCGGGTGGCTTGATGCAAAGCGTAGAGCTTAACCCGCTTTCGCATACGCCTCCGTGATGGCTGCAGGTGCCTCTTCCACTTGATTGTGAAATGGTGCCGTCACAGCACAAAGTCGCAAAAGCGTTTAAAGCAAGAAAGCAAACTATCAAAACAACGCTCATACCCAGCCGAAAGTTTTTTACCATCATCACGCCTCATAAACAAAAAATTAAAGAAAAAATAGCGTCTTATTAGCTAACTTATTATATTTATACTTAATTTTATACTTAATAACTTTTTAGTCTCTTTTTACAGCTCAAGATTTTTATTGACAAAGAACCAAGCGAGCCTGTTATCCAGCTAGGAAGATCGTGTTTGAAACAGTTTATATATCAGCTCTTTTTCCTCTTGACTCATCCTTTGTATTTGATCTCTTTTTTGCCATAACTACTCCATCATAGAACCAACGAATTTTTTAGGATTTTATAAATTTTATCATATTCTCTTAATATTTTTTGGTATATTCGGTCAGTGCCGGAACGTATGCATTTTTGACTTGCAGCGGGATTTAAAGTAAAATAAGAGTAAATTTATCCTATTAGGAGCATGCGATGGCAGATATCCTCAAAATCGGCAAATATGAGTTTACCAGTAGATTGATCGTAGGAAGTGGCAAATATCCAGATTTCAAAACCACATACGACGCCACTATCGCCAGCGGCGCCCAGATGATTACCGTGGCGGTACGTCGGGTCAATATTACTGATCCAAATCAAGAAAATCTAATGGACTACTTCAAAGAGAGTGACGTGCAGCTGCTGCCAAATAGTGCGGGTTGTACTACGGCCGAGGAGGCGATCACCCTCTTTCGAATGGTACGAGAGGCTACCGGGATCGATATCATCAAGCTCGAAATCATCGGCGATACCCAAAAGACTCTCTATCCTGATGTGATCGAAACTATCAAAGCGTGTGAAGTACTGGCCAACGACGGCTTTACCGTCATGGCTTATACCAACGATGATCCCATTGTAGCTAAAAAGCTCGAAACCGCCGGAGCTGCTGCTGTGATGCCGCTGGCTGCTCCCATAGGCAGTGGGCTTGGGATCCAAAACCGCTACAACGTGGTCTTCGTCAAAGAAGCTGTCAGTGTTCCTGTAATCGTGGATGCGGGCGTGGGATGCGCCAGCGACGCAGCAATCGCCATGGAGCTAGGAGCTGACGGGGTGCTCACTAACACCGCCATCGCCCAAGCCAAAAATCCGATTTTAATGGCAGAAGCTATGAAGTATGCCGTCATCTCCGGCCGTATGAGCTACCTTGCCGGCCGCATCCCCAAAAAACCTTACGCTACGGCCTCGAGTCCGAGCGAGGGGATGATACAGTTTTAAAAGCTTCATTGAACGCTTTGATAAACTGCATCGGATCGACACTAATCCCTTTGATTTTGATGGTAAGATGCAGATGGGGTGCAGTAACCCGTCCGCTCTTGCCACTAAGAGCCATGATCTCCCCTCGTTTGATAAAATCTCCCGGTCTGACGCCAAAACCGCTTAAGTGGTAGTAACAGCTATAAATCCCTCTGCCATGGTCGAGAATGACCGAGCCTCCCGCATAATAGCGATCCTTTGCCAAAACTACCAAGCCGTCATTGATGGCACGCACGGGAGTACGCATCTTGGCTCTAAAATCAGTCCCGCTATGATAGCTTGCCAGTTTTCCATTAAAGAGGCGTGCCACTCCAAAGGGATCGGTTACGATAGGACTAGAAAGAGGAAGCACAAAAGGCTTGGTAATAAAGCTTTTGGGCGTAGTGCGAGCATAGATAATCGCCGCCTCTTTACTTTCGGCGGCGATACGCTTTTGAGCTTTTTGCGATGGATGCACTTTGCTTGGCGCTACACTTAAAGACTCCTTTGGGTACTCTTTGTGCTTGATGAGCAAACGTACCGCTTTGCCATCGATACGCAGCCATCTAGTAGTGGGTTTAGCCCCATAGGGAATAGGGACAATTAAGAGATGGTCTACAGTGGTATGGAGCATATAGCATCGGTAACTTTTTTGGAAAGGAATGATAAAGGTCTGGCCATTATAGATACTTGCCGCTAGAAGCGGCCAAGCCAATAGCAGTCCAATCAACACTCTCATAATTTAATCACACCCATAAGGTTGAGCATCATGAAAATGAGGGCGACTGGAGCTATATAGCGAATACTAAATCGCCAGATTTTATAGAAAGTATCGTTCATCTCGCCGGGTCTGTTGATATGGGCTTTGACCCTCTCTTTTTGTAAAACATATCCAACAAAGATCACGATGGCAAATCCTCCTAAAGGTAGCAAAATTGAGTCGGTAGTATACTCTAGCAAATCAAAAAGTGGTTTACCAAAAAAACTAAACACTTTGCCCCAAGCCTGCGTATAAGAGAGCAAAGCGGCGATCCCGATAAGCCAGTAGATAAAACTAATCAAAATAACCGCTTTGGTTCTGCTCATACAAAAACGATCGATAAGATATTGTACCACAGGTTCTACCAAACTAACCGCTGAGGTGAGTCCGGCAAAGGCGAGGGCCAGAAAAAAGAGCAGTGCAAAAAAGGTGCCAAGAGCGCCAAAGTTGTGCAAAATGGTAGGAAGCGAAATAAAAACAAGTCCGGGTCCTTGTCCTGGCTTGGCGCCAAATTGAAACAAGAAACTAAAGATAACCAGACCAGCCACCAAAGCAATAAGGGTATCCATAAAGGTAACGATAAAGGCAGTTTTGGTAATACTCGCCTCTTTAGGCAGCGAAGCCGCATAAGTCATAATCGCGCCCATCCCCAAAGAGAGCGTAAAAAAGGAGTGGCCCACGGCCCGTACGAAAGCTTCAGAGTTGAGTTTTTCCCATTTTGGCTCAAACATAAAGGCAAAAGCTTTGGCAAATCCATCGAGGCTAAAAGCGTAAAGTAGCAGTCCAAAAAGGATCACCATGAGTGCTGGCATCAAGATGAGGTTGATCCTCTCGATCCCTCCTTTGATACCTCGGTACACCACATAGCCTACCACGATCACGGCTACGGTATGGAAAAAGATCTGGGCAAATATCTGATGGCTTACAAGATCGTTGAATATAGTTTTAGCCTCCTGCGTCGTTTGGGGAAGTCCTGAGAAAATCAAAAAGATATAGTATAAAATCCAACCGATCACCACCGAGTAAAAAGTCATAATGATGATGCCGTTAAATCCCATAAATCCGGCATACTTCCACCACTTCTTCTTGGGAGGGGCAAGCTCTTCGAAGCAACTGACCGTATCCTTGCGTCCAAGCGCACCAATGAGCATCTCAGCTACCATCACCGAAAAGCCGATAAAGGCGATGGTAATAAGATAGATCAAGACAAAAGCACCACCTCCATACTCGCCGGTCATATAGGGAAATTTCCAGATATTTCCCAAACCTACCGCGCTTCCGGCCGCAGCCATAATAAAACCGATTTTACTGAAGCGTTGGACTTTCACTCTCTCTCCTCTTTTTTTGTCGCTATTATAACAAGCTAATGCCTTAGCCATCTACCTTTCTTTTGTTTTTGAATCCGTACAAAATACGCATATCTCGTAAAAAGTCTATTTTAAGCTACTATAAAGTATAGTATCAAGTTTGAGATATCAAGGAAAGGTTGGAATTGATACGTCATTATCTCAAATATTTTTTACTCTATTTTGTTATATGTTGGGTAGGCGTCTCTTTTGAACTCTATTTTGTCCTAGAGCCTTTTCCATTACATTGGCAATATAGCATCGTACCTTTATTGTTGGTAGCCATATTTGCTTATTTTCCCGCAAAGCTTGCCTTTGCTCTTGAACAAAAAGTAGAAAGAAGAGTCTCACATATTGAGATACAGCAAAACACAAGTAGAGGCGAACAAAGAAATTCTAAACTCAAGATGGACCATCTAACCAATGCCATCTCTAAAGACTCTTTTAATGAGATCATCGGGTTTAAAATAATCGAATCTAAGCATACAAACTCACCTCTTTCTATGATCCTTTTTGATATCGATCATTTCAAAAAGATCAACGACACATACGGGCATTTGGTGGGGGATGCGGTGTTACGGGAGCTTTCAGAAGTAGTACGAGCCAATATACGAGAATCTGAATATTTCGTACGCTGGGGCGGGGAAGAGTTTATCGTATTATTGCCGGGGACCTCTTTGGATGGGGCGAATATGGTCGCAGAAAAGCTACGGCGAGCTATAGAATCCCATCGCTTTCCCACCGTAGGGCGAGTAACAAGCAGTTTTGGCGTAACCGCACTGCGGACCGACGATACGATCAAAACTTTTATCGAGCGGTGTGACGAGGCCTTGTATGAAGCTAAGGAAGGGGGAAGAAACAGAGTAAAGG
>Ga0256831_1001637_pt1 | contig 11798 bp, 14 predicted proteins | sample 132544metaG_FD_189087 | JGI IMG/M metagenome (GOLD analysis project Ga0256831, IMG submission 189087) | Hydrothermal vent microbial communities from Lau Basin, Pacific Ocean - 132-544 | ecosystem: Environmental > Aquatic > Marine > Hydrothermal vents | place: Pacific Ocean: Lau Basin | collected... | reverse complement strand
CCTGCAAACCCCGGCTTGAGAAGCGTCCGGTCTGGCCGGCCCCGGAAAAGCTGTAATGCCCGCGCACGACGCCATCGACTTCCTGATTCAGCATGGCCGTGAACTTGCGCACGGCGGCGCTGTTCCCGGCCTCGATCAGTTCCAGCACGGTGCGAACCTTGTGCAGCTGATCGTCGGGGAATCGGTCGGCATGCTCGGGCTGGTCCAGGGCGTCCATCAACGCCTCGCGGGTCGGCCGGTCCGCCGAGAAGCGTTCCTTCCCGTCCTTCTCGGGCCGCCGCACCAGTTCCTGCAATTCTTCGTCCGGCCACAGGGCCTTGTGCAGCCAGCGCGCTTTGCCGAGGTGGTTCGTGATGGTCACTTTCGGGTCTTGCGTCAGCTCCCACAGACGCGCGTTCAGATCGTCGCTTTCGGCGTTGGCGTAGCGCTGCGCGGCAGCCGCGAATTCGACATCGACCATCACGCCGTTGTCGTTGATGATTTCGCTGGCGTGGTACTCCCGCCACTCCGGCACGGTCAGGGGGCGGGTGGCGTTCCACACGTCCCTCATGGCCATGCAATCGGAGTGGCAATAGGATCGGAAGTGCCCCATGACATCGGGCGTCTGCCAGTCCGTTTTCCACCCTTCGCGCCCTTCGCCGATGCACAGACGGGCGATCAGGCGAGCGCCCTTCGGGTCTTTCTTGTAGGGCGTGTTCAGCGCCTCGGCCGCCTTTTCCAGTTTCCCAGGCAGGTTGTTGGCCTCGGCCTGGGCCTGCGCGCACAGTACCTGTTCCAGACGCAGGGGCGGCCAGCCGTACTTCCTGACCATGACGTTATTCCACACGTGACGGTCGAAAAAGGCGTTCCAGGCCACGAAATAGCCACCGTTCTCGATGTGGTCCAGCAGTGCGGTAGGTTCTTTCGGGTCGCCGTCCCAGCACCAGTCCGGCGACCACACGCCACCGGCCGGGTTGTCATCGAACACCCACCCCCACACCAGTATCTCGGTGGAAGGGTGGGAGGCGTACTTGTAGGCGCCCGCGGTCTGGATCGGCACTGGGGACCGGGTTTCGCTGTCCGCAAATACGAAATCGGCCATGTCAGCCGGTCCGGCCGCGATGGATTTCGTGAGGCGGTATTTCCTCGTAATCCGACAGGTGCTTGCTGCACATCGGACCGCGGCACGGGTAGTCGAGGCGCGCGTAATCGCGCAGTTCCTTCGTGATGACGAACCCGCACGAAGGACACCGGAACAACACCGGCGGCGGGTCTTGAGGCGTTTCATTGAGGGTCATGGTCTGGTCCTCCCTTGAAGTAGGTTTGCATTTCGATGGTCCGAATGGCGATGTAACGCTGGAAATCCGGGTCATCCTTACGGGAACAGGTGCGCCAGATAAGCCGCGCACCGAAGGCAAGTCGTTGGCGTTCATTGGAGTAGAAGCGTGTGGGTTGAAAAAACATTCTCGATAACCTCCCGGTCGATATGGTCGGGCTGCGCCTCGAACAGCTGCAAGGTTTTCAGCTTCACCTCGGCAGCCAGTTCCGGCCCCATTTCGCCCCAATCGACGCAGTGCAGGGCTTCCAGGGCCTTCCAGTCCGGGCCGCCGGCGTGAACACCGGCCAGGTCCAGCACGTTGCGCACGACGCAAATGTTGAAATGCCGGCTGTCGAACATGGTTTTCAGCGCACGCACGGCGGCGTCACGCTGGAATTTTGTAAGATTTCTCATGGCGACACCTATACCCGGAACAAGCCTTCGTGCATGCACGGCTGCAATGCCTTCGCGCAGCCGTACACCCGATTAAGCTCGGTGGTGTAAACCTCTATCCACCAGGCGCATTTGTCGCCTCTGCACAGGGCGATATTCGCGGCCCGGCTCATTACGGGGTAAATGGTGCCCGGTGCCGGTTCTGATTGTCTTGTGTTCATGGTCTGATTCCTCGTTTTCTGGTCTGAATAAAAAGACGCCCGGCACCAGTCGCAGCCGATGCCGGGCGAAACGCCTGCCGTCAGAGGTAAGAAACGGCCAGGCGGGAGCGACACCCGGCGTCAGGCGCGCCGGCGACGGCGCTTGCGCTCGCGACCCTCGCCGGCACCCGACGCCTCGGTTTCCTCGGTAGTCCGGGCGGCCCGGCTGCGACGGGTGCGCCCGTCGGCCTTTTTCGTAGGCTCAGGCTCATGCTCAGGCCCAGATTCATGCTCAGGCTCAGGCCCAGGCTCAGACGCGGCAGCCTGTTCCGGTTCTTCGCCGGCAGCGGCTTCCCCTTCCATGCTGATCCAGTCCAGAATCTCGAATTCCGGGTAGAAAACCTCGCCGTACTTCTTGTGGTGGTAGCTCCCCACATCCAGACTGACGACGGGCACTACATGCTCCGGGTCTTCGCCGGCCTTCGCGATAATGGCGTTGATAAGGTCTTTCATCGCCGTGCGCAAGCCGAGAGACGTGCTTTTGTAGAGCACTTCGACGCCTTCATCCTCGCCGTTCAGGCATTTCAGGTGCGCCGAGATTTGCGGCTTCCATTCGTCACCATAATCGGGCAGGGTGTCCGGGTTCGGCAGTTGCGCATTGAAGGGGAACATCTGTTCGCCCAGCAGTTCACCATCGGACCAGCAGGCGAAACCGTGCTGAATCGAGTACGGATTGACGGCCCACATGCTGCCTTCCTCGACCTCGATGTTTTCCGGGCCGTAGACGTAAGCCCCGGATTTCAGCAGGCGCAGATAGGGCGTTCCGCCCCCGGTCTGGACGTTGGCCGCGAGGTTGGCCAGGCCGGCCACCAGGGCGTCAGGGGATGCCGGCAGGCCGCCGGGCTTTGTCGTTGCAATATCAGGCATTTCAGTCTCCTGTTTCCTGTTTAGAAAGGGCATTCGCCAGCAGGTCCATCCCGCCGGTTACTGCCACGCGCTTGTCGGACTCCGGCACTACGGTCAGGCCCGACGATTTCGACTCGACAAGAGAAGCCAGCCGTTTGTGGTACAGCTTCTTGTGAGCCTTTTCAATCGCCGCCGGGGATTTCAGCTTGCGATCAAAAATCTGGTCAACCTTGAGGCGGGCCTTGCGCAAAAGGTCTTCCGCCTTCTCGGGGTCTTTCCAGCGCCGGACGGCGCGCTTTGGCACCAGCTTCCAGCCCGGCACTTCCACCCCGCGCTCCATTTCATCCTGGGCGTAGGCATAGAGGTCGCGAATCCACCCCTCAAGGATTTTCGCCTTCTCCATGTAGTCGGCGATTTCCATCGCGGTCAGCACCTTCGGCTTCACTTCGAGCGACTGGATGACCGTTTTCGACTGCTCAGGGCATTTGATTTTACCGCGACACCAGCGGCAATGCTTGCCCGATTTGTAAACGTCATCCTTGCCTTCGGCGATCTTCTTGCCGAAGGTGACGATGCGCTGCTCCACACTCTCTACCCAGTCCATGCCAGCCTCCCAGGATTCCAGGCAATCGTCCTCGGGGTCGGCCGGCTGGACGATGTGAACCCACACATTGTCAGGTTCTACCTCGAACAGATCGCCAGTGGCGTCTTCATCGACCAGGGCGGCCACGGCGTAGAAGCCCAGGCCCAGGTTCTCCACAGGCGACACCGGCACCCCATCGCCGAACTTCCAGTCGAGGATATGCAGGTCGAGCATGGTGTAATCATCCTTGATGAATTCGCTCACCGCCACAATGTCGGCCGTTCCGAACGCCCCAGGCACCAGCTCGCCGAGGTCCAGTTGCTGCTCGATCAGGTAGTCGGTGATCGCGAAATCGTTGATGAACTTGAACCAGGCCAACAGGGCCGGTTTCAGCTTCGTTTCTATCAGCTCGCGGGTGATCTCGTGACCCTCGAATCCGAGGTTCTGGCCTTCCAGTTCTTCCAGCAGGGGCTGGGTGGCGGCCATGTCCTCGGGCTGGGCGGTCAGAATCAGCTCCATCGCGGCGTGCAGCATGCTGCCGCGTTCGGCGAATTCGCTGGTCTCGCCTTCCGGCATCTGCTTTTCCAGTTTCAGGCTGCCGATGCAGTTCAGGCGCCGGTCGGCGGACGATCCGCCGATGATGTGCGAATGTTCAGTGGGCATTTCGATTCCTCTCGGTTACAGTGGGGTGATCCTAGCCGACGGGTCGGCGCGGTGCTCAAGATAGGCTTCGTCTATCAGAATCTCCAAAAGCTGACGGCGTGACCGATCATTCACACGGCACAGGCTGTCCAGCTTCTTTACCTTGTCCGGGTTCATGCGCAGGACCACGGAAACCGTGGGAATTGCGCGCCGGCTGCGTTTTCTTGCCATAATTACCTCCGATGTTGGTTCGGCGACATTATCATGATAGCATTCGTATATCAACTGTAAATCAAAAAAGGTGGAAAAATGATGAAAACCGCGGATATGCTGGACAGCCGGCAGCGCCAGGCGATTGATTTCATCAACAGCGGCGAGGACTCGCTGATCGCGGCTGACGTGGGCACCGGCAAGACGGTGATTTCCATGACCGCAATCGCCGCCACCCCGGGCACGCGCTGGCTGGTGTTGGCCCCGCGGATGGTCGCCTTGCTCACCTGGGCGAAGGAAGCGCAGGAATGGGAGCATTTGCAGCACCTCAAGGTGGCCCTGGCCATCGGCAGCGAGAAGCAGCGCCTGGCGGCCGTGGAGTCGGACGCGGATATTGTGGTCATGAACTACGAGAACCTGTCCTGGCTGATGCGGGCCTTCCCCAAGCCGCGCCGGGGGAAACCTGAGACGTTGCCCTTCGACGGGCTGATCTGCGACGAAATCGACAAGCTGCGCAACGTGTCATCCAATCGGTTCAAGGACTTCCGCAACCGCATCGGGATGTTCAGCCGCCGCATCGGCCTCACGGGAACCGTGCTGCCGAAGGAACTGACCGATATATGGGGGCAGGTCTACATGGTGGATGGCGGTCAGACTTTCGGGCGCAGCTTCTACCGCTGGCGGGATCGGTTCTTCTACCCGACGGACTTCAACCGCTACCAGTGGGCGCCCTTTCCGGGCACGAAGGAAAAGATCGTCGAAGGGGTGTCTGATCTCATGTTCCGTCTGGAAGCCGAAGGGCTGCCGGATGTGGTGTTCATGGACGCCGAGATACTGCCGATGGGCGCCCGTCAGGACTTCTATTACAGGCAAATGAACGGCAAGCACATGACGGTGGAAATCCCACGTGACGACGCCACCGGCTACATCGTGACCGCCGAGAACGCCGCCGTGGCCCAGGGCAAGCTGCAACAGATTACGGCGGGGTTCCTCTATGTCGAGGAACAGGGAAAGAACAAGCCGATCTGGTTCGATTCGGCGCGTCAGGAATGGGTGGCTGACATGCTGCACAGTCAGCGCCTGCGCGAGCGGCAGAAGCTGATCTTCTACCACTTCGACGCTGAATTCGAGTTTCTGAAAAAGCTGCTGCCGAGGGCGCAGCACCTGGGACGCGGCCAGTCGGATGCACAGAATCTGGCCATCGTCGATGCCTGGAACCGTGGGGAACTTGGGGAGCTGCTGCTGCATCCCGAATCCGCCGGGCATGGATTGAACTTGCAAAAAAGCGGCTGCGAAGACATTCTGTTTACCACCCAGCCGTGGACGGGCGGCATGATGCGGCAGGTCACGGGCCGCCTCGCGCGTCGCGGCGCCTTGACGGATAGCGTGTACGTCCATACCTCGGCAGCCGCCGACACCGTGGATGAAAGGGTTATGCAGGCGTGGAAGGAACGCCTCTATTTGCTGGACGAATTTCTTTATGCGATACCCGAAAAAGCTGTCTGAGAAACAGATCGAGGACCGTTGCGTGACGCTGGCGAGGGCTGTCGGCATACGCTGCGAGAAGATCGACAGGATCAGGCGGGCCTGGCCGGATCGGATGTTCTTCGCCCCTGATATGCCGCCCTACTACGTGGAGTTCAAACGGCCGGGTGAATACCCCAGGCCGGATCAGCGCGAGATTCACCGGCGGCTGTTCGCCGCCGGGTATCCCGTCGTGGTGGTATGGTCTGTCAGTCAGTTCCGGGTTCTTCTGAATCTTCTATCGGTTCTTCGAGAAGATCGCCGAGGGCGGTAGTCAGGGCCTTGTGCAGCTGCATGGCCACGTTGACCGGGTAGATCATCTTCTGTCCGTCGATGAAAACCTCGATATAGGTGGCCGGCACGGCCATGACTTGCGGGGCTTCTGCTTGCATGGTGTCAGGTTCCTCGTGGAGTGTTAATTGACTACGCGAAGAACCTTATAACCTGTGCCGCCGGAATCTGCAATACCGTAGGTTACTCGCTTCAACGTGGTGCCGTCGCGAATCAGCAGCGGGGATTCTCCACTTGATGTATTACCGTTGATCTCCACATCGTTTATGGTTCCGGCTACTACGGTGCAGAAAGTCACAGTGCCTGGACTGAACCCGTCTGCGCCCACGAATCTACCGCCTATGAACGGGTTATCGGACGCCGTGTTGTCAATGAACAGTTCATACGACGCGTCTCTCGAAGTAGGACCGGCGTAAGGTCCAATGGCCACCATGTACTTTGTCCCTCCGGTGGCGTTCTGCCCTGCGAAAGTGCCGATCAGTACGTTATCGTGCGCACCGACACCGCCGGTATCGCTCAGGTTATATCCGGCCTTATATCCTATGGCCACGTTGTCATTCATGGCCAGGGCACTGCCTATATTCAGCGAGAAAGGTCCGATGGCGATGTTGCGAGTAGACGCATCAGTCAGCCCGTACCCCGACAGGTACCCCATGAAAGTATTGTAGTCTCCCCCGATATTGACACCTGCCCGGTACCCCACGGCGGAATTCCTTGATGCTCCCGCTTGTGCGAGATAGCCGGCTTCCTGGCCGATGAAAACATTGCGTATCTCAGTCCCGTTCTGGTTGGCGCTGGAAAAGGCGCGCGTTCCGACCACGGTGTTCGAGTAGTCCATTTGCCCGCCGGCGCCAGCCCCGATTACCACATTGTCGTATCCGGCGGTAAGTCCCGTGGCGGCGTTACTGCCCACAGCCACATTAGAAGCACCGGTTGTGATATCGTACCCGGCCAGATACCCGAACAGAGCATTATCGTTGGATGCCAGGTTCCGGCCTGCCCGATACCCGACAGCCGTGTTCTGTGATATCCCGGCCGCGGATGATTCACATGTTTCCTGACCGATCAGGGTGTTAAAGTTCTCGCTACCGTCCAGGGACGCGCTTGCAAAAACACGGGCGCCCATGACCACGTTTCCGTGACTCATTTTTAACCCGGCACCTGATCCGATCACCACGTTATCGTAGCCCGTGGTGACGCCCGAAGCTGCGCCGTCACCCACGATTACGTTCGTCGATCCAGTGGTGACGGCATCGCCAGCACCGACGCCGAAGAAGGTGTTTTTCGTACCTGTGGTGATTGCCGCGCCACCACCGGCCACCAGACTGTTCGCCTCCGGGCTTTTCACAATCTGCTCAGGCACCGGGAACTTTCCGCCCACACGGAAAGCCGTGCCGTCGCAAACGAACAGGTACATGCCGGGTTGCAGGTCGCCAGCAGCGATGGTGCTGCCGTCCAGGCGTTTCAGGGTAGCCGAAATCGTGCTGTTCACGGTGATACTCGGCGACGCGCTGGCGTTGGCAGTGGCCACCAGGCCGCGGAAGGTCAGACCCCGGAAAATGGTGGTGTACCCGACTTCGTTCAGCGCCACGCTGTAGGTGTTCGTGGGGTTATCATAGGCCAGGTCCAGCGATCCGTTGATGTCGCCGAAGAACCGGCGCACGGTACCCTGAACGGCGCGCCCGGCGTCGTTCACCTCGCTGTACTTCATGGTGCCCTCGGGCCAGCCGTCGGGCGGTGTGGCGTTGTTGTTCGCGTCCGTCGTGGACCAGGCATTCAGCGTCGCCATGTCAGAAACCCTCGTTTGCGATGTCTTCGGATACCCCGTAAACGCTGATATTCAGCGCATTCGCGACAGAAGCCTCGACGCCGAGATACCCGCCGCGTTTCAGCATGATACCACTGCCGAGGTGGTTTGACTGAAACACCAGCGAATCCCCTCCGTCCACCATCGTCGCTATCATAATCAGGCTGTCGTTGTCGAAGGTGGCAGCCCCGTCGTTGTGATAGATTTTGACTATCACGTTGCCTGACCCCGGCACCACGGCGGCGCGTATCTGCGTCACTTCCAGGCGCAGGGGGCCATTCGACAGCACTGCCACCGGCGTTGTGACGGCCGGGCGCACGCGCCCCAGCAGACCGCCCCGGGCACCTGAGAAGCTGCTGGCCATCACGGATTACCGTATTTCAGGCCGGGCTGTAGCAGACCAGCAGCAGTCAGCCCGCCGGACAGCGCGGCGGCAGAAGTCGGCACCGGATTTCCGCCCAGCAGCCCCTCAACCCGAGGTGGGGCCATCAGCGCATCCAGATCGGTGCCGCGCAGGGCGTTCACTTTGGCGGTGGTCAGCATGTTCATCCGGCTGTTCATTACGTTTTTGCGCGTGGCATCGGTGGCCTTTCGCGCGAGGTACCCGCCGATGGAGGGCGGCAGTCCGACGCCGGAAGACATGGCAGCACCGTAGCCGAGCAAGGCAGCCAGTTTGCTCGTGGTGTCCTGGGTGCTTTTCTGAGCCAGATATTTTGCGGTATTGGAATTTCCGATGGACTCCTTGAACGTCTCGAACATCTTTTTCTCGCGCTCAATGAAATCCATGAATTCATCAAACTTCTGCTTTCCACCGAAAGCCACGCGCAGGGCGTCGCGGGCGTTCGGTCGGTCGAAAATGCCCTTCGTCAGATCGGCCGTGTCGGACTTGTTGCCCAGCTTCCGCGCCGTAGCGCGCAGGGCGCCGATCTTGAACCACGCTTTCTCGCTGTCCGTCATGCTGCGAACCAGATCGGCCGATATATCGGCGTCTTTACTGAAAATGCGCAGGCCGAGTTCGACGGCATCTTCGTTGGCCTTGTCACTGGCCCACATAGCGCGCGCATCGCGCAAAGCCGGATTTTGCTGATAGATCAGCTCGCGGAAGGCATCGCGGTTTTCCCTGGCCGCACCGGCGCGGGCGCTGTTACCGGCACGGTACAAGCCGTTCACCACGTCGTCGTATGCGCGTAGAATGGTGTCCATGTCTTCGGTATCGACAACCCCGCCCTTCGCTTTCAGCACGGCTTTCGGATCGCGGCCCTTTTCCTTGAGCAACAGCTTTCCTTCTTTCAGTGCGGCTTTTCCGGCCGGCGTTTTCATCAGCTTTCGCATCTCAGGCGTGATGCGCACAGGGCTGGCGTAGGCCAATTCGTACATCTTCTCGGCCTTCATCTTCATGCCGGACATCAGCTCGCGGGTGGCCTTCCCGAAATTGTCTTCCTGCTTTCCGGTCAGTGCCTGCGCCAGACGCGGGAACACGCGATGCCACTGTTCCTTGTTGCGATCTTTCAACCACTGCCGGAATTGCGTGGATGCGGGCACCGGCATCTTCGAGACTTCTTCGGCCAGCTCCCGCGTGGAAGGGCCGAGGTCGGCAATGGTCATCCCGGGCGTTTCGGACAGCAACCGCTTCGCTTCGTCCAGGGTGATCTCGCCGGCGGCGATGTCATCCTTCACGGCCTGCACCACGGCCTGCTTGCCTTCGTTGTTCAGCACAGCCTGTTTCGTGAACGGTTTGCTCACAAACCTGGCGATCTGTTTACCGACGGCGCCGGCGGCGGGAGTCAGCATGTTCAATGCCCCTCCCGTTGCGCCCATAATGGCAGCGTCCTGGCCGGCTTGCACGGCTTCCGGCACTACATCCTCGCCGGCGGCCAGGGCGGCCAGGGGGTCGCCTTCGCTGTAGCCGTAGCCGGACGCGGCGCCCATAGCGGTACCCTGGGCGCCCAAACGGGCAAGAGTGCTAACCAGACCGCCGCCCGCTTTTACCGTCCCACCCATCAGGCCACCACCGGATGCCAGACCGCCGATCAGCTCACCGGCCAGGGTAGTGCCGGCGTCCTCCCGGCGCGCGGTTTCCAGCATCTGCCGATTCTGGCCCAGCGCCCGCCGGTAGCGGTCCATGTAGTCGTCGGCATAGGTGGACTGCATCGTGTCGTACAGCTCGCCGAAAGGCACATTTTCAAGCCCTTTCGACGGGGACAGCTTGTTCGCCGTGGCGAATATCAGAGGTGCGACCCATTTTTCAGTACCGGCGCGGATTGCTGCCGATATTTCGTCTCCGAAGCCGAACGTGACGCCCTGGCTCAGTCCCAGGGCGCCGGACACGGCATCGTTCTGACTTTCCTCGTAGTTGCCTTCGTGGATGGCTTTGGCAAGCGCGCGGGCGTCTTCTTTCGCCCCCGCGGCGTCAGCCGCTTGCAATGCCTTTACCAGCTGTTCGTAGGTAGCCATGTCATTTCAACCATTTGTTGACCAGCGAATCGACATCGCTTGCCGCCGGCGGCGTGCCGAGTCCGAGGTTTTTGCGCGTCGCAGGGGCCGCCGTAGACGTGGGCGCGGCCGGTGCCGAGGATGAAGTCGGGGTAGTAGCAGGTGCCGCGGTCGAAGTAGGTTGGCCCCGTCCTGTTGGCGACCACTGGATGCCTGCCCGTGCGGCCGCCTGCTCAACTAGCCAGTCCTTGTTCTTGTTCCAGTCGGAAAGTTGCCCGGCCTGTGATTTGTTGCGGCTCAAATAGGCCGCGGAATGTGACGCTTGCGCCATTTCGATGACGCGCAGTTTCTGCATTCCGCGTAGAAACGACGCCAGATACTCGGGACTCGCCGTGGAACTAGGCCATCCTTTCAGCACCAGCTGGATGTCCTTATCGGACGCTGGCCCTTTAGGTAGACTGTTCACTGCGCCGGAAACGCGCAATTGCTCGTATTCCGTGCGCAGACGGGTCACTTCGTCTTCGCTACCCATCAGGCGCGCCAGCCACTCGGAAGCAGACCCGGCGGCGCCCGACATCAGCTGAGGCTTCATTTCCTCGAAACGATTGGCCAGGGTAGCCATGCGCCCCACGTCGTATTCCGCCTTCTGCGCGCGCGTGATCGCTTCGTTCAGGAAACCTTGCTCCTTGTTGCTCAGATCGTCGATGCGCTGCAACAAATCGAATCGCGGCTGCCCGGTCTGAACGAATGTGTCCTGAAATTTTTGCAGCGATTCCGGTGTGAAATCTCGCGGGTTGATTGACCCGTACATTTTCAGGAACTGCTCCATCGGATTTGCCGATTGCTGCGCCTGGGCCTGCTGTTTCCGAATCGCCATCAGCTTGCTGGCGTAATCCAGCCCCACATCCGTCGGGTCGTTGGCGTACTGGGCCAGCAGGCCGTAGAGTTCCCGCGGCATTTGCGGGACGGCAGGGGGCGGCGCGGCGGCGGGCATTTGCGGCGCCGACATGCCGGCATTCGGGGCAAGCAGACCCAGCTGCCGCGCTCGCAGTGCCGGGTCGTTGGTCAGATCAAGCAGGCTCATGGCCCTACCTCACTGGTTTTGCATTTGCGACAGATATTGCATGTAAAGCGGCATCGCGTTCATGCCGAGGGCCGCACCGCCGACATCGTAGTTCACGTCCGGCATCTGCACGCCATTGTTTTGCAACATCGACCCCACAGCCCCGCCCCGCAGGAAGAATTCGCTCAGGGCTTCGCGCATCTTTTCCATGCGCTGACGGTCGCTTTGCTTGTTCTTGAATTCACTCGACGCCAGCAGGCCCTGGACGGCGGCCGCCGCCGGGTTCACCCCGCCGTCGTATCGGGATTGCAACAGGCCCATGCCGACGGTGAACAAGGGATTCCCCATCAGGCCCTGCATCTTGTTCATCCAGTCTTCCATCGTTCAGTTCCTCGTTCTATTGATAACCGAGAATGCCGCCTCCGAGGGCGAGCAATGCGGTATAGGGG
>Ga0256831_1001636_pt1 | contig 11806 bp, 10 predicted proteins | sample 132544metaG_FD_189087 | JGI IMG/M metagenome (GOLD analysis project Ga0256831, IMG submission 189087) | Hydrothermal vent microbial communities from Lau Basin, Pacific Ocean - 132-544 | ecosystem: Environmental > Aquatic > Marine > Hydrothermal vents | place: Pacific Ocean: Lau Basin | collected... | reverse complement strand
CCGGGGTCATATCGATTATTGTCGTTTTCGTCCCGCCAGACCGTACCGACAAGAAAGACATTGAAATGATCAGAATAACTCGTGTTTGCCTTGCAATAATTATCGGTGATAACCAGGGGGCCGACTTCGGTGTTGTCATCAGATTCAGCAACCGCTGCAATGCCGACATTTGCAAAATCATAATCAACGGACATGATGGCCATCCGGTGGCCACGCCCTGTCTGCATGCCGGTACCGTCACTGCCGCCCCAGTCGATATTAAAGGCGGCGTGCGCGTTCAAGCCGCTGTTGGCATAAGAAAACACGCATCCTCCGACAGCAGTATACTGAAACCCGGCGTTATCAATCCGGTCGAATTGACCAGTATGGTTCTGGGCATCATTGGCGATCAGGTAAAGGGAGTGGAGACGGGCCGCTTCATAGAGACGAATATCAAAGGCGGCAGGCGGTTTTGGGTCAAGAGCGGTAAATTCGTTTTGCAACGCAGTAAGATCAACGTTAAAATAATCGCGGCCACCAGCCACATCGGGATCGGTCTCCGTGGCCAGCCACTGCCCTTCCCCTGTCGGGTTACTCCTGGCCCGGTTCATCAGCCACATGAGCTGCTGTTCCGTGCCGTCGGGGTGGGAACCATCAGCGCTTTTATGAAAGGTCCACTCGGTTTGACTGCCGGTTTTTGCCTGTCCATTCTTGGCCTGTATCTGCGGCTCCGGCCTGTGCATTACCGGCGGCGCCGGCGGCGGAGCGTAATGCAGGGTACCGGCACGACCAGCCCCTGCAAGAAGACCCAGCAAACAACCTGCGCAAAAAAATAGGATAAATTTTTTCATTTTTTCATGATTTTCTTTATGGGCTCCTACACTGTGCCTTGAAATTTTCTTGTTTTTTATGACATGAATTCAGGAGTAAGGCATTAATTATGGACCTTGGCTGCTCCATTCAGGATACCGGGCAGAAATTGCAGTATTCCAGAATGTCGAGGGAAACTGCTGAGGGTATCCTGGAGGGTGAAAATTCCGCTCGACGTACCTGCATAAAGGGTGGCGGGATCGCCCGGAACAACGGTAAGGGCATGAACATTGGGATCTACAGGTAATCCTCTATTCAGAGGATACCAATAAGATCCCCCATTTATACTTTTATAAACACCTTGTGGAGTGCCTGCGTAAATGGTGGACGGATGATTGGGGTCGATTGCCAGGGCCATGACACTGGTATCGGGCAGGCCAATATTCATTTTATGCCACTGACCTCCGGAATCCGTTGTTTTGAAAATGCCGTTTTCTGAACCGGCATAGATCGTAACCGGTGAATCGGGATCAATAGCTATACACCAAAAACCACAGTTATCCAGGCCGGTGTTAACGGCATTCCAGTTGGCGCCATTGTCTGTACTTTTAAAGATGGAGCCGGTGTTACTGTAATCCGTCGTATTCCATTTGAAGGTACCGACATAGAGAGTTGATGGCGTGGTTGGATCTACAGCGAGCGTCAAAGTCATGGCATCGGGAAGACCATTATTGATCGGCTGCCAGTTTTGTCCGCTGTCGATAGTTTTAAACACTCCATTTGCAGTTGCCGCGTAGATTGTTGAGGAAGAGACAGGATCAAAATCCAGGTCCATAACCTTGGCATTTTTTATATAACTCCAGTGTGCTCCAGCGTCCGTGCTTTTATGTACACCGGACCAACAGTACCTCGTTGATCCAACATAAATGGTATCATGTTCATCCGGGTTGACAAGCACTGCCTTGACATAATGAGGAGAAAGCAAATGAGGATTTAACATTTCCCAGGTCGCTCCATAATCAGCGCTTTTTAGGAGACGACTGTTCCAGGTTCCCTCATCGCCTGTTCCGGCATAAATAATGTATGAATTTTCAGTTTTGGATATAATCGCCAATGAATAAAATCGGGTCGTTGATATACCGGCATTTATACTGCTCCAATGGGTCCCACCATCAGTGCTTTTGAAAACGCCGCGGTTCCATGTCCCCTGCCCACCTAATCCGGCATAGAGTATGCCCGTTGATACGGGGTTAACAGCAAGTGCATAGATAACGGTATCATCAGTAAAATCATTATTTTTGTTCCAGGCGGCTCCGCCATTGCTGCTGGTAAAGAGACCCTTGTCGGTTGCTGCATAGATGGTTGTTGATTTCGGATCTATTAACAGAGCCCCCACATATTGAGAATTCAATAAACCGTTATTCAGCCTGCTCCAGTTCCCGCCCTTGTCCGTGCTTTTATAAATTCCATCGTTGGTTCCGGCATAAAGTGTTGCCGGGGAGTTTGGATCTATTACCAGATGGAAAGTGTAGGTGTTTGGTAAACCGCTATTAATCTGGGTCCAGTGACTGCCGTTATCCGTACTTTTAAAAATCCCTTTGTCTGTTCCGGCATAAACTATTGTCGGCGAATCAGGGGATACCGCCACCGTATAAACAGTTATGGCGTCGGGTAAGCCGGTATTGATCTGTGCCCAGTTCGCCCCGCTGTTCGTGCTTTTATACATACCGTTTTGAGTTCCGGCATAGATGGTGCCGGTTGATACCGGATCTATGGCCAACGAGAAGACATAGATGGCGCCTATCCCCGTGCTTGTCTCGGTCCATGTGTTGCCATGATTGGTGCTTGTGTAAACACCTTTTGATGTTCCGGCATAGATGGTTGCCGGTTGATCAGGTTGAATGGTCAGCGCCTTTATAGAATAAAACGGGCCATGGGAGGAAAAAGACCAGCTTTCCCCACCATCATTACTTATGAAGAGACCATTGTCTGTTCCGGCATAAACAGTATCAGTGGCGACAGGGTTTATGGCAAGTGCGGAAATGCTGTCTCCCTCGGGACTGATGTCGGTCCACCAGCCCGGACCGGCATGAGCTGTGCCTATATGGGTGAGGCAATAAAGGAGAAAAAATAGAATAAAAGATAACAGCGTTGTTGTTTTCTTGCCGTGTGTATGCCACATCCGGCCGCCTCCTCTTATAAATGAGTGAGCCTTATCGAGGATAAAAATAGAAAGAATCGAGAAAAAAATGATTCGACAGGTTATTGAAATCGTATACGTGCGGGTGGAAAAATGCAAATATTTTTATCGGCGCCGTTGAAGCTATCATCGTCTGCAGTCTACAGGGGCAGTGTCCTTCCCTTTAAAGAAATAATACAACGTTTAGGAACGGCTTCAACCATAAATAACAGACGTCATTTCGCGGATAAATCCGCTCCTACGGAAAGAATACCCGTAGGAGCGGATTCATCCGCGAACCAGAGGGAGGTATAATCAACCGTAGGAGCCGCGAACAATTATCCGCGAAATGTGACCCGCCCATATTGGTAAATATTCCCCGTAATCTTCATTCTTGACATTAATGGAATGCAAACATAAGATGCCATAAATTCGTGTAAATATCGCCCTGAAAAATATTATACAGGATGCCCCCATGATGAACAGAATTTTCCTTGTTTTTGCCTGCGTCCCAATGGTTTTTGTATGTTGCGGCCCGGTGGCGGCCGGCAACAATGCCGGGGCTGCCTTTTCCACCTGGCCGGACACCGGGCAGACGACCTGTTATGACGCAGCCGGTAATGTGCTTGATCCGTGTCCGGGGGTGGGGCAACCCTTTCATGGACAGGATGCCCAATATGCTGGCCCGGCCCGCTCCTATACCTCCCTGGGCGGCGGCGCCATGGTGCGGGACAATGTGACCGGCCTGGTCTGGGAGGTCAAGCAGAACAAAGACGGCACTGCCGACTACGCCAACCCCCACGATGCCGATAACACCTACACCTGGTGCGATACCAACCCGGATACCAACGGCGGTGATCAGGGCGCCTGCGGCAGCAATGATACGGAAGATTTTATTGATGCCCTTAACAGCGCCTCTTTTGGCGGCTACACCGACTGGCGCCTGCCCACTATCAAGGAACTGAAAACCCTTGTTGACCGCTCAAGGATACATCCGGTTGTCAACAGTACGGTTTTTCCACAAACTGTGTCGTCCCACTACTGGTCGTCTACTACCTACGCCTACAGTACCGACTACGCGTGGCGCGTGAGCTTCTACGACGGCTACGACGGCAGCAGCAATAGCAGCAGCAATAAGTCTAGTAGCTATTATGTGCGCGCGGTTCGCGGCGGACAGTGATACTTTGAATATTTGGTTCTTTCGCAAATGATGGCGGATTATGGCCCGGTATGAACACCTTCCTATCTATAAAGCGGCAATGGATCTCTGTGTGTACCTTGAGAAGATAGCCCCGTAGATCCGCCCCTGCGGGCGATAACCGGCAGAAGTCATCAATCGCCCGCAGGGGCGGGCTCCTACGGGGTTTGCATTAGCCTTGCAGGGGAAAGGCTGTTTTTGGTGCAGGAATCGTATGACGAACGTCGGCAATACACCCCAGGGGGCAAATCTGCGTAAAGGCCGTTTTTCCCAAGCCGGGCAGATCTATGTGCTCACCATGGTTACCTTGGACCGCAAGCGGGTTTTTATTGATTTCAGGGCGGCACGGGCATTGATCCAGATCATGATGGGCCATGAAGTGCGTGGATTTGCCCGGACCCTTTGTTTTGTGGTAATGCCCGATCACCTGCACTGGATGATGCAGCTTGGCGAGGTAAAGAATCTCGGGGAAACCGTACAGTCCTTCAAATCCATGGTCAGCCGCAGGATCGGCTGCCGGGTTTTCCAAAAGGGATATTATGACCATGCGCTCCGCAGGGAAGAAGATATCAAGGGTGCGGCTCGGTATATAGTGGCCAACCCCCTGCGGTCCGGTCTGGTTGAGCAGATTTGCGATTATCCCCATTGGGATGCCGTGTGGTTGTAAAACTCCGAAGGCGGCTTGCAACCGGAGAATTGTACCCCCCTTCGGAATTTGGTATTTTCCTGAACAATCGTAGGAGCCCGCCCCTGCGGGCGATTGATCACCATGGCCTCTGCTGGTTATCGCCCGCGGGGGTTGGCTCCTACGGGTTTACGAGAGAAGATAAGTTGTTAGTCGATCCAAACACAGATAATAGAGTTACCAATCCAAAGGAGTTAAGGGAAATGAAAAATAATAATCCCGGTCCGGCGCAACGTCTCATACGGCTTTGTGCAATGATCCTCGTGCTGTTCCTTTCCCCGGTCACCATTGTTTCGGCCGCCCTTGTGGATAACGGTGACGGCACGGTTACCGATACGGAAACCTCTCTGATGTGGCAGCAGGCAACCATGGACCGTACCGGTGATGGAACTCCGGACCAGATGACCTGGGGGCAGGCCCTGGACGAGAGTGAACATCTGACCCTTGCCGGCTACAGCGACTGGCGTCTTCCCGATTACAACGAGCTGTCCTCCATTGTCGACTACAGCCGTTATCACCCGGCCATTGATACGACCGTTTTTCCAGACACTGTGTCGTCCCACTACTGGTCGTCTACTACCTACCTCATCTATGCCAACTACGCGTGGCGCGTGGACTTCGACTACGGCAACGGCAACTACAACGATAAGTCAAATAGCTATTATGTGCGCGCGGTTCGCGGCGGACAGTGTGGGTCATTTGGTGAATTTGGTTCTTTCGCCTTTGATCCCATCTCCTCGCCGGTGGAACCGGCCACCTGCATACCCGTGCGGGTCGAGGCCCATACCGCAGCCGGCGCCCTGGATACAGGGTTTAACGGTGATGTGTCATTAGATATCAATTACGGCTGGGTTGCGCCGACCTCCATTCATTTCAGCGGCGGTGTTGCCAATGAGAGCTGCGTCAAGGTGTATGGGGTAGGCAACCATAAACAGTTAACTGTCCAGGGGGTTGGCAGGCATGGGGCAAGCAATGCCTTTGTGAGCGGCACAACCAACTGCACCGGCAGGGTTGCAGTGTATACCAATGACGAGGCAACGGTTATTCTGAACCATGCTGCCGGAGGGGAGTACGCCCGGGAGGACACGGATATTACAGGTGTGGCGCAATTTTATGATGTGCCGTGTGATAAGTATTACCTGCGTGCGGAAAAATCGGGGTATGTCACCCGGAAAAAAATTCCGGTCTATGTTCGCTCATCCGGAGTCTTTGATGCCAATATTACAAATATACACTTAAATGCGGTCGGCTCCGGGACTCCGGTTGTGCTTATTCCCGGCATTCTGGGCTCCGCCCATCGCGGAATTAAGGGGAAGTACCCCTGGTTCAAAGGGCAATATGGGGCCGAAGAACCTAAAGACCTGCGTATTCATCATCCATTGCTCACTGGATGGTCCAAGATGGAAGGTACCCTTATGGCAGATTTCCGTACAGTTATCAGATGCCCCTGGGACTGGCGGAATAAAAACGTGGAGAGCATGAAAGAGAGTGTTGAACGATACCTCATTCCAGCCATAAACGAGGCTCTGACCCACTCATCAACCGGCAAGGTCGATATAGTCGCCCACAGTATGGGCGGATTGCTGGCCAGGGCCTATATTCAAAGTGATCTGTACCGTGGCGATGTTAACCGGCTGGCTCTGGTGGCCGTGCCCAACCTGGGTTCCGCAAATCCGTATTGTCTCTGGGAAGCCGGGGATATTAACACAACAGCGTTGTTTGTCGGGGGCGAATTTTATGAAAACACCATTAAAAAATTATGGAAAAAAACATACCATAAACATAATCCAAAATGGGGCAATGCCTGTGCCCTTGATATACGTAAATTCTTGCATACGTATAGCCCGAGTATGCTCCAGTTGATGTTTACCGGTAACTTTCTAAAAGACGGCAATGGTACACCGTATACTGTGCAGCAGACGGGGTATGTCAATACCTGGCTTAAGGCGTTAAATGATGGCACGCACGGATTTGTATCGCCAGGTACAGTGTTCAGCAGGCCTGATGTATCCGGCAATAAGGTGAAAACACGAGTCTTTGCCGGTAAATTATCCGAAAAAAAGACCCTGCGTTGGATAACAACGGACATGGCGGCAAGCAATATGTATCCGGATGGCAAGCCTCTTGATGCTTTGTCCAAGTATTATTGTGAAAATTTAAAGAAGAAGGAGATAGAAAAGAAATCTGCGCATCATATCGACGATAAAGGAGATGGAGACGGCACCGTTCCTTGGGAAAGCGCTGTTTATCCTGTTGCCCAGGGATGGGCTGACAGGGAGCAGAAGGCAAGTGTTTCGAATGAACATGGTTTTATCATGAAGAGTTTCAAAGATGAAATCAGGGATTTTCTTGATGGCGGCGGCAACGGCACGACCTCGGCCTCTGTTCCTGCAGGAAAATCACTTGCGTTTACCAAACTGGCCAAGGGCAAGGCGGCAACGACAACACCGGAATTGATCTTCTCCGTGGTTGGCGATATGCGGCTGCTGGTGACGGACAGCCAGGGCAGGAAGAGCGGCATTGTCGAGGCCACAGGTGAACTGGTTAACGAGATTCCCGAAACAGAGATTGAGGTCAATGACTCGGGAGCATCCATTGAGATAGTCAATGCAGCGGCCGAGGCCTATACCGTGGAGTATTATGGTTTGCGTGACTCTGATTTTTCGTTGTATATAACGGCAGTGGATACCTCGGGCCGGGAAAACGAAGATGATTTTGATGGATTTCGGCCTGATCAAAAACAGACTTTGGTGGTGTCCTATGATCCGGCCCATGCCGACCAGACCACGGAGCAACCGGTAGTTGCTGCGCCGACTGAGTATGAGAGCACGTCCTACAACTGCGGGGCCGGTAAGTGCGCGAAGCTCATCTGGAAGCCTTCTGCAGCTTCCGGAGTGACTGGATATGTTATTTACCGGCAATTGGCCGACGAACCTTTTTATACGGAAATGGCGCGGGTTGGAGCCGCTGCGACCAGTTACAATACAGGCGAGCCGTGGGACAGCATCGGGGGATATCCGGTTAACGGGTATGCTGTCTCGGCCATCAAGGCCGATGATACGGAAAGCTTTTTTGCCAAGGAAAAAAATTACGTGATCAATAAATTCCCCTGGCCCATGTTCCTACCTGCCGTAACCGGGGGCAGGTAAGGCGGAAGATAGCAGATGATTGCCCGCAGGGCGGCCATGAGATAATCGCCCGCAGGGGCGGGCTCCTACCGGCGGATTATCCCGGGGTGTAGGAGCCCGCCCCTGCGGGCGATTTCATTGGTTGATGCAGATCGGCAGTATAAAAGACCTGGCCAGTCATTATTCGCGGATAAATCCGCTCCCACAGACAGGTTTCCGATATTTGCAAATATCTCCATTGGGGTGCTGCCGTAGGAGCGGATTTATCCGCGAATAAGACGAGGATGTAATAAATCGGAGCGGCTTTAGCCGCGAATACATAGAGGTATAAGGGTGGAGTGGCAAGGCGAATAAAACCGGTATCCGGGAACATCGGGCAGGGTTTGGCAGGCAGGATATTATGATCACGCATTACGTCGGGAAGAGGTTATCCGGCAGGAGCCCGCCCCTGGAAAAAGATTAGAGCTTGAAATGTATGTACCTGTATGCGTTTCTTCGCTTTTAATAATTTCGAGGAGATATCGCCAAGGATGGGAAGGCTTTTAAAACTTGTTTATCCATTGTAACCAGGGAAATATTTAAATTTTCTGCCAAGCTTACAAATTCGCAATCGTAAGCAGAGCAACCACTTGTACATGCCAAGTTTAACACTTGTACTGAATTGATTTCATATTCTTTTTCAGCAAATAATGCTTCAGACAATTCTAATATTTGAATACCATCATTTAGCGATATGAATTCCCTTTTTATAAAGGTAGTAAGAACATTTCTAAATTCACTACGCCATAGCATCGGAACAACCCAGTCTGATTCTTTTTTGTAAAGATTCTCAGCCAATTCGGATAAATCAGTTTTCAGGTAAAAATATGTGATTATATTTGTGTCGACTACTATCATGGACGGCCTTCATTTATTGCGTCTGAGATTTCATCTGCTGAAATAACTTTTTTTGTCTTATTTCTAATTTTTCTTGCCATAAATAAGTGCTCTTCAGGAGAATATTTTGAGCTACCAGTAAATTTTTCTACGAGATAAATTATTTCGCTATTTATGCTTCTACGGTGCGAAGCAGCAAGTTGTTTTAATATGTCGTATGTTCTATCCGGAATATTTTTTACAGTTATTGTCGCCATGCAAACCTCCTTACTATTATGGATACATTGAAAAATTTTCTTTTTGATTTAACTCTTTGTTGCAAGGACTTTTTTTAAGTACTCTCAAAATTACCGTGGTTTCATTATGGTTTCAAAGCGATTGTTTGTCAACTGTATTTTTGGAAATGTGAATTTTCCAACATAGAAATTATGGGAGCGGCTTCAGCCGTGAACTTGTGAGATGATTATGCCAATAAAAAAAATATGTTGTCAGACGCTGGTATTTTTATTCTTTTCTCTATTCTCCATGCTCGTTGCGGGCAATGCGCTTGGCCGCACACCTTTATCCACGTATCTCGCGGAAGAACGAAGCACGCGGATTGAATGTGAATATGACGGCGTTATCTATCATTATGATGTGTATGTACCGGCTGGGTATTATGGAAGCAGCGACAAAAACTATCCGGTTATATTTATCTTTTCTCCCGGCGGAAATGCCACCATGAACACCATGGAACATTGGATAAAGGCCCATCACTGGATAGCCGTAATGCTGGTGGAATCAAGAAACGGCCCGTGGAGTCCGATTATCGGGAATTTTTTTGCCGCGTATGATGATGTTGTTGAGCGGTTGTCAATATCAAAAGACATGAAAATATTGGCAGGATTCTCCGGAGGCGCCAGGGCCTGCTCTCTTATGGCATTGCAACAATTTCGCCCGGGTCTACACGGTATTTTTCTGCAGGGCGCCGGTTTCTACGGCTATTGTGGTGATTGCTATCCAGGGAAACCGTATGTCTATGCCTCTTTTGGAGACCAGGATTCCAATATTGGTGAAATTGACTGGATAAAATCCGATTATGATTCCTCCGGCCGGTTTTTTACATATGAGGTCTTTTCCGGTACTCACCAATGGGCGCCACGCGATGTTGCCGAGCGTGCGTTAGACTGGCTGAGCACGCGACCGGTTCGCAGAACCGGCGTTCTGACAGCGCCGATTATTCAATTATTACTCAATGGTTCATCGTAAATTATAAAAGACGGAATTCCGGTAACGTCTATTATAGGGGCGGGGGCCTACACCTGTAGCGTGGATATCGTCAGAGGAATCTTTCCCCGGAAAACACAGGGCGCACATCCCAAATAAACATTGAAAAATTGTCGTGCCCGCTTGTCCCTTGCAGGAGATTTTGTTAGCAGAATTATAGAGATTGCTCCAACTCTCTTGGTTCAATGAGCAATTGAACCCCTGATAGAATTTCTTTTAACCGTTCGTGGGTAACTTGACCTATTTTTTCAGTGAGGTCTGCTTTGTTTACGGTATAAATTTGTGTTATATTAACAACGCTTTTTTTAGGGAGATTTGCTTCACCCTTTTTCAAGGTTACGTTGCCTGGAGACAAACCGCGTTTCAGGTTGGATGTTAGCGAACATACTGCCACTGTGTTTATCTTACTTGAATTAAACAAGTTATTTTGAATGACAATGTGGGGGTGCCTGTAACCAGGCTCAGAACCATGAGGGGAATTAAGATCAACCCAATATATTTCTCCCTGTTTGATTACCATGGCTCGCGCTCAATTTTTCCGGCCTGCTTTTGCCGCATTGCATTGTGAAGACTTTCTTCGTTTGGATCAGGATAGTCGTTAAATGCTTTGTTAATTTGTGAAATTATTTTTTTGTTTTCATTTTTTTTAATGAAATCCCGGACAGCCAATACGAACAGCTTGCTCCTTGATACATGCAGCTCTTCAGCCAGTCTATTCACTTCTTGAAACAACTCTTTTTGGATTGATATTGCCGTCTTTACACTTGTGGCCATGGCGCACCTCCGGTATGATTAATTGTATTTGCCATAGTATAACTTGCAGCCGGGTCAGAGGCAATCTTTTTTTCTGTAGCTGACAATGAGCAAACACATACTCTTTTCTGATTACCATCAATCCTCAGAAACAAGGGATATCATCGCTTGGCGGGATTAAACAAAGAGAACCTCTCTACGCAACAGGTGAATTTTATGTCAAATTAAACAGTGGATATTGAGCGATGTTATCCCTGATACGGCTTTGCTGAGCTTCGGTGGTAATCAGGCACTCTTTTTTGTTGGGGCCGGAAATCGCTCAGAGGGCTGAACTCCTACCCGCTGTGCTGAAAATATGAGCAGAATGGAGCTGGCCGTTCTGCCAAAGACGGCTATGGTATGCTTTGTTTATCGCTCGCGGGGCGAGCTCCTACAGTCTTTCCATGGCTTCAGTCCCGAATGTTTTATCAAAGAAATGGCAAAAAGCATTCGCAATAAATCACTCATCACTGTCCTTCTTCCTGGTCGGTCCCTGCAGCTTGAATGGGAGCCGGTTAAGGGAAGAATCGGAAAATCAACAGCTCTTCTCCAGGACGAGATCTTTTCCCTGTATGAGCAGGACCTGGAGAACTGGTTGCTCTATCTCGGCCTGACTGATCCCGAGGTTGCCCTGTCCCTCTCGCTTGATTTCTGGCGCAACCTTGCCGGGCTTTTTGTTCGCCATCTACGGCTGACCCCTGATCTTGAAAGTCTTCGGGAAAAGGTTATCGTTGAACCTGCCGATGATGAGCTGACAAACCTGCTCCAGTCCATGCCGGCCATGGTCGGCGCTGAATATATAAACCAGGAAGTCCTTGTCGGCTTCTGGAGGCGATTAAATACGGCATTTGCCGAGGCGATCACAGGCTATGGCGGGAGCATTGCCGAATTTA